>Ga0228536_1001897_pt1 | contig 15577 bp, 10 predicted proteins | sample SJ1Smetagenome_FD_168611 | JGI IMG/M metagenome (GOLD analysis project Ga0228536, IMG submission 168611) | Enriched culture of PCE-dechlorinating microbial communities from Ithaca, New York, USA - SJ1.S | ecosystem: Engineered > Modeled > Simulated communities (microbial... > Unclassified...
AGGATCCCATACCTGAACGGATTCTTCGCCGCCTGGGCCGCCCCGGAATGACAAAAACGGACTGTTTACGGATTCATCAACTTTGAAACAGCGGGTTTCTATATCAGTTATACGGGTATTACTCAAGTTATTTTGACAACTCTTTTCATATTGACGAACCCTTGCAAAAAACATATGTTATCGACCGCTTACGATCAATCAAAGGGGAAAATGGAAATACAGGGATGAAACCGGCAAAAACCGTCTTTTTCTGTCAGGATTGCGGCTACCAGTCGGCCAAGTGGCTTGGGAAGTGCCCTGCCTGCGGGACCTGGAACCGGTTCGTCGAGGAAGAAGAACCGGCGGCCATTCCGGGAAGAGACGCCGGACTTTCCTTCGATACCCCGCCCCTGCCCATCAACGAGATCGTTGCGGAGGAAGGAGACCGGTTTGAAACGGGGATCGAGGAAGTGGACCGGGTCCTGGGCGGAGGAATCGTCGGCGGTTCCGTTATCCTGGTCGGGGGGGAACCCGGCATCGGCAAATCGACCCTGCTTCTCCAGGTGCTTCAGAATCTGGCCGTCCGGGGCAGCAAAGTGCTCTATATTTCAGGGGAAGAATCGGCGAAACAGATTCGCCTCCGGGGACAGCGCGTTTCCGCACTATCCGGAAATCTGCTTGTCCTCACGGAAATATCCATCGAGAAAATCCTCCAGCACGTCCGGGATATTCAGCCGAAAATTCTCGTGGTCGATTCCATCCAGACCACCTATACGTCGAGTCTTTCCTCCGCCCCGGGAAGTGTCGGCCAGGTCCGTGAAGGGGCGCAGCAGTTCGTGCTTCTGGCAAAAAAAACCGGGCTCCCCGTCTTCATCATCGGCCATGTCACCAAAGACGGCGCCATCGCGGGCCCCAAGATCCTGGAGCACATGGTGGATACGGTCCTCTACTTCGAAGGCGATTCGGGACATCCCTACCGCATCATCCGGGCCATCAAGAACCGCTACGGTCCGACCAACGAGGTCGGCGTTTTCGAAATGGGCGACAGCGGCCTGAAAGAGGTCCTGAATCCCTCCTCCTTTTTCCTCAACGAAAGACCGGACGGCACGGTCGGTTCCGTCGTCGTTCCCAGTATCGAAGGAACCAGGCCCATCCTGATCGAGATACAGAGCCTGGTCGGGACCAACCTTTTCGGAACACCCCGGCGAACGGCCATCGGCGTCGATCACAACCGGGTTTCCCTGCTCACGTCCGTCATGGATAAGGTATGGGGGAAAAATATCTGCGGCCACGATATCTTTCTCAACGTGACCGGCGGCATCAAGGTCGATGAACCCGCCGTCGATCTGGGGGTGGTTTCGGCCATTCTCTCCAGTTTTCTGGACCGGCCGATCGGGCCACAGACGGTTGTACTGGGTGAAGTGGGGCTTACGGGTGAAATCCGGAGGGTTTCCCAGATCGAAGAAAGGGTGAGGGAAGCGGCCCGCATGGGATTTACCCGTTGTCTTCTGCCTCAAACACGAAAGGGAAATCCGTCCGCATCGCATCAAATCAAGCTGATTCCGATCGGCAATCTCCGTCAATTGATGGAACACCTTTTTTAAAAAAGCTTTTCCACGTTATTCTCCCTTCGGAGACAATTTCCTCGATCGGCCCGAGCTTCTGCAAACAATTCCCGCAACGCGATTGACGTTGACGGCCGCCGGCGGGGATGGTATGAACGATTTGGCCTGTTTAACCGGTCAGTTCCAGATTTTCAGGCGGGTATCCAACAACCCCCGCTTTTCATGACATGACGAAAAGCCGGGACGGCGCGGCGGTGATATTTCAGGCAAAAGACACCCCGCATCATGCAAAACGGGTTTGGACCGGCTTAAATGGAAAAGGTTTTCGAATGAAGGAGGAAGGGGGAGGCTTTTGGCCTCCCCGAGGTTAGAGAGGATGGGGGCCTTTCACCCCTCACGGTTTTGGATCGTCTATCGGCTCAACATGCCCCTTGTCTATTGCCGGGTTTTTATCCTTTCGGCTTTTTAATTGCAGATAATGTGCCATTTTCCATTTAATGCGTAACATATCGATATAACGGGCATCTTGATTCCCAGCACCCTGACTGCGAAAACAAAAATGTCGAAATACTTTTTTGACAAAATGAATAGGCCATTTAATTCGCATAGTTATGATCGTCACATCCCTATCTGCCGGTTCGACAAAAATGTCGAATCAGGCTTTTTCACACCGTCGTCTTGAATAACCGGGGATCCATTTCAAAGGACATTCGGAATGAAAAACGAAAAAAAACTGATCTGGCAATACCACCCCACAAGCGACGACCGCTCGCCCATTCAGCCGCTGGCTGTCGCGCTCGCCTGCCTCGTTTTCATCGGCCTCATTCTGGTCATGGGCATCATGGACATCCGCCGCATCGACAAAACCATCAACGATTTCATTGAAAACCGCGGATCCAGCGTGGTCAGCGTGCTTCAAAGCCTGGCGGAAGAGAATCTGAACAACCTGATCAAGGCCTATCAGCACGGCAACCCGGACTCCCTGGACGGTTCTCAGCAGCGGCTCAACAAGGCCCTCGTCGAGATGGGAAAGGGGATCGATGAACTCTGGAAGGAAAACAAGTTAACCACCGCTTATCTGCAAAAATTTGTTTCCGAACAGGGTCTCTGGTATGTAGGCGTAATGGACCGGGAGGGGCGCATCATTTTCGAGAGCAGCCGCATCGAACTCGATATCCGCAGCCCGGAAAACGTCACGGGGGAAAAAATCGTGCACCCGTTTTTGGATCTCCGGATCTTTGCACAATATGCAAAAGAAAAGAAAATCGGGTTTATCGCTTTGAATCGAAAAGACGGCAGCGGAACGGTTATCATCGCCCTCGATCGCGCCGGTCTCCGTTATTGGGGAACCCGGGTATCGATCGAACAGGCGGTGGAGGAATCCGGGGGCGCCCACGGACTGGGCCTGATTTACATGATCGCCATCGATCAGACCGGAAAACGCTATGCCCAAACGGGAAATGTCCCCCGGAAATGGCGTCCGGGTGACATGCCCCTGGCGGAAATTCTTGCCGGCCGGCAAGGTCTGGCCAGCAGGAAGGTTTTCTATCTGGGAAAACAGATCATGGATGTCGCCTCCCCGCTGAAACTGAACGGTGAAATTATCGGTGTCGCCCGCCTGGGACTGGACCGGGGAAACGCGGACAGGCTCATCGAGGAAAACACGCGGAACATGTTCGTTTTCATGGTTTTGATCGTGATCATCGCCCTTTTGTCCATGTGGCTCATGTACAAGAATCAGAAAGCGCACCTGGCCGGCATCGTCGAAATGGAACGTCAACTGGAAAAAGCGGAGAGACTGTCCGCCCTCGGGCAGCTTGCCGCGGGGGTGGCCCATGAAATCCGCAACCCCCTGAATGCCATCAGCATGGCCAGCCAGCGCTTGAAGAGGGATTACAGCCCGTCGGATCCGGAAAAGATGGCGGATTTCCAGACCATGACGGGGGTCATCCGGGACGAGATCCGTCGATTGAACGGCATTATCGAGGAATTTCTTTCCTTCTCCAAGAGCCGCCGGCTGGAACTCCGCGAATACCCCATCGCCAACCTCATCCAGAAAATCATTTACCTGGTCCGTGAGGAGGCGCAGGAAAAAGGGATCGTCATCCACACGCAACTTCCCGATGACACGCTTGTAATCCCGATGGATATGGACAAGCTTCAGCAGGCCTTGCTGAATATCATCAAAAACGCGATGGAATCCATCAAACAGGATGGGGAAATCACCATCGCCGCCGGAATGAATGAAAAAAACCTCTTCAGAATCGCCGTTACCGATACCGGATGCGGCATGACCCGGGAGGAAGTGGAAAAAATCTTCAATCCTGAATATACCACCAAGGAAAAGGGGCTGGGGTTGGGCCTTACCCTGGCCCATGAAATGATCCGCGGCCACGGGGGTGAAATCCGCGTCTGGAGTCAAAAAAACAGGGGCACGACCTTTGAAATCTTTCTCAGGAAAAATACAAAAGGCCAGGGAAAAGCCCGAAACAACGAAACCATGGAATAAAGGCACACCATGAAAAAACTGAATATTCTTGTCGTCGAAGACGGTAAATCACAAAGGGAAATCCTGCGGGACTTTCTCAGGGGCGAGGGCCACACCGTGATGGAAGCGGAAGACGGAGAAACAGCCCTGCAGCGGGTCCAAAACCATCCGTTCGATCTTCTCCTCCTGGATTACCGGATGCCGGGCATGGACGGCATGGACGTGCTCAAGGCCGTCAAAACGGTCAATCCCGAAATCGACGTCGTCATCATCACGGCCCACGGGACGATTGAAACGGCGGTGGATGCCATGAAAGCAGGCGCCCTGGACTATATCATGAAACCCCTGGAATTCGACGAGTTGCTGATCCTGGTCGATCGCGTCGCTGAACGGAGGAATCTGATCCGGGAAAACGAATTGCTCCGGAAGGAATTGCGGGAAAAAGGCATCACCACCGACCGGATCATCTACCGCAGTTTCCGCATGCAGGAGTTGATCAACATGGCCGGGCGCATCGCCAACAGCCGTGCCACCGTGCTGATTCAGGGAGAAAGCGGGACGGGCAAGGAACTCCTCGCCCGGTTGATTCACCAGTTGAGCCCCCGGTCGGAAAAACCGATCATCACCATAAACTGCAACGCCCTTTCGGAAAATCTCCTGGAGAGCGAGCTCTTCGGCCACGAGAAAGGTTCTTTCACCGGGGCGGCCGCGAGAAGAATCGGGCGGTTCGAGGAAGCCGACGGGGGAACGCTCTTTCTCGACGAAATCGGTGAAATCACCGCATCCGTCCAGATCAAACTCCTGCGTTTTCTCCAGGAACGCGAATTCCAGAGAGTCGGCGGCAATCAGACGATCCACGCGGATGTCCGGATCATCAGCGCGACCAACCGCGATCTGGAAGCCCGGGTCCGCGAAGGATTCTTCCGGGAAGACCTCTTTTACCGGTTGAACGTGGTCGTCATGAACATTCCACCGCTTCGCGATCGAAAAGACGACATTCCACCGTTGATCGAACACTTCCTGAAGCGTTTCTCCATCGATAACGGCAAGAAAATCGATGCCATCAGCAGAGAAGCCCGGGACCTGCTTTTAAAATACGACTATCCGGGCAATGTGCGGGAACTGGAGAATATCATCGAACGCGCCGTCGTCATCGCCCGGGAGAATACGATTTCCGTCGCAGACCTGCCCTTCCAACCGTCTCCCCCGGCGGAAGAAGACCTGGAAACGGGGCTTCTGAAGAAATCACTGGAAGATATCGAAAAAAAACTGATCCAGGCCGCCATGGACGATACAGGGAACAATCAGAGCCGGGCCGCCGAAATCCTCGGCATCAGCGAGAGGATGCTGCGCTATAAATTGAAGAAGCTGGGCCTGAAAGAATAACGATTTCGTAAAAAAAGTCACAAACTTTTTTGTTTTGTCATCCTGAGCGGGAGCGAAGGATCTGTTTTCCAGGAGATTTTTCGCCGCTGACGCTTCTCAGAATGACCTCGGAGAATATATTCCGAAATATGACACAGCTTCTCGATCCGGGAGTCATTCGCAGAACATCCCTTCCTTTCACTGGATTCCGGGTTGCGCTATGTTTTCCCGGAATCACTCCATCTGCGTGTTTGCCTAAAGCCACCTGTTCTTCCTGAACCATTTCAGCATGAACAGGGCGATGAAAATTATCACGCCCCAAACGATGAAGTATCCCCACCGCCACTTCAGCTCCGGCATGTACTCGAAATTCATGCCGTAAACCCCGGCGATAAAGGTCAGGGGAATGAAAATCGTGGCGATAATCGTCAGAACCTTCATGATTTCGTTCATGCGGTTGCTCAGGCTGGAAAGATAGATATCAAGCATCCCCGAAAGGGAATCCCGGTAAGTCTCGATCGTGTCCATGACCTGAATCGTATGGTCATAGACATCGCGGAAATAGATGTTCGTCGATTCGGCGATCAGGGGTGATTCGCTCCGCTCCAGGGCGGCCACGGCTTCCCGCAGGGGCCATACGGATTTACGCAGGATGATCATATTTCGCTTCAGGTATTGGATCCGTTTCATGACGGCCGTTCCGGGACGGTTGACCAGATCTTCTTCACAGGCTTCAATCTCATCCCCGATATCTTCCAGAATTGAAAAATACGAATCGACAACCGTGTCAAGGATTGCATGGGCAAGATAGTCCGCCCCCAATTTCCGGATTTTCCCTTTACCCTGGCGGATACGCTCCCGGATGGGCAACAGAAGTTTGCTTTCCTTTTCCTGAAGGGACAGGACGAAATTCGATCCGAAAACCAGACTGACCTGTTCCGGTTTGACCTCCGCCATGAGAGATGCATCTGCCGCAAAGGTTTTAAGAACTACAAAGATGTAGGATCCCATATCCTCCATCTTGGGCCGGTGATCCGTGTTGAGGATGTCTTCCAGAAGCAGGGGATGGAGATCAAATTTCTCCCCTAACTGCGCCAGTATCGCCGTATCGTGCAGGCCGTCCACGTGAATCCAGGTGATGAGGGACGTGTCGGACGGCACGGTCAGTTCCCGAACATCCGCCAACTCTTTTTCCCGCAGCGTTTCATCGTTGTACTGCATGACGGAAATGCGGGCCTTCTCGGACCATTTTTCACCGATATGAACCAGCGCCCCCGGAGGGAGCCCTGTTTTGCGGGATCTTTTCTTGAGCTGCTTCGGCATGTTCGCCTCCCATCCATCAACGAATCGGAATTATACATGAGTCCTCCTGTTTCTGGAATCCTTTCCTGAAAATATCCTTGACAAAAATGTTATTCGATAAGAATCTGAATCGGGTTTTTACTTTGTGGAGTTGGAAAAATGAAACGGTTTGTGCGCCAAGGCATGAAGATCGGTCCCGTCGTCACTGCGCTTCTGGTTTTCCTTAACGCCGCCGGGGTTTCAGCGGAGAGCACGGTCATAACCCTTCGGGAAAGCATCGATACGGCCCTGAGAAACAGCGTGATCATCGATAGCGCCAGGGAAGCCGTCAAGGGCGCACAGGCGCAGAAAAACGAGGCGGTCACGGCCTTTCTGCCGAAGTTCAGCACCTCCTATAATTATACCCGGCTCCATGAGCAGCCGACGACAACCACACAGGGCATTCTTCCCGGTCACTGGGTCACCGTTCCCGTGGGTACCAAGGATAATTATTACTGGACGGTCGAAGCAAAACAGCCGGTCTTTGCCGGTGGTTCCATCCTGGCCAACTATCAGTTTTACAGGCAGGGGCTGGACGCATCCAGAAGCGAAGAGGAAAGAACCGTTCAGAATATTGTCATGGAAGTCAAGACATCCTACTTCAATGTTCTCAAGGCAGGAAAGATCCTGGAAGCGGCGGAACAGTCCGTGGAGTTACTGAAGGCACACCGTAACACGTCGCAGCAATTTTTCGATGTCGGTCTGATCCCCAAAAACGATCTTCTTTACTCGGAGGTGGAACTGGCAAACGGGGAACAGAACCTGGTCCACTCCCAAAACGGCCTTGAGCTCGCCAAGGCCAGGTTCAACACGGTTCTCCGCCGGGACATCGCCATGGACGTTACCCTGGAAGACACCCTGACGGATACCCCTTTCCAGGCATCTCTGGACGATTGCCTGAAAACTGCCCTGGATAACCGGCCTGAATTGAAATTCTATCGGTTGCAGGTCGATCAGGCCCGCTCCCTCGTCAAGATCGCAAGAAGCGGCTACTTTCCCTCCGTCTCGGTCATCGGCAATTACTCGAAATTCGGAGACGATCCGGATGTTTCCGGAAGCGATTATCGGGATCAGGAAAGCTGGCAGGTCATGGCCGTGGCCAACTGGGATTTCTGGGAATGGGGCAAGACAAAATTCCGGGTCGATTACAGCCTGGCACGGGAAAATCAAACCAAGGACGCCCTCCTCAACGTGCGGGACCAGATCGTTCTGGAAGTCAAGGACGCCTACCTGATGGTGAAGGAAGCGGAAAAACAGATTTCAGTTTCCCGCAAGGCGATCGAACAGGCAGAGGAAAATTATCGTATTAACAAGGAAAGATACCAGGAACAAGTGGCAACTTCCACGGAAGTTCTCGACGCCCAAACCATCCTGACACGGGCGAAATCGGATCATGCCAACGCCCTCGGCGATTATCACATCAATCAGTCCCGCCTGGAAAGGGCCATGGGCATTATCCGCTGAGCATCGGCCCTTCCCCGGTCATCTGGAAAGAAAAAAATCCGATCCGAATCACATAAAAAGGAGTTCAGCAGGGATGAAAGTCGGTTTTATCCAATTCGAACCTTATTTCGGACAAGTGGACCGTAATCTCGCCAAAGCGGAGGAATTGATCCTGAAATCCGAGGCGGATGTTCTGGTCCTCCCCGAATGCTTCAACACCGGATACCTTTTTCTATCTAAAGAAGAAGTCCGGGATTTGTCCGAAAACATTCCGGAAGGAAAAACATCGAAGCTGCTGATTGACCTGGCTGGACGAAAAGGCCAATATATCGTCGCCGGGATGGTGGAGCGATCGGGGGACAGGGTTTTCAATTCCGCCGTCGTCGTCTCGCCCCGGGGCCATCTCGGCACCTACCGGAAGATCCATCTCTTCAGCGAGGAAAAGCTCTGGTTCACGCCGGGCGATCTGCCCTTCCCCGTCTACGATACCGGCTTCGGGAAAATCGGCGTCATGATCTGCTTTGACTGGTTCTTTCCCGAATCGGCCCGCATCCTCGCCTTAAAGGGTGCCGACGTGATCTGCCATTGCGCCAACCTGGTCCTTCCCTACTGCCAGGACGGTATGATCACGCGATGCCTGGAAAACCGTGTCTTCGCCGTCACTGCAAACCGCACGGGCGATGAACGCCGGGGCGACAAAATCCTTTCCTACACGGGAAGAAGCCAGATCACAGGTCCCCAGGGAAACCTCCTCTACCGGGCATCCGTCGACGGCGACGAAATCGGCACCGTCGGCATCGACATCAAACTCGCTCGGAACAAACGGCTGAACGTTTACAACCATCTTCTAAACAACCGCAGGCCGGAGATGTACGGGGACCTCATCGAACCCTTTCATCCGCCGAAGACGTGATCCTGCCATGCGAATATAACGCCGCAAGGTCCCTCGTTTTCGAACGGTACGCTTCGAATGTAAATTCGGGTATTGCGACACGGCCTCCGAGTCCGGCATGACATTTTGAATATCTGCTTGCCGATGCCATAACCCGGATTCAACAAGTGTCCGAATCGATTACGGAATGACCGGTTTGTGATCCCCCCATGTTTTTTCTTGATAATGATCGTTCTTTAGGATATACAAAGGCCACTTCGGGCGGTTAACTCAGCGGGAGAGTGCTACCTTCACACGGTAGAAGTCACTGGTTCAATCCCAGTACCGCCTACCAATTTTTACCAATGAAATGAGGGGGGTTACGTGACGTAGCCCCCCTTTTTTATGTCGTGCGCCTGTCGTCCGGCAATGATCCGGTGCCCCACATCCTGCCATTCAGAACAAGAAATTATCCGTTTGCGGTCAACCCCTTTTCTTTAATCGTAAGAAATCGGAAACATTCCGAACGTCACACCGGATTTTGTCCGGCATCTATTCATATTCATTATGGATTCCTGATTTCGTTGGAGTGACGGGATTGGATACATTGAATTGCCGGAACAATGAAGAAATTCTTTGTTACCGGCAATTCCCCGAACAACGGGAGTTTTTTACGAAGCCTCCTATCCCTGTTAAAGAGTTTTTTCGAATGATTTTTATTCCGATTGGAAAGTACATTCATATTGATTTCTGCATTTCTTTGTTTTAATATTTCTTCATGGAAAAAAGGATTTTTTCGACAACATTGAACAACGATCTTCTTAAGGAATTCAAGAAGCTCTGCGTCGATCTTGAACGGCCGATCAATGATCTTCTCGAAGAAGCAATGGCCGACCTATTAAAAAAATACAAGGATAGGGGAATAAGGTGTCCGTGAAGTCATAAGAAACAGAACCTAAATTTTACTAAGGGAGGTACTGCGAATGATGCTGAAAACAAGCAAGATGGGTGCTTTGGCGGTGCTGATTTTCGTGTTTCTGCTGTCCTCGTGTGCATACCATGGAAAAATTGATTCCGGCTTTTATACGCCTCCCCAAACCGGTAAAAAAATCCCCGTATCCGTTGCCTTGGATAATTCCGGGGGAAAAATTCTGCCGATCACGAACGGCTCCAAGGGGGGATCATATTACGTCGAAACAAAAGACGCCGTATTAAGCTCTGCGGAAAAGGTTCTCGGGCAGGTTTTCGATACGGGCAATAAACCACCCGTCTATACGGTAGAACCGTCTTTCCATACCCTCGTCGTCCGCAATGACAATTGGAACATAAACCAGATCTATGAATCTCGCCTTTGTCTTGTATTCCGCAAATGCGACACCGGGGAGGTGTATTGGCAGTCATGCGACACGCAACGCGTCGTCGTGTCTCCCCCGGCGGAATCAACTGCCCTGTCGTTTCTCACCGGTGCATCGCTGTTTATTCTCTCACCGATAACGATACCCGCGGCGATTCAATCCGAAGGCGACAATGGAGTTGCACGCGCAACCGAATACCTGACCAGATCCTTTGACAGGATCCAGGACGATATCGTTAAAAATAAATTGAAATTTATCGTTTCCGACGCTATGACCGATCCTTCTCTTTCAAATGCCCCGAGGTCCGACCGGCTGTAGCCATACCTTATTCATTGCATTTTTCGCCGCCTGAAGTCCCCCCTGGGTCAATTTTTTCAGTTTTACGCCCACGAGGGGGGACTTTCACGACGCCGCCAACCGTAAAATTCTACCCGTTTTTTTGTGACCATCTTGTTGAAAAACATCCTCCAAAATGGTAAAAGATCAAGAAAACAATGATTTCAAGCCGCTCACGCAGCGAAGCCACTGGCTCAGTTCAGCGCCGCCTGCAATTAAAGGGGTTACGGTTGAAACCATGGCTCTCTTTTTAATCTGGGCAAGCCGTTCATCTACAAAAACGCGGGCTAAACCTTTTTGCATAGTTGCATCCGCACGTAACGCAGTTCTTTGATAACTGAAGAACCATGAGGATTCCGGGTTGCCTCGGTCTAACGAATGCGATTTGGTCAGACGATCCTGTTGAACCCCGGAAAAAGTCCGGAGTGGTCATTCTGAGTCCCTTCGCTTCGCTCAAGGATCCACTCCGCAAAGAATCGAATCATCGCGATCTGTTAAAAAGAAGAGATTCTTCGGCTGAAGCCTCAGAATGACATTGCGACACGGCCTCCTGCTCCGGCATGACCACCTCGCCGACTTTTTACGAGGCCGTCAAGCCTGACTTTTCCTCAAGAAATCATCGGTCAAACGGAACAGCCCGGAAACGGCGGATTCCTCCGGACGTTGTCCTGCACGCACATTCCCAAGAGGCTCGCCGCCTGCATCCGTGTCCTGGGTGTCACAGCCGGCCTGCACGCGCATTTCCAAAAGTGAAGCCCGGCCTTGGCGCCCTAAACCGTTTTTTTCGGGAACTCGGATCGAAAAATCTGATTCACTTCTTCAGCTATCAAGGATCAGGCAGACAGATGCTCTTTTGTTCAGTCCTGTTCACCGGAGCGGGCGAATCAGGATGTTCACGGACATGGCAGGAATCTTTTACCGGATGAACAAATCGGCCCTTTTTAAATCATACCGGCATTGACGTGCATTCCAGGGTGAGTTGATCATTCTTTCCAAGGGGGAAGAGCATGAAACGACTGGCTGACTGCTTCAGGGTTCTCGTTGTGATCCTGGCAACGGGCTGTATTTTCCCGGCACTTCTGTCTTTGACGGGGTGCGGGAAGGGGAAAACGCCGGAACTGCCGACACCGGCGGTGGAGGTGTTTGCGGCGATCCAAAGGGATGTGCCGGTATACAATGAATGGGTGGGCACGTTAGACGGCAACGTGAATGCTACAATCCGCGCCCAAGTGCAGGGTTACCTTATCAGGCAGCTATACAAGGAAGGCAGTTTCGTCAAAAAGGGCCAGGTGCTTTTCGAAATTGATCCGCGAACCTTTCAGGCAGCCTTTGACGAGGCCAAAGGTCAGGTTGCGATGAATCAGGCCAGGTGGAACCAAACCAAATCCAACCTGGCGCGTGTCAGACCTCTGGTGGAACAGAATGCTCTGAGCCAGCGAGACCTGGACGATGCCGTCGCCGCCGAGGAAACGGCCCGCGCCTCACTGTCAGCGGCAAAAGCACAACTCGACAAGGCGCGGCTCAATCTCGAGTTTACCCAAATCACCTCCCCTATCGATGGTATCGCCGGTATTGCCAAGGCCCAGATCGGCAACCTGATCAGCCCCCAGCAGTCCGAAGAGCTGACAACCGTGTCTCACGTGAACCCCATCAAGGTTTACATGTCCATCAGCGAACAACAGTACCTCTCCGCCGCTAAGCACCTGCAGGGCGAACTTCGGGATTCTCAGATCGAACTGATCTTAAGCGACGGATCGGTCTACCCCCACAAGGGTTTCTTTTCGGTGGCAGACCGGCAGATCGATGTGAAGACCGGCACATTCAAGGTCGCGGCCCTTTTCCCAAACCCGGGAAACATTCTCCGGCCGGGCCAATTTGCCAAGGTCCGTGCCATGCTCATGATCATCAAGAACGCATTGCTGATTCCCGAACGTTCCCTGACCGAACTTCAGGGACAGTTTCAGGTCGCCGTGGTGGGACCCGGCAACAAGGCAGATATCCGAACCGTCAAAACCGGCCGGAAGATCGACCATTTCGTTGTCATCGAAGAAGGACTCAAACCGGGTGAACGTGTTGTCGTGGAAGGCATTCAGAGATTGAAGCCGGGCATCACCGTTGTCGTGAAACCTTACCTCGGACTGAAGGCCGCCCCTCCGGCACCCGTATCGCCCTCGCCCGGCGTGCCGCTGACCGGCGAAGCCGAAAAGGAATAGAGTCGATGTCGCGATTCTTCATCAACCGTCCGATCGTGGCCATGGTGATCGCCATCCTGATGGTCATTGTCGGTTTGGTCGCCATGTCGGGCCTGCCGATCTCCCAGTTCCCGAATATCGTGCCCCCCGAGATCAGGATCACCGCGTCCTATACCGGGGCCGACGCCCTGACCGTCGAGCAGTCCGTAGCCACTCCCATCGAGCAGCAGATGTCCGGCGTGGACAACCTGAACTACATGTATTCCGTCAACACCAACAACGGCGACTGCACCATCACCACCAACTTCGACATCAAGACCGACGCGAACACCGATCAGGTCCTGGCGCAGATGAGGCAGAGCCAGGCCGAATCCCAGCTGCCGACGGACGTCCGGGACTACGGGGTGACCGTCCAGAAATCGCTTTCCGCCCCCCTCATCATTTTCGCCCTGTACTCTCCCAAAGGCACCTACGACGGGGTGTTCCTGGCCAATTACGCCTATATCAACATCAACGATCAGATAACCCGGGTGAAGGGCATCGCCAGCGTCACGGTCTTCGGCGCCGGCCGCTATGCCATGCGCTTCTGGATCAATCCCGACCAGCTCGCCAAGCTCAACATCACGATCCCCGAAGTGGTCAACGCCGTCAACGCCCAGAACACCGTGAACCCCGCCGGAAAGGTCGGCGCCGAGCCGGTACCGGGGGGGCAGGAGTTCACCTACGCGGTCAGGGCCCAGGGCCGGCTTGTCACCGAGGAAGAATTCAAGAACATCGTGATCCGGGCGAACCCGGACGGCTCGATCGTCCGCCTGAGTGATGTGGCCCGGGTCGAACTGGGCGCACAGGCGTACAACATCACGGGACGTCTGAACGGCAAGCCCGCTGCAATCATCGCCGTCTACCAGATGCCGGGCTCGAATGCCATCGAAGCGGCCGAGGGCACCAAGACACTCATGCAGGAGATCAAGCAGCTCTTTCCCGCAGACCTCGACTATGCCGTAGCCCTGGACACCACCCTTGCCGTGACCGAAGGCATCCATGAAATTTTCACAACCCTCTGGATCGCCCTGGCGCTTGTCATTCTCGTCGTGTTCATTTTTCTTCAGAGCTGGCGTGCCACACTGATCCCCTTGCTGGCGGTACCGGTCTCCCTGGTGGGCACCTTCATCCTTTTTCCGCTTTTCGGTTTTTCCATCAATACCCTTTCACTTTTCGGCCTTGTCCTGGCCATCGGTCTGGTGGTGGACGACGCCATCGTGGTCGTGGAAGCCGTTGAACACCACATCGAAAACGGCATGACGCCCAAGGACGCCACTTTGAAAGCCATGGAAGAAGTATCGGGTCCGGTCGTGGCCATCGCCCTCATTCTGGCCGCCGTATTTATCCCGACCGCTTTCATCCCCGGCATTACGGGGCGCCTCTACCAGCAGTTCGCCGTCACCATCGCCGTATCGGTCCTCCTCTCGGCCTTCAACGCCCTTACCCTCTCGCCGGCTCTTGCCTCCCTGCTGCTTAGACCGAAGAAAGAATCCCACGGCCCCCTTCAGAAGTTCTTCAACGCCTTCAACCGCGCCTTCGGCAGGGCCACGCAGCGGTATACGGACATCTGTGGAACCCTGGTCCGAAAAACAGCATTAAGCCTGGGACTGCTTGTGGCCATGATCGCGCTGGCGGGTTTTTTCGGGATGCACCTGCCGGCGACTTTTCTTCCCGAGGAGGACCAGGGATATGTCTACGCCGCCTTGCAGCTGCCTGACGCGGCCTCGCTCCAGCGTACCGACGAGGCGGTCGGAAAGGCCGAAAAGCTCATCATGGACACCCCCGGTGTTCAATACTGCACGTCGGTCGGAGGTTATAACCTGGTAAGCGGCGTATCGAACACGTACAGCGCCTTCTTCTTCATCACCCTCAAGGACTGGTCGGAGCGGAAAAAGATCGAGGAATGGTACCGTTTCATCAAAGGCAGGATTTCACTGAAGCTGCTGAGCATGCCGGAGGCGGTCGGAATGGCCTTCTCCCCTCCCGCCATACCCGGTATCGGCACCTCGGGAGGCATCACCTTCATCCTGGAAGACCGGGCGGGCAAAGACATCGCCTTCCTGAACGAAAATGTCGATAAATTCATGGAGGCGGCAAAACAAAGGCAGGAGATCGCCGGTATCACCACCACCTACAAGCCGACGGTGCCACAGATTTTCGTGGAGGTGGACCGGGACAAAGTCCTTAAACAGGGTGTCAACCTGTCCGATGTCTACAAAACCCTCCAGTGCTTCATGGGCGGGGTATTCGTTAATTATTTCAACCGGTTCGGACGGCAATGGCAGATTTTCCTCCAGGCCGAGGGCGAATACAGGACCCATATCGACAAGCTCGGCCAATTCGCCGTGCGTAACGCCCAGGGCGACATGGTTCCCCTGTCGGCGCTCACCTCCGTAAAATCCATCACGGGCCCCGAATTCACCATGCGCTACAACCAGTACCGCGCAGCCCAGTTCAATGCCAACGCCGCCTCCGGATACACCACGCCTCAGGCCATGGCCGCCCTCGAAGAGGTTTTCCGGCAGACCATGCCCCGCGAAATGGGTTACGACTATCTCGGCATGAGCTACCAGGAGAAAAAGGCCCGGGAAGGCATCTCG
>Ga0228536_1001900_pt1 | contig 15532 bp, 13 predicted proteins | sample SJ1Smetagenome_FD_168611 | JGI IMG/M metagenome (GOLD analysis project Ga0228536, IMG submission 168611) | Enriched culture of PCE-dechlorinating microbial communities from Ithaca, New York, USA - SJ1.S | ecosystem: Engineered > Modeled > Simulated communities (microbial... > Unclassified...
ACGCCGAGCGTTGTGCGCTCATCGCGGCCCAACAGGCGGAACTGCTTGAGGCCGAGCGACGGCTTCAGAAGATGCAGAACCGTCCATTCCCGAAACCTCGCCCCGAGGATCTGGATTTTTAGCGCCGAAGCCCTGCGTCGGCATCCTGGTGGTCTAGGATCTTCATCTTTCCTGGCCGCCACAGTTTGAGCGCTGGCCGAAGCTGATCCTTCAGGGCGGGGATATGGATTATCTGCCGGGCTCCGGGGCCTGGTCATATTTCCTGAAACCTACAGCCTGTCGAAATGCTGCGGACTTCGGCTGGGCGTCGCCAGACCCCAGCGTCGTTCTGGACCAAGTCCCGGACAGGCTCCGGCCCCGTCAGTGGTTTTTCAGCCAGTTCCACTGCTTTGCCCGAGGTGAGGCGGCCGGGTTCCGCTGGACAGGTTTGGCGCGGCTGGATTTACGGAGCGACCACGGCCAAGCCGGTTGGAAGTGTCTGGATTGCGAGTCATGGCGAACTGCCGCTCGCGCACTGTTTGTGGTGGACATCTTTGTGGTTTTGTTGGAGTCCATTGAAGAAATGGTGATTCTGTGAATGCCCGCGACCATCTCCAACGGAAAAAGGCAGGGCCTTTTCAGGTGGAATGGCCGCTTCATGGGACAGGGGCGCAGCTGTGGAGGGCTGAATTCCGGCATGCCGACGGTCGATAAAAGCTACTTCCGATATTGGGGCAAGGCGGGTTCTGGAAGCGGAGAACCGAATGTCCATCACCTTCTTGTCTACCATTGCCTCGACGTCGCGGCCGTCGGCAGTGCGTTGCTGCGTTTGGACGGCTCGCTGTGCGACCGGCTGGAACGTTTGACGCGGTTGCCACGGACTGTCCTGTCGCAACTCTTGGTCTTCTTCCTCGCCTTGCATGATGTGGGCAAGTTTTCCATCCGCTTTCAGGCGTTGCGCGGGGATATTCTGCGGAAGCTGCAAGGCGTGTCATGCGCTCTCACATATAGCACGCGCCACGACGACCTGGGCATGGCGCTGTGGACGATGACGCTCCGCAGGGAATGCCCATTCGTTGCGGAGTTGGCCGGGAACAGCGGCTGGAGCTGGTTCCTCGATCCCTGGGCCGCGGCATTCCTCGGGCACCACGGCGAGCCGAAGTATATCGCGCATAACGACGCCCACAACGCGATTCGAATGGATGCCGTCGCGGGGAATGCAGCCCTGGAATTCGCTCGGGACGTGGCGAAATTGTTTCTGTCCCCAGGAGAGGAATGGAGCCGCTGTGATCCTGATTCCGGGGACGCGCAGGACGCCCAGAAGCGCGCCTCCTGGCTCCTCGCCGGAGTGGCCGTGTTGGCGGACTGGATCGGTTCGGACTCGCGGCATTTCGAATATTGCCCCACGCCCATGCCGCTGGCCGAGTATTGGGAGCGGTACGCCGCGCCCCGAGCGGATCGCGCCCTGGCCGCCAGCGGGGTGCTTTCAGCCCGGCCGAATCGGGAGGAGCGCTTTGATGAGATTCTTCCGCATCTCCGGGGCCGCGCACCGAGCCCGGCGCAACGGGCCGTCGCTGACCTGGGGCGCGGGGCGGACGGGCAACGGCTCGTCCTGATCGAGGATTTGACCGGCAGCGGCAAGACCGAGGCGGCCCTGCTGTGCGTGCATGGGCTCATGACGCGTGGGCTGGCCCAGGGGCTCTATGTGGCCTTGCCGACCATGGCCACGGCCAACGCCATGTATGACCGGCTCGCCGACGCCTATGGCCGGCTCTTCGCTCCAGGCGAGTCGCCGTCCCTGGCCTTGGCCCACGCGGGCCGCCAGTTGTCGGAGGTCTTCCGCGCGTCCATCGGACTGGAGGATCAGGCGCGGCCGGACGCCTCCCAGGAGGACGGCGGCCCGTTCTGCGCCGCGTGGCTGGCCGACAACCGCAAGAAGGCCCTGCTCGCCTCGGTGGGCGTCGGGACCATCGACCAGGCGCTGCTGGCTGTGTTGCCGTCGCGGCACCAGAGTCTGCGGTTGTTGGGATTGGGCCGAGGCGTGCTCGTGGTGGACGAGGTTCACGCCTACGACACCTACATGCATACCCTGCTGCGGCGGTTGCTGGAATTTCAGGCCGCACAGGGCGGCAGCGCCGTGCTCCTTTCCGCCACCCTGCCGTCGCGGACCCGGCGGGAGCTGGTTCAGGCCTATTGCGACGGGTTGGGGAGCTCCGCGCCGACGCTCGATAAAAGCTCCTTTCCGCTCGTCACCGCGATCGGGCCCGGCTTCGTCCTGGAGGAGCCGTTGCCTGTCCGGCCCGGAACGGAGCGCCGGGTGGAGGTTGAATTCCTCCACAGTCCGGATGCGGCGGTGGAGCGGATCGCCGCGGCCGCCCAGGCCGGAGCCTGCGTGGCCTGGGTGCGCAACACGGTGCGCGACGCGATGGAGGCCTATGACCTTCTGAGGGCTCGGCTCGAACCGGAGCATGTGCAGTTGTTTCACGCCCGTTTCGCCCAGTGCGATCGCCTGGACAAGGAACGGGACATTCTGGCCCGTTTCGGGCCCGAGAGCGGCGCGGAAGCGCGGCGGGGCCGGGTGGTGGTCGCCACGCAGGTGGCCGAGCAATCGCTCGATCTGGACTGGGACCTGGTGGTCAGTGATCTTGCGCCTCTGGAAAACCTTATCCAGCGGGCGGGACGGGGATGTCGCCATCTATGGCGCACGGGGCGTCCCGATGGATTCGGCGACCCGCGCCTCCTTGTCTTGGCCCCGTCCTTGGACGGCGCGCCGGGCGCGGATTGGTACGCGACGCTTTCGCCGGGCGCGGCCCACGTATATTTGCGCCATGCCCCGCTCTGGCTCGCCGCGCAATGGCTCAAGCAACACGGCGGATTCCGCCTGCCGGAGGACGCCCGGGCCATGCTGGAGCATGTCTACGGTTCCGGGGCGGAAGAGAACGCTCCCGAGGCGTTGCTTCTTGCGGATCAGAATCGGGCCGATCCCCGGATGTTCGCGGCGTCGAGCCTGGCGAGCATGAACGCCCTGCGGCTGGATGCGGGTTATTCCCGCGATGATCAGGCCTGGCGCGACGATGAGCGCACGCCCACGCGGCTGGGCGACGAATCCACGCGGCTGCGGCTCTGCCGGTGGGACGGCGCGGCCTTGCGGCCCTGGGCCGACGACCCGGACCTGTGGCGGGCCTGGGCCCTGAGTGAAGTGAACGTTTCCGCGCATCGGGTCGCAAAAGCGACTGAAGCGGACGGCGCGCTGAAAATGGCCCTGGATGCCGCGCGCGACGCCCTACCGGACAAGGGCGAGTGGTGCCTGCTCATCCCCCTGACCCGGGGCGAGGGTGGTATCTGGCACGGACAGGCCCGCGACGGCAGCGGGAACGTTGTCAGTGTTCGGTACGACGCGGAGCGGGGGCTGGAGGTGCTAACGGGATAAAATCTCTATTGGGAGATTTCCAAAGCCCATTTGATGTTGAGCCATTACACATAGCCCCTCCCGTTGCCGATCGGCAAGCTGTTTTCTTTAGAAAATAAACGTTACCCATCGTGTTCGCCATTCGTTTATAGACTCCATAGTTCGCCTCACTGGTTCGAACCAAAGGAGGAGATTCCATGTCCTACAACCTGTTGGAAGAGGCATGGCTGCCCGTGCGGCGGCTGATGGGGGGACTTGAGAAGATTCCGCCCTGGCGCATCACCTGCGATGCCGGGAGGAACGATCCCGTGGTCGCGATCTGCTCGCCCCGGCCGGACCTGGACGGCGGACTGCTGGAATTCCTCATCGGACTGGTCCAGACCTGTCTGACGCCGGAAAGGGATCCCGACTGGCTGCGCTTGCGCGATGCCCCGCCCAAGCCCGAGAAACTGCGGGCCGCGTTCAAGGCCAAGGCGCACGCCTTCAACCTGGATGGCGACGGTCCGCGCTTCATGCAGGATTTGACCATGGACCGGGAGCAGAATCCCATCACCAACTCGGTGGAATCTCTGCTCATCGACGTGTCGGGCGTGGCCGAGATGTTCATCCGCCCCGGCGGCCTCAGGGCGCTGTGCCGACCCTGCGCGGCAGCGGCGCTCTATGCCTTACAGACCTTCGCCCCGGCCGGGGGGCGCGGCAACCTCACCTCCCTGCGCGGCGGCGGCCCGCTGACCACCCTGGTTCTCGGCGAGACGCTTTGGCGCACGGTCTGGAACAACGTGCTTCCTCGCGCCGAACTGGAAAAGACCTGCGATCCCGCCCAAGCCGAGGCCTGGGGCGTGTTTCCCTGGCTCGTTTCCGCGCATTCGGGGCAGGAAACCCATCAACAGCATGTCCATCCCCTGCACATGTTCTGGGCCATGCCCCGCCGCATCCGCCTGGACTTCGAGGACGAGCCGGGCGCGGTCTGCGACCTCTGCGGCTGCGAGGATTCGCGCATGGTCCGGGAGTTTCGCTCCAGACCCCAGGGCAACGACTACAAGGGGGCCTGGTGTCATCCCCTCACTCCGTATCGGCATATGGACAAGGGAGAAAGACTCTCGGTCAAGGGCAGCGTGGAGGGCGTGGGCTATCGCCACTGGCTCGGCTACGTTTACGGCGAACACGGGGACGACCTGTTCAGGAATCCCGTGCTGCCCGCCCAGGCCGTGCGCGTGTATGCCGCTCGGGCCGCCAAGGAAGGGGAGTTTGAGTTCCGTCTCCTGCTCTCCGGCTACGACATGGACAAGATGAAGGCCCTGGGCTGGCTCCAGGGAGAGAGTCCGGCCTGGGCCGTGGAGGACGCGAACCAGCGCGAGGAGTTCTTCGGCCTGGCCCGTCGGTTGGTGCGTGGGGCGGCCTTGTTCGCGGACAATCTGGCCGGAGCTTTGAAACAGGCCGTGCGGCATGAGAAGGCCGCCGCGCCCAAGGCCGGGGCCACCCTCCTGGCCTCGGCCAGGGCCGATTTCTGGGCCCGCACCGAGGGCCCGTTCTACGACCTGCTGCGCGAGGCCCTGGGCCGCATCCGCGCGGGAGAAGAGGTGGATTCGCTGTTGCGGGAACGCTGGCGTTTATATCTGCAACGCCAGGCCGAGGCCGTGTTCGAGGACGTGGCCGGGAGCGGAGCCTTCAACACCGGCGAGGCCAAGCGCTTCGCGGAGGCCCTGCGCCGGCTTCGGGCCTACTGCTCGGCCAGGAACAAACTGGTGCGGGGGATTCTCGATCTTCCCGAACCGCAGAGCCAGACCCAGTCCGAGGCGGTCTGACGGAGGAGACGCATGCAACAGAACCAACCGTTCTACAAAGAAAAATGGTTTCAGGACGTGCTCGCCCGCTGGTGGGGCGGCCTGGAGAAGGATCGGGGCGGCCGGGCGGCCCTGCGGCGAGCGAAGAATCTCGACGCCGTGTTCGCCTGCGCCTCCTTTCACCAGCATTTGCTTGCCCCGCTGCGCGAGGCCGGTTGGGAACCGACGGAGCGGCAGGTGGACGCCCTGGCCGCCGTGGCCGGAATCCTGGCCCATGTGGAGGAGAACGTGCCCAAGGGCTCCTTCGCCGAGGTCATGGCCCGGCCGTCCCGCGAAGGGAGCAAGGCCGTGGTGAGCGACTTGCGCTTCCGTCGCCTGCTGGCGGTGGAAGGGCCCGAAGAGCTGCTGTCCGCCCTGGTGCGCATGGTGCGTCTGGCGGGCGGGAAGGCCAACATCCTCGAATTGGCCGGGGCCGTCCTGTCCTGGGGCGACGCGCGCCGGAAGAGCTGGGCCCTGGACTATTACCGTCTGGCCCCCAGCGAAAAGAACTGAAAACCGAAATCCAAGAGGAGCACGACATGAGCACCTTCATCCAACTGCATCTCCTGACCTGCTACCCCCCGTCCAACCTGAACCGCGACGATCTGGGACGGCCCAAGACCGCCATCGTGGGCGGAGTGGAGCGCCTGCGCGTCTCCTCCCAGAGCCTCAAGCGGGCCTGGCGCACCTCCGACGTGTTCCAGTCCGCCCTGGCCGGGAATGTGGGTGTCCGCACCAAGGAGATGGGCGTCATGGTCCACAAGGCCCTGACCGAGGGCCGTTCCCTGGACGACGTGCTGCGGGACCAGAAAACCGGGGAGGGCAAGCTGCCCAAGCTGTCCGACGCCAAGGCCCGGGCCGTGGCCAAGGCCGTGGCCGGAGTCTTCGGCGCGCTCAAGAAACCCGACGCGGCCAAGCCGCACGTGGAAATGGAGATCGAGCAGCTGGCCCATTTCAGTCCCGAGGAGATCGCGGCCGTGTCCGAGTTGGTGGAAAAGCGCCGCGCGGACGGCAAGACGCCGGAAGCCCAGGAGCTGGCCTTGCTGCGGGCCAAGGCCTCGGCGGCGGACATCGCCCTGTTCGGCCGCATGCTGGCCGACGCGCCGGAGTACAACATCGAGGCCGCCGCCCAGGTGGGCCACGCCTTCGGCGTGGAGCGCGCCACGGTGCAGGACGACTTCTTCACCGCCGTGGACGATCTGAACCGCCCCGGCGAGGACGCTGGAGCCGGGCACATGGGCGTCATGGAGTTCGGCTCGGCCCTGTTCTACCTCTACATCTGCGTCAACCGCGACCTGCTGCGGGAGAACCTGGGCGACAAGGCCCTGGCGGACCGCGCCCTGCGCGCCCTGGTCCAGGCGGCGGCCACCGTCGCGCCCACGGGCAAGCAGAACAGCTTCGCCTCCCGCTCCGCAGCGTCCTTCGTCCTCGCGGAAAAGGGCGAGGATCAGCCGCGTTCCCTGGTGGCCGCCTTCCTCCAGCCCGTGTCCGGGCCGGACATGCTGGCCAACGCCCGCGAAATCCTGTCGCGGACCAAGGCGAACATGGACACGGCCTACGGCCTGTCGCTTCAGGCCCTGGCCTTCAACCCCCACGATGGCGAGGGAACCCTGGCCGGTCTTCTGGACTTCGTCGCGGAGTAGGCCATGAACGACTACCTCGTGTTCCAACTCTACGGCCCGCTCCAGTCCTGGGGCGAGATCGCCGTGGGCCAGGTGCGGGGGAGCGCGGACCATCCGGGCCGTTCGGCCGTGGCCGGTCTTCTGGCCGCCTGCCTGGGCCTGGACCGGGACGACCCCCGCTGCCTGACTCTGGCCGGGGCCTTGCGTCTGGCCGTGCGCGTGGATCGGCCGGGCCTGCCGCTCATCGACTATCACACGGCCCAATGTCCGGCCCGCAAGGCCAAGCGCCGCTTCTTCACCCGCAAGGATGAACTGGGCGGCCTGCTGGCCGTCGGGGAGCGGCCCAACACCGTGCTCTCGGACCGGAGCTACCGCCAGGACGCCTGCTGCACGGTCTGCGTCTGGCTGCGCGGCGAGTCGCCCTGCGGCCTGGAGGAGCTGAAGGCCGCTCTGCTCCGGCCCCGGTTCACGCCCTACCTGGGGCGCAAGTCGTGCCCGCCGGGCCTGCCCTTCGCCCCGGCCCTGGGGAGCTTCGCCGCGCCGGAAGAGGCGCTGGCCGCCTACCCCGTGTCCGCCCTGATTCTCGTTGGGCTGAAACGGGATCAGGAGGCCGGAACCGCGCTCCATCGGGACGAGGACGGCGACGCCGCGTGCGGACAGGTCTACACGCGACGGGACGTGCCCGTGTCCCGCAAGGGGCAGTTCCGTTTCCACAACCGGAGGGAACTGGCGCTCGATACGGCCGCCGCCAAGGCCAGGGAGGACAGATGTTCCTGAGCAGGATCACCTTGCGCGACCGGCGGGCGCTGCTGCGCCTGCCCGCGAACGCCTATGGCCTGCACAAGGCCGTGTGGGATCTGTTCACCGACGGCCCGGACCGCCGCCGGGACTTCCTCTTCCGCGTGGAGGAGGGAACCGGCTTGAGCCTGCTGGCCGTGTCCGCCCGCCCTCCGCGCGCGTCGTCCGACGCCTGGCGGGTGGAGGTGCGGGACTATGCCCCCGCACTCCGGCCGGGCGACCGGCTGACCTTCGCCCTGCGGGCCAACCCGGTGCGCACGGGGCGCAACGCGGACGGCCGCCCCGCCCGCTTCGACGTGGTCATGGACGCCAAGCACGCCTTGAAGGTTCAGGGCGTGCCGCGCGAACAATGGCCGCCCCTGTCCGAACTGGAGCGCGAGGCCGGGGCCCGCTGGCTGGCCTCCCGGGCCGAACGGCTGGGGTTCAGGCTGGAGACCGTCGGGCTCAACGTGGACGGCTACCGGCTGCACCGCTTCCCCAAGGAGGGGCGGGAGGTGAGCTTCGCCACCCTGGACTTCCAGGGTCTGCTCGAAGTCCTGGATGTGGAGCGTTTCCAGCGGACCCTGGCCGAGGGAGTGGGACCGGGCAAGTCCTTCGGCTGCGGGCTGTTGCTCGTGCGACGGGCGTCGTCGTGCTGCCCAACCTGAGGCCGCTGCCCATCAAGGAACGCGTCTCCGTGGTCTTTCTGGAGCGCGGCAACCTTGATGTGCAGGACGGGGCCTTCGTGTTGGTGGACGCCGAGGGGGTGCGCACCCAGATTCCCGTCGGCGGCGTGGCCTGTCTCATGCTGGAGCCGGGCGCCCGGGTGTCGCACGCTGCGGTGGTTCTCGCGGCCCGGGCCGGCTGCCTGCTGGCCTGGGTCGGCGAGGGCGGGGTCCGCTTGTACGCCGTGGGCCAGCCCGGCGGGGCGCGGGGCGAGAAGCTGCTGTATCAGGCGGCGCTGGCCCTGGACTCCTCGGCCCGGCTCAAGGTCGTGCGGCGCATGTTCGCGCTCCGTTTCGGGGAAGACCCGCCGGAACGGCGTTCGGTGGAGCAGTTGCGCGGGCTGGAAGGAGCGCGGGTGCGGGAGATGTACAAGCTCCTGGCCCGGCAATGCGGCGTGCGTTGGGACGGCAGAAGCTACAATCCCAAGGATTGGGGCTCGGGAGACGTGGTCAACCGCTGCCTGAGTTCGGCCACGGCCTGCCTGTACGGCCTTTCCGAGGCCGCGATCCTGGCGGCGGGCTATGCCCCGGCCATCGGCTTCCTGCACACCGGCAAGGCGAAGTCCTTCGTCTATGACGTGGCGGATCTGTTCAAGATACAGACCGTGGTCCCCGTGGCCTTCCGCATCGCGGCGAGGAATCCCGGCGATCCTGAAGGCGAGGTGCGCCGGGCCTGCCGGGACGAGTTCCGCAGGTCGCGGCTCCTGCGGGACATCATTCCGGCCATCGAGGACGTGTTGAGCGCTGGTGGGTTGCCCGTGCCGCGGGCTCCCGAGGACTCGGTGGGCCCGGCGTTCGAGGATGAGGAGGCCTTCGGCGATGATGGTCATCGTGGTTGAAAACGCGCCGCCTCGGCTGCGCGGCCGCCTGGCGGTCTGGCTCGTGGAATTGCGGGCCGGGATCTACGTGGGCGACTATTCGGTGCGGGTGCGGGAGATGATCTGGAGCCATGTCCGGGAAGGAATCGAGGATGGCAACGCCGTTCTGGTCTGGCGGGAAAACAACGAGGCGGGGTTCGACTTCCGCACCCTTGGCCCGAACCGCCGGATGCCCCGTGACATGGATGGCCTGAAACTGGCGTCGTTCCTGCCTTTGGAGAAACCGCCGCAAGAGGAGGGAAAAGGTTGTCCAACCACCTGAAATGACGAGGTCGAAAATCGGTACTTTTTGTAGTACTGTTTTTGATCAATGAATTCGGCTTATTCCAGGAAGAGTGTTCCCCGCATGCGCGGGGATGGACCGGTCTGTATCTGGCCGGACGCCGATTCCCAGACGTGTTCCCCGCATGCGCGGGGATGGACCGGACTTGTGGTCAAATTTGCAGAATGGTGGAATGTGTTCCCCGCATGCGCGGGGATGGACCGTCGCGTCCAGCCTGAACCGCCCTCAGTACAAGGTGTTCCCCGCATGCGCGGGGATGGACCGCTCAGAGATGATGTATGGAATATCGGCTTTCGGTGTTCCCCGCATGCGCGGGGATGGACCGGCCCAGGCCCTGCGGCAGGAGATCGAGGCGGCGTGTTCCCCGCATGCGCGGGGATGGACCGCCAAGAGGGAGCACAGGGCCAAAGAGCGCGAGGTGTTCCCCGCATGCGCGGGGATGGACCGGGCCAGAAGCAGGCCGAGCCCGTGCAGCAATCGTGTTCCCCGCATGCGCGGGGATGGACCGCGCGGAAAGCTGCCCCGGGGGACTTCACCTTGGTGTTCCCCGCATGCGCGGGGATGGACCGTCCATTGGCGGGTTATTCGGCGACGACGAGGAGTGTTCCCCGCATGCGCGGGGATGGACCGCACTCAACGGCTGGGGCTCCGGGTCTTGGCCTGTGTTCCCCGCATGCGCGGGGATGGACCGAAGTCGCCCGGGACATGCTGGCCGACATGGACGTGTTCCCCGCATGCGCGGGGATGGACCGCATGGGGTGAATCAACAATTCCCAGGCGCGGCGTGTTCCCCGCATGCGCGGGGATGGACCGGATTTGGTCTTGCTGTTCCAGAACGGCACGAGGTGTTCCCCGCATGCGCGGGGATGGACCGGACGATGACGCCGATCAATATGACCATGACCGGTGTTCCCCGCATGCGCGGGGATGGACCGTTTTGGCTCCCATTTTCGTCCATGTCTATCATGTGTTCCCCGCATGCGCGGGGATGGACCGGCGCAGGCGTAGCGATGCGCCGCCTCCTGGTCGTGTTCCCCGCATGCGCGGGGATGGACCGGCATGAGGGAGACATTTGCACCGATTGCTTGAGTGTTCCCCGCATGCGCGGGGATGGACCGCCTGGGATTGCGCCATTTCGTCGTGCATCCAGGTGTTCCCCGCATGCGCGGGGATGGACCGACCATGCGCCGCGTTGGGCGGGGAGTAGCCCAGTGTTCCCCGCATGCGCGGGGATGGACCGCAGGAAGAGCTGCTGCGGCAAGAAACGACCACGTGTTCCCCGCATGCGCGGGGATGGACCGATCATTTCCGCGACCCGCGCGATGGACGCCGCGTGTTCCCCGCATGCGCGGGGATGGACCGGGCAAGAAAAGCCTGCCGCCGAAGACGTATTCGTGTTCCCCGCATGCGCGGGGATGGACCGACTAGCTATCAATACTGCGCTACCCGGCGTCTGTGTTCCCCGCATGCGCGGGGATGGACCGACCCGCGCGGCATGCCTGCTGCGCTTCGGCCGGTGTTCCCCGCATGCGCGGGGATGGACGCGTGAAAAACAGGGCCTGCTCCCGTTCGACGCCGGTGTTCCCCGCATGCGCGGGGATGGACCGACTAGCTATCAATACTGCGCTACCCGGCGTCTGTGTTCCCCGCATGCGCGGGGATGGACCGACCCGCGCGGCATGCCTGCTGCGCTTCGGCCGGTGTTCCCCGCATGCGCGGGGATGGACCGCGCCCGTGGAGCTTCCGTTCCATCGCTTCCAGGTGTTCCCCGCATGCGCGGGGATGGACCGATCGCGGTACGTTCCGGTCTTAAAAATACAACGTGTTCCCCGCATGCGCGGGGATGGACCGGCTGTCGTTCGGAACGGTGATCAGGCGGGAAAGTGTTCCCCGCATGCGCGGGGATGGACCGAGCGTATTGTGTAATGGCCGCAAAGGCGGCTTGTGTTCCCCGCATGCGCGGGGATGGACCGTATAGATAGCTCAGAAACGTCGTCGCCGCTTAGTGTTCCCCGCATGCGCGGGGATGGACCGTCACCCCGAAAGGAGGAGAAGAGCCGTACCCTGTGTTCCCCGCATGCGCGGGGATGGACCGATTCTGACCTTCACCCGCGACATGAGCAGCGCGTGTTCCCCGCATGCGCGGGGATGGACCGACCATCAAGCCCGCGTACATCAAGCAGAAGCGGTGTTCCCCGCATGCGCGGGGATGGACCGCTGGCCAGGGCGGTTTGATCCACGTCCAGGCTGTGTTCCCCGCATGCGCGGGGATGGACGTACGGCCGGTTCCTGCTCAACTCCAACCGCTACTGTGTTCCCCGCATGCGCGGGGATGGACCGATGTTGTCGGAGAGTCGGTTGGCCGCGTAGAAGTGTTCCCCGCATGCGCGGGGATGGACCGATGAGGTGGGTGTGCGCGGGCTTCAGGCGGCGGTGTTCCCCGCATGCGCGGGGATGGACCGGCCTCGGCCTCGGAGGCCCTGGACGCGCTCGGGTGTTCCCCGCATGCGCGGGGATGGACCGACTCCCATGCGCGACGGCGAGAGCCTGGTCCTGTGTTCCCCGCATGCGCGGGGATGGACCGGTCCACGAAAGGTCCACGGATCGTCCACGATCGTGTTCCCCGCATGCGCGGGGATGGACCGAGCCGACGTAGTGGGAAGACGCAAAGTCTGTGGTGTTCCCCGCATGCGCGGGGATGGACCGGTATATTCACCCATTTTGGAAAGCGGGCAATGGTGTTCCCCGCATGCGCGGGGATGGACCGCAGTGGCCGTGTGCGCAGTGGCGGGTGATGCTGTGTTCCCCGCATGCGCGGGGATGGACCTCAGTAGTGGTAAAGATAGTGTCAGTTGGCATAGTGTTCCCCGCATGCGCGGGGATGGACCGTTATGCAGAACAGGCGGACCTTATCATAAGTGGTGTTCCCCGCATGCGCGGGGATGGACCGACGGCGGGCAACGCCGTGACCCTGCTTTGGAAGTGTTCCCCGCATGCGCGGGGATGGACCGCGGATCATCCCGGCATAGATATGCACAGATGAGTGTTCCCCGCATGCGCGGGGATGGACCGCGCGTCTGGTATTTCAACTCCGAGATGGGGCCGTGTTCCCCGCATGCGCGGGGATGGACCGCCATCCGGGGGTGAGTGATGGATGATCCCCGCGTGTTCCCCGCATGCGCGGGGATGGACCGGTCAAGGCCAAGCTCGGCGCGGGGTCGAGTCTGTGTTCCCCGCATGCGCGGGGATGGACCGTACCGGGTGGAGTCCTTCGAGACCCCGGCCAAGTGTTCCCCGCATGCGCGGGGATGGACCGGCCTTGTCCGAGGTCATGGCCTGGGGTGAAGCGTGTTCCCCGCATGCGCGGGGATGGACCGGCCGCGTTGCACAGCACGTGCGCCATATGCGAGTGTTCCCCGCATGCGCGGGGATGGACCGACCGGAGAGATGTAGCGGTATTCGCCGGCCTCGTGTTCCCCGCATGCGCGGGGATGGACCGGGCGCGCTCGGGAACCAGATCCCGCTCTCCGTGTGTTCCCCGCATGCGCGGGGATGGACCGACATGGCTCCTGGCTGCGGGGGTCCACATGGAGTGTTCCCCGCATGCGCGGGGATGGACCGTTAGCTGCAACGGATTCCCATTTTGACTGTCTGTGTTCCCCGCATGCGCGGGGATGGACCGTAGCCGCCGCCCTCGCTATCCTGCAGGGAGCAGTGTTCCCCGCATGCGCGGGGATGGACCGGAGAACGTGTTGCGGCTCGTGAATTCACAACGGTGTTCCCCGCATGCGCGGGGATGGGTCACCCTGATCGAGTGGTTCCTTTGTTTGTTCCGTGCTGTCGTGACGATTCCTTTTCTGGACCGCCACCTTGCCTGTCGCGTTTTCCGCCATGCGGGTGGCTGGCCTGGAGCGACAACCATGCCTCGGCGTGCAACAGGACACCGGCGATTTCCTCAAGATCGGATGCCAACGCGGGGATGGCTGCGGCGATCTTTCCGTGCGGATCGGGCACATCCAGGAGCAGGGCGCTGAGCAATGTGGCCGCGTCCCGCAAGAAGTCCTTGTACTCCGCCTGGAGGCATGGAAGCCGGGCGACCAGATCAGGAAAGGAACCCGCACCCCGCATCTGTCCACGAATTCTGATGAATGTGTCCGTGTACTCCGATCTGACGGCGAAGTGTCGGGTGTACTTTTTCGAGGAGGAGTATCCCTTCGGAACGGTTTCAAGGTCGTATTTCAGTCGCCGCGCTTGTTGATATTCGGGAGTCCTGGGCTGATGCCGCGCGCAGTACGCGGGCCGCCGCGAGGTGGCCTTGCCCGATGGGGCCAGCCGCCAGCACAGCTTGCAAAAGGCCAGTGAATCCCACTCCCGGTCATGAAGGGCCCTCGGCCGTTTCCGCGGCCCCTTGATGAGCGGGATGAGGCCGTATATCGCGTTCGCGGCGTCTTCCGCCGCCCGGATTGCCTCCGCGTCGCCGTGAAATATCCTGCTTGCCTGATAATGGAGGTTTCTGGCCGCCTCCTCCAATCCCTTCCAGCCGCGATAGTGTGCGCTCGGCAGCTGCTCCGCCCATTTGTCATAGATTTCCGGCGGGAGAACCTCTTTGGCGGCGCACCGGAACCCGGCGGGAGTCATCCGGCCCGCAGCGAAGACGGCGTCCGCCAGTTTGCGTTCAAGGCCGAAGAGGAAGTTCAGGTGATGCGTCATGCTTCTCCCGCACGCCATCACGGGGTGCGGCCGAGGGGAAACCCGCGCGGCTCCGTTGAGTGAGCGGTCGGCTTTGATTCTCGCGCCTGCCCTGGCCGCAGGGATTTCACGTCCGCTCCGCCATCCGAACCGCCAGATCCTTGGCTCGGAGATGGGTGTAGCGTTTGAGCATCTCCAGGGTCTTATGCCCGGTCACGGCGGCCGCTTCCATGACATTGAGCCCTTTCTCGAAAAGCCGCGACGTGGCTTCGTGGCGGAGGTCATGATAGCGGAGGTCCGGCAGACCTGCCCTTGCGCAGATGCGAATGAATGCCTGAGTGATGGCGTTGGGGTTCTCGTAATACCGCCAGACCGGTCCGAGATCGCGGCGCCGGGCCTTGAGGATCGCCAGGGATTTTGGGGACAAGGGCACTTCGCGGGGTTCGCCGTTTTTGGTCTCCGGGAGAAGCACGACGCGACTCTTCAGGTCTACATGCTCCCAGCGCATCCGAGCGAGTTCCGTGCGTCTCATGGCGGTTTCCAGGGCAAAGGCGATGATGTCGGCCATGTCGCCGCCATAGGCCGTGGCCGCGTCGAGCAGTTTTTTCTCTTCACCACGTTTCAGTCGGCGGTCCCGGGCGCGGGGCATGGACGGCATGCGCACCACGGGGAGTCCGCGCGGCAGAGAGATGCCCCAATCGATGGTGCAGCATTTCAGGACACGGTGGAGCAGGCCGAGATCATGCCGAACGGTTTGAGGGGAGAGGCCGGATTTGAGCGCCTTGTCCCGGTAGGCCGCAACATGGGAGGAGTCCAGCGCGATGAGCGACAGGGCGCCCAGTTCCACCCGCAGGCGGGCGAGGTTGCCGCTGAGCGAACTCCCCCCACGGGCGAGACGGGGAAATACCTCATCCTGATACCGCGCCAGGGCGACGGCAACGGATGTCCGCTCCGCTGCATCCGTGGGCAGGAAGGCGCCCCTGTCCATTTCGCGCTCTTGCGCCCTGGCCCACTTCTCGGCGTCGGATTTTGTGGCGAAGGTTTTTGATATGGCGCTCTGCCCCTCTCGGCGGATCCTGGCCTGCCATTTGCCGTTCGTTCGTTTTTGAAACGTCGCCATCAGGTGCCTCCGAACGTCGCCTGTGTCTCCAAATTGTCTCCATCTGGGCTTAGATTATTTCAATGTTACCTTTATATCAATAAAAATTACAAAATAAACTCAGCTTTGGGAGCTGGTTGCCGGAGGTTCAAATCCTCTCGCCCCGACCAAGAAAATGAAGCAGGACGGGCACGCCACGGCGTGCCCGTTTTCGTTTCCGGACCGGCTTCGGTCCGCCCTTCCCTTTG
>Ga0228536_1001902_pt1 | contig 15521 bp, 15 predicted proteins | sample SJ1Smetagenome_FD_168611 | JGI IMG/M metagenome (GOLD analysis project Ga0228536, IMG submission 168611) | Enriched culture of PCE-dechlorinating microbial communities from Ithaca, New York, USA - SJ1.S | ecosystem: Engineered > Modeled > Simulated communities (microbial... > Unclassified...
TGGCTCGAGCAGCTGCTGATCGCGCACGCCGGCACCTTGTTCCCGGGCTACGACGTGGTCGCGGCCCACCTGTTCAGGATCACCCGTGACGCTGAGATGGTCATCCAGGAGCTCGAGGCCGACGACCTGCTCTCCACTATCGAGCAGGGCGTGCGTCAGCGCCGGTTCGGTTCGGTCGTGCGCATGACCGTTGAACCGACCATGCCGGAGAACATCCGGGACATCCTCGTTGAGAACCTCGACATGGATCCCGCCGACGTGATCACGGTCGCCCCACCGCTCGGCATGAGCGAGCTCTTCGGTCTCGCGGCGATCGACCGCCCCGACCTGAAGTACCCACCGTTCGTCCCCGCGCTCACCGTGCCGGTGGAGGCCGGCGCCGAGGCGGACATCTTCACCACCATCCGCGAGCACGACATCTTGCTCCACCACCCATACGAGTCGTTCGAGCCGGTCGTGGCGCTCTTCAGGCAGGCCGCACACGATCCCGATGTGCTTGCCATCAAGACCACGCTCTACCGGGTGGGCAAGAACTCGCCGATCGTCGAGGCGCTCATGGACGCCGCCCTTGCGGGCAAAGAGGTCGCCTGCCTCGTCGAGCTCAAGGCGCGCTTCGACGAAGAGAGCAACATCGAGTGGGCGCGTGCTCTGGAGGCGGCGGGCGTGCACGTTGTGTACGGCCTTGTGGGGCTCAAGACGCACAGCAAAGTCGCCCTCGTGGTGCGGCGCGAATCCGGGCGCATCCGACGGTACGTCCACATCGGCACAGGCAACTACAACACGGTCACCGCTAAGCTCTACACCGATCTTGGACTGCTGACCTGCGACGATCGGATGGGCGAGGATGCCTCGGCGCTCTTCAACCTCGTCACCGGCTACGTCAGCAAGAACAACTACCGCCGCTTCCTGGTCGCACCCGTGGAGCTGCGCGAGGAGATCGCGGCGCGCATCCGCCGCGAGATCGAGCACGCGCGGGCCGGAGGACGCGGCGAGATCATCTTCAAGATGAACTCGCTCGTGGACCAGAAGATGATCGCGCTCCTGTACGAGGCCTCACGGGCGGGTGTGTCGATCGATCTGCTCGTGCGCGGTGTGTGCTGCCTGCGCCCCGGCGTTCCCGGTGTGAGCGAGAACATCCGGGTCATCAGCATCGTGGGGCGCTTCCTCGAGCACAGCCGCATCTACTGGTTCGGCAATGCGGGTAACGCCGAGGTGTACATCGGCAGTGCCGACCTCATGCCGCGAAACCTCGACCGGCGCGTGGAGGTGCTGGCGCCGGTTCGCGACCCCAAGCTCGTCAAGCGCTTGCGTGAGGAGATCCTCGGCATCTATCTCGCGGACAACACCAAACAGCGCATCATGCAGTCCGACGGCAGCTACGCGCGGATATCTCCCGCCGAGGGCGAAACGCCCGTATGCGCCCAGGAGGCGCTCCTCGGCTTGCGCACGAGCGTCGTGCCGAAGCGCAAGCGCAAGGGCACGCCTCAGAGGCGCAAGGCCGGCAAGAAGTAGGGGGGCAGCGATGGGCAAGCACGAGGGCAAGAAGGGCCGGGCCGATGCGGAGGTGTACCGTGCGTACGCCGACGATTCCGATGGCCACAAGCCGAAGAAGATCGACAAGGAGACCTACGAGCGCGAGTTGGCCAAGCTGCAACTGGAGCTCGTGAAGCTGCAGGAGTGGGTGAAGCACGAAGGCCTGCGCGTGGTCGTGGTGTTCGAGGGCCGGGACGCTGCGGGCAAGGGCGGCGTGATCAAGCGCATCACCGAGGCGCTCAATCCTCGCATCTGCCGGGTGGTCGCGCTGCCGGTGCCCACCGACCGTGAATCCACGCAGTGGTACTTCCAGCGATACGTGGCCCAGCTGCCGGCGGCAGGCGAGATAGTGTTGTTCGACCGCTCCTGGTACAACCGCGCTGTGATCGAGCGTGTGATGGGATGGGCCACCGAGGAGCAGGTGCGGGAGTTCTTCCGAGACTGCCCCGACTTCGAGCGCATGCTCAAACGCAGCGGGATCATCCTCGTGAAGTACTGGCTCTCGATCTCCGACGAGGAGCAGGACCGCCGCTTCCAGGACCGCATCAACGATCCGATGAAGAGCTGGAAGTTCTCGCAGATCGACCTCGATGGCCGTGACCGGTGGGAGGAGTTCTCCCGTGCCAAGGACGAGATGTTCAAGTACACGGACACCAAGGAGTCACCGTGGTGGGTGGTCGAGGGAGACGTGAAGAAGCGGGCGCGCCTCAACTGTATCCACCACCTCCTCACCCAGATACCGTACGAGGACATACTGCCAGAGCCATTCGAGCTTCCGCCTCGCAAGAAGTCCGAGATCGGATACGTCCGCCCGCCGATCGATTCGCAGACGTACGTGCCCGAGGTGTACTGAGGTCCGGTGCCCACAGCCCCGCACGGCAGGACACGCATGCCCGGCTGAAGCGCACGACCCGAGGCGGTGGCGGATCAGGCCGTAACCCCGTGTGGGGCTGGCGCGTTGTCACCGGCAGCTGATTCGGATACCTTTATCAGTCGGGGGTATCACGGCAGCGAGGGGAGCGCCATGCCGGTGGTGTCTAGCTCCGCCGTTGTCTCTGTGCTGGAAACGGCGGTCGATCGGATCCTCGATGGGTTCACCCGTTCGCACGGACACGCGCGCGGCGAGCAGCATGTGCTCCGCTGTGCCGCACCCTGTCTGCTCGCGAGCGTTGGGATGCGGGGTGGCGTTGCCGGCGTGATGTGTGTAGCGGCGCCAAGAGACCTGTGCGCCGAGCTTGTCGCCGAGCGGTTCGGCGAGGCCGAGGCGGCCACGCACGGCGAGGCGCTCGCCGAGTCGCTGCTTGGCGAGATCGCGTCGATCGCTGCGGGAAGCGTGGCCACAAGCCTTGAGCCCGTCGAGGGCACGTGGCTCACGCCGCCTGCGGTGATCGAGTCGACGTCACACGAGTGGGACGTCATGTCCGAGGCGCGCACTGCGACCGTGTTCAACGTGTACGGGCGGCAGATGCTTGTCGCGGCGGCCGTACAGCGTCGCTAGGGCCTTCCCTCGCGTGCACCTTCCGTTATCATGCACGGTACCGCAGCCGCACGGCTGTGGGTGCATACGGGGAAGGGACGCGCTCATGACTTCCGAGAACCGCATCGGTGGCAAGATCACCACGCTCCGCACCTCGCTCGGCCTCTCGGTCGAGGAGCTCGCCGAGCGCAGCAGCTGCGACGCGGCAACGGTCACAGCACTCGAGAGCGGCGAGGTCGCCCCTTCGCTCACGCCGCTCATCAAGCTCACCCGTGCGCTCGGCGTCCGTCTCGGCACGCTGCTCGACGACGAGACCGAGCTCGGCCCCATCGTCACGCGGCGCGATCAGGCAGAAGCCGTCACCCGCATCAAGAGCCTCGAGACCTCCAGCGACGCCGGTGTGCTCGACTTCTTCTCGCTGGCGAGCGGCAAGGCATCGCGCCACATGGAACCGTTCCTGATCGATGTGCAGCCTGCCGAGGGAAGCGATCACAAGCTTTCCAGCCACGAAGGCGAGGAGTTCCTCTACGTCCTCGATGGCGCGCTCGAGGTGGAATACGGCAAGTCGACCCACACGCTGGCGACCGGCGACAGCATCTACTACGACTCCATCGTGCCGCACCAGGTGCGCGCGGCAGGCGAGAGCGCTGCACGCATCCTGGCAGTCGTGTACGCGCCGGCCTAGGGGGTAGCTGTGGCTTACACCAACGAGCAGCTGCACACGGACCTGCCTCTCGGCCAGTACTTCGAGATGCAGGTGGCCGAGCATGCCGACAACGACTTCATCGTCTACCCCGACCGGGCGCTCCGGTGGACGTACCGCGAGTTCAACGAGCGCGTGGACCAACTGGCGAAAGGTCTGCTGGAGATCGATATCGGCAAGGGCGACCACGTGGGCATCTGGGCGCGCAACATCCCGGATTGGCTGACGATCTTCTTCGCGTGCGCCAAGATCGGTGCCGTCCTTGTCACCGTGAATCCGGTCTACAAGGCGCACGAGCTTGCGTACGTGCTCAAGCAGTCGGACATGAAGGCGCTCGCGATCATCGACCGCTTTCGCGATGTCGACTACGTAGAGATCGTCCGGGAGCTTGTCCCTGAGGCGTCCGTCCAGGAGCGAGGTCACCTCGTGAGCGAGGAGTTCCCGTTCCTGAAGAGTCTGCTCTACATGGGACCGGAGAAGCACCGCGGTTTCTACTCCATGCCCGAGCTGCTTGTCCTCGGCGACAACATGCCCGATGAACCGCTGCGCGAGATCACGGCGTCGATGCATGCCGACGACGTCATCAACATGCAGTACACGTCGGGCACAACCGGGTTCCCCAAGGGCGTCATGCTCACGAGCCGCAACATCGTGAACAACGGCTTCTACATCGGCGAGCGCCAGAACCTTACCGAAGACGACCGGGTGTGCCTCCCGCCACCATATTTCCACTGCTTCGGTATCGTGCTCGGCGTCATGGCCATCCTGACGCACGGCGCAACGGTCATCGGCATCGAGCAGTTCGACCCGGTCCTTGTCCTCGCTGCGGTCGAGAAGGAGCGCGCAACGGCGCTCTACGGCGTGCCGACGATGTTCATCGCCGAGCTGAACCACCCGATGTTCGACATGTTCGACCTCACCAGCCTCCGCACCGGTATCATGGCCGGATCCCCGTGCCCCATCGAGACGATGCGTCAGGTCATCGACAAGATGCACGCCTCCGAGCTCACCATCTGTTACGGCCTTACGGAGACCTCGCCGGTGTTCACGCAGACGACGGTGGATGACACCCTCGAGCGCAAGTGCGAGACCATCGGCCGTGCGCACGAGGCCGTTGATGTCCGCGTGATCGATCCTGAGACCGGAGAGGACTGCCCGCCGGGTGTGCCGGGTGAGCTCTGTTGCCGCGGCTACAACGTGATGAAGGGCTACTACAAGATGCCCGAGGCCACGGCGGCCGTCATCGACAGCGAGGGATTCCTGCACTCGGGCGACCTCGGCACTGTGGACGAACACGGCTACTACCGCATCACCGGCCGCATCAAAGACATGATCATCCGCGGCGGCGAGAACATCTACCCGCGCGAGATCGAGGAGTTCCTCTACACGATGCCGGGCATCGAAGACGCACAGGTGATCGGCGTGCCCGACGCCAAGTACGGTGAGGTCGTGGGAGCCTTCGTGCGCCGGTCGCCGGGGTCAGATATCACCGAGAGCGACGTCCAGGAGTTCGCCCGGTCCCGGATGGCGCGTTATAAAGCGCCCAAGCACGTCTTCTTCGTGGATGAGTTCCCGCTCACCGCCTCAGGCAAGATCCAGAAGTACATCTTGAGGCAGATGGCTGCCGAGGCGCTCGGAGTGGCAGATGTGAAGGTCTTCGCCAGTGAGGCCGAAGGTGCCGATCCCGACGCCACGGACAACGAGTGTCAGGTGCGGCAGTAGCTGGCGCCATCCGCGGCAGGCCCACATCACACGGGCGTCCGGCCATCACGGTCGGGCGCTCGTGTCTCATGCGGTAGCGGTAGGAGTCGCGGTTCTCGGGAATGAGCACAGTAGGCGACTCGCATCGCTCGCGTGGACGGCGTCTGACGGAGGAGGGGTTCGCGGTGCCAGGGAGCGTGTACAAGGTCATCGAACTCGTGGGAACGAGCGCCGAAAGCTGGGAGGATGCGGCCCTGTCAGCGCTCAAGACGGCGGCGGCCTCACTTGAGGACCTTCGGATCGCCGAAGTCGTGAAGCAGGACATCCGCATCGAGGAGAACGAGATCGTGGAATACCGCGTCAAGATGAAGGTCTCGTTCAAGTACCACTCGGAGCTTGCCGACTGACGAAGCGTACCGGCCACGGATCAGAGAGTCTCTTCGCGTGATGCCCCCGTGCCGCCAGAGCCGGGGGCGTCGCTGTGTCTCACGGCACGAGACAGGCCTACCGCAGGTTCGACGCAAGACGCGCGGTGGCGTTGCGGAGATGCCGCCACGCCGACCACCCGTCGATCATCTCGCGTGTGACGAGCTCGCAGTGCAGCATGTCGGCAGCGAGATGCGTTCGTGCTCTTCGGCCAACACGGGATCATAGAACCAGCACATGAGCTCCTGGTGGAGCGACAGGCTGCGGATGTCTAGGTTCATCGTGCCGATGACGGCGATCTGGCCATCGATCGTCATCGTCTTGGCGTGCATGAACCCTTCGGTGTATCGGTAGATCCGCACGCCTGCATCGATCATGTGGCCCAAGAACGTCTCAGCCGCCCAGAACGCGATCTTCTTGTCGGCCATGCCGGTCATCATGAACCGTACATCCACGCCGGCGAGCGCCGCGTCGATGAGTGCGGAGTAGATCTCCGGTGTGGGCACGAGGTACGGCGACTGGATCCACAGCCGTTCGCGAGCCGCCGCGAAGCTGACGACGTGCGCCCGCTGTGCGGGCTGCCACGGAACGTCGATGCCGTCCGAGACGGTCTGGGTGAGCGTGCGCCTACCCGTGCCTGGGTAGCTCGCCGGGAAGAACCGATCGTTGAAGAGGTTCTCTCCGGTCTTGCGATGCCAGCGGGCGGCGAACAGCGCCTGCAAGTCGGCGACCGCCGGTCCTGTGAACCGCACATGCGTGTCTCGCCACGACGGGAACCGGGCACCGCCATCGATGTACTCCTGGGCGATGTTGATCCCGCCGGTGTAGCCGATCACGCCATCCACCACGACGATCTTGCGATGGTTGCGGTAGTTGACCTGCCTGAGCTTGGTGAGGTCCTGCTCGACCCTGGCCCCGGCGGCAGCGAGCGCTCGCAGCTCGTCTTTCGGGTAGAGGATGTTGCCGATCCAGTCGTTGAGGATACGGACCTCGACGCCTTCGGCGAGCCGGTCGTGCAAGACGGCGGCCACCTGTGCGCTCAGCGCGTCACGCTTCCATATGAAGTACTGCATGTCGATCGTGTCCCGCGCTGCCGCGAGGTCATGGAGCAGGCGGGGGAACTTCTCCGCGCCGTTCACGAGTATCTCAACGTCATAGGCGGGCAGTACGGTCGAGCCCTGCGTGGCTTCTATGATCCGCGGAACGTCCTTGTAGCCCCGCTCCAGCGCCCATGCGACAACCTCGGCGTGTGCGTCAGCGTGCTCGGTGCGCACGCGCTCCATCACCGGTGCCGCACGTTCGGTCACCTCGGCGACCCAGGGGTCCTTGGCGAGGCGCTTGCGCCAGTTGCGGCCGAAGAAGTAGTAGAACACGAGTCCCACGAGCGGGAAGGCGATCAGCACCAGGAGCCAGGCGAGCGAGTTCGTGGGTTCGCGGTCATCGGTGATCACGGTGATGGCCACCGCCACCCAATAGGCGCCGAGGGCGAATGCCGCCACCGACTGCCACGTCACCATCTGCATGACCCACTCAAGCACCGCGTACACTCCCTTTGGGCCCCCGCGTGGTCCTCGCTCCTCGCCGAGTATCGCATGTGTGCGGGAGGACGGACCCGCGGGGTCGCCCGCGCCGGGTGGGCGCGGTAGGATGCACCCGATGTCACGACGCGCCGAGACGAGGACCCGCTGTGCCACCGCTACCCGATATCAGCTCTGCCGCTCCCGGGCCAGCGGCCCCATCGAGCCTGCGCGCCTCGGCGCAGAGCTCTGTAGACGGTGACCCGACGCGTGAGGCCGAGGACTACGACCTGTGCCACGAGTGCGGAGGGTTGTGTTGCTGCCTCTACATCGCGCATGACGAGAACGGTGAGTACATCGGCCAGGGCTGGCTGCCGGAGTACATCGCCCTGTGGGAGGAGCGGCTCGTGGCGAGTGGAGCGCTCGTGGTCACGCCAGCGGACTACAGGGCGGGAGAGGCCGGCGTCGCGCCGCTGCACGACCCTCGGCTTAGCCACCTGCCCACCGCCGAGGGGGAGGCGTATCGCGCCGCGTTGCCCTCGTGGGTGGACGTTCGCAAGTGCCAGTTCTGCCATCCGGACACAGGGTGTCTGCTGCCCCGCGGGTACCGGGCGGACATCTGCTGCGAGTGGGTGTGCGAGCTCTGGCGGAGGTAGCCGCGCGGCGGCTGGGGATTCCTCGACATAGTGCGTGCTTTGTGATGCGGAACCTGGTATACTGCGCGTGCGGGCCGCTAGGGCCCACAGGATCGCGGCGTGACACACCGCTTTCGGAAAAGCGGAGTCGCGCCGTTAGTTTTGCCCCGGAATGGGGCGAGGAATGAGGTTTGGAATGGCTGAAGGTACCGTTAAGTGGTTCAACCCGGACAAGGGCTATGGCTTCATCTCGCGTGAGGGTGGCGACGATCTGTTCGTTCACTTCTCCGAGATCCAGTCTGAGGGTTTCAAGACTCTCGACGAGGGCCAGAAGGTCACGTTCGACGAGGCCACCGGCAACAACGGCAAGAAGCAGGCGACCAACGTCCGCCCTGCCTAAACAGCAGCGCGGCTTCAGTTCGCACGGAAGAGCGGCCCCCACGGGCCGCTCTTCTGCGTTTCAGCCAGAGTGTGCCTCTCGTCTCGTCCTGGCAACGGCACGAGGATCCGCTAGCCGGCATCCCCTACCGGATACGGAAGTTCGAACGTATCGACCGGAATCGCCATGCCGATCTCGATGTCGCTCCACAGCTCGCGGTTTACATCGAGTCCCTCAACCAAGCCGTCGTCTTCCGGTACGCCGCCACGGGTGATGACTCCGATCACCTCATCGTTGGGCACGAGGTACGTGGCGTCTTCCGAGTACCAGGGGTTCGCAGCGCCGGGCATGTCTTCCGTCCGCTGCACCGAGTAGACGATGCGCGTAGCGCCGGTCTCTTCATCCACGCCGTCCTCCACGCCACCCGTCTCCGGCATCGAGTAGCGCATGAGGTAGTAATCCACACTCGCGGCCGATGGCTCGCAGACCTTCTCGTCATGCCTGACGAAGTATGCGGTCTCGCCGTTCGGGGACATGACCGATCGCAGCAGCGTATCCCCCTCGTAGATGTCGTATCGGAACGTCCGCCCGTCGATCCAGAACGTCCCGTGGTGATCGAGCGTCTCACCGGTCCGGTACTCCGTGTGCGTCTCGTACCACCCGGTCTTGGAGTCCGCATCGAGGAACTGCTTGAGTGTGGGCGCGCCCTTGCCAGCCGGAGCACCCTCTGTGGTCGCCGATCGTCCGCCGCTCGAGCATCCCTGAGCCGCCACCACGGGCAGCACCACCACGAGCAGCACCACCACGAGCAGCATCGCCCTTCGCACCATGGGGCCTCCTCCTACCCGGCTGTTGACAGCGGCCATGGTCATATCTATCGTTCATCGACGATAGACGATGATGCCCGTACCGGGGAGGTCCTGTGGACGACGATCGAATCGCACTGGTGGCCAGAGCGCTCGGCCATCCCGCTCGGGTGCGGATCCTGCGCCTGCTCACCGCTCAGGAGTCCTGCGTGGGCGGGGAGATCTTCTGCCACCTCCCGCTCGCGCAGTCGACCGTCTCCCAGCACCTTCGCATCCTGAAGGAGGCGGGGATCGTGCACGCTACTCCGCACGGCACGAGCATGGTGTACTGCATCGCCGAAGGACCGCTGTCAGAACTGGCGCAGGCCGTGGAAGGCCTCGCCGCCGGGCGGCCGCTCTGCGCCGCACGAGAGGAGTCGGAATGAGCTCATCGTCCGCGAAGCGCATGAGCGTGTTCGAGCGCTACCTCACGCTCTGGGTCGCTCTCTGTATCGCCGCCGGTACGTTCATCGGCAGCCGCTGGCCGGGTCTGGCCGAGTTCTTCGACCAGTTCACCGTGGCGCAGATCTCGATTCCCGTGGCTGTGCTGATCTGGTTGATGATCTATCCGATGATGCTCAAGGTCGACTTCGCGTCGATCAAGCGCGTTGGCGAACGCAAGCAGGGTCTTGTCGTCACCACGGTCGTGAACTGGCTCATCAAACCGTTCACGATGTTCGGCATCGCCTGGCTGTTCTTCAACGTCATCTTCAAGGACCTGATCACCCCCGACCTCGCACAGCAGTACCTCGCTGGAGCGGTCTTGCTGGGTGCGGCGCCGTGCACCGCGATGGTCTTCGTGTGGTCGTACCTTGCCGACGGCGATCCCGCATACACGTTGGTGCAGGTGGCCGTGAACGACCTGATCATGCTCGTGGCGTTCGTGCCGATCGTCTCCCTGCTGCTGGGCGTGAGCGGCGTGCCCGTACCGTGGGATACCCTCGCGCTCTCCGTGATCCTCTTCGTGGTCGTCCCGCTTGTGGCGGGCTGGTCGACCCGGCACACGCTGGTGAAGAGTCGCGGCGAGCAGTGGTTCAACGAGTCGTTCGTGCCGAAGTTCGGCCCCATCACTATCGTGGCGCTGCTCGCAACGCTTGTGCTGATCTTCATCTTCCAGGGTGAGACCATCGTGGACAATCCGCTCCACATCCTGCTGATCGCCGTGCCGCTCTCGATCCAGACGTTCCTGATCTTCGGTATCGCGTACGGCTGGGCGTACTGGTGGCGGCTGGAACACCCGGTGGCGGCGCCGGCAGGTTTCATCGGCGCGTCCAACTTCTTCGAGCTTGCCGTCGCCGTTGCTATCGCGCTGTATGGGCTCACATCAGGTGCTGCGCTCGCTACCGTCGTGGGCGTGCTTGTGGAGGTGCCGCTGATGCTCTCGCTGGTGTGGATCGCAAAGCGGACCAGGGATCGCGTATGCGCACGGCACGAATGCGCCCTGCCGAGGGTGGCCGCAACGGTGGCGCCTGTGACGCCCGGACAGGAGGGGAACTGACATGCGTCAGATTGCGCTTTACTCGGACATACACGCCAACGTGCCGGCGCTCGAGGCGGTTCTGGCCGACATCGTGTGTGCGGGGATCGCCGAGCGGTACTGCCTCGGCGATCTGGTGGGCTACGGCGCCGATTCCTCTGGCGTGATCGATTGCGTGCGTGCCACAGGCGATCCGGTGATCCGGGGCAACTACGACGACGGGGTGGGGAAGCGTCTGGGCAGCTGCGGCTGTTACTACCCCACGGAGGAGGACAAGGCGATGGGCGCCGAGAGTTACGCGCGTACCGACGCGGCGCTCGACGACGCCGAGCGCGACTACCTCGCGGCGCTGCCGGACGACATCCGGCTCGATGTCGAGGGGGCCCGCGTGCTGCTGTGCCATGGCAGCCCCCGGCGCATCAACGAGTACCTGATGCCCGATCGCCCCGACAGCAACCTCGCAAAGCTCGCCGACATCGGTGAGGCCGACGTTGTGTGCGTGGGGCACGTGCACATCCCGTATCACCGGGTGCTGACGGCACCTGACGGCCGTGCCGTGCATTACGTGAACGATGGCTCGGTGGGCAAGCCTAAGGACGGCGATCCCCGCCCGTGTTGGGCGGAGCTCGTCTTCGGCACCAAGGCCGAGGTCAACGAGCGGTGTGAGGGCGACGCCGCCGCCGGGCCCGTGGGCGCACCGGGCGAGGCCGAGCGCGTGTGGCTCGGCGTGATCTTCCACCGGCCAGAGATGTAGTCCTTTCAGACACGGAGCCCCGCGGCATGCCGCGGGGCTCCGTGTGTTTCGTGGTCGGTGCAGGGTCTCCTACTCGAGGATCGCCGCCAGGCTCCGGGGCCAGGTCTTCTGCGCCTGCCCGGATGGATCAGGCAGATAGTGCGCCTTCACAAAGCCCTTCTTGTGGACGCCGCGGTCATCGAGGTACTTCGAGAGCTCCAGTGGCACCTCGGCGGGCACATCCACTCCCTTGCTCGCGAGAAGCTCGCGCAGGATGGCAGTTGCCGCGTCCGCCTCCGTCTGGGCGTCCTTCAGGATCCGCTGGCCTTCAGTGGGATTGTGGAAGCCGAGCGAGTTCTCGGCACCCATCCACACCGTGCGGTAGAAGGCTTGCGTGTAGTGGCCGATCGCCTCGTCGTACTTCGGCTTGATGTCCGCCGCGCTGGTCTCGAGCGAGGCGTTCGTCAGCTCGATCAGCTTTGCCGCGGTGGCGGTCTTGTAGCCCGCGTTGATGAACAGTGCGGCGTTGGCGTCCTGGATCGCGAACACCCTGGCGCGGAGCTCCTCGGCGGAGTCGTAATGGCAGCGCTTGCAGGTGACCATGTCGGTCTTGAGCGGGCTCATGAGGTTGTGGTCGGAGACCGTCTCGTTGTTGACTCTGATGTCCGGCATGTGGCAGTCGTTGCACGCCATGCCCGCGTTCATGTGGGGCGAGCCGGCACTGTAGAACTCGATGTCGGGGTGGCGGATGAACCCGAGCTTGAGGCCGGTGACCTCCTGCGTCCATTCGAGGCGGGCCGGGTCGTTCACGAGCGTGTCGATCACGTTCTCCACGGTGACAGCGCCCCACTCGCTGCCTTCCCAGGGGAAGTCCACGTCCACCGATGCGCCGTCTTCTTTCATCACAGAGTAGGTGCAGTGGCACTGGCCGCACACCATCAATCGCTGCTGTTGCGTGGAGAGCGCGCCGGGATCCAGCCCGACCTCCGTGAGCGCGGCATCCACCGTCCAGCGGCGCGTCTGCAGTTCCATGGTCTCGTTGTCGTGACAGTCGATGCAGGCGGCGCCAAGCTCCCGGTGCTCTTCGGGCAGCATGCCGATCGCCTCGTCATACGTGGCGCCGAACAGCGCGTCCTTGTCCTCCGTGTTGAGGTCCTCGGCGTATGGGCTCTTGCAGGTGAGGCATGCGCCACCGGCCTTCACGCGCGAGGGGTCGGCCTCGCCCTGGTCGATCACCATATAGTAGTGACCGCGTGGTTCCTGGTAGTCGATGCCGAATCCCCAGCCCTTGAAGAGCAGTGGCATGAACGGGTACTCGGACAGCTTGTCGTACATCTGCCCATCGTCGAAGCCGCGCTTGTACCTGCTCTTGCCGGCGGGCCGAGGATCGGCCGTGTCGAGCCAGGTCTGGTAGACCGCGGGATACTTCTCACCCCACACAGCAGGGTCGTGCTCGCCGGCGGGCGCCGCGGGCTCAGGCACGGGCTTCTCGCCGACCATGCCGCAGCCGCCGAGTGCGGCGGCAAGGAGCAGGCCGACGGCGAGCGTGGCTGCCCCTGCGATGCGTGTTCGTGCGGATGTGGGCACAGCTACCTCCCCATGTCCGTGCGCGGTACGTGCCGGCGTGCAGCGCGAACGACTCTGAACCAAGTGTACCCGCTCGGTATGACAGCCGGCAGCATTCTCGCGAAGTGCGCTGGCTGAACCACTGGAACGGGGCCCCGGAGTTGCGCTCGGCCGCATCGTTGGGTACTCTCTTGCAGCACACCTGGCCAGGTAGCTCAGTTGGTAGAGCAGCGGATTGAAAATCCGCGTGTCGGCGGTTCAAGTCCGTCTCTGGCCACCATAGATGACTCTGACGACCGGCCCTCAGTGGGCCGGTCGTTGTGTATCGACCCCGCGTGATGCGGGCACGAGGACATCCCGGCGCGTAGCCCTAAGTGTACCCTTATCGTACGATAAGCCGTGCGCTCCTATCGTGCGAAGGGTGGGTCAGTGACCGAGACGGCCAGACGGCCGATCAGGCTGGACATGCACGAGTTCGCGGGCTCGATGGGCGACTTCGGCACGCTGCTTCCGCTTGCTATCGGCTACATCGCCGTGTGCGGCCTCGATCCCGCCGGCTTCCTGGTGATGATGGGGCTCGCGAACATCGTGACCGGCCTCGTCTACCGCCTCCCCATGCCCATCGAGCCGATGAAGGCATTAGCGGTCGTTGCCATCGCACAGCACTGGCCACCGTCGATGGTGCACGCGTCCGGTCTGAGCATGGGGATCGTGTGGCTGCTGCTTGCCAGCACGGGCGTGATCACATGGATCGCCCGCAAGACGCCCACGCCGGTGGTGATGGGGATCCAGGTGACCCTCGGCATCATGCTTGCCACCGAGGCGCTGCGCCTCAGCGCGAGCTCGTGGCTGCTGGCCGCACTCGGCATTCTGATCGTGCTCACGCTGCGGAGGAACAAGTACGCGCCGGCGTCCATCGTGCTGATGGCCCTCGGCATCGGCATAATGCTCTTCTCCGGCGGTTTCGAGGACCTGGCGCCGGTGGGGTTCAGGCTTCCCACGATCGCGAGCTTCACCATCGCCGAGATGTGGGACTCTCTCCTGCGCGCGGGTTTCGCGCAGGTGCCGCTCACTGCCGCCAACGCGGTCATAGCCACTTCGGCTCTGATCACGTCGTACTGGCCCGAAGAGAAGGTCACGCCGCGCGCGCTGGCGTACAGCCACGGTGTGATGAACGTCGTGGCGCCGGTCTTTGGCGGCATGCCCATGTGCCACGGGGCCGGTGGTCTGGCAGGTCAGTACTTCTATGGAGCACGCAGCGCGGGCGCCAACCTCATCGAAGGCGCCATCGAGGTCGCGCTCGGCCTGTTCTTTGCCGGCTCGATCGCGGGCGTGTTCTCCGCGTTCCCGTCGGCGATCGTCGGCGCGATGATGTTCATGGTGGGTATCGAACTGGTGAAGTTCGTCCGTCACGTGAAGGTCGGTCCGGACCTGATCACGCTCGCGGCAACGGTCGCCCTCGCGCTGTTGTCCAACATGGCGGTGGGCTTTCTCGTGGGCGCGGTCGTTCACCTGCTCGTCGGCCGCCGCACCGATACCGCGGGACTCCCGCGAGCGTGATTGGCGGCGGAGGTGGGGGAGCTGGTGCTCGCCACGCTCCGTCACGTGCGGCAGCCCTGGCGTCACTTTGTAACAGATGATACAAATAGGCGGCACGGCACGGATACCCGAAGCGGCATCTCGATGGTAAGGGACAGGCTCATGGCTCGAGTCCGAGGAAAGCTGTCGGTACCTCATGACGGTGGTTCCGATGCCGCTCAACAGATTCGCCGAGCAGGTAGTCGTGGCCGAACCCATGATCTGGCTCACCAGCCCCGGGAACACCCACGTCACGGGTCAGACCGTCTACGTCGACAATGGAGCCGATGTGGCGATGCGTGGTGAGAACATCTGGGACCTGGCGGACTGACCTCGCACCGGGCCGGACATGTGAGCCGACCTCATACGCACAGTGCTTGCTGGCCCATCATGTTCGCCCGTTCGCCGGGTTGTTCAGAGTCATCCGAGGATACTGCCGGAAACCGGGTAGACAGTACTCAAGGTCGGTGCATCTGATGCCGACGCATAGAGCAGAGAGATGTGTCGCATCACGTGCGGCATGTCTCTTCGCATCAACCAACGAGAGAGGGGGCTTCAGAGCAGTCTGTACTTCCTTGAGCGAAGTGATGTATTTCTTCTGAAGAATCGCTATCCTATATTAGGAACCATGGTGGTGAACTGCGTCCGCAGTTCGCTGCCTGTCGTCGAGAGCAGGGAGGTACGGTATGCGAACTAGAGTAGGGCCGTTTCGACGCGCCGCTTTGGTCGGGGCGCTCGTAACGGGGTTGGTCTTCGCGCTGGGTGCGACAGCACTCGCCGCGCAGGTGCCAGTTCTGCCATCCACGATCACACCAACAGTGATGGCAGTCGCACAGACCGGCCCGGTTGCGGTACCCGTCCAGGGCGCCAACCGCGTCGCGACAGCCATAGAGGCGTCGAAGCTCTTCGGCTCGGCCGACACCGTCGTCCTTGCCACCGGTAAAGACTTCC
>Ga0228536_1001903_pt1 | contig 15512 bp, 12 predicted proteins | sample SJ1Smetagenome_FD_168611 | JGI IMG/M metagenome (GOLD analysis project Ga0228536, IMG submission 168611) | Enriched culture of PCE-dechlorinating microbial communities from Ithaca, New York, USA - SJ1.S | ecosystem: Engineered > Modeled > Simulated communities (microbial... > Unclassified...
ACATTGGATAAGTTGGCGGTTCCCAACCATAACGAATAAACCCGTTCGTGAGTCCAGTTCCCACATCATCCAGCACAATCATGGTGTCAATCATTTGCGCCAGGTGGCAATAATCAGACTCGCAATCTTCCCAATAAACGCCATTTTGAGTGACATAATCACCTTTCAGTTGAACTCCAATCAACTGGCCTTCCTGGATAGGATGGGAAATCAATGAATATGCCGGTTTTCCAGAAAATTGAATTTCAGTAGCCGCCCAGGTGAAGCTTAGGTCACCGTCTGCTTCGAGATAGTAGACTTTCACCAAGCTCATCGGTTGAATAAAATCGATCTGTTTGGTTTCACCAGCTACCCCATAAAAACGCCACGTTCGTTCTTGCCGGATAAAACGCAATCCTTGCCAGGGGGCATTCCGCAATTTCCTCTCGATTTCCTCGTTCTTATGATTAGCATCTTCGAAATAATCTACACTTGATGATGCTGGGTCCACCTTCATTAAGGCATTCAGGTTCCCGAAAACAAAAACCAGGCATCCTACGACAGCAAGCAGAAATACAACGATAAGGATCCACTTTAAGAAGCGGTTCATTTCAATCCCTCCAAATGGTGATAGGCTTGTTCAAAGACAGGGAGGCTCTCATCACCTTCTGCCCGGTAAAGGTAGTTCAAACAATAATCACCTTTCGCATTAATTCCTTTAATCGTGGCGATGGCCTGTAAGGTTCGTTGAACTCTTCCTGATCGGTTGACCCTTCCCATCAAAGCAACAACATCCAATCCCATCGCTACCATTGACCGAACAGCAGCCAATCCCAATTCCGGTGCTGCGGCCAGGGCAAGCTGCTCGAGGCGCATCAGGGATTCTTCTATCGTCCCGCCGTGAATGGTTGTCAATGCTTTACGCCCTAAGCAGGTGGCTTTTAAAAATTGCAGGGCTTCATTTCCTACCACCTCTCCCACCAGGATGGCTGACGGGTTCATACGGGTATAAATGACGTTTAGGACCCAATCCAGGGTCACGCCAGGCGTGCCAGGCGATAATTCAGCTGGTGCTACAGTACGTAATAAAAAAGGATGCTGAATTTCCAATTCCCGGAAGGTTTCCAACGCAGCAATTGGTGCCGACACAGGCAAGAAACCCGAGAGCGCGTTGAGTAAAGTCGTCTTGCCAGAACCCATTTCGCCGGCAATCATCAGGCTGCCAGCCAGGTTGGCTACCATCCAGGCTAGAAATCGATCTGGTGTGTCTTTCAGAGATTGGATTCGACAAGTCAGTTCCGACTTGGGATTTTTTTCGGCAGGGTTGGTAAATGTGTGTATCAGCCCGCTTGATGTCGGATCAAGTTTGGTAAAAGTGCCGGACTGCTCCATTTCTTCCAATGTGCGAACACGACGTCCGAAAGTACGGATATTGATGGCAGTTCCCTCAGTTGACAGGCGCGGAACGATAGCGGTAAACCGTTCTCCTCCTGGCAGGTCAATTAACACCGCCGGGCGATCTCCGCGTAAAGTAGCACCACCCTGGTCAGCAACATGCACGGCGAGGTTTTCGAAATAACTGTCATCAGCCAGGTTTCCCAGATGGTAAAAGCTTCCATCATACTCCACAGCAACCTCCCCATTCCGCACAAAGATTTCCTCCACGTATGGATCTCGCAGCAACTGATCGAGTAATCCCACACCGGACAAAGCATCCGTGATAATTTGCGCATTGCGATTGACGAAGCTGCGATTCTCGCCCTGATCAATCAAGATAGAGCGCACCTCATCATAGAAACGACGACGTTTTTCTGAGTCTGATTCTCGCCAGCTGGGTGGGTTGATTCCACGCTGTACCAATTCCTCACGGACCCGTTCAATCAGGAGCAGATCGGATTGATTTAAAGGCTGGATGGTTGGGGGAGCCGATGGATGGATCAAGGAAGTGCCAGGGTTGACCATAACAATCCACCTTGTTTTTTGCTTGCTGCAACCGCAGTGAGAATGACGTTCACATCTTCCGGCTTCACCGCCAGGGTAAGGATTTGCACCTGCTCGTTCTGAGGGCTGCCACCGAACGTTGAATTATCCTCACTCTTCTGGTTGGATTCCGCAGCGACACCTTGTGCATTGCGGACATCTACTACCAATACGCTCCTGGCGATGAACTCTACCTTGAAGATGGTTTGATCGTTGGCAGAAATCGCTATGTTCTCAGGGTCAATTTTCACGGGAAGCACCTGATACAAATTGACATGTTCTCCGATTCGGATTTGTCCACCTACTGCAGAAACAGGTTCGACCGGGATTGAGAGAACTTCATATGCTGCATCTGCCAGTCGAAACTGTGTGACAGGCACCGCATTTGCCCGAGCAACCGGTAAGCCTGCCGGCAACGAAACCGTGCTAATCTTTCCTTCCAGATCCTGGGTGGATTGGTAATAGGGCAAGGACGCCATCGTGCGAGGCATCTCGCGCATTTGGAACATGTCTGCATCTAGAATTGCATACGCAGGAATTGCATTGATGGGTACTGGTACCTGATAAGTGGATACTTCCTTCAAATACAGATTACGGCCATAGAAACCTGCACCAAGGGCTACTACAACGGCAATTACACCGATGATAAATTGAACAGTTCGATTCATTAATTCCTCCGTTTCCAGCCGGTATATGCTTGTTCTAAAATGGGATCAGCCAGTCGAGGGTCGAGCGACTGCGCCCATGTTTCGTTGTAAGGCAACACAATCGACACGCCGCTTTCTGCACGATCAGAGACCGATTTGGCCATGTTTAATACCAAATGGTGCGGTTCTGAAACTTCATTCATCAATCGTCTGGCTTGTAATAGGGCATCATCGCGAGGGGAGGTAATCACCAGGTTGATTAATCCTGGCTTGGGTTTCGACAATTCCGAAAAAAGGGGATGCCCGGGAAAACAATCCACGACAAAAAGTGTGTGTTTCCGTTGGATCTCGGCCAGTAGATTTCGAACCCCTTGCGGATCTTCGCTCCAAAGGACATCGATGGTTCGGCCGTCCATCGGGTATAAACTGACACCATTCCAAAGAGCAGGCCCTGCTTTATGAGTGGCAATGGTAAAGAATTCGGGAAGATCCGGTGAAATTCGAGCGTGCAGTGCACTTCCGCCCATACTGAGTTCCAGCAATGCCGCTGGCAGCCCCGTATTTTTGACGAAACGTTTACAAACAGCCATCGCAAGAGTTGTTTTTCCCACTCCTCCAGACCAGTTCACCAAATTAATCTGACGGGCTGGTAAGAACGAGACTTGTTTGGCACTGGTTAACCGGGCACGTCCTAACCATTCAGCCGGGTCTATTACAAAATTTTCTTGAGAAACAACCGGGATACCACTCTTCTCCAAGGCACTATGAAGTACCTCTTCAGATACATCAGATATTGGAAGCAGGTCACCGAGAATAACCAGGTGTACTCCGGATAGGTTCTGTAGAACGCCGCGTGTAGAAAATGCTTCCCCTACTGAGAGATTGTCAGTCTGGGAGAGGGCTTCCAATACTTTGTGATGAGGTTGATGAGCCCCGAGCAGAATAACGAGAGCCGAGTTCCGTTTTAAATTAAAGGAATTTCCAAAACTAAATTTCATGTTATTTTTCGTCTCCTTGGATGTTTTTCAATGGGTAGGACAAATCTGCATAGATTGCCAGTAAAACCGCAATAACCAAAAGCAAGGAAGTTAAGGCCGTTAAAATGGTTCCAGGGAGTGAACCGTTACCCAACTTGAAATACACGATGGATAAACCACTAATCCCGGCAATTCCCATGGACCGAATCCACATCAAATTGGTCAGAATGGCAGAAGCAAATACACTGAACAACGCCAACCAAACTAATTCGTCTTGGACTGCAAATAATTTCATAAGTAGAGCGCTACTCAAGGCCAGCGCAAAGCACATGTTTGAAAAGGTCCGCGTCATATTTTTCACCAGAGTCCGGGTATCAATCGCCAAGGAACTATCCGTATGTAGCAGGCATATCCGTCAATCATTTTTTCTTCTCGAAGGATCCGCCAACATTGAATGAACGTCAGCGCAACAGATAAAAGAACGGCAGTGATCCAATCTGGAGAACTGAAAACCATCATTGCCCGAAATACGAGTTCTCCCAGATACATCGGGTGACGCAAAAACCGATAGGGGCCACGACTGGTCAGTCCGCGATCCGCGGGAGCAACCCCAAAACGCGATCCTAAAGTGATGAGAGACCACAAGATCAATGAGTACCCAGCCAGGGCAGGTATGAGTAAAAACCACTCGCTATGGCTGGAAATTGTGAATGTGGGCAAGAATGCGGCGATCATTCCGAGCCATAATCCGGTGCGATCATAATGTTTCGCTGGAGTTCGCCGGGTATAGAAGAAAGCTAATAATCCGTTATGAATCACATATAGCCAGGCCAGGAAAGAAGGATGCTGCCAGGCTACCAACCCGGAAACAAGTGTGGCAAAAAGAAAGAAACCAAAACCGGCCAGGTCCCGTATGCGATCGGAATAATCCCGAATGAATTGGAGGAGATTGGCAATCATTACATCGCACCCAGATTCTGGACAATTGGCCATCCGATTACAGCAAGCAAGGTCACCAAGAATGGCAAGAAGTAAAAAACCACCATTGGGATCACAAGCTCGGATCCCACCTTTTCTGCCCGTTGCTCAGCGGATCCAATATAGTCAGCTGCAATACTGGTAGCCAGCTGTCCCATCAATTCCTGTTGGGCTGTACCACGTCGGATGAATTCCAATTGCACAGACATGCCGATCAATTCAGGAAGGTGTGATTCCTGGGCTTCACGCTGCATTTGCTCGATCAGATCACGCCCTTGCGCCATCTGAAGAACCCACCGCATCCATTTGCCTACCAAGCTTTGCGCTTGAGCTGTGCGGCGTAAGGCTTCTTCCATCGAAACGTTGGCTGACATCTGGGCTGAAACAAGCTGAACAAATTCTGGCAGTTGAGCAATAAACTGACGGCGATAACGACGGGCAACCCCGCCCATAGACATGGCAGGGTATTGAAATCCAACCAATCCCCCTACCAAAGCAAATACCGGTTCTGCAGTGGCAACCATCCCCAATCCAAATCCTGCTACAGCTAAAGCCACCCGCAGAGAGGTAAATTGCACTTCATTCCAATCGTTCCATCGATCTCCGATATGAGCCCAATACAGATCTGCCCTTGTTTTCCGTAAAAATCCAGCTGGCGTCCATCTAGATACTGGTTTGTCGAGAGGAGACAAGGATTTTCGCCACCCGGTCAGAATGACGCCATCCGCTGGTGTAAGAATCTCAGATAACCGACCTGTGGGCGCTGCAGGCGCAAGCTCAAGCGTCAGGTAGATGACCAAAGCAAAAACAGCGATTCCGGTGAGGTAAATAAGAGCTGTCATCTACACTGCCTCCATAATCATCGAGCGGATGATAAAGTACCCACCTACCATGGCTGCCATCGTGCCACCAATAACGATTTGAACAGGGAGGGCGGTTAACGAAGAGCGCACCATCGGGTCCTGGCTGAGATAAATCAGGATGAGGATCAATACAGCTGGCAGGACTTTTGCTGATACCAACGAATCGCCAGCTTTCGCCTGAGCTCGATTCCGTGCAATCAGGATTTGCTGAACCCTACTTGAGATATCCATGAGGACCGCGGTGTAGGCTCGTCCACCTGCTTCGGTATATCCTTCCAACAGTTGAGCTAGATTGGCCAGGGGCACCGAAGGGCTGCGCGATGCCAGACTTCGCAACGCTTCCACCCTGTCTTTGATTCGCATTTCTGAAGCAGTCAAAATAAACTCTGGGGTGAGTGGATTGGTTTTTTCCATCTCCAGGGACTCGCCGACTTGCTGTAAAACATCGGGCACGGATCCACCCGCGAGTAGACCAGCAGCGGTCCGACCAATAGCAATTGGGAGCAGCTGGTCAATATTCCGACCACGACTTTTCACCCGATCATCCAACCACGCTCCAGGAATGTAAATTAGGATTCCCCCAATGACAATTGCCGGTAGACCGGGGAGGAACAACCAGGCAATGACCATGCTGCAAACACCAGCAGCGATACGTAGTAGGCGGAAGGTAACGGGTTTGATATTCAGGCCAGAGGCCAACAGTTTATATTCCAGTGATTTTTGATCGAGGCTGGATAGAGTTCGGGCTGAATCAACTGTATATAAAGCGGATAATCTGCCCTTTTTGATTTGCCTTGGATACCACAGCAAGAGCATCAAAGTAGTGGATAAAAGCCCAACCACTGGAATTAATATCGTCATCGATCCTCCAGGTAAGTTTTAATAACAAAAGCCAGACACTCGTGCTTACGCGCCTTTAACGTGCGCATCCAGCAGGTAGAGTCCGGCTAACGATTGAAAGAATAGATAATTAAGTTGTCAGATTAGTTTGAGTATAGCAACAGGAATAGGCTTATCCTAGGGGGACAGATATCCGAAATAATCCGGTAATTTGTGTTTTTTACTGGTAATGTTCGGCCGGATTTATAAAACGGATTGATCATTTGAAGTATTGTATAGAAAGGCTGTACAGCGGTCGATAAATATCTATCGCATCGATTTTGCCTAAAGGAAGGAAGAAACCAATATGCAATGTGGTAAATCTTCTTGCAGGTATTAGGATATTTATTTTGTGAAAATCGTTTGATGCTATAATTTTTAAGGTTTCCTCCAAAGAATCGTTTAATTGACACATTTTTACATTATTTTCAATCACATATTTTTATCAAAATGTATATGGGGGGATCATGTGTTGGACATCAGAACATTTGAAATGGCTGGTCAAAACCGGCGAAATTCTTAAGACGGTTGATGGTAAACCTGTTGAAATTTTTGAATTTTGTTGTACAAACGACGAGCCAATAATGTCCGCTTGGGCCAAGCACTTTCGAAACCACTATTGTCCAGATTGTGACATTGATGTCATGCGACACGGGACCCCTCTCTCTCGAGCCGAGTATTTGAATGCAATGAAATTTCCTGATCGATCAATCGCACCCGGACCCAGTATCCGAGCCGGCGATTTTGGTGAAGTATTAGTCGCCGATTATTTGCAGTATTGCCTTGGTTATTGGGTGCCACGTACCAGATATGCGAATAAGACAATCCGGAATGAATCAACAAAAGGCTCAGATATTATCGGTTTTCATTTTTTTCGCGATGGCAAAGAGTCTCCCAAAGATATTCTGGCAATTTTCGAAGCGAAAGCTCAATTCGTTTCCAAGCAAGATAATTCTAGACTTCAAGATGCGATAGATGATTCGGCGAAAGATCAAATTCGAAAAGCGGAATCGTTAAACGCAATGAAACAGCGCTTTTGGGATGTGCAGAATCTGGATGAATTCAAAAAGGTTGAAAGGTTTCAAAACCCGGAAGACAATCCCTACATCGAGATGTCTGGAGCTGCTGCATTGATATCATCTCACATCTATGATCCCGCCATCTTGTCTACCACCAGTACACAAGGTCATCCTAATTCTAATAATTTACATTTAGTCGTTATTCGTGGCGATGCATTCATGGATCTTGTTCATGAGCTTTACAGGAGGGCGGCAGATGAAGCCTGAAAGTAGATCTCAATATCTTTTATCCATAACGCAAGCCAAGGCGAAAATGTATGAATACGCTGTTCCAGAAGAACATCATATTCCAATCCCACGCGACCCAACCCGCCTATTTACGCTTTCAATCGGGTTACTTGGCGATTTAGCAGCTCATCTAAACACCGAGGAGGCAGATCCTGCCATTAATCAGGAGCTACAAGATAATTTAGCTTTTTCAGCGAGGTTTTTCGATTCGTATTTTCAAGCAAAGCTAGATACTGAAACTAACCCTTATCTCTGGATGTTAGGCTCAGCATCTTATTACCTCTCTGCCCTTCCAGGAAGTTCTCTGCTGCTGGCAAAACACCTCGAGCATAGACAATTTGATATTGAAGGGGCTGGTTTAGAGAATTTGTTGTTATGGATATTGCTGGGTGAATACAACCAAATCCAACCTGGCGGGAATGGTCCCTATGAAACCTTCATCGAGGAAATTGAACATCGATATCAGCAATACTATTCAATTGGAACCGGCGATGTCGAATTATTCCAATCAATTCAAGAGTTAAGAGACGTTGTCTATTCAACAGGCACACCCCGTCAACTTTTATTTGCAGACATCATAGGTGCTATCACCAGGAAAAAACATCAAAATTCTACCTGGTCCTGCCTTCCGCTATATTCTGATCTGACGATAGATCAATGGCGAGATGTTCTTCGTAAACCTTCTTTTTCAATAAAAGAATTATGGCCAGCTCAACACCTCCTTGGGCAACATGGTGTTTTTCGAGGAAAATCCGCTATTGTACAGATGCCTACCAGCGCTGGGAAAACAAAGGCTACAGAGATTATCATTCGAAGCGCATTCATTTCTGGTAGAACTTCTTTGGCTGTAATTGTTGCGCCGTTTCGAGCGTTATGTCATGAAATTCGAGAAAGCCTCATAAAAGGTTTTAGATCGGAATCTATTTTTATCAATGAGTTGTCTGATGTATTACAGCCAGATTATTCGGTCGAACGATTCCTCGGCAGAAAACAAGTACTTGTTGTAACACCAGAAAAATTGAATTATGTACTTCGCCATACACCAATTATTGGGGAAAGAATTGGTCTAATTATCTACGATGAGGGGCACCAATTTGATAACGGAACTCGTGGGATTACATACGAATTACTCTTAACATCACTAAAAGAGAAATTATCTGAAGGTGTTCAGTCTGTTTTAATTTCTGCTGTTATCAGTAATGGCGAGCAGGTAGGCCAATGGCTTAATGGAGAAGACTCTGAAATTATCACTGGTCTGAATACGACTCCGACATATCGCAGTTTAGCTTTTACCAGTTGGGTAGATCGATTGGGGCGTCTTGAATTTGTAGATTTACAAAATCCTGAAGAAAGTCGATTTTTCGTTCCAAGAATCATCGAACAAATTCCACTTCAACTTAAGGGTAGAGAAAGTAGTTTACGTCTTTTTCCCGAAAGAAAAAAAGGTAAAGAAGGAAAGACAGGTAAGGATATTGCCCTATATTTAGGTTTGAAGTTAGCAGGTAATGGTAATGTCGCTATATTCTGCGGAAAAAAAGACTCGGTTACTAGCCTGTGTGAAAGGGTAGTAGAAATATATAACAGGCAAGTTCAATTGCCGTCTCCTTACCAAACATCAAAAAATCGAGTTGAAGAAAATAGAATCATTTTCCTTTTTGAGGAAAATCTTGGAACCCACGTCGCAGTAACAGAATGTGCTAGGCATGGGATATTTGCTCATCACAATAACATCCCTCGTGGATTACGGTTATCTATCGAATATGCTCTAAAAGAAGAAATGGTCAGTTTTGTTATTTGCACATCGACTCTTGCACAGGGAGTGAATTTACCCTTGCGATATTTAATTGTTACAAGCACTTACCAGGGTGAAGAACAAATTAAAGTGCGTGATTTTCAAAACCTTATGGGTCGTACAGGTCGGGCAAAGTTCAACACAGAGGGGAGTATTCTTTTCTCGGACCCAGAAGTATATGATACCAAAGTCAGGGAAAAATGGCGATGGCAAAAAGTCAAAACACTACTAAATCCATCACAATCCGAGCCTTGTAATAGCACTTTGTTATCCATATTTAAACCACTAGAGGTCAATGATAATGGAAATTTGATTTGGATTAACTCTGCTGAATTAATTCAGCTCTACCCTCAAGGTCCTCAAGTTGTCAAAGAGTATATAGTAAATTTTGTTGAGCGTTTCCACTATGCTGATGTTATCCTGGAAAAACTCATGTGGCAAGTTGCGTGGAAGCTCGACATAATTTCCAGCATTGAAAGCTATCTGATGTCACATTGTGACGATGATACCCCTGGATTAGAGGAAGATAAAGTTATTGAACTTGCTAAAGGAACACTCGCATATTATTTGGCAGAAGAAGATCAAAAGAGGCAAATAGAAGATTTATTCAAACTACTTGCCCAAAATATTGTAATCAATATTCCCGAATCTCAAAGAAGAATGATTTTTGGAAAAACATTATTTGGTTTACACACCTCTATTGATATATCAAATTGGGTTTTATCCAATTTCACTCTATTAATTACAAGCAAGGATGAAATCGAATTATTCTATAATTTGTGGCCAATCCTGGTTGAGAACATCCATAATTCTATGTTTAATAAATGCAGTCAACCAGATGCAATAAAGACGATTGCATTTGAATGGATTCATGGCAGATCGTATCATGATTTGTTCATGATAATTCAAGAATCAGGAGCAAAAATCATTGCGCGAACACAACGACGCGATTTTCAAATAGATCATATTGTTGAGGTTTGTGATAATGGTCTCGCTTACGAAGGATCATTAATTATTGGAGCTATCACTGATTATCTTGAATTAACTCGACAAGAAAATATAAGTGGACTTGTGGAGAAACTTCAAATTTTACAAAAAAGGCTGAAGTATGGCTTATCCTCGCCAATGGCAATCGCACTTTATGAAATGGGGTTCTCTGACCGAGTTGTTTCTATGGCTCTGGCCCCTGTATTTGAAGATTTGATGCCCGACCGAGATATAATTCTTCGCTCTTTAAGATCAAAGCAAGAACAGATCTTCGAAATTTTAGACCATTATCCCTCATACTTTTCTGAAGTTTATCGGAATTTGGTCGATTAAATCTTAAGGAGATTTATTAAGTAGCAATATCAATCTTCAATGGAGTATTAATCGATTCGAATATTGGGCAAGCGAAAAGCACATCTTTTTTGCTGGATGTGAGAGTTGATGTTCTAATTATTAAAATGGTTCTACTCTTTTAGGTTATTTCACGTTTAACATAACCTACAAAATTTGTTTTCGCAGGATTTCCAAACCATCTTTGTCAGTAATTAAAATCCCATTTTCAAACGCATATTGGATTGCATCTGCGGAAAAACCTGATCTTGAAACGAACCAGGCTCGAGCTTTTCGTTCTTGGGCATGCTTTAGCAGCTTTTCCAACTCCTTACTCCCTGCTCGTTTGTTGCGCCATTTTACTTCAACCACCCAACGTTCCTGACCTTCACCAATCGCATCCAGTTCGATTTGTCCATCCGGCGAAACCTCATCCTTGACTTCCTGGAAAACCGGCAGGATTACTTCGTCTTGTGTATGGAAAGCTTCTGCAGAGACAGATTGACCGTTGAAATGGCGCATCAGTTCACGCACGGAGCTTTCCTTCGCATCCCCCAATTCCTCTGAGACACGCTGGAATTGGTGATCCAGGCGATGAATCAACCCCTTGAGATCCATGGGTTCAGCTGTGAGACTGATCTCGATTCCTTTGATCACGTTTCCCACCCAAAAACGCAGGACTTGATCACGGAAGTAATACGCCTTGTCGTTTTCAACCACCAGATCCACTTCACACAACCAGCGCAGGTAATCACTGGCGCTGCCGGAAGTGACGCGCAACTGGCGGGCAACCTCGGAAGCAGAAAGACCTTCTTCCTGAGCCAGAATTTGCAGTACCGATTTCAGCGCTCCGTAACCTTTCGCTTTCTGTAAGGAAAGGTCATAAACATACTGGCAGAAATCATAGATCCTTCCCCCGGGTGAGAGGGTCTCCACCAGGAAGGCTTGTTTGACAACATCAGGGGATAAGGGCCGTTGCACTACATCCACCAAATAACTCATGCGCCGGGCAACTGCGGTGATGTAGAAAGGATGCCCCCAGGTGAGTGAGTGCAGAAGAGGGTACAAATCGGCTTCTAACGGCTCAGACAAGAGCTTATTGGCTAATTCCTGGGTGCTTTCACGATCAAATGGCTCAACAGAAATTCGAGTAAACTGAGCAAACAAAGGACTATCCGGATTGGATAACAACCCCGCCAGAACGCTGATTGCGGAACCGGCCAAAATATACTGCACCGAGCTTTGAGATTGCAGTTCTGCACGCAGCAGAGCAACTACATTTTGGCTGTTTGGATAATTTTCCAGGGTACGGATTTCTTGAAATTCATCACAAATCAAAACAAGTTTTTTATCCAAAGCGGTTGCTGCCTGACGCGGAAATCGAAAAGCTTGGCGCAACAATGCCTGGCGATCCGGTCGAGCTCGCTGTAATTCCTGAAGGATGGGCTGAATCTCATCATAGAGTTTATCGCCCCCCGCTCTTAGAACAGCAGACCCCAAAGTAGCTGGATTAAGAAAAGGCTCCGGGTCGCTCTTACCTTCTTCCAGCAACCAATAACAGATTGAACCGATAAAACCCAGTGTAAAATTTTCTGGTGAACTGCAAATGATAGAAAAATCCAGAAATGCGGGTCGCTCTGCAGCATTCGTCTCTTTCAATCGGCGCATGAACTCTTTTAATAAGAGTGTTTTTCCTATTCTGCGCAGACCAAATAAAGCAATATGTTCTACAGGTCCATCGATCAAGCTATGATGGTAGTGATCAAGAGTTGCCAATTCCTGGCGACGATTGGTAAAAAGAGCTTGTTGGTCAGAAGGATAAAAATAGTTCATTTTAGGTTAACTGCCCTTCAGGTTGATTAACCTAATTATTCATCAAGTCATTCAAAAAGTCAACATTAATCCATGTTTTTTGTGAGAAAACAAACTAATATCACAGTCCCACTTTAGACGATTAAATAAATAGCTCAATGATTTCTCGCAACCTCCAAGGTCGGTATTCTCTGACCTCGACACTCATGTTGACATGGTTTGGTCCAAGGTTAGAGCCTTCGGGAGGCGGTGGAACATTATGAATATGACCATGAAGGTTGATCCATCCATCTTCCAACGGAACAATCGGACGGTGTGAAAAGATCAGCTTCACTTGATCTTCCAATTCAACCAGTAACGAATTTTTGATCAGGGTCACGGCATGGGTTTCACAAAAGGATTGACTCAAGCGGTCATGATTGCCTTGAATTAATAACAACCTGCCATTCAATATCCCGGTTAACAGCTCGAAATGACTTTTCTTCCCCAATGCAAAGTCACCCAAATGGAGGATGGTCTCATCTGGGGCTACTCGATCATTCCAGTTTTTGATAATCAATTCTTGCCAGTTCTCTGGGCGGTTGCAGTATCTTCCAATATTTTCGTGGAAGAAATGGGTATCGGAAATGATCCATGTATCTGGTGTGATTGCGTATGGGTTATCTGCGGCTAGCATCCTTTGTAATTCACTTGGTCAGTTTATACTGATTACCCATTCGAATTTTACCCTATCACCGCATTATAAAATGCAAAGCGCAATTCGAAGATCGTCACTTATGGACATTAGATGATAAATATAAAACAATGATTTTGAATATTTTTACACCATCGTTTCATCTTAATTCCCCTAATTTTTCCCAACAAGGTTCTTCCGCAGGCGAGTCTTCTTTATATCGATAGATGAGATCAAAATATACATCACCGTTCTTCAAATCCTTGGATACATTGGATATGGCGATCACCCGGCGAACTTCGTGACGGATGCCGATCTGTACCAGCAAATCAACCGCATCACATATCATCTGATTGGCTTCGTGTGGCTTTACTCCAGCATCCGCACCCATGACTGTCGCTAAACGGCGAGCTGCTTCACGCGGACTGTCTGCATGGAAGGTACAGGCTCCGCTGTGACCTGTCATCAAAGCCCGGAACAAACTCATGGCTGCCACACCATCACGTACCTCTCCAATGACCAGGTAATCAGGTGACATTCGCATGGCATCATCCACCCCGTCTGCCAGGGTATACGGCCGGACATCCGTGCCAATTGCCTGCGGGCGGGCTTCCACCGTCTGGACGGTCGGTCGATCTACCCAGATTTCCTCTGGGTCCTCGATCTTCACGATGCGCCAGATCGTAGGCAAGAAATTGCATAAAGCACTAAGCAAGGTGGTCTTTCCGGTTCGGGTTCCTCCGGAAATCAGGATGCGAGCTCCTTTCTCCATGGCATGACGAAGAACCTCCATCATTTCGGAGTTCATCATTCCACGCTCCAATAACCACTCTGGTTTGACAGGTTTTTGTTCATAAAGGCGAATATTGATAGAAGGATTACGACCTGGCGGTGCAATAACTGGATGAAGCGCCTTGATACGTCCACCACCTGGATTATGTGGCGATGCCGGCAATTTTGCATTGATGCTTGGGTTGGTTTCATTCAAAGTTTTGTTTTGCGGACCAATCAAGCGGTCCAATACACGCCAGATTTCACCCGCTTCAGGCCGCAGCTCAATGGTCTCCCAACGAACTGATCCTTTACGCATGATTTGCAGAAGGCCACTGGAGTAAATGGTGATTTCAGAGATGTCTGTGCGAGCCGGCGGTAAGAGTAAATCTAAGAATCCCAATCCCAATATCCGCCGCGTGAGTTCCTCGGCAATAGCAGCTTCCTGAAGGGCGCCTGGACGGCAGTTGCGTTTTCTTAGCGCAGTTGCAATCTGCGTTTCGACCCGCTCCCGAATGCGCTGCCGGTCGGTTTCATTCGGACTCTGAAGAACAGAAGTCGGGAAATCATGGTTGACCTGATCGATCACCTCATTGAAAACCTCAGACCGGATAGATTCGTCTAGGTTATTTCCATTCGTGGCAGTGTCGTACAAACCTAATATTCCCGGCATAGGAACCCTCCAACATTAAGTACCTTTTCCAACTCAAGAGACAAAAATGGATTTCTACGTAAATCGTATTTTGGGTAGTCGCAAAATACCTTTTTTCCCATCCACTCGAGCCAGATTGTTTTCCACCAAAGGAAATAAAGTGTTGATGATGGCACGAATCCCTTTGGCAAACTCATCTCCCCGCGTCACCGGCATCAAGCCATCATCTTGTGCCTGAGGAACCCCGGGGTCAAAAGGTACAATGGCTGCGATGGGGGGAGCCCAACCCAAGGATTTGGAAAGCTCTTCCTGAAATAACCGGGGTGTAAAGCTGCTGCGATCAGATGTTTGGTTTAGAACCAGGTAAATCGAATCTCGGGCCAGGCGTTTCTCACTTTTTAAGCCGGTCAACAATAAGGTGAGGGTATGTCGAATCGCAGTTAAGTCAGCCAGAGTAGGTCGAGCAACGATCAAGGCATAATTGGCAAAGATGATTGAATGCATCATCCACAAATCTTCTGTGGTTGGCACATCCATGACAATCGCGGCATAACGACCATCTTCCGAGTCAATCAACATCCCATTGATGCTGCCTTCTCCGGTTCCTTTACTTGAGCTTTCCAGAATGTGCATATATTCCAGGGAGGATTCTGGCGCAAGCAAGATCTCCAAATTCTCCTTGCGTTGGATTGCAGCCTGAAAAGCTGCCTTGCCCGGACGATCAAAGTATTCGGTTAAATTAGGGACATATCGTAATCCTAAATGGGGCGCAGCAGCTGGTGGCAACCCCATGGACACCAACAACGTTTTCACGCTAAGTCGTACAGACAATTCATAAGCCAGGTTTTCAGCAATGGTTGAGCAACCAGATCCACCCGCGTGCGA
>Ga0228536_1001905_pt1 | contig 15487 bp, 9 predicted proteins | sample SJ1Smetagenome_FD_168611 | JGI IMG/M metagenome (GOLD analysis project Ga0228536, IMG submission 168611) | Enriched culture of PCE-dechlorinating microbial communities from Ithaca, New York, USA - SJ1.S | ecosystem: Engineered > Modeled > Simulated communities (microbial... > Unclassified...
ACGGCGGGCATGGGGCGGTTCTCCTCGGACCGGGCGGTCATGGAATACGCCCGCGACATCTGGGGCGTGACTCCGCAGCGGCCCGAGGACTAGGCGACGAGAAACGGCGACAGGGCCCGCTCCCGCATGGGGCGGGCCTTTTTCATCGGGAGACGGGCGCGAAACCGGAAGGGGACGGCGACGGCGCGACCAGGGCGGATGTTTCACCCTTGGAGGCGGGCCGGGCAGACGCGTGGCCGACCCCACGCCAGGGTCCGGGATTTTCGCGGCGACGGAGCGTACCGGGGCGGATTTTTCACCGGCCCGCTAGTTCAGGGCCAGGTCCACGCCCAGAAGCCGACGAAGATCGAACATGTAGTTCAGCGGGTTGAGGCACTCCACGATGCGCAGGCGGGGCCTGCCGGAGTCGTCGCGGGCGTGGGCCGCCAGGTCCACCACCCGGGGCGGACGGGGCCGCAGGCGGCGGTCGAGAATCACGTTCACGGCTGGCAGCAGCGGGAAATTCGGGTTGGTTTCATAGACCACGGCCAGATCGCCGCTGGAAAGACGCACCAGGCTGCCCGGCGGGTAGATGCCCAGGCACTTGATGAACAGCTCGGCCTCGCGGGGCACGAAGTTCTGCCCGCGCATCCCGTAGATCAGGGAAAGGGCCTTGGAGGGCACGGCGGCCTTGGCGTGGGAGCGGTCGCTGGTCAGGGCGTCGAACATGTCGCAGAGCCCCAGGACGCGGCCGTGCAGGCTGATCTGGTCCGCGCGCAGGCCCTGGGGATAGCCTAGGCCGTTGTACTGCTCGTGGTGTTCGGCCACGGCCCGCAGCACCACCTGGGAGAAGGCGCCGGACTCGGCGAGGATGCGCCTGCCGTGGGCCGGGTGGGTGCGCATGAGGTCCATCTCGTCCCGGGTCAGGGGACCGCGCCGGGTGAGCACCTCGGTGGGCACCACGATCATGCCCGCGTCGTGCAGGAGCCCGGCCAGGCCCAGATCCAGGAGCCGGTCCCGGGCCAGGCCGAGGAAGGAACCGAAGATCACCGCCAGGGCGCAGACGTTGGCCCCGTGGGTGTAGGTGTAACGGTCGTACTTGTGCAGCTTGGAGAGGCAGAGCAGGGCCGAGGGGTTGCGGGCCACGGAGTCGATGACCTCCTCCACGGCGTCCTCGGCCTCGGCCGCGCGCAACGGCATCCGGGCCAGCAGGCGTTCGCTGATGCGCCGGGCGCTGGCCAGGATCGCCCGATACTTGCGGTGGGCCCGGGGCAGTTCGTCGGGCATGGGCACACGCATGGAGGACTGGGAGCGTTCCTTGGGCTCGCCTCCGCCCACCAGGAGATCCAGGCGCTCCTCTTCGGAAAGCGTCTCCTCCTCGGCGCCCAGATCCTTGGAGGTGTCGATGAAGGTCTCGAGGTAGCCCTCGGCGCGGATGCGCTCCAGATCCTCGGCCCGCACGTAGCCTGGACGGGTGTAGAGGAACGGCATGTGCCGCCAGACCGTGGCGTCCATCTCGGCCACGCACATGCCGGGACGCAGATCGGCAACCGAAATCTTCCTGATCATGCCCTCGCCTCCGAGCCCCCCGGTCCGGACAACCGCAGTGGAATCCCCCGATTTTCATATAAACCACGGAAGAAACTCTGTCCAGCCGAACCGGCCGCCGGCGGCGAGTCTTTCTCATTGCCCGAGAGCGTTCCCGGCGTTAAGAGGGAGTCCGTCGACAAGGGAGGCCTCATGCCCAGGAAACCGGCGCCGGAGACACCCGCCCCGTCCTCGGACGAGGTCTTGCCGCGCATTCTCGCATCCGTCCTGGACGCCGTCCAGGCGCCGATCTTCGTCAAGGACGACTCCCTGCGCTGGATCTACGCCAACCCGGCCCTGCTCCAGGGGCTGGGCCGGACACGCGCGGACATCCTCGGCCGCACCGACTTCGAAATCTTTTCCGAAAAACAGGCCAGGCTCTTCCGCCTCCGCGACGAAGACGTCCTGGCCCGCGGCGCGACCCGCCGGGATGAAACCGAAATCGTCTGGAACGGCCGCGCGTCCACGATCCTCTCCATCAAGTCCCTGTTCCGCGACCCGGAAAGCGGGCGGGCCTTCATCCTGGGCCATGTCCAGGACGTCTCCGAACTGAAGCGGACCCTGGCCGCGCTTGATGAGTCCGAGATCATGCACCGGAGCATCGCCACCCTTGCTCCCGTGGCCATCGTCCTGCACCGGGACGGGGTTATCCTCTGGGCCAACCCGGCGGCCGCGGCGTTCTACGGGGCCACGGAACCCGCGGACATGATCGGCGCGGATCTGCGGGATCGGCTCACCGAAGAGGGCAGACAGGCTTTGGATAAACGCATGCGCCTGGCCCGGGACTCGGGCCGGATGCTGCCGTCCCTGGAATACGAGATCAAAGGCCAGGACGGCAGGCCGCGCACCGTGGAGGGCCGCATCGGCATCGTCCCCCACCAGGGCGGCCAGGCGTTGCTTTCGATCTTCCAGGACGTGACCGAGGCCCGCCGCACGGCCAAGGCCCTGGAGCAGTCCGAGTCCACCCTGCGGGCCGTGTTCAACAACGTCCATTCGGCCGTGTTCCTGCACGGCCCGGACGGGACCATCCTGGACGTCAACGACCGCATGCTGGAACTCTTCGGCGTGACCCGCGAACAGGCCCGGCGCATGTCCATCGCCGAAGACTTTTCCGCCCCGGACGCCGAATTCGGGAGGCTGCCCGGGATCTGGCGCACGGTCATGTCCGGCGGCAGCCTGACCTTCGACTGGAAATCCCGGCGGCCCGGCGACGGCTCGGTGTTCGACGTGGAGGTGCATCTGCGGCGGGTGGATCTCCCCGTCGGATCCCGCATTCTGGCCACGGTCACGGACATCACCGACCGCAAGAAGGCCCTGGCCGCGCTCACGGAGTCCGAACTCCGCTACCGGAGCCTGTTCGAGAAGGCCAACGACTGCATCGCCCTCATCCGGGGCGGCCGCATCGTGGAATGCAACCAGCGCGTGGTCGAGATTCTCGGCCTCCCCAGGGAGAGGATACTGGGCGCACCGGCCGGGGACTTCACCCCGGAACACCAGCCGTGCGGGCGACGCTCGGCGGAGATGGCCGAGGAGCATCTGGCCCGGGCCGCCGCCGGGGAGAACCTGCTCTTCGAATGGCGCCATCTGCGCGCCGACGGCTCGGAATTCGACGCCGAGGTCTCCCTGAGCCTGGTGGAGCCGGGGCCGCCGCCGCTGCTCCAGGCCATCATGCGCGATGTCTCCGAGCGCAAGCGGAACCTGGAGGCGCTCACCCTCTCCGAGGCCCGCTACCGCACCCTGGCCCGGAACTTCCCCAACGGCACGGTGCTGCTCTTCGACTCCCGGATGCGCTTTCTCCTCGCCGGAGGACTGGGGCTGGAAGCCTTGGGCCTGGTTCCGGAGGACATCGTGGGACGCACCCCGAGGGAGTTCTTCCCCCCGGACATGGCCCCGCGCGTGGAGGAGGTCTTCCGACAGGCCCTGGCCGGGCAGACCAGCCTTTCCGAGCTGACCTTCGCGGACCGCTCCTACGAGGTGCGCACCGTCCCGGTCACGGGCGCGGGCGGACGGGTCACCGGCGGCATGTCCGTGAGCCAGGACATCTCCGCCCGCAAGCGTCTGGAGGAACAGCTCCGGCACCAAGCCCTGCACGATCCGCTCACCGGCCTGGCCAACCGCACCCTCTGCCTGGACCGCATCCGCCAGGCCGTCGAGCGCTCCCGGCGTCGGCCCGACTACATTTTCGCCGTGCTCTTCGTGGACCTGGACCGCTTCAAGCTGGTCAACGACTCCATGGGCCACAAATTCGGCGACGCCCTGCTCATGGAGACCGCCTCGCGTCTGCTGGAATGCGTGCGCGACCTGGACACCGTGGCCCGCCTGGGCGGCGACGAGTTCGTGCTCGTGCTCGAGGAGCTGGAGGCCCCCCGCCGGGCCATCCATGTGGTCCACCGCGTGCGCGAGGTTCTGGCCCGCGAGTTCCAGCTCGGCCAGCGGGCCGTGCAGCTCACGGCCAGCATCGGCGTGGCGGTGGACACCCGCCGCTACAGGACTCCCGAGGACGTGCTCCAGAACGCCAACCTGGCCATGCACCGGGCCAAGGAGATGGGCCGCGACCGCTTCAAGATCTTCACCAACCGCATGCTCGACGCCGCCGTGCATCGGCTCAACCTGGAGTCGGGATTGCAGCGCGCCCTGGCGGAGAACCAGCTCTTCCTGGTCTACCAGCCCATCGTCCGCCTGGGGCGCGGCTACGGACTTTACGGCTTCGAGGCCCTGGTGCGCTGGCGTCACCCCGAGCGGGGGGTGGTGGGCCCGGCGGAATTCATTCCCGTGGCCGAAGAGACCGGGCTCATCGTGGAGCTGGGCCTCTGGGTGCTCCGGGCCGCCTGCCGGACCTTCGCGGACTGGCTCCGCGGCGTCCCGGACGCCGCGGACCTGACGCTGGCGGTGAACCTCTCCGGCCGCCAGTTCGCCCAGTCCGACCTGGTGGGCGCCATCCGCCGGGTGCTCCAGGAAACCGGCATGCCCGCGGACAAGCTCAAGCTGGAGATCACGGAAACCGCCCTGATGGAGAACGCCTCCCGGGCCGTGGAACGGCTCCAGGCCCTGCGCGACCTGGGCATCCGCCTTTCCGTGGACGATTTCGGCACCGGTTATTCGAACATGATCTATCTCCAGCAGCTGCCCCTGGATCTGCTCAAGATCGACCTCTCCTTCGTCCAGAAGATGGACGTGAACCAGGAAAACGTGGCGATCGTCAAGGCGATCATCAGTCTGGCCCACACCCTGGGCCTGGAGGTGGTGGCCGAGGGCGTGGAGCGGGCCCGGCATCACGAAATCCTGAGTCTGCTGGACTGCGAATTCGGCCAGGGCTACCTCTATTCGCCTCCCCTGTCCGAGGACGACGCCCGGACCTTCATCCGGGGCTTCCGCGACCGGCCCGGCCCGACCTGACCACGGCCGGCGGATCGTCGAAAAAGTCTTCCGCGCGAGGCGCTGCGCGCTCCCTCCCGGTGCGCGGCTCCCCCGCGCGGGAACCCGCGTTTTCCGAGCAATGCGGCCGACGCGGATTCTTCAACGGCCCGCTAGACAAGCTCTAGAACCCTCCCGTCCGGCGTGGGCATTTTTTGGCCCGAAACTGCGCAAAAAACGTACACTTCTCCCGCCGCCATCATTCGACAGAGTTAAGAATCGTAATCAAAATCAATATGTTGAGTTCTTGGTATGGGCTTTGCTCACTCTTCCGCAACCCGGACGCTCCGGCATCCGGGTGTTTTTGCGAAAAAGGGCAACAGCAAGAAACAATTGGCTTTTTTCCCATTGACTTTCCGCGTGATTCTGGGACAAGAGCCAGTTCGACCAAAAAGTCGGGACACCGTGAAAGCGGACCCTTTCGGGTCCGGGGTAAGCCCGAGGAGAAGGAATTCGATGAGCACTGTCCGGTTCGAGGACGCCTCCGTTTTCACCGCCGCCCGCAAGGCGGCCGTCCGCCGTCGGCTGACCAACGGCGACATCGGCTATCCCGTGGTTCTGGTCCTCTTCCTGCTGTGCACGGCCGTGGCCCTCTGGTGGGTCTGGGCCGACTCCGGCATCGCCGCCCTGTCCTCCTTCGCCGGCGTGGGCCGCGAGGTGGCCTGGTGGCTCGGCCAGGGCCTGTTCTGGATGACCATCGGCGCCCTGCTCTGGCGCGCCGGGCTGGCCCTGACCTACAAGCCCCGCCCCGACGCCGCCGACGCCGACCTGCCCACCCTCACGGTGGTGGTTCCGGCTTACAACGAAGGCCGCCATGTGCTGAACACCCTGGTCAGCGTGGCCGCCAGCGACTACCCGGCCGGCAAGCTCCAGATCATCGCCGTGGACGACGGCTCCAAGGACGACACCTGGCAGTGGATGTGCCGCGCCGAGAGCATGCTCCCCGGCCGCGTGGAGCCCCTCAAGCTGACCAAGAACGGCGGCAAGCGCCGCGCCCTGTACGAGGGCTTCCGCCGCGCCACCGGAGCCGTCTGGGTGACCATCGACTCCGACTCCCTGGTGGACCCCGACACCCTGCGCAAGCTGGTGAGCCCCTTCGTGGGCGACGAGCGCGTCGGCGCCACCGCCGGCAACGTGCGCGTGCTCAACCTGCGCGAGGGCCTCATCCCCAAGATGATGGACGTGGCCTTCACCCTCTCCTTCGACTTCCTGCGCCTGGCCCAGAGCAAGCTGAACACCGTGTTCTGCACCCCCGGCGCCCTTTCGGCCTATCGCGGCGACGTGCTCGCCCCGCATCTGGAAGAGTGGGCCGAGGAGCAGTTCCTGGGCCGTTACGCCAACATCGGCGAGGACCGCGGCCTGGCCAACATCATCCTGCGCAAGGGCTTCCACATCCTTTTCCAGCAAAACGCCCTGGTCTGGACCAACGTGCCCGTGAAGTACAAGGGCCTGTGCAAGATGCTCGTGCGCTGGGGCCGCAGCCACGTGCGCGAGTCCATCGTCATGGCCCAGTTCCTCTTCGGCCGCTTCCGCGAAACCCCGGCCATGGGCACCCGCGTGGAGTACCTGCTCCAGATGATCGAGCTGGTGGTCGGCGAGGCCCTCAAGATCGGTTCGCTGGGAATGCTCCTGGTGGCTCCCCTGCTGGTGGCCAAGAACGTGTTCATCGGCACCCTCATCGCCTCGACCATTCCGGCCGTGGTCTATCTGGCGCGCCACCGTTCCTGGAACTTCCTCTGGGCCGTGCCCTACTCCTTCTTCTGGATCGTGGGTCTGTCCTGGATCGGCGTCTGGTGCATGATCACCCCGCACCGCTCCGGCTGGCTCACCCGCGAGGTCAAGTCCGGCCTGCCCGTGGCCGCCCCGGCCACCGAGCTGCTCCAGGCCGCCCAGAGCCCGATCCTGAGCCCGGCCCCGGTCATGGCCGTGGACAACGCGCATCAGGCCCGGGCCTAGACCCCGCGCCCCTCGGACGACGAAAAAAGCCCGCCGGAAGGCGGGCTTTTTCATTTCAAGAGGGTGAAGGGAGCGTCAAATATCGCAGCCGTGCTGCGATCCCAGCGGCAGGGGCTCCATGAGGTCGGCCAGGGAGATGGCCGACAACTCGGCCTCCAGGGCCCGTGAAACCCGCCCCCAGGCCTGATGCGCCTTGCAGACCTGACTGCGGTGGCAGATCTCCGGCGCGGCCCGGCAATGGGTCAGGCTCAGGTCGCCCTCCACCACCCGCAGGATGGCCGCCAGGGTCACGTCCTCGGGCTTGCCCGCCAGGATGTAGCCCCCGGCCGCGCCGCGCACGCTGTCCACCAGGCCGGACTTCTTGAGCGGCTTGAGGATCTGCTCGATGAAACGCACCGTGACCCCGGTGTGTTCGGAGAGCGCGGCGGTGCGCTGCGGCCCCCGGCCCACGTGCATGGCCAGGTCGAGCATGAGACGCACGGCGTACCGCGACTTGGCTGAAAGTTTCATGGCGCTCCGACGCTGAAGAAGGGAACAATCGCCCCGGCCCCGCTGACGGGCCGGTCCCATTGACGGCGGGCCGCCTCCCGCCCCCGGGAGCGCGACCTTTCCGCGAAAGATGCCCCAAAAAACGCCCCTTGGCAACGGGCTTCACGCGAAATCCCGGCGCGATGCGCTCCGGCGGCCCCTTCGCCGGGCACTGGATATTCCGGGGCGTTGGGAGTATGTCCCTGCCCCAGCGAGGCGATCCATGGTCACAAGGCTCGACTTCCGCATCCTGCCCCAGCCCGACGACTCCACCTGCGGCCCCACCTGCCTGCACGCGGTCTACTCCTACTACGGCGACGCCCTGCCCCTGCCGAGGGTCGTCGACGAGGTGGAGAAGCTTCCGGGCGGCGGCACCCTGGCCGTGCTCCTCGGCTGCCACGCCCTGTCCCGGGGCTACTCGGCCGCGCTCTACACCTACGACCTCCAGGTCTTCGACCCCACCTGGTTCTCCGGCCCGCCCGTGGACATGGCCCGCAAGCTCGAGGCCCAGATCGAGGCCAAGCCCCAGCGCCGCAAGGTCCGGGCCGCCTGCCGGGCCTACATGCGTTTCCTGGCCCAGGGCGGGTCCATCCGCTTCGAGGAGCTTTCCTCGGCCCTGCTGCGGCGCATGCTCAAGCGCGGCCTACCCGTGCTCACGGGCCTTTCGGCCACCTATCTCTACGGCACGGCCCGGGAGCTGGGCCAGGGCGACGCCCTGGTCTACGACGACGTGCGCGGCGAGCCCGCCGGGCATTTCGTGGTCCTCTGCGGCTACCGCCGCGAGGAGCGCGCGGTGCTGGTGGCCGACCCCCTGCTGCCCAACCCCATGTCCCGGGACCAGATCTACGAGGTGCGCATGTCCCGGCTCATCCACTCGATCATGCTCGGCACGTTGACATTCGACGCCAACCTTCTCATCATCGCCCCCAAGGGAACGGCCATCTAGGAGGCGCACCGCTTGATCCTGACCGTCATCGAAAATCCTGAGGACTGTCCGCTCACGCTCTCGGGCATCGAGCCCGTGGCCGCGAGGACCTATCTTTCCGACGCCTCCTTCTCCTCGCTCAAGGGAGCCAAGGTCTTCAACTTCTGCCAGTCCTACCGCTACCAGAGCCTGGGCTACTACGTCTCGCTGCTGGCCGAGGCCCGCAAGCACAAGCCCGTGCCCAGCGTGACCACCATCCAGGACCTGAAGTCCATGGGCATCATCAGCCTGGCCTCGGACGAACTGGACGAACTCATCGTCAAGCTCCTGGACGGCCGGGCCCTGCGCAAGTTCTCCCTGAACATCTACTTCGGCCGGACCCAGAAGAAGGGCCTGGAGCCCCTGGCCTCCCGGCTGTTCAAGTTCTTTCCCGCGCCGTTCCTGCGCGCGGACTTCAACCACTCCTGCGCCGACTGGTATCTCCAGAACGTCTCGCCCCTGTCCATGAAGGACATTCCCAAGAAGGAGCTGCCCTTCGCCTCGGAGGTGGCCTCGGAATACCTGGCGGGCAAGAAGCTGGTCATCCCCAAGCGTTCGCCCGCGCCCTACGACCTGGCCATTCTCCAGGATCCGGCCGAGAAGCGGCCGCCCTCGGACCAGAAGGCCCTCAAGCGCTTCGCCAAGGCCGCCGAGTCCCTGGGCATGGGCGTGGAGTTCATCACCCGCGACGACTCGCGGCGGCTCTCGGAGTTCGACGCCCTGTTCATCCGCGAGACCACCAACGTGGATCACCACACCTACCGCATGGCCCGCAAGGCGGCCGAAGAGGGGCTGGTGGTCATCGACGACCCCGAGTCCATCCTGCGCTGCTCGAACAAGGTCTTCCTGGCCGAGCTGCTGGGCCGTCACAAGGTCGCCACCCCCCGGACCATCATCGTGCATTCCAAGAACGTGGAGCAGGCGCTCCAGGACTTCGGCCTGCCCTGCATCCTCAAGCAGCCCGACAGCTCCTTCTCCCAGGGCGTGGTCATGGCCTGCGACCGCGAGGGCCTCATGGAGGGCGCCAAGGCCATGCTCAAGCGTTCGGACCTGGTCATCGCCCAGGAGTACCTGCCCTCGGACTACGACTGGCGCGTGGGCGTGCTCGACGGCCGCCCGCTCTTCGTCTGCAAGTACTGGATGGCCGGGGATCACTGGCAGATCGTACGCACCGGCAAGGACGGCAGCGACGTCTACGGCAAGGCCGAGAGCCTGCCCGTGGGCAAGGCCCCCAAGGCCGTGATCCGCACCGCGCTCAAGGCCGCCGGACTCATCGGCGACGGCCTCTACGGCGTGGACCTGAAGATGGTCGACGGCCGGGTCTACGTCATGGAAGTGAACGACAACCCCAACATCGACAACGGCGTCGAGGACGAAATCTTGGGCGAGGAACTGTACCTGCGGCTCATGGAGGTCTTCCTGCGCCGCGTCGAGAACAAGAAGGCCCTGGGGGGCTCCCTGTGAGCGCGCCGCTGCATCTCTTCCAGGGCTACGGCGTGGAGCTGGAGTACATGATCGTGGACGCCCGGACCCTGGACGTCTACCCGGCCGCGGACCGGCTCCTGGAAGCCGCCGCCGGACACCTGACTTCGGACGTGGAGTTCGGGGACACGGCCTGGTCCAACGAACTCGTCCTGCACGTCATCGAGTTCAAGACCAACGGCCCGGCCCCCAGCCTGGAAGGGCTCTCGGAACGATTCGCCGCCGACGTGGCCCGGGCCAACGGCCTGCTGGCGCCCATCGGCGGCCAGCTCATGCCCGGCGGGGCCCATCCCTGGATGGACCCGAACCGGGAGACCGAACTCTGGCCCCACGAGTACAACGCGGTCTACGCGGCCTTCAACCGCATCTTCAACTGCCAGGGCCACGGCTGGGCCAACCTCCAGAGCATGCACCTGAACCTGCCCTTCTCCGGCGACGAGGAGTTCGGCAGGCTGCACGCGGCCATCCGCCTCATCCTGCCCATTCTCCCCGCGCTCTCCGCCAGCACGCCCATCCTGGACGGCAGCCCCACCGGCCTGGCCGACAGCCGCATGGAGGCCTACCGCCACAACTCCGAACGCATTCCCCAGGTGGCGGGGCTGGTGGTGCCTGAGCGGGCCTTCACCCGCCGGGAATACGAGAAGCGCATCCTCAAGCCCATGTTCAAGGCCATCCGGCCCCACGACAAGGAGGGCGTCCTGCGCCACGAGTGGCTCAACGCCCGGGGAGCCATCGCCCGCTTCGAGCGCGACGCCGTCGAGATCCGCGTCCTGGACACCCAGGAGTGCCCGGCCGCGGACCTGGCCGTGGCCGCCCTGGCCGTGGCCGCCATCCGCGCCGTGGCCGCCGAGACCTGGCAGGACTGGGCCGACCAGAAGAAATGGGAGGCCGAGCCCCTGGCCCGAATCCTGGAGAACGTCATCCGCGGCGGCCATCAGGCGGTCATCGACGACCCGGCCTACCTGCACGCCCTGGGCCTGACCAACCGCCGCTCCTGCAAGGCCTCGGAGATCTGGCTGTTCATGGCCAAGAACGCCCTGCCCACCGACGGCTTCGACCCGGCCTGGCGCAAGCCCCTGGAACTCCTGCTGACCAAGGGCACGCTCTCGTCCCGCGTGCTGGCGCGCCTGAACGGCGATCCGCGCCGCGAACGTCTGCGGGAGGTCTACGCCGAACTCTGCGCCTGCCTGGCGGAAAACCGGCCCTTCGAATCCTGAGCGGGGAGCGTTCCAGACCCTTCGGCTTTTCGAAAAAACCCGAAAATCCATATAATTGACGGTCTCCTTCCTTTCTGTCACAACGAAAGGGCGTCCCGGGTTCCGCCCAAGCGGCCGGAACCGGGGGAAGGACACCGCATGCCGCCAGCCTCTCCACATCCTCCAGCTCCCTCCCGGACCGCCCGGCGGCTGACCTTTTTCTTCATCCTCTCTCTGCTGGCCGTGCTGGCCGCCTTCGGCGTGGCCATCCGCGTGTCCCTGGACAACGCCTACCGCGAGGCCGAACTGGAGACCGCCTATTCGGCCAAGGTTCTCCAGCAGCACCTGCACCGCGCCCTGGAGACCGTGGACCTGAGCCTGCTGCACGCCGCGGACCGCGTACGCGGCGAGGACTGGAACACGCTCAGGTCATCCGAGGAAAACTGGCGCATCCTCTCCGATCTGGCCGCTCGCCTGCCCCAGGTGCGCTCCATCTGGCTGGTCGACGCCCGGGGCCGGATGCTCCTCTACAGCGCCCAATTCCCGGCCCCGGACCTGAACGTGGCCCAGCAGGAATACTTCTCCCGGGCCGTGGCCCTGGACGGGGGCCACGTCATCGGCCCGCTGCTGCCCGGCCGCTTCACCGGACGCCCCTTCTTCACCGTGAGCCGCCCGGTGCGCGACCGCCGGGGCAGGCTCCTGGGCGTGGCCGTGGCCGCGCTGGAGCCCTCCTACCTGGCCGAGTTCCACGCCCGCACCAACCTGGGCAGCGGAGCCGTGGCCCTGCTCTCCTCCGACGGCGTGATCCTCTCCCGTTATCCCTTCATCCCGGAGGTCGTGGGGCGCAAGGCCCCCCATCCGGCCCTGCTGGAGGCCCTGGCCCAGAAGCGCATCGAAGGCACACTGATCATGGGCGGCGGCCCGCTGTCCGGACTGGTGGTGGCCTCCTTCCTGCGTCTGGCCGGGGAGCCGCTGGTGGTGGTGGCCAACAAGCCCGTGTCCGAGATCCGGGCGGGCTTCCTGCACGGCCTGCCGCTCATGGCCGGGCCCCTGTTCCTGAGCCTGGTCTTCATGACCGCGCTCTTCTTCGTGCATCTGCGCAAGGCCCGCGAGGAGGACCGGAGCCGAGCGGCCCTGGCCGAGAGCGAGGCCCGCTTCCGCCTGGTCACGGAACACGCCGGGGAGATCATCAGCCTGCATGACGCCTCGGGCCGGGTGGTCTTCATGAGTCCGTCCTGCATCCGGGTCATGGGCTATCCGCCGGAGGTCCTGGCCGAGTCTCCGCCCGAGGAGTTCATCCATCCCCCCGACCGCGAGCTGGTCCGGGACGCCCTGGCCCGCCCGGTCTTCCAGGAAAAGCGCCACGCCAAGGCCGCCTTCCGCGTGCAGCACGCCGACGGCCGGATCATCTGGCTGGAGGTGGGGCTCTCCCCGGTGCTGGACGAGCGCGGCGAAGTGGTCCAGGCCATCGCCATCGGCCGGGACGTGACCGCCCGCCGCGAGCTGGAGGAGCTCAAGGAGCACGTGGAGCACATCACCCGCCACGACCTGAAGACCCCGCTCATCTGCGCCCTCTCGGTGCCGCGCATCCTGCGCGGCCACGGCAATCTCCGGCCGGACCAGCTCCAGCTCCTGGATCATCTGGAGAAGACCAGCCGCAAGATGCTCGACATGATCAACCGCTCCCTGGACCTCTACAAGATGGAGGCTGGGATCTACGCCGTGCGGCCGGTGTCCGTGGACCTTCTGGGCCTGGTGCTGGGCGGGGTGGAGGAAATGCGCAACCTGGCCCGCGCCCGCTCCCTGGCGGTGGAGGTGCGGGTGGACGGCGAACCGCCGGAGCTGGGCGACACGCTCCAGGTCCGGGGCGAGGATCTGCTCCTCCAGTCACTGTTCCTGAACCTCCTGGGCAACGCCCTGGAGGCCGCGCCCGAGGGCGGAACCGTCGGCGTCGAACTCTCCCGCGAGGACCGCTTCGTCCGCCTCGCGGTGCAGAACATGGGCGCGGTGCCCGAGGCCGTGCGCGGCCGCTTCTTCGAGAAGTACTCGACCCACGGCAAGGAATTCGGCACGGGCCTGGGCACCTACGCGGTGCGGCTCATCGCCGAGGTTCACGGCGGATCGGTGGGCTTCGAGACGAGCGAGGAGCGGGGCACCACGGTCTGGGTCCTGCTGCCCGTAGCACATTGACGAACTCGTGCCCAGGGACACCACCTCGACATTGATTTAAATAATAAATATATACTGGTACATTAGCACTGGAGTGTATTATGGAACTCATATATCTTGATAACTATCGCGGCTTCTCTAACTGCATGATAGAGTTGAAAGATGTCAATTTTTTAGTTGGTGAGAATTCAACAGGAAAAAGCTCCGTGATGGCGGCAATAAAATTGCTTTACGATTTCAACTTTTGGCTTAATCACAATTTCAATTCCGATCCAATTCAGCTTGGATACTATAAAGATATTGTTAGTAGATCTTCAAACAGCTGTGACTACTTCACACTTGGATTCGCACAACAAACAGTGAATAAAAAAACGACAAAGACAACGTCAGTTTTAATGAAATTTACGAATAATTTCGAAGCCCCTGCAATTTCAGAATTCGTTTTCTATATCAATGGTGAAAAAGTAATAGCAAAAGTTTGCGAAAAACAAATCAGATATGTTACTCAAGATACTGAACCAATAGCCGATCTTCACTCACTTCTTTCTACTCTAACTAAAGATATCAAAAATGAATTCCCCAAAAAATTCAAAACGATCAATGTGAAACAACCAAAATCAATATATTTATGTATTAGCTTGATTTCAAAAGATATTTTCTCGCAAAAAATGGAGTTTAACTTTTTTGATTTCATCCAATTTCACCATGTATCGTGGATTGCCCCGATAAGAACAAAACCAAAATCAATATACGAAGGATACCGGCGCGTTTTCTCTCCAGAAGGTGAGCACGCACCATTATTGCTAAATGACATGATTGGCACTACAAGCAAAAAAAGCAAAATAACACATCAATCTGATTTTGAAAAATCATTGAATCAATTTGGTGAATCGAGTGGATTATACGATATGATTAAAACTAAAAAGTATGGAAAAAGCAAAACCTCTCCATTTGAAGTACAAATCACATTAAACGAATCAGACTTCAACATAAGCAACGTTGGCTGTGGCGTGTCACAAATTTTACCAATACTAATAGACTCTGCGTTCATTCCAAATGGTTTTTTTGCGATACAACAACCAGAGGTTCATCTCCATCCAAAGGCGCAAGCTGCACTTGGAGAATATATATATGATTTAGTCGCTACAAAAAATAAAAAATTTTTAATCGAGACTCACAGCGATTACATAGTCGATCGTTTCAGACTTAGCGTAAAAAAAGCGTCGCAAAAGAAAAAAGAAGCACAAATCCTTTTTTTTAAGCGCACAAAATTTGGCAACTCTATATCATCTATTGGCATCAATAAGGATGGTAAGTTTTCGGGTGAATCCCTTGATGACTATAGAAGCTTTTTCATAAAAGAACAAATGGACCTCCTGGATTTATAATATGTGTATTGTCATTGATTCTAATACAATAAGTGCCGTTTTTAAAAAAGATAACGCTGAACACTCTGAATTCTTACCAGTATTTGAATGGATAACATCCGGCGAAGGAAAGATGGTGTTAGGTGGCAAAAAATATAGATCCGAATTAGCCAGACTAAAATCGATACTTAAGTTTATAACTGAACTTACAAAAATTAATAAGACAGTATCGATAGACGATGCAAAGGTCGATAACGAATTTGCGAGAATAAATAATAAATATAAAAATAAAAGATTTAACGACGTTCATATCGTCGCCATAGTATGCGCTTCAGGGTGTAGACTTGTTTGCACGAAAGACAAAGCATCATACGATTTTATACAGATGAGATCACTTTATCCAAAACATATTACCCCACCAGCAATATATTCTGGGGCGAGAAATATAAGCCTGCTTGTCGCATCACGGATTGCCGATTGCTGCAAGCCAGTTACGCGATTAAATAAAAAAACAAGAGGGCTATTAAACCAGAACAAACCCTGATATCATGTCAAAAAAATTAGGCATCCCTAGCCCCCGCCCCGCAGGGCCTCCACCGGATCGAGCGCGGCGGCCTGCCGCGCGGGCTTGAGCCCGAAGACCAACCCCACGATCAGCGAGCCGCCCAGGGCCATGATGAAGACCTTCCAGGAGAACTGGATGGTCAGGATCTCCAGTCGTGTCAGGAGCTGGCCCAGTGAGAGCCCGAGGAAGAGCCCCAGGATGCCCCCGGCCAGGGTCAGGATCACGGCCTCGAAGAGGAATTGGGCCAGCACCGCCGAGGATCGCGCCCCCAGAGCCCGCT
>Ga0228536_1001906_pt1 | contig 15487 bp, 12 predicted proteins | sample SJ1Smetagenome_FD_168611 | JGI IMG/M metagenome (GOLD analysis project Ga0228536, IMG submission 168611) | Enriched culture of PCE-dechlorinating microbial communities from Ithaca, New York, USA - SJ1.S | ecosystem: Engineered > Modeled > Simulated communities (microbial... > Unclassified...
ATATCGGGCTGCTCTGGACTGGGCCGACGGCGAGGGCAACCTCCCGCCGTGGCTCAGACTCCCCGTACCGGTCGCTCGAGGCACGAGAGCCCGGATAATGCCGCCACCGCACATCGCGCCGCTGGGCCTGACCGACTACAGCAGAGTTCTCTTTGTGAGGCACGGCACTGAGCGGCAGAAGGTGTTCGGCCTGCCAGCTGCCGAGGCATTGCGCCTGCTGTTCATCAAGACTGGCGGGGTGAGTACGGCCGACCTGTCCTGCATCCACCGGTGGCTCAGGCTGACCTTGCGCCGCCGTGGCGCGCTGCTATCCGGCGTGGCACACGGTTTACACCGCCCGGCCGACTCTGTGTTGGCCAAGTATGACCGACATGAGGCGCTCCGCGCGCTCAGCGTGCTTGGGGTGCTGCTCCACAAGCTCAATCGTGATTGGAGGGTGTTTATGTCTGGAGCCGCATACCGGATGGGACAACTGCTGGCCGCGGCAGATATTGTCCACGCCGGGTACTGCGCCGACGTCCGCAAGGGATCGCTTCCCCCTTCGCTCCTGGGAAACCAAGTCTTCACCATGGCCCAGTCCGATCCGGCAACGGCCCTGGCTACGCTGTGCCGACGCTGGAAGCCGTACGCGGGCTGGGTTAGCATGACGTCCCACGAAACAGGCCGCATTCAAGCCCTCATCCACAGTAAGCAGCCGGGGGATGAGCCGCGAGGCTGGGCGATCAGGCAGGCGCTCAGGGTTTCGCGGGACATGGCTTCCATTGCCGGCGACCTAGCCGAGCAACTTCTTGGATGCAAGATCGACGACGTGTTCCGGGCGGAGCTGCTTCTCGGGTATATGGCTGGCCTGCCGCGAGCCGCACGAAAGCAGGACGGGTACGTGACCGGCGATCCGGCTGGCGGCATTCGGGGCGACGATGACCCGGAAACATCCAATCCTGAGGAGGTCTAAACGATGACATCTTCTGTGGCTAGCGAGCTTACGCGGCTTAACCGGGGTACAGGGCTTCTGATTCTGGAGGTAAGGCACAGCAATCCCAACGGCGATCCGGACGCCGAGAGCGAGCCCCGCACCATCGACTCGGATGGCCGGGGTCTGATCTCGCCCGTGTCCTTCAAGCGCAAAGTGAGGGATCTGGTCGGCGATCAGGAGGGACCGGTCTTGAGCGAGGCTCTGGCTGCGCTCAAGCTTGGCGACTCGAGTAGGTTTGGCATCCTCGAGCAGCGCGGTCGGGACCGCCGTTCGATCTCCGAGATGGACGCCAAGACGTTCTCCGCAAGGTTCTGGGACGCCCGGGTCTTTGGCAACACGTTTCTTGAAGACATGAAGGACAGTGGGAGCAAGTCGGGCGATAAGGACCACTTTATCAGCACCGGTGTCGTGCAGTTCGGGCCGGGCATCAGCATCGCCCCGGTTGAGATCGAGCGCCTGACGTTGACCAACAAGTCAGGCGTCGAGGAGGGCAAAGACCGCGGCATGGCGCCTTTGGGATGGCGCGTGGTGCGTCACGGCCTGTATGCCATGCCCTGGTTCGTTAACCCGATGAACGCCCGCAAGACCGGCTGCACCCCACAGGACATCGACCTTCTCAAGTTCGTGGTTCCCCACGCATATCGCAGCACAGCGTCAGCGGTCAGACCGCAAGTGGAGATCTTGCATGCCTGGTATGCGGAGCACGGGTCGCCGCTGGGCTCCGTTCCCGACTACCGGATACTCGATGCCCTGATGCCGAGCAAGACTCGCGGCGATGCCAATGAGCCGTCGACATCACGGGATGACTACTGCATACCCGGCGCAGACGCCCTGCCCTCCGAGGTGATGCAGCAGTTGTCGTCGTTTGAGGATCTTTGCGTTAAGAGCTGGTGATAGGAGGTTGTGCGTGATGGGTACCGGGGGACCGGCAATGTTGGCGCATTCGGCTAGGCCAAGGGACGGAGAGCCTGACGGCTACGAACGTCATGTCGCCGCCGTACGCGATGGAGCTGTGGCCCGTGCCGAGGCCATGCTCCGATACCGGCATCCCCCGGTACCCGGAATGCTGGAGTCAATCAGAGCCGCAGCACTATTTCACGACCTGGGTAAGCTCGATCCGGACAATCAGGCGGCCTTGCACGTCGGACGGAGAGGCAAGCTGATGTGGGATCACATAGATGCAGGAGTGGCGCACCTGTCAGCCCAGCACAACTGCATGGCAGCGTGGCTGGTCAGGGCGCATCACCCGCCAGGACTGCCCCGGCGCGCGAATCATTTCCCGCATGACCGGCGCCTGCGTGGCAGGCGGAGGGATGATGAGGCAGAGGCGAGCCATAGTGTGCAGATCGCCCGGACCGATGGGTGTCTCGAGCAGTATCTTGCCCAGCACCACCAGGTGCTGCCGCCGAGCGCAGTTGTCCGCCGCGGTGCCAGCCACGGCCTGACAATGCGCCTCGCCCTTTCCTGCTTGGTTGATGCGGACCACTCCGACACGGCTCTGTTTGAGCGCGGACCCAATGAGGCCGCGCCGGCCGAGCCGCGGTGGGCTGAGCGACTAGAGGCGCTCACGGAGTATGTACGGCACCTACCCTCTGGCGATACCGAGACGGAGCGAGAGCGTAACCGGCGCCGGCAGGAGTTCTTTGAGGCGTGTATTGACGCGCCCGACGAGGGGCCGATCATGGCTTGCGAGGGACCGGTCGGAATCGGTAAGACCACGGCAGTCACCGCATATCTGCTGCGCCGGGCCCGGGACCGCGGGCTGCGGCGTCTGTTTATCGTTGCCCCGTTTACCAACATCTTGACGCAGACCGCTGATAGGCTGCGCAAAGCGCTGGTCTTGCCGGGCGAGGCCGCAGACTCGGTGATCGTGGAGCACCACCACAGGGCGGACTTCGCCGAGCCCGCGGATCGTGCACTAGCAGTTCTTTGGCGGACGCCGATCATCCTCACGACTGCGGTTTCGTTTTTTGAAACCTTGGCGGCATCCGAGCCGGGCCGGCTACGCAAGCTTCATGCCTTGCCCGGAAGCGTAGTGTTCGTGGACGAGGCCCATGCGGCCTTGCCTCCTCATCTCCTGCGCCTGCAATGGATATGGTTGCGTGAGCTGGCGCGGAAGTGGAGTTGCGAGCTGGTTCTGGCCAGTGGCTCGTTAGCCAAGTGGTGGGAGCATGAGGAAGTCGTCGAGCCGGCGGGCAAGTTGCCAGAGCTGATGCCGGAGGCACAGGTTTCGGCAGTACTCGAGGCCGAGCGCGCCCGGGTCAGGTACGCGCAAGTCGACTCGGGGAAGGTAGTCACGGTCAGCAGGCTGGTAGAGCTCGTTAAGGTCAGCCCGGGCCCGCGCCTGGTAATCCTCAATACGGTGCAGAACGCGGCTGTTGTTGCTCAAGCCGTGCGGCTAGCAGGGCTTGAGGTCTTGCACCTGTCAACGGCACTTGCGCCGCGGGACCGAGAGCGGATCCTGAGGTTGGTGACCAAGGTGCTTCGATCACGCCGGGCAGCCGACTGGACTTTGGTAGCGACCAGTTGCGTCGAGGCCGGGGTAGACCTGTCGTTTAGGACGGCTTTTCGCGAGCGCTTTTCGGTCGCCTCTACGCTCCAGGTTGCCGGCCGCGTCAACAGGCATGGCGAGTACTCACAGCGAGGTGGAGGAGTGGTATACGACTTCGCTCTGGCTGATCAGTTGATTACCGAGCACCCAGGCGCGAGGATCAGCGCGGACGTCCTGTGCGAGTGCCTGCTAAGAGATGAGCTTAACACCAAGGCACCGGCGGAGATCGTGACTGCGGCGATGTGCCGGGAGATCAGAATGAGGGCAACCAGAGCTGGGGATGCCGCCTTGGAGGCCGAGTTGGCCTACAACTACCCCGAGGTGCAGGAGAGGTGCCGTGTGATACAGGCGGACACCCGGTTTGTGGTAGTCGATTCTGGCCTCAGAGAACGGCTTGAGAGCGGTGAGTTAGTGGGCTGGCGGGACCTGCTCGAAGGCAGCGTACAGATGTGGGCCAGGCGTATCAACCAGCTGGCGCTCATGCCGGTCGCCGGCTACACCGATGTCTATGCGTGGACGGGGCGATATGACCCGCGGTTTCTCGGTTACATGAGTGAGGTGCTGGCCAATGTGCACCCCGAGAACAAGACAGATGACGGCTACATCTACTGATGAGCACACGCCCGGTGAGCACTCACGAGGCTCGAAGAGTGCTGAGGAGGATTACCTGCAGTTGTCGGGCATTCAGCACTATGCTTACTGCCCAAGGCAATGGGGCCTGATCTACCTCGAGGGACAATGGCAGGACAACCTGTTCACATTCCACGGCACGGCTCTCCACCGCAAAGCCGATCGCGGAGCCGCGGTCGAGTCACGCGGTGAATTGATCACATGCCGCGCTGTTCCGCTGGTATCTCATTGCCTTGGCATCAGCGGGCGTGCCGACGTAATAGAGTTCCTATATTGTGGCGAGCAGCAGGAGCCTCAGACCGTGATGATGTCCGGGCGGTCGGGTTGGTGGAGGCCGTATCCGGTGGAGTACAAGAGAGGCCGCCCCAAGTCGGGAGGCTGGGACCATGTACAGCTTTGCGCTCAAGCGATCTGTCTTGAGGAGATGTTGGGGGTACCTGTCCTGGAAGGCGCGATGTACTACGGTCGGACTCGCCGGCGGCATCCGGTGCGGTTTGATAGCGCGCTGCGCATGCACGTTGCAGAGTTAGCCCGCGAAATGCACGCTCTTACCGAGGCGGGTGAAACACCGAGGGCTCCTGCAAGAGCCTTGCGATGTCGCGGATGCTCGCTGATAGACGTATGTGTGCCAAAGCTCACGCGGCGCACCAAGCGCCTGGGCAACTATATGCGAGACCTGCTGTCTAAGGCGGGTGAAACCGTTACCGATGCGTAAGATGCTAAATGTCCTCTATGTCACAAGCCCGGACGCCTATCTCGCCAGGGATGGCGAGAACGTGGTAATCAGGATCAAAGGAGATGAGCGTGCTCGCTTTCCCGTTCACAACCTGGAGGGAGTAGTGACCTTTGGATACACCGGGTGCAGTCCAGCGCTGATGGAGCTCTGCTGTGAGCGCGGCGCACCTATAACTTTCCTGAATGTTCGCGGGTCGTTCTTGGCCCGTGTCTCCGGAAAGGTCACCGGTAACGTACTGCTCCGCCGCAGGCAGTACCGGGCGGCCGATGACCTGGAGTTTAGCTGCACTATGTCCCGCTGGTTTGTGACGGGCAAGGTGCTCAACAGCCGCGCCGTACTACTGCGCTTCCTTCGCGACCATGGGCCCAATGACGAGATTGCTCAGGCCGCAGCCAGTCTGATGGCTATTGGTGAGGCATTGCAGGAGCAGATAACGGTGGCGGCCATCCGGGGGATGGAGGGTGAGGCGGCGAGAATCTACTTCTCGGTCTTTAGCCACCTGCTGGTGGCCCAAGCCGACGAGTTCGCCATGACAAGCCGCAGCCGCCGCCCACCTCTGGATAGGATCAACGCCCTTCTATCGTTCCTGTACTCGCTGCTGACCAGTGAGTGCGTCAATGCCTTGGAGTCGGTGGGTCTAGATCCCCAGGTCGGGTACCTGCATGCTGACCGCCCTGGCAGATACGGGCTCGCCCTTGATCTGATGGAGGAGTTGCGCCCACACCTGGCAGATCGCCTCGCTCTGTCGCTTGTCAACACCAAGCAGATCTCTGCAGCCGGCTTTGACAAGAGGGAGTCAGGAGCAGTGCTCATGGAGGACAAGACGCGCAAAGCCGTACTTGCGGCTTGGCAGAAGCGCAAACAGGAGGAAGTGATGCATCCCTTTTTGGGCGAGAGGGTGCCGATCGGGCTGGTCCCGTACGCGCAAGCGCTGATACTAGCAAGGTACCTGCGTGGCGACATCGATGGGTACCCGCCGTTCGTCTTCAGGTAGATATGCTGGTCCTTGTCACCTACGACGTCAATACGGCAGACGCTGCGGGAAGACGGAGGCTGCGCCAGGTGGCTAAGCAGTGCCGCAACTTTGGCCAGCGGGTACAGCACTCGGTGTTTGAGTGCCTGGTGGATCCGGTGCAGTTTGCCGACCTCAGAAGCAGGCTGGAGAGCATCGCTGACCCCAGCAAAGACAGCTTGCGGTACTACGTGTTGGGCGCTCAGAACTGGCGGGGACGAGTAATTCACTTCGGTGCCAAACCGGCGTACGATCCCGAGGACACGCTGGTGGTCTGATGCCCATCCGAAGATCGCCTCGCGTCATCCCCGTCCAGAGACACTACCGCCGCTCAAAGCCTGCGCGTACCCTAAGCAAACACAACCAACCGTGGTCCTTCGCGCCGTGCGTGTACCTTGAGTTTTGCCGATCCTCGCCGTGTAATCTTGGATGCAACCATCCTCCAGCCACCTCCGTCGCGGAAAACGCTTGGTTTTGCCTCTCTGAACTGGGATGATCAAAGCAGGGGTCGCGCCCCGCGCGGGCGCGTGGATTGAAACAAGTAGGCACTGCAACATCGATTGACGTGCTGCGTCGCGCCCCGCGCGGGCGCGTGGATTGAAACACCGCTGACTGCCAAACGGGTACTAGGTCCAGCGTCGCGCCCCGCGCGGGCGCGTGGATTGAAACCCCTTCTCAGTGATCTATAGCACCAGGGCTAGCAGTCGCGCCCCGCGCGGGCGCGTGGATTGAAACCTCCCCCGGCGCTAGATACCAGCCGTCAGGTATCGGTCGCGCCCCGCGCGGGCGCGTGGATTGAAACGGCCATGTTCTGCACCTGGGACAGGATCTCGTTAGTCGCGCCCCGCGCGGGCGCGTGGATTGAAACTCATTACCCACAGGATCTCGTCAAACTCATAAGTCGCGCCCCGCGCGGGCGCGTGGATTGAAACAGCCACGCCCTGCGCGGCGGCTCGTAGGACACGGTCGCGCCCCGCGCGGGCGCGTGGATTGAAACCGGCTCTACCGGACAGACAACCGCGACGAGGTGCGTCGCGCCCCGCGCGGGCGCGTGGATTGAAACCCGGCCCGGTCGCGCACGCGGGAGATGGCCCAGAGTCGCGCCCCGCGCGGGCGCGTGGATTGAAACCCCGCGGAGATGGCCAAGAAGACCGTGATCAACCGTCGCGCCCCGCGCGGGCGCGTGGATTGAAACGATAGGCGGCCGCCAGGTGGCTCTGCGCAAGGTCGTCGCGCCCCGCGCGGGCGCGTGGATTGAAACCTCGGCAGGCGCCTCCGACCACTCGGCGTCGATGGCGTCGCGCCCCGCGCGGGCGCGTGGATTGAAACCTACATGTCCGCCGGCACTGCCGGGGCCCTGGGCCGTCGCGCCCCGCGCGGGCGCGTGGATTGAAACTTGTCGCTCCAGTTGCGCCGTGACAGCTCCAGGTCGCGCCCCGCGCGGGCGCGTGGATTGAAACGTCGTGCTGTTGCGCAGGCCGCCGCCGCCACCGCGTCGCGCCCCGCGCGGGCGCGTGGATTGAAACTCAAGGTTCCTGGGGCTGCTGCCCGCCCGCCCCGTCGCGCCCCGCGCGGGCGCGTGGATTGAAACGGAGTAGCGGTCGTACCTTTCATCATGGCTATCAGTCGCGCCCCGCGCGGGCGCGTGGATTGAAACTTATACATCCCGCCGGGTCCATATGCTGCGCGTCGCGCCCCGCGCGGGCGCGTGGATTGAAACGTCTTCATGCTCTTACCTCCGTCGCGCCTTCTGCGTCGCGCCCCGCGCGGGCGCGTGGATTGAAACAGCCAGGCCGCCATGGGATACCCGGCCGGATGTGTCGCGCCCCGCGCGGGCGCGTGGATTGAAACTGGACCATGACCCGGGGCTCCCTAAGTGAAGCTGTCGCGCCCCGCGCGGGCGCGTGGATTGAAACTTAGCTACAGGAGCGGGCTTGGCCTTGGGCTCGGCAGGTCGCGCCCCGCGCGGGCGCGTGGATTGAAACCTTGCCATGCGGCCCTAACCTCCTTGTGGATAACGTCGCGCCCCGCGCGGGCGCGTGGATTGAAACTCCTGCACATAAGTCGATTTCCCTGAGAGCGGAGGGTCGCGCCCCGCGCGGGCGCGTGGATTGAAACCAGAAGGGGGCTAGTCCTAACCCCCCATGATCGCTGTCGCGCCCCGCGCGGGCGCGTGGATTGAAACGTAAACACGGCCGCGAGAGCGCTGTCCACCCCGCGTCGCGCCCCGCGCGGGCGCGTGGATTGAAACCGAATATAGCCGATTACCGCGAGAGTAGAGCCGTCGTCGCGCCCCGCGCGGGCGCGTGGATTGAAACCCTCTGGTGGCGGTGCCCGCAGGCGAGCGCGTTGCGGTCGCGCCCCGCGCGGGCGCGTGGATTGAAACTTGCTGAAGGCGTTGTGGTGGATGCAAACGAACGTCGCGCCCCGCGCGGGCGCGTGGATTGAAACACTTTCAAGAGAAAAAGACTTGTGTGTTCCGCCGCGTCGCGCCCCGCGCGGGCGCGTGGATTGAAACACCTTATCGACGCCTGCGGGAACGTTGAATGTGGTCGCGCCCCGCGCGGGCGCGTGGATTGAAACAACGCGCAGCGCGAGGTGGCGCAGGCATCGGGCGGTCGCGCCCCGCGCGGGCGCGTGGATTGAAACACGAACACCAACGAATCCGCGCCCTGCTGCTTCGGTCGCGCCCCGCGCGGGCGCGTGGATTGAAACGATGTCCTCGCTCTCGCCTACCCCCAGGAAGTCGGTCGCGCCCCGCGCGGGCGCGTGGATTGAAACAAGTCCACCGCCAAGCCGCGCTCGGTGATCTGCGGTCGCGCCCCGCGCGGGCGCGTGGATTGAAACTCGATGAGCGTCCCGCTCGTCTGCGGGTCGTAGGTCGCGCCCCGCGCGGGCGCGTGGATTGAAACCTCCACGTCCTTGCCGAGCAGCCGCAACGCCGCGCGTCGCGCCCCGCGCGGGCGCGTGGATTGAAACTGTAGGCTCTGCACGACAGCCTCGCCCAGAACGCGTCGCGCCCCGCGCGGGCGCGTGGATTGAAACTTCACAACGTCGTCCCTGATGGTCAGCCCCAGCGGTCGCGCCCCGCGCGGGCGCGTGGATTGAAACGTATCGGGGCTGTCGGACGGCGGCGAGGTCAGCAGTCGCGCCCCGCGCGGGCGCGTGGATTGAAACGGGAAGACCACCCACCTGGAACTGCTCCTGGGGAGTCGCGCCCCGCGCGGGCGCGTGGATTGAAACGGTAACGGGCACGGCGTCGGGGAGTCCCGGCGCGTCGCGCCCCGCGCGGGCGCGTGGATTGAAACGTCGGTGGGGTGAGTGATAAGGTGCAGGGGGTCCGTCGCGCCCCGCGCGGGCGCGTGGATTGAAACAACATCGCAGTCACACAATTACTCTTGTGCGAGGTCGCGCCCCGCGCGGGCGCGTGGATTGAAACTGTCTCTATCCTGCTTTCTAGGCCTCCTGGTGCTGGTCGCGCCCCGCGCGGGCGCGTGGATTGAAACCATAAAGGCGCGTGCTCTGCTTCTGGTGCAGGAGGTCGCGCCCCGCGCGGGCGCGTGGATTGAAACACGGAACATCTCAACCAGCCGCGCAACGTAGGCGTCGCGCCCCGCGCGGGCGCGTGGATTGAAACCGCTTATCCGCTCGCGTGGTGAGCCGCAGGGACTTGTCGCGCCCCGCGCGGGCGCGTGGATTGAAACCGCACCTCGACCTGCCACTCGGACCAGTCAATCCCGTCGCGCCCCGCGCGGGCGCGTGGATTGAAACCCACTTGTCGCCGTAGATTTCGACGAAGGTGTCGGTCGCGCCCCGCGCGGGCGCGTGGATTGAAACGTCACAACTTATTGCCGGTTATCCGCCGATGGCGTCGCGCCCCGCGCGGGCGCGTGGATTGAAACCTCTGAAGGTGCGTGGCTGCTGGGGCCCTGTAGCGTCGCGCCCCGCGCGGGCGCGTGGATTGAAACTGAGAGCTTGGGATCTGACGCGATGACCTCGGAGTCGCGCCCCGCGCGGGCGCGTGGATTGAAACCTGGCCTGCGCGGACAAACGCATCGCCGCGCGGGTCGCGCCCCGCGCGGGCGCGTGGATTGAAACCTCGTGTGCGGTCGTAAGCCTGGGACTCGCCTGGTCGCGCCCCGCGCGGGCGCGTGGATTGAAACCTAGCGGTCTGCCAGGCAATCCAGATGGTAGATGGTCGCGCCCCGCGCGGGCGCGTGGATTGAAGCACCTCGCGTTCTGTGGTCTGTCAAACGGGGTCTCGAGTCGCGCCCCGCGCGGGCGCGTGGATTGAAACCGTGCATACTAGGCACGCGAGCTCCCGCTGCTCCATGTCGCGCCCCGCGCGGGCGCGTGGATTGAAACAGGTGCAACGAAAGCGTACCAGATGCGGGATCCGGTCGCGCCCCGCGCGGGCGCGTGGATTGAAACTGTCTCTGGGGGTTTGGGGTGCTGCTTGACGTGTGGTCGCGCCCCGCGCGGGCGCGTGGATTGAAACAGACCCCAGAGACCCCACCAGCGGCCGCGGCCGGTCGCGCCCCGCGCGGGCGCGTGGATTGAAACCAGCGTAGGCGGTCACGCTCGGCGGTGGCTGCGTCGTCGCGCCCCGCGCGGGCGCGTGGATTGAAACGTCCACCATTCCTCGGTGCCGACGAGACTCGCACGTCGCGCCCCGCGCGGGCGCGTGGATTGAAACATGTTGAGCGCACCGTTGCGGCCCTCGATCTGGCGTCGCGCCCCGCGCGGGCGCGTGGATTGAAACCGCGCAGCTAACCAGGTGATCAGCTTGGCGCGTTGGTCGCGCCCCGCGCGGGCGCGTGGATTGAAACAAGTGCGGGAGGGGGGTCTGATGTTTTCGGGGGGTCGCGCCCCGCGCGGGCGCGTGGATTGAAACCTCGTTGCCTACGGGACCTTCACGATATCGCCCTGTCGCGCCCCGCGCGGGCGCGTGGATTGAAACCGCTTGATTACGGGTGCCGGGTCTTCCAGCCAATTGGTCGCGCCCCGCGCGGGCGCGTGGATTGAAACAACTTCGAGTACATGGTCTGCGGCTGCCCGATGAACCGTCGCGCCCCGCGCGGGCGCGTGGATTGAAACCATCTTGTCGTTCATGCGCACCAGTAGGCCAGCCGTCGCGCCCCGCGCGGGCGCGTGGATTGAAACACGGCGGCGACGGTCTTTATTGAGGACCCCTCGTGGGTCGCGCCCCGCGCGGGCGCGTGGATTGAAACGACGGCTTCTCGACCAGCACGGGCATGAGCCAGGTCGCGCCCCGCGCGGGCGCGTGGATTGAAACTGCGCCCGGTTGCGATTACCGGACAACCGTCGCGTCGCGCCCCGCGCGGGCGCGTGGATTGAAACGCCATGCTGCGTGACGCCAACGGCCGCAAGATCGTCGCGCCCCGCGCGGGCGCGTGGATTGAAACCTATGCCATGCTCAAGGCCCACCTCACTCTGGCCGTCGCGCCCCGCGCGGGCGCGTGGATTGAAACTGCACAATGACGGCGGCGGCTGGGTGCTGCTGGAGGTCGCGCCCCGCGCGGGCGCGTGGATTGAAACGTATACAACGGGCGGGCAAAGCCGCCCCTGGCGGGTCGCGCCCCGCGCGGGCGCGTGGATTGAAACGAGCCAGACGAGAAGCGGTACGCCAACGCACTGGTCGCGCCCCGCGCGGGCGCGTGGATTGAAACAGCTACGAGCCATATCCTAGGGTCCAACGTGTGGACGTCGCGCCCCGCGCGGGCGCGTGGATTGAAACGCAGTAACAGCAGCGGTCCGGGAGACCTTCCATTGTCGCGCCCCGCGCGGGCGCGTGGATTGAAACGACCTGGTCGCGTAGCTGATCACATGCGATGGCGTCGCGCCCCGCGCGGGCGCGTGGATTGAAACACTCTGGCGGCAGGTCTTGTGCCTCGCCTAGACCGTCGCGCCCCGCGCGGGCGCGTGGATTGAAACTAGGCCCCCATGAGGTAGAGCACCAGGATAGTCGTCGCGCCCCGCGCGGGCGCGTGGATTGAAACGTGTCCGGGGCAGCAGGTGTCATGTACCTAGGCCGTCGCGCCCCGCGCGGGCGCGTGGATTGAAACAGCCGGGCGCCGCGGTTGAGCGCGGTGCTGTAGGGTCGCGCCCCGCGCGGGCGCGTGGATTGAAACAGCGGCCTTTTGCCGGGGTTGCCGCGCAGAATTGGTCGCGCCCCGCGCGGGCGCGTGGATTGAAACCGACAGGCGATGAGCACATTTGCGAGGGGGAGTCGGTCGCGCCCCGCGCGGGCGCGTGGATTGAAACGCTACCGTCAGTGTGTCGTCGGCGTGTGTGTAGGGTCGCGCCCCGCGCGGGCGCGTGGATTGAAACATGAGCAGCCCTAGTTGCAGATTGGACGGGACCGTCGCGCCCCGCGCGGGCGCGTGGATTGAAACCCTTGGCAACGTCCATGTGGAAGTAACGGTCTGTGGTCGCGCCCCGCGCGGGCGCGTGGATTGAAACTGTTGACGGTTACGGTTATGGTGTTGACGGAGCGGTCGCGCCCCGCGCGGGCGCGTGGATTGAAACGGCTATGCCCAGATCAGCAAGTCCAAGGTCACGGGTCGCGCCCCGCGCGGGCGCGTGGATTGAAACTTTGACCAGGCCCTACCCTATGCCCAGGAGGGGCGTCGCGCCCCGCGCGGGCGCGTGGATTGAAACGCGGCCACCTCGTCAGCGAAGGCGGCTTCCTCGGGGTCGCGCCCCGCGCGGGCGCGTGGATTGAAACGTGGCCGGCAACACCGGGAGCGGCAAGACCACCGTCGCGCCCCGCGCGGGCGCGTGGATTGAAACTGCTCGCTCGGTATCACGCCGCGTCCCTCCCAAGTCGCGCCCCGCGCGGGCGCGTGGATTGAAACCGTCAACTTGTAAGCACCCTTGATCGGGAACATCGTCGCGCCCCGCGCGGGCGCGTGGATTGAAACACGACTCCTCATCCTCCCTCGTCCGCCGCCTGCGTCGCGCCCCGCGCGGGCGCGTGGATTGAAACGCCACCCTCTAGCGCGACTTCGGTAGCGAACTCGAGTCGCGCCCCGCGCGGGCGCGTGGATTGAAACCGCTGGTGGTCGGAATGGCGCGGCGGGCGCAAGCGTCGCGCCTCGCGCGGGCGCGTGGATTGAAACGCCGAGGTGTAGCCGCGGGCAACCAGCTTGCGGTGTCGCGCCCCGCGCGGGCGCGTGGATTGAAACCATAAACGGATCGCCCGAGGATGCCCCGGCCTGGGTCGCGCCCCGCGCGGGCGCGTGGATTGAAACGCTTTTGGGCAGTTGGCGGTCGGGGCGCGGTTTGGTCGCGCCCCGCGCGGGCGCGTGGATTGAAACCGGGTCCTTGGCGGGCTTCGCCTTGGCCTTCTTGGTCGCGCCCCGCGCGGGCGCGTGGATTGAAACCAATCACAACCACCAATCTCGGCGCCGGCGTCGGCGTCGCGCCCCGCGCGGGCGCGTGGATTGAAACTATCTTTGCCGGGTCTCGCAAGCTGCCGTACCTTGTCGCGCCCCGCGCGGGCGCGTGGATTGAAACGATCGTGGAGGTTGTATTGCGCGCGGCGGCCTGGGTCGCGCCCCGCGCGGGCGCGTGGATTGAAACACCTCTGAAGTGGCGATTACCTGGCGGTCTGCCGTCGCGCCCCGCGCGGGCGCGTGGATTGAAACGTGCTCAGGATCCTCGCTCGCGCCGACTGCCGGGGTCGCGCCCCGCGCGGGCGCGTGGATTGAAACTTCTTGTCAAACGCCGGCCGGAGGAATGGGCGCGTCGCGCCCCGCGCGGGCGCGTGGATTGAAACATCACCGCCTTGCCCTTCTCGAACAACACTGCCCGTCGCGCCCCGCGCGGGCGCGTGGATTGAAACGCCAGCGTAAGTGCGCCAGACCATGTTCCAGCTGTCGTCGCGCCCCGCGCGGGCGCGTGGATTGAAACGGATATTTCTGCAAAGCCTCCACGGTGACGCCGAGGTCGCGCCCCGCGCGGGCGCGTGGATTGAAACCTCCACAGCTCAGGCTGCTCTGCTGGGTGGGGCGGGTCGCGCCCCGCGCGGGCGCGTGGATTGAAACTCCGACGGCGCCGCGGTGATCCGTGGACGCAAGGGGTCGCGCCCCGCGCGGGCGCGTGGATTGAAACGCGCCGGCAGGGGCGGCAGTGGGTGTATGTCCCGTCGCGCCCCGCGCGGGCGCGTGGATTGAAACCGGCAGCGGGGATCACTGTCTCCCTGCGCCCTGCGTCGCGCCCCGCGCGGGCGCGTGGATTGAAACCCAGCCCCACTGTGGCGGGTGGTGGCGGTGGTGGTCGCGCCCCGCGCGGGCGCGTGGATTGAAACTGATATGCAGGTGAGGGCTAATGAGTCCTGTGGGTGGTCGCGCCCCGCGCGGGCGCGTGGATTGAAACCCGTAGCCCGCTGCCCACCCTTGACCCTGCCGCGTCGGGCCCCGCGCGGGCGCGTGGATTGAAACTGTACTACGTGCGTCGGTCGCGGCCATGAGTTACGGTCGCGCCCCGCGCGGGCGCGTGGATTGAAACATCTCCTTGCGCAGGGCCTCGACGTCGCGCTTGGTCGCGCCCCGCGCGGGCGCGTGGATTGAAACCAGGAGCTCCTGCCGCGATCGCTAACCTGTGGATGCGCGCCCCGCGCGGGCGCGTGGATTGAAACGATAGGGCGTTGCGAGGAGTCAGCGAAGCTGCGGCAGTCGCGCCCCGCGCGGGCGCGTGGATTGAAACGCCCCCCCTCTCCCCCCCTGCTAGAGAGCGTCTCGGTCGCGCCCCGCGCGAGCGCGTGGTTTGTGACCGAGCACCGGTATAACCTGCTGTCAGGGTGCGGTATCATTGATGCTAGCTAACTGCTGCCTCGGATGGCGACTCGTTCGTAGGAGCTCTGGCGTGGATTGAAACGTGTAACTAGTCAGGTAAAAAGGCGACCCAGCTAAGCCGACGGCCTCCGTTGCCCAACAGCAGCGGGGGCCGTCGAGCGCCCCCTACCCCCTCCCCCACTCCCTCACAACCCGCTCATCCATCTGCGGCCGCCCCTGCCCGTCGGCGCCAGCCCGCCGTCTCGCCTCTAGCCAGGGCTCCTCGCTCGTAACCAAGTCAGCCAGCTCCAGCTCATCATAGCCCCCGTACGACCGCCACACCTCGTCGACCACGCCGGCGACGATCTCCGGGAGGGCCGGGACGCCCTGCTCGCGCGGCAGCTGCTCCAAGCCAAGCTCGTCGTCCCAGCCAAGCTCGCCCAGCCAGGCCGCAAGCTCCGGATGCACCGGCCCGCTCTCCCACGCCTCAAAGCGCCCGGCAAAGGGGGTGCCGCCGTAGGCAGCGAGATACCACGCATACACGTAGAAACACAGCACCTGCAGCCGCCGAGGGCCCAGCGCCTCGCGCGCCAGGAAGGCGTGTGCAACTTGCCATACTGTAGTGGGATGCTTCTGCGGGCCGCCCGGCCCTAGCACGATGACTCGACCCAAGCTAGACCAACCTTTGTTCGCCCTTCGCTCCGACACGCCGGGTCGCCAGCCAGCACCAGGCCCCGCGCTCCCTAGATCGGCACGAACGGCGTGAATCCACCCGGAAACAGCGGCG
>Ga0228536_1001909_pt1 | contig 15442 bp, 14 predicted proteins | sample SJ1Smetagenome_FD_168611 | JGI IMG/M metagenome (GOLD analysis project Ga0228536, IMG submission 168611) | Enriched culture of PCE-dechlorinating microbial communities from Ithaca, New York, USA - SJ1.S | ecosystem: Engineered > Modeled > Simulated communities (microbial... > Unclassified...
CAGCGCTACCTGGTTCATTACATAGGGCTTAAACACGGGGTGGGCTTGTTTTCTTCTCATTCCTTTATTGAATCATTGCTTTTTAAAAATGTAAAGGGGCTGTCCTCTACTTTTTGGACAGCCCCTGCATTATGGCGGGAGCGACGGGGTTCGAACCCGCGATCTCGGCCTTGACAGGGCCGCATGTTAGCCACTACACCACGCCCCCACAACGATACATAGTTTATCACAGCCCAAGATGCTTTGTCAAGGAATCCGTTTGTTCTGTTTGTTTCCTATTTACTGATGTTCAATGACAACATCAGATCATAAATCCGTTGCAAACCATCGTTTAACAAGGCGGGTTCCATACCGTAGCTAATTCGCAGATGGTGGTCCAGGCCAAAATGATCACCTGGTACAACATAGGCCTTTTTCAAATTAATCAACTTTTCTACGAATGTGGATGAATTAATGACGAAATTGTAGCGCGGGAAAACAATGGCGGCCGCTTCAGGGGGCACCACTGTGAAGAACCCGGGATGCTGGCTGCACCAATTCTCAAAGGTCTGGTACCCGTTGCGTACATGCTTGCGTGTGCGTTCCAGTATCCGCTCCCGGATTCCGGGTGTGAGGGCATAAGCAGCCAGGTGATTCGAAAGCATGGTGGTGCAAATGGTGATGTAATCCTGACGCGCCCATATATCATCGGCAATCTTTCCGGGAGAAACCACCCATCCAATGCGCAAACCGGGCAGGGCATAAGCTTTTGACATGCTTCCAATTGCCAAAACTTTATCGTAGTCATTCCACATGGAGGGCGTGAATTCATCGGTGAGGCGTTCAGCGCCGGCATACACTTCATCTGTTAGAATCCATGCCCCGCAGCGCGATGCGGCTGCAACAATGGCGGCTCTTTCCTCAGCGGTGAGAATGTGCCCGGTGGGGTTGTCGGGGTTGCAGATGGCGATCAATTTTGTTTTTGGCGTCACCACCTGGTTTAATTCTTGAATATCCAAACCCCAGTTCAATTCTTCTTTCAACGAAAAAGTCTTAACATTCAATCCCATGTTTTTTGCCACACCCCACAGCAGCATGTAATTGGGGATCATAACGGCAATTTCGTCTGCAGGCTGCATCAAGCTGTGCAGTGTAGTGAATTCGGCTTGTGCTGCGCCAATGGTTACCACAACCTGGCTGTCGGTTGCGCCGGGATAAAGGCTGGCAATCTTTTCACGTAATTCAACAATACCATTGGTTTGCGGATAACCCTGGTTGGTATTCAGGATTTTTTCCATGAAGGCGTGATCATCACCAACCAGTTCGCGGATACTTAATGGATGCACGCCGCTTTCCGACACATTGATTTCTACCTGGTTCTCCCAGATCGACATAAACCGTTCAAGTTCAAAAGGCACAAAAGGTGAGTTCATTATTTATCATTCCTGAAATTATTTGTTTTCTGAAATCAGTTCTCGAACACGAAACCAGCATTGGCCTGTTGCAGTTTATGGGCTGCAAAAAGCGCAATCTGGGTGTCCTGAACGCCAACGCCGGTTAAATCACACAGGGTTATTTGATCATCGGTCTGTCGTCCTGTTTGTTTGCCAGACAAGATTTCACCCAACTCAATCACTTGAGATTCATCTAATAATTTGGCGTTAATTGCATGGTGAAGTTCTCCCAGACGCAAGCTTTGCTTACGATAATCGCACGCCACGATCTGCGCTCTGGCAGCGACCTCTGTGGATAATTCCTGCTTCTCGGCAGAATCGGCTCCCATGGCGGTGATGTGAAGACCCGGATGCAGCCATTCAGCCTGTAAAATGGGAGTGTGCGAAGGCGTGGCGGTGATCACCAGATCGCTGTGGATAACAACTTCAGCAGGTTCACTGGCAGCTACCACCGGGCAATTCAAATCGTAGCTCATCTCGGTGACATAATTATATATTTCAGTTTCATCAATGCCAAACACAATGACTTTTTCGAAGGACCGCACCAGCTTTAATGCCCGAATTTGATAACGCGCCTGTGTTCCTGTTCCAAACACGCCAACTGTATGTATCTCAGATTTGGCCAGTTGTCGGGCAGCTATGGCCCCGGCGAGGGCGGTGCGCAAGTTGGTTAAATAGCCGTTATCCAGTAAAAACGCTTCCGGGAAACCGGTGAGTGAATTGATGAGCATCATCAATCCCACGCTGGATGGCAAACCCAGCCTGGGATTGTTGTAAAAACCGCCGGCCACCTTGATTGCGAAATGGCTTAATCCTTTGATGAAGGCACTTTTTACATCTACTTCTCCATCGTTTTCAGGAATAATAATTTGCATAATCGGTGGGATGGTGGCTTCTCCAGCAGACAGTTTGATAAATCCTTCGGCTACCGCATCGAGTGCCTCCAACGAAAGTGGGACGAGATCCCTGATTTCTTCTTCTTTATAGATTTGAACTTTCATCAACCCACCTCAATTATGCATAAAAGCGCGTGTAAATATCCATTAAGCGCGGTATGGTGACGTTGGAACCACTGATAACCACCACATTATTATCAACCAAACCGGTTACTTTGTCGTGCATCACTGCCGCCAGACCAACCGCTCCGGCTCCTTCAACCACCAGATGATGTTCATGCAGCATGTAGGCCATTGCGCGGCCAATTTCTTCTTCAGTTACTGTGACGGTTTCATCCACTAACTGTTGAACCAGTTGGAAGGAATATTTATTGGGATTGCCAATGCCGCCTGCCAGGCCATCGGCGATGGTGGTCTCTTCGGGAAGAGTTACCACTGTCCCAGCCTCCAGGCTGCGGATCATCACTGGTGCGTGATCCATAGAGACGCCTACTATCTTTACTTTAGGGTTGGTAGTTTTTACAGCCATTGCTATGCCTGAAAGCAATGAACCGCCCGAGAGGGGGGTGATAATTGTATCGACCGAGGGCAGATCCTCCAATATCTCCAGTCCAATGGTGCCCTGCCCGGCAATCACCTGAAGGTCGTCAAACGATGACACCATAACCAAACCTTGCTTTCTTGACAGTTCATAGGCAAAGTCTATGGCTTCATCCTGGGTGCGGCCGGACATGATGATTTCACCACCCAGGCGGGCAATTGCATCTTTTTTCACCTGTGGGCAACCTTCAGAGAGGCAGATTACCGCCCTGATACCCAGTTGTCCTGAAACATACGAAAGCGCGCGCCCATGATTGCCGCTGGATACTGTCACCAGACCGCGTTTTTTTTCTTCATCGGTGAGTGTGAACACCTTGTTCGCAGCACCGCGCAATTTGAATGAACCCGTGGTCTGCAAGTTTTCTAATTTAAGATGGATTTTTCTATTTTTGTCATCTGATAGTGTATGATCAAGTTGAAGCGGCGTTCGACGAATGACATATTGAATTCGTTTCCGGGCAAAAAATATGTCTTGCAATGTGAGGAGTGATGTGTTCATCATGATTGTGAATTATCTTTGCTGAGCTTCCAATTTGAAGCCAGGTATTTGCAGATTCTTCTCAGCCAGTTCCAGGAAAATATTTAAAACATAAACCAATACCAGGTATACAACGGCTACTGCCAGGTATGTGCCAATGGGATCATAAGTTTTTACAACAATTGCCTTTGCAGTGGTCATCAAATCAGGAACAGCAATTAAAAATGCGACAGACGAAGCCTTGAGGAGTGAAATGGGTTCATTTGACCAGGCAGGGATGACCAATCGCAAAGCCTGGGGGAGAATGATATGCCGAATGGCTGTATAACGGCTCATTCCAATAGCCCGGGCAGCCATCATTTGACCACCTCCCACTGCTTGTATAGCCCCACGGAAATATTCAGCCTGGTAAGCGCCGCTGTTCAGCCCCATGGCAAGAACCGCAGCCCCCATACGGGACATGGTTATTCCAAGATCAGGCAGGCCAAAGTAAATAACAAATAGTTGTACCAGTATGGGAGTTCCGCGGAATAACTCAATGTAGGCAATGGCAAGCCAGGAAAGTTTCTTCCCGCCATAAACACGCAACACAGCGGCTGGCAGACCGATAATTAAGCCAAGCAACAATCCGCCAAAAGTGAGCTGCAGCGTCACTTGCGCTCCCTGAATGAAGTTGGGGAGAATACTTTGAAAGAATGCAAACCATTCTCTCATAATTTTTCACTCCCCTGGTCTTCGTGTTTTCCATAAAGCTCTGTAATTTTCCACAAGAATTCACGGGTGCGCTCATGTTTGGGATGATAGAACATCTCGTTTGGCGACCCTTCTTCCTGAATCAAACCATGTTCCATGAAAATAATGCGGTCAGCCACTTCACGGGCGAATCCCATTTCATGGGTAACAACCAGCATGGTCATTCCATCATTGGCCAGCCTTTTCATTACTTCCAACACTTCACCAATCAATTCAGGATCAAGAGCCGAAGTGGGTTCGTCAAACAACATAATGCGCGGATCCATAGCCAGGGCGCGCGCAATGGCTACTCTTTGTTTTTGACCGCCCGATAATTGACCGGGATAATGATTGGCTTTGTCTTTCAACCCCACGCGTTCCAATTCTTGCAGGGCTTTTTCGCGGGCATCTGCCGGAGATTTACCCAAGACTTTTACCTGACCAATCATCACGTTATCAATGGCAGTCAGATGATTGAATAGTAGAAAATCCTGGAACACCATGCCGATATGTTGGCGGACATTGTCTTCTGAAACACCCGGCGCTGTAATTTCTTCACTGTCTAAAAAAATCTTTCCACCGTCAATTTTAGTCAGCAGGTTGACGCATCGTAATAATGTACTTTTACCAGTCCCGCTGGGACCAATGATAACGATGGTATCGCCTTCGTTAACTTTCAATGAAATATCTTTTAGAACGACTGAAGAGCCGTAGGTTTTTGATAAATTTTCAATTTCCAGAATAGTTTTTTTCACAAGATTTATCCTTGGTTTGGAATTGGCTGTTTTATTATTGTTGGAGGCCAGGAATACTAAGTCGACGTTCCAGCATGCACAATAATTGGTTCATCAAGAAAACCAGGACGAAATAAATGGCTGCAGCGATTGCAAATGCGATAAATGGTCTATAGGTACTTGCCGACATAAATTGCGATCGGCGCAGTATTTCGGGCACACCAAGGGCATAGACAAGGGATGAATCTTTGAGGACGATGGACGCTTCGTTTGACCACGGTGGAATGGCAAGTCGCAAAGCCTGTGGAAGTATGATATTTTGGATTGCTTGAATTTTTGTCATTCCAATGGCTCTGGCAGCCATCATTTGCCCGCTACCCACCGATAAAACCGCGCCGCGTAATATCTCCATTTGGTAGGCACTGCTGACAATCCCTAGAGAAATTGAGCCTGCCCAAAAAGGTGATATATTTATTGCGCCGGCAATGATAAAGTATAAAACGAATAAAAGCACAATCACAGGCACTCCACGCATACCTGCGCTATAAATTGAAACAATGGACGAAGATATCTTTCCCCCAAAAACCCGTATTACGGCCAAAACAAGGCCAAGAATGAAGCCCAGGGGTAAAGCCACCAGCGTGACGCCAATCGTAACAAAGGTTCCCCCTAAAATAAATTGAATTACTTTCAATAATTGCGTTAATTCCATACGATTCGCCTACCTCCTGACTATTCTGATAAAAAATCAAAACATCCTGATTTCTTCCGGCTTGAAAGAAACCAGGATGCTTTTTTTTATTTTATGACAATCCTCAATCAGGGAAAACCGTGGATATTGTGCTTTCATGATTTTTGCCAGGCACAATGTAACCAGAAAACTCCAATGATTTTCCTTGATTTTCTCATAGCATTATTCACAATGCGTTTTATTTGAAGTACTGTTCAGCGAATTTATCAATGGTTCCATCATCGATTATGGATTTGATTTGTTTGTTCAATTCAGCTTGCAATTCTTTTGCGCCGTCAGGAATGATCATCCCGATGGGGGCTAGTTCGGTAAGATCGTTTTCAATGACTTTAAGGCCGCCGGTTTGGGCTGCCAGGGCGTTGGCTGGAACGCAGTCAGCCATGTAGATATCCAGGCGACCCGATTTGACATCCATGGCGCCCTGATCCTGGCGATCGTAGCGGAAATATTTTTCGGCGGGAACTTTTCCGGCGTCAACCAGGTTTTCAGTCAGCCAACCATCTTCGGTGGTGCCGGTCTGTGCGCCAATGGTGAGGGGGGCCAGGTCATCGATTGAGGCAATGGCGATGTCAGAATTCTCCGTCAGGATGAAGCAATCGGCGGATGAGTAGTAAAAATCAGTGAAGTCCACTTTTTTATCACGCTCTTCATCATAGTTGAAGGCGGCAATGGACATATCAATTTTGCCTTCCTGGACAGCGGCGACCAGGCTGTCGAAGGGCATGTCAACCATTTCAATTTTTACACCCATGCGGGCTCCAATTTCGTTGATGACAGCAATGTCGAATCCATCCATTTTGCCGTTCTCGTCAACTGATTCAAATGGCGGATAGTCGGCTGAAGTGCCAACCACCAGTTTGCCGGCCTGTTTCACGGCTTCAAGTTTGTTGGCGGGGGCTTTTGGACCGCAGGCAACCAGCAACGATGCGATTACCAGAATTGAAAGAACAACGATTGATGCACGCTTCATCTTAATTTCTCCTCCAGTTATGAAAATTTGAATAGGCGAAAACCTGCTGATAGTTTTCTTGCATTCAAAATTACACAGCAGGTTCATTTTATTATACTATATTCCTCTGAAGGGAAAATTTCGAGACAAATTTGTAAATTTTTAATTTATTCTGGCATCCAACTCATTCATCCATTTCCAGTATTGGGGACCAACGATAACTCAATTTGTAAGAATGGGAAATCATCAACATTTCTGTTGATTGAATATGCGGTATGGTCTGAATACGTTGTGTGATCAGTTCAGTAAGATGTGTCAGATCTTTACAAAGAACTTCAACATTCAAGTCAAATGAACCCAGAGTCATAATGAGATAACTGACCTCGGGTAATTCGGCAATCTTATGGGCAACAAAATCAGCTTTACCGGGAGATACTTTTACGTTAATCAGGGCAGGGGCTTGAAATCCAAGCACAGATGGGTCCACAATACCAACGGTGTGCACAACTCCTTTTTCCACCAAGTTCTGATAACGGTTTCTAATGGTTGTTTCCGAAACCCCAGCCTGGCGGGCAATTTCAGTGAAAGAAGTGCGTCCGTCAGATTGCAAAGTTTGCAAGATCAGCCGATCAACGTTATCAATATCATATGAGGAATGTTCTGGTTGGGCTTTGTTCATAGGTAAATTTGTCCACTGGATACAAATTTCTATACTTTATTATAGCACGATATTCAAAGTATATAATCTTCATATATTTGGAATTCGGATAAAAAATTGACAACTGGTTCGAAACAGATTATTATTTTAATAAATCTATTGTTTATCCATTTTTGTAATCCGCAACAAGACTAATTTTTTAACGAAGGAGCGCTTGTGAAAACACGAGAATATATAGAAACAGAAGACCGCTACAATGCTCATAACTATAAACCCCTGGATGTTGTATTGGAACGGGGTGAAGGAATTTGGGTTTGGGATGTGGAAGGAAATCGGTATCTTGATTTTCTGAGCGCCTATTCGGCTGTTAATCAAGGGCATACACATCCCCGAATTCTGAAGAAAATGATTGAACAAGCGTCCAAACTGCCATTAACCTCACGAGCATTTCGCAATGACCAGTTGCCCTTGCTGGCCAAAGAATTGTGCGAATTGACTGGCTATGAAAAAATGCTCCCAATGAACGCTGGTGTTGAGGCTGTTGAGACTGCTTTGAAAGCCGCGCGCAAATGGGGCTATAAAGTGAAAGGTATTCCTGAGAATAAGGGCGAGATTATTACCTGTGATGGAAATTTTCACGGACGCACCATCACCGTGGTGAGCTTTTCGACACATGAACCCTATCGTGAAGGTTTTGGGCCTTTTACTGAAGGCTTTGTCTCTGTTCCATACGGTGATATTGAAGCGCTGGAAAAAACAATCAACAAAAACACCATTGGTTTCCTTTTTGAGCCCATTCAAGGTGAAGGGGGCGTGATCATCCCGCCCAGCGGTTACCTGAAACAGGTTCGAGATATTTGTTCACGCAACAATGTATTAATGATAGCTGATGAAATTCAGACTGGTTTGGGCAGAACCGGGCAGTGGTTTGCCTGCGACTGGGAAGAAGTGCGCCCGGATGTGATGATTATTGGGAAAGCGCTGTCAGGCGGGTTCTACCCTGTTTCGAGTGTGTTGAGCAGCGCTGCTGTACTGAATGTTTTTCAGCCGGGTGAACACGGCTCAACTTTTGGGGGTAATCCGTTAGCCTGTGCAGTGGCGCGTGAAGCTCTCAACGTTCTCAAAGAAGAAAAACTGGTTGAAAATGCCCGTGAACAGGGTGATTATTTCCTGGGAAAATTAGCGCGCATTGAAAGTGAACACATTGCAGAGGTGCGTGGAAAAGGGTTACTAATCGGTGTCGAATTAAAACCATCTGCTGGTGGAGCGCGCCGTTTTGCGGAAGCACTAATGAAAGAAGGCATGCTATGCAAAGAGACTCACGAAAACGTGATTCGATTTGCACCGCCGTTGGTAATTAACCGCCAGGATTTAGATTGGGCGCTGCAAAGAATTGAAAAAGTATTAATGATGCCATAAGGCAAAATTGAATATTCTTGACAGGAGAAAATTAAATGACTGATAAGACACGCGTACTCATTATGGGGGCAGCTGGCCGAGACTTCCACAACTTCAACGTGTATTTCCGCAATAATGCGGATTATGAAGTTGTTGCTTTCACAGCCACACAAATCCCCAATATCGAAGGCCGTCTATACCCCGCCGAATTGGCAGGACCGCTTTATCCCAAGGGTATCAAAATTTTTCCAGAATCAGACCTGGTGAAACTAATCCACGAAATGAATGTGGATCAGGTAGTTTTTGCTTACAGCGATTCGCCTCACACTTATGTTATGCATAAGGCTTCAACAGTTCTGGCAGCCGGTGCAGATTTTAGGCTGATGGGAACAAATACTACTCAGGTTAAATCTGTTAAACCAGTTGTATCAGTTTGCGCAGTGCGCACTGGTTCAGGAAAAAGCCAAACCACCCGCCGTGTATCTCAAATTTTGCGCCAAATGGGCTACAAAGTGGCGGCAATTCGCCATCCCATGCCTTATGGAGATCTTGTCAAACAGGCTGTGCAGCGCTTTGAAACTTATCAGGACCTCGATAAGCACGAATGTACAATTGAAGAACGCGAGGAATACGAACCTCACCTGGATAACGGTGTGATCGTGTATGCCGGCGTCGATTACGAAGCCATTTTGCGCCAGGCTGAAAAAGAGGTGGATATTGTGTTGTGGGACGGCGGAAACAACGACCTGCCTTTCTATGTGCCCGACTTGCAAATTGTGGTTGCCGACCCTCACCGCCCCGGCCATGAAAGTTCATATCACCCCGGCGAAGCCAATGTGCGCGCCGCGGATGTGTTTGTAATCAACAAAGTGGATACCGCCGATCCCAATGCAGTGATCCAGGTTCGTGATAATTTGCACAGTATGAATCCCAATGCAATCGTGATCGAAGGCGCATCACCATTGTTTGTCGATGATCCCGAAGCAATCCGCGGTAAACGTGTGCTGGTTGTGGAAGATGGACCCACCCTGACACATGGTGAAATGGCCTATGGCGCCGGTTGGGTGGCTGCACGTAGATTTGGTGCTGCGGAAATTGTTGATCCGCGTCCTTATGCGGTTGGTTCGATCCTGGAAACCTATAAAAAATATCCGACAACAGGCAATGTGCTGCCGGCCATGGGGTACGGTGACAAACAGGTGCGCGAGTTGGAAAAAACCATTAAAAATGCAGATGTTGACCTGGTGATCATTGGCACACCCATCGACCTGACTCGCGTGATGAAAATTGAGAAACCATCACAGCGCGTTCGTTATGAATTGCAAGAGATTGGCAAACCAACCCTGGAAGATATCCTTAAAACAAAGTTCAAGAAATAGTCGTACTTTGTACTGATTTTACGAACCATAACAAACCACCGGCATTTATTGGCGCCGGTGGTTTGTTTTAACCAGAGATTTACGTTCGCCAACGCAATTGACAATTGACTTTAATATGTGTAAATGCTATACTTGATTAACCTTATTAATCATATTAATCAGATTAATTATTTCGATGGCAATTATTCCAAAATCTGAATTTCTAAGTTTTTTAACCAGCATTGCCAATGAGAACAATGGCGACCGGCTTCCTTCACTGGCAGCAATGAGTGCTGAAATGGGGATTAGCGTGGCCAGTCTGCGTGAGCAAATGGAAGTAGCCAGGGCAATGGGTTTGATTGATGCCAAACCAAAGACGGGCATTCGCTTGCTGCCTTATCAATTTGGTCCAGCGGTTACCCAGAGTCTTACTTTTGGTGTTTCCATTAATCCAGCATTGTTTCATCAGTATTATGATTTGCGAAAAAAACTTGAAGCTGCTTACTGGTATGAAGCAGTGGAACGATTAACTTCACAGGATATTGATGAATTATCGCGATTACTTAACCTGGCTGAGAACAAACTGAAACTTTCGCCTATTCAAATTCCGCATGAAGAGCATAAAAAATTCCATTTGACAATTTACCGGAGATTAGACAATCTGTTTGTCCAGGGATTGCTTGAATCCTACTGGGATTTATATGATACTGTGGGTTTTGGGCAATATAACGATGAAGAATATATTAAAAGAGTCTGGCAATACCATCGGAAAATTGTTGAGGCTATTCGTGCTGGAGATTTTGAGGTAGGGTATCGAATTTTGCGTGAACACATGGCCTTGCTGTTTCAAAGAAATAATTTTCAAAGACCTTCCCATCTATTCGAATAACAAGAGAGAATTTTCAATGGAAGAAATTTCTGATGACCAGAAAATAAAACAGCCTGCACAAAAAACAAGCATAAACAATTTATCCATGACAATTAGCACAATAAATGGCTCGGGAAGCGGCACTTCAAACAAGACGCTTCATCGGGCTATTTTTAAAATGGGGGTGCCAATTTCGGGCAAAAACATCATTCCTTCCAATATCAAAGGGATGCCGACGTGGTATTCAATTCGCGTCAATCAAGACGGTTTTCTTTCCCGGCAGGAATCCGATGACATTCTTGTTGCGATGCAAGCAGCAAGTTTTGAGAAAGATATTACCGCGCTAAAACCTGGCGGTGTGTTGTTTTATGACCAGGATTTGGAGAAATACATAAAGCGCACGGATATTTGTTGTTATCCCATGCCTATCAAAGAATTAACCAAAGATTTTGATGTCCCCTCGGAATTGCGCGATTATGTAGAAAACATGGCTTATGTGGGAATTATCGCCCATACACTGCGTATAGATTTTCAAGCGATAAAACAGGCTTTAGTCTATCACTTTAATGGGAAAGAAAAACCGGTTGAATCAAATTATGCCATTATTAAACATGCCGCCGATTGGGCGAAAACCAACCTGGTTAAAACTGACCCGTATGAAATTCGATCGATGGATAAAAACAAGGGGATGATCATGGTTGATGGTAATACTGCCGGAGCGTTGGGAGCCATATACGGCGGCGTGCAATTTTGCGGCTGGTATCCGATCACGCCTTCGACAAGTATGATTGAAACCTTGCGTGAACAAATTGTCGATTTGAGGCGAGATGTACAGACCGGGAAAAGCACTTATGCCATTGTACAGGCAGAAGATGAACTGGCAGCCATAGGGATGGTGGTGGGAGCCGGTTGGGCAGGTTTGCGTGCCATGACTTCGACTTCTGGACCGGGTCTAAGTTTGATGGCCGAATACCTGGGATTGGCCTATTTTGCCGAAGTGCCTCTGGTGGTATGGGATGTTCAACGCGTGGGGCCAAGCACAGGTTTGCCAACCCGAACAGGCCAGAGTGATTTGCGCTTTGCTGCAAATATTTCTCATGGTGATACCCAGTTTGTTCTTTTGACCCCGGGAACGGTTAAGGAATGTTTTGAAGATGGATGGAAAGCCTTTGATATTGCTGAACGCCTGCAAACCCCGGTTTTGGTACTCAGCGACCTGGACCTGGGAATGAATGAATGGAGTTCAGACAAATTTGAATACCCAGACACCCCCCTGGATCGCGGAAAGATTGTTTGGGAAGACGATATAGAAGCAATTATTAAAAAAATGGGGGGGATGTGGGGGCGTTATCTGGACATTGATGGAGATGGGATTCCCTATCGAGCTGTTCCGGGCAACCTTGATTCACGCAGCGCATATTTTACCCGTGGAACTGGACACGATGAATTCGCAGGGTACAGTGAAGAACCGCAAGTTTGGGAAGAATTGCTGAACAGGCTTTTGAAAAAATCTGAAACCGCAAAAAACATTATTCCAAAACCCATCATTAACAATGTCCAGAATGCCAGAATTGGATTGATCTGCTGGGGTTCAACCCATGATGCAGTACTGGAAGCTCAATCCATATTGATGGAATGGAGTTTTCCTGTTGATTTCATGAGGGTTCGAGCAGTTCCGTTCAGAGATGAAGTTACTGATTTCATCCACTCTCATGATTATTGCTATGTGGTTGAGTTGAATCGTGATGGACATTTACGGCAGCTTTTACTTTTGGAGTACCCCGACTATGCATCGAATCTCATTCAATTGTCACACATTGACGGGCAACCATTAAGCGCAGAATGGGTGGTTGATCAAATAAAAGCCAGAGAAGGCAGGTAAATAATGGTTAATGGGATTGCAGAAAGAGAAACCAAGATTAAGACCAACGCTATCGGATTGACCCGCGCAGATTACCGCGGTGCTACCAGTACTTTATGCCCAGGCTGCGGTCATACCTCGATTGCCGGTCAGATTATTGCCGCCTGTTTTGAACTGGGCATACCGCCGGAAAAAATTGTCAAATTCAGCGGAATTGGTTGTTCCAGCAAAAGCCCCACCTATTTCTTGAGCCGATCATTTGGCTTCAATGGCTTGCATGGGCGCATGCCCTCGCTGGCGTTGGGTGCATTGTTCGCAGACACAAGTTTGCACGGTATTGGCGTCAGCGGTGATGGTGATACGGCAAGCATCGGCTTTGGGCAATTTAAACACCTGGTTCGCCGCAATCTACCCATGGTGTATATTGTTGAAAATAACGGCGTCTATGGGCTTACCAAGGGGCAATTTTCAGCCACTGCGGAAAAAGGGCAAAGCATGAAGCACCAGGGAACCAATCCCTTTTTCCCTGTTGATATATGCATGGAAGCCCTTGCGACCAATGCCACCTTTGTCGCGCGGTCGTTCGCGGGTGACCCAAAGCAGGTACGGGAATTAATTAAAGCCGCGTTTTTACATAATGGTATTGCCGTGCTGGATATTATCAGTCCTTGTGTAAGTTTCAATAATAAAGATAATTTTTTGCATTCCTATTCCTGGGGACGTGAGCATGAAATCCCCCTGAATGAGCTTTCATTTGTTCCGACGAAGGATGAAATCAAACTCGAGAATTTTGTAGAGGGATCCATGCGTGAAGTCACCCTGCATGATGGTTCAGTGCTCATGCTCAAGAAACTGGAAAGCGGCTATGATCCAACCGTGCGCTGGCAGGCTTTTTCAATGCTGGAAAAAGCAGAAAAAGATCGGTTAATGGTGACAGGATTGATATATTTGGACGTGGAAACTCCCAACCTGTTCGATTTCTATGATTTGCCAGAGACACCATTGAACCGTCTTACTGCGGAACAGATTCGCCCTTCCCGTGAAAGTCTCGAAAGGGTAAATCAAAAACTTTTCTATAATTAACGACATCTAAACCATTCTTCTGTATAATTAGAAATAGTCCTAATCCTTACTCATACACGAAGGTGGGAGTAAGTTGTATGTGTATACATTCTGCATTGGAGAGTGATGTGATGAAAAAAGATCGCATGCAGTGGCTTTTTGTTTTAATAGCAATATCAATCATAATTCTGGCCTGCGCAGCACCCCAGATCGTGAATCAAGAAAGTGTTGTGGCTACAAAAGTGGCCGCCACGCTGGCGGCGGTGCATGCCGGAGATGCCAAAGCATTGGAACCTGCTTTCGAGTTAATAACGGCCACGCCTGAAATCGTTGATACGACACCCAAATCAGGAAGCAATGAGAATAAGAAACTGGTTGTTGCTTACACTGATTCCAACAAAAATATTTTTTTAAGAGATGCCAATAAAAACACCAGACAACTTATCACATCCGGTGATGTCTATGATATTGGCCTTTCTGATGATGGTGAATGGCTGGCATTTGTCAGGCTGCATGATGATTTTAAATACAGTTTTTGGGTGATAAAACTGGATGGTACAGGTGAAAAACAACTGGTGAGTGAGAGCCAGTTTGATTCCATGAAAAATAATAAAGATGCAGTGGGCGGTATGCCTTATGTGTTTACCTGGCGGCCTGGAACGCATGAATTGGCCTTTGTTAGTGCACCGGTGTTTGACGGACCAGGAATGTTAGTCAATGATGATCTTTGGATTGTAAACGCAGATAGTGGCGAATTAAAACAAGTTTTTACTCCTGGCAACGGTGGAATTTTCTATTATTCACCAGATGGGGCGCAGCTTGCCCTGGTAACCCCTGAAAAAATCAGCCTGATTAATGCTGATGGCTCAAACCGCAGGGATGGTGTTCTTACATTTCCCAAGGTGAACACCTATTCGGAATTTTATTATTATCCGGCTCCCAAATGGTCGGCTCAGGGAGATAAACTCCTGGTTATCATTCCCCCCGAAGACCCTTACATTTCACCTTTACAACCTTCTACGATCTGGCAAATTAACGTTGACGCCGCCTCATCTGCAAAATTGGGTGACCTTAATGTGTCGCCATTTGCCGCCGCCGAGTTTTCGCCAGATCAGGCCAGGCTTGCTTACCTGGAAGATGGTGAGAAAACTGGCGATACAGAATACGAGCTGTATATTCTCACGTTGAACGGTATGTCCAAAAGCATCTATGAAAAAGGGCTGGTAACCTTCAGCGCCTGGTCGCCTGATTCATCGCGCTTCATCTTTGCTGCTGGAACTGGCGATAATGCCCAGTTGGGACAGGTTGGAGGGGGCTATAAGCCTTTGATGAACACAGGACCTGCCGATTTTGTCAACTGGGTTGATAATGACCAGTTCTTGTATCTCGAGCGAAGTACATTGGGGTGGAAGGTTTATTTGGAAAACCTGGAAGGATATTTGGAATTGGTAGCAGATTTGCGCGGTGATCCTGCCACGTTTTTCCCTACATACGATTTCATCCTTCAATAATTCAAATTTCAATCAAGATAATAATGAAACAGGGGCTGTCTCTAAAGAATTTGGAAACAGCCCCAAAAATTAGCAGCAAATCGAATAAAAACGAAAAAACAAAAAATTGGTAGCCTACCTGGCTGCCAATTTTCGCATATTATGGGCAATACT
>Ga0228536_1001912_pt1 | contig 15418 bp, 10 predicted proteins | sample SJ1Smetagenome_FD_168611 | JGI IMG/M metagenome (GOLD analysis project Ga0228536, IMG submission 168611) | Enriched culture of PCE-dechlorinating microbial communities from Ithaca, New York, USA - SJ1.S | ecosystem: Engineered > Modeled > Simulated communities (microbial... > Unclassified...
TATACCATGTTCCCACTGGACTTCCCGCTTCGGCGTCTCACCAAAGCGGACAAGAACGATTGGGTTCTTGATCCTTTCTGCGGACGTGGGACAACGATTTTCGCCGCTCGTCTTCTCGGCCTCGGCTGTGTGGGCATTGATAGTAACCCTATCGCGGCGGCGATAGCAGCAGCGAAATTGGCTCACACCACATCGGATGCCGTTGTTGAAACGGCACGGTTATTTCTTGATGACGCATCCTCGCCACACTCTATTCCCGAGGGTGACTTTTGGGATCTTTGTTATCACCCCGAAACATTAGAAGAGATATGTATTCTGCGATCTCAGCTGATGAAATCCTGTGAGACAGCAGAGGAGGTTGTCCTGCGCGCGTTGTTATTGGGTATTCTCCACGGACCGCGCCAACGTGGGCTACCGACTTACCTTTCCAATCAGATGCCTCGTACCTATGCGACAAAACCAAGTGCTGCGGTTCGCTATTGGAGGCGCACCAAAAATACGGAGCCACAACGTATCGACGTCCTGGATGCGGTGAAGCGGCGGGCTGAATATTCACTGAGCACAATTCCGCCCGCTTCCAGAGGAGCGGTCTACTTCGGCGATGCCCAGAACACCGACACGGTAGTGCCAGCTACATATAAATTTAACTGGGTCGTGACCTCTCCGCCTTACTTCGGTATGCGCACCTACCGCCCCGATCAATGGCTTCGCAACTGGTTTTTGGGAGGTACCGATACGGTAGATTATTCCCAGGAAGGTCAGCTTTCCCACTCTGTCGATAAGTTTGCCGAGGGATTATCTCACGTCTGGGAATCGGTAGCTAAACGATGTTCTCCGGGGGCTCGACTTATCATTCGATTTGGCTACCTGCCTAGCAAACCTGTGGATGCCAGGCAGGTTCTGCGAACGTCTCTGAAGCTCGCCAATTCCGGTTGGCGCATTCGGCGATGGATTGATGCGGGATCGGCAAATGATGGCAAAAGACAGTCAGATCAGTTTGGACGCGTTACAAAGGCGGCGGTGAGCGAGGTCGATGCCTATGTCAGACTTGAGGTATAATTATGTTCGATCCGAGTGAACTCCCTGATTTAAAAACTACGATCCGTGAAGCGACCATTCGGGATCGAAGATTACTCGACGACCTGCGTCTGGAGATTCGCGCCCTTGCCGCGGAAGTCAGGGCTATCAAATCAAGATCGACAACCTCGGTGTCCCTCGTGGCAAGTGATGGCGGAAACAATAAACTTATCTTTGATCCATTTCATATTCAACTTGTGCGGGTGGTCGATTCTTACGGTGAGCAGCTCTGCCTCAATGCCGTGACACCGACAACTGATACCGATGTCTTGAGCCGTGCGCAGTTCAATGACGATGGTTCGCCGAAGACTGCCTTGGGGCGTGTGATGGCAGATTTGAATGTAACGCCGCGCACCTTGAATCGCCTCAGCCACATGATTCCCGATGGAAAGAAAGTACGCGAGTCTCCCGATGAAGTGTCCCCCTCATGGGTCCTTGTCTATCGGGACCTCTGCGAGTGGGCTGCTCTCTATGAGCGTATCTGTTACCGTACCTTTGCCACGGATACACTTCTGGTCCGGGATGGCCTATTGCGAAGCAAGCTCTTTCGGGGGGAACTTTTCATAGGGTTCAGGAAACGGATAGAAGAAGCCATAGAGAAAATTCGAAAAGAGACTCGGCGAAAAGTATTTCTTGTAGGCCTGGCTAAACACAGCAAGGTTCTGGCGCGCTACAATCTGGCCATGGCCCTTGAAGGAATATTTCCTCCAGGATCGCCTCGTTATGTTGGTGTGCCGAGAAAACTGGAAGCGAAGGCCTACGTATGGCCCGAGTATGCACGGGGAGCTGAAGCAGAAGAAGGTGCTGGAGAAGCCCCAAAATTTGTTGCCGGAGACATGTATTTCGTGCGGTTCGGAGAGCGAAGTGGAGATCCGCTTTGGTCCGTAGATATCCTCAGCAGCCAGACCCCGCAGGTAGCAGAGATTTTTGGATATCTATTGGCTGATGCCATTAACGGATTTCCTATCCCGTTCTATCCGAGATGTCTCCAGAAAGCGCATGAATTTGCTGCAATCGTCGACTTCGATCTAGACATTCTTCAAGACGAGGTCATCATGGCAGTTCGCGGCTTGTTAAACGACAGAGAAATCAATGCACTAGAGATATTACGTCTTCAAGGCGATGTTTCAGGACGGAGGTACGAATGAAACTCTTCTCACGAGAAACTACAGTTGGCATATTTCGGGGCTTCAGTGAAGGCGGCTTAGAGTTTCACGCCGATCTTGTACTGCCATACAAGAATGAGTTTCAGCGTGCTCCTATGCATGGGCAATTTCTCGTTGTTCAGCTCGAAGACGAAGATGAGGCGGTGCTCGGGCGTATAACATCAATCTCATCTCAAGGGCGTCTCGCTTCCTCCGCTGGCGAGGACTATGGTATTCGAGCTGTTTCAGAAGAACGACCGATACCTGAGGACCTCCGCGAGCAGTACCTCAAATATTGCGTAAACATGAGAGTTCTTGGCGTGCTGCGCGTTGTCAACGGCGATCTTGTTTTTGCGGCTTCACATCGACGGCTCCCGCATGTGGGGAGTAAAGTGGCCTTTCTGACGGATGAAATCCTGCAGGAAGTAGCAGGTCATAATATAGGTGATGCTGCCGAAATAGGGTATTTCGCGTTGGGTGAGTTTATCTATGCCGCTGGTGATGCACGGCTCGTCCACGCTCCGTGGATGCAGATCAAGAGCCCGCTGGTAATTTCAAAGTTCCACGTTCTAGACCTCGTGGCAAGAAGAACACTTGTTTTTGCAAGGGCAGGATTCGGCAAGTCAAATCTTGTCAAACTTCTGTTCGCCAATCTGTATCGCAATACGCCTAAAGTGGAGAAACGCGGAGGCAAATTGGTGCCGGTCGGAACTGTGATTTTCGATCCTGATGGTGAGTACTTTTGGCCAGATGACAAAAATCGTCCTGGACTCTGTGACGTACCAGAATTGCAAGACAAGGTCGTTGTCTTCACGCCGAAGGTAGGCCCCAGCCAGTTTTATCAGTCCTTCGTTGCGGGAGATATTCGTCTTGACATCCGTCGGCTGCGGCCTGGTGACGTGATTTCAATTGCTCTGCCTCCAGAAAAACAGGATCAACAGAACGTCCGAAAATTGAAGGGCATGAATGATGCGGATTGGCATCGGCTCGTTGACCTGATTCATCGTGATGGTAATGGCGCTGACGGACAAACAGTGAGGCAACTTCTAAGGCTCGAGGATGGGCAAGATGCTGAAATGGTCGCGGCACGCGCCAATATGACCACCATTGTCAGGATGCTTCATGATCCAAGTAGCCAGATGATGGATATGCTTCTCGCAGCCCTTCGGGAGGGCCGAATATGCATTATTGATGTATCTCAGATGAGGGGGACGCCAGCACTTGTTCTATCAGGGCTGATTCTTCGGCGGATATTCGATCATAACCAAGAAGAATTCACAAAAGCACAGCCCGAGACCATCCCCGTCATTGCCGTTGTCGAAGAGGCTCAAACAGTCCTTGGCAATACAGGGAGTTCTGGCGAAGGGCCATACGTATCCTGGGTTAAAGAAGGGCGCAAATACGACCTTGGTGCCGTTTTAATCACTCAACAACCAGGCTCAATATCAGGCGAGATATTGAGCCAAGGAGATAACTGGTTCGCATTTCATCTGCTATCGGCCGGTGACTTAAGAGCGGTGAAGAGCGCCAATGCACATTTTAGTGATGATATCTTATCGTCCCTTTTGAACGAACCGATCCCTGGCCATGGCGTTTTTTGGAGCAGTGTTAGCGGTAAGAGTTATCCAATTCCTATTCGAGTATTGTCATTTGAAGGTCAATATCAAGCACGAGATCCGATGTATGACCAGCCAGGCGCTGACACCGCTGCAGAAGGACTCCGGCAGCGGTTTAACAGCGCACTTGCATCTGCGCTTCGTTGCGTTCCTACCGATACCGCGCTGCCTGCCCCGCAGACTACCATGTCAGATACACCGCACAAAGAAACGGATGCAGATGAGGAACAGGATATCCTGGCAACTTATGAAGACGCCTCAATAGAGGCTTTCAAGAACAATAAGAGTCTTCTTAATAGGTTGAAGCAGTATGGTGTACCTTGGAAAGGTGTCCAAGAACCGCTAAAAGATTCACTACCCGATTTGTTATCGGATCGTGACAATATAGCCTACCGTCTGGTGCCCAAAGCAATGACAGCAGTGTTCGGAGAACAGGAGGTTGGCTGGAAAACGGAGAGGAGAGCCTCAAAAAGTGGATCAGGGCTCACTACATGGGTTGTTGTAATTCAAGGAGAAACTTCTTGATGATCCGTGAGCACCTCAAGATGTGGCGTGAACAGCCTTCATCCTGCGGAAGGCCGAGGAAAAGCTTGATGGGTTGACTAATGAACTTAGGACGGGTCGGGCACCATTTACCATGGAAAATTGAGACAGGAGTGGCATATGACAAACCTTTCTCAAGAGAAACATACCAAACATTTCTTGGCCGCGGACGACTGTGAGGTGTGCTGAATGAGTCTGTCTTTAAAATACTTACCCCGTTCCACACCTCTTGATCCTGCGGAGGACCCGCCGGGCAGTGTTGATCCTCTGGGCACCCTTGGACCGGCTGAGCGCATCGCGGAGGTTCTGTTTCCCGGTTTTACGGCACGCATGTGGCGGCCCCGGCTGCTGACATTTGTGGCCGTGGCCGCATTGGTGGCGGAACGTGCAAAGATCAAACTGAGCAGCTCGGAAGATGGTATACTGGCATCGCGCTTGAGCTTTGAGCGGCTTTTCGTCTCGGCTGTGGTGCGCCAGCATCTGAGAGCCCCTGAGAATTGGCAGAGAGCAACCCGGAGACTTCCAGGTAGTCTGCTCGCAAGGAGGGCTTTTCTCTCCGGCGACACCCTTCTGGGAAGGACAAATTTCCTAAAAGGCCAAGCGGTCAACGGCCCGTACGGAGTTGTTGCGCGGCTGGCCAGGCATCTCGGAGTGATCGATGAGGACGACTTGCTCGGACGTAACGGAGAGGAGCTGCTTCTGGCATGGTCTGCTGACAAAGAACTGCCGGGACTGCTCGATGAAGACAACAGCGGTTCGGCTGGTAAACAATGGCTCGACCGATTCGCGCAGGCCACGGTGGCCCATCTTGTAGAGCAACAGTGGAGAAGCCCTGGTTGGTCCGGGTGGCAAGAACTGGCGGAACCATTGCGACCTGATAATGTCGGCAAACGGGAACGCATCATACTTCGCAGTTTTCTCGGCGTCGATCCCATCCGTGGCAGATGCATCGAACTGTTATGCGAACCGTCCGCCATCGCAGTGTACCGTGGGGCCAGCGATGGCGGACGCAGTGAACAAGACCGCAAGGTGTTGCTTGAAGCCTTACTTCCTGGGCTATTAGTGAACGAGCGCGAGACTGACAGGGTTATAGATCTGACCATTCGATTGGCGGATGCTTACGAGGAAGTTGCAGCCATTTTTGAGACGACCTTCAATTGTCTGCTGTGGGGGCTGACACGGCGAGGTGGCCAGGCAAAGCCTTTGGAGATCGAGGCAGACAAGCAGTTGATCCCAGTCCTTCGTTCCTTGTGTCGACAGTTGCCGGGAGCCGCACGGCGACTGCGCGATCTCATAGAGAAGATTCCTGCCGTTCCACAGATTGCAGATCGAAATCCCCTTGAGCCTCTGGATGTCATCGCATCGCAAGCAACGACCGGCGGGGAAAGCCCGGCTCGTCTGATCGAGATTATCATGGCCCGGCATCGAGATGTTCAGACATCGAAGGGAAAAGGCATGTGGATTGAGCCCGGCGAGCGGTGGACGCTCATGCCGGGGTTCGGTCTGGCGAGCGAAGTACCACCGCAGTCGCAATTAAACTATCTTCATACCTTCCGCGTGCCGAATGCTTACAGTTTCCTTGCCGAGCTTGGCCTATCAGGTGTCGAGGTGCCAGATGGGGAGGCGTAAAACGGTCGAGGAACCACCTCTGGCGGATTATTGGAAACCTCCGGCCGATAACGGTCTGAACGGCGGAGTAGGTGAACCTGTCTCTTGCGTGGCGACCACGTTTGAGTTTGATGCCAGTTTCTTCGAGACTGAACTCCTTCCTCGCTTCCTCGGTCTGCGGTTCGATCACACTGAGAACGAACGTACTTTCATCATTGAGCGGGAAGAAGCACTCGCAACCACCCACGTGGGCGTTCTCGTGGACGCATTCAAGTTCGATCCGCGCCAGACAACACTTCAGTGGGATCAACTGCCGATTCAAGTGCCGGGGGGCATTCAGCATGCGAAAGTAACGGTTTTGGTGTGGGAGCGGCTCGTTCGTCTCATCGTGGGATCGGCGAATCTGACGCGTCAGGGTTACCGCAGAAATCGGGAGTTGTTTGCGGCACTGGATTTCTTCGACACCCCCATTTCGGCTCCGCTGAGTGTCCTGCGTGATGCCCTTGCCTTCATCGATACTCTCTGCGCTTGGTCGCGGACGCTGCCCGCCGCGACCAAGCGAATACGCGAGACAACCGAGCATATACGGACACAAGCGCGCCGTTGGTCGAGTGCTCCACAGGATTTCAGCCCTAGGGAGAGACCTCGGGTCGGCCTCGTTGTCAGCCATCCCAGTCCTGCGTCGGGTTCCGCGCAATCTGCTTTGAAGCAGTTGATGCAGATGTGGTTACCGCGCCGAGTCGTTCGGTTCACTGTCATGACCCCCTTTGTGGGACAGCAGACCAATGGTGAAGATGCTGTACTGCACAGCATGCGGGAACTGCCCATGGCGCGAAATGCCGAGGGCTGGTTGATCGTCCCGGAGGCACCAGCGCCAGAGGGTGCAACTCGTCGTATCGTTCCCCTACCTCGACACTTCGGTCAGTGCTGGAAGAAACGATTCGGCAAGAATGCTCGCATGCTCCTCGTGCCGATGTGCGTTGACGAAGTACATGAACGGCCCCGCGAATTGCATGCCAAGGCGATTCTCATCGAGGGCGACTCCCATGATCTGTTGATGGTTGGGTCAAGCAATTTCACACCCCACGGGATGGGGATTGGTGTGTTTAATTGCGAAGCCAATCTTGTCTTTGAGGACAAGGCAGACGAGAAACGAAATGGTCAGACGTTCGACGACCGACTGGGGGTTCCGGTCTCATGGGATGACCCGGTCGGCGTGGACGATATCGTCTGGCAGGACCCGGAACAGGCGCCCGAAGACGCTCCCTCAGTCAAACCGCATATACCCGCGTTCTTCGCCTGTGCAAGTTTCTCGCAGACAACGGGCGAACTCCGCGTTGACGTTGACCGCAGCAAGCCGGAACCAATGGACTGGAGCATCAGTCTCGCTGGGCAATCTGCCGAGCAGTCGGTCCCGCTGTTCTCACGGACGTCATGCGCGCCCAACGGAACCACACTATCCTTTATGCTCGACGAGAAATCTCGCGGAGTTCATCTCACCGCCCTACGAGTAAGTTGGACAGACAAGGATGCCGCGCGCCAGGAGGGGTTTCTGGCAGTGGCCGTCGAGGACAGGAACACCGACCTGCTTCCTCCCGAGGAGTTCCGTGGACTTTCCGTTGACGGTATCATTGAGTGTCTGCTGAGCGGCCGAACCCCCGCCGAGTGGATCGAGAAGCAGAACGCATGGCGCAAACGAAACACCAGCACTGATGCGGCCATTGAATCGCTGCGTGCTGTGGACACGTCCAACTATGTCTTGTATCGAGTGCGTCGGTTTGGGCGAGCCCTTGCCGCCATGGCTGACCGCATTGCTCGGACTTTGCCAACGCCGGATGCGATTCGTTACAGACTCCTGCGTGATCCGCTCGGCCCGGTTCATCTAGCCGAGACCTTGTGCAGCAGCAGCGGGAACGGTCATGAAGGTGAACACCCATCTGGGGCGGAAACCGGCTATCAGCTCTATGTCCTGGCTGAGATGCTTCTGTCGGTTGGTCATGTCGGCAAGCAGGTGCGCCGCTCCTGTGGGCGAGATGGCCAGTGGTCCATGCCGTTATTCCATGAAGCCCATGAAAAAATCAGAGCGGTGATTCAGCGGATTCGTGAGCAGTCTGGCCCATTGCCCGAGGACTTGTCCCGTTATATTGAGGACTCCCTTTTGGAAAACGCGAGACTCCTGAACTTAGCGGAGGAGGAGTAGCCAGTGCCGGTCGATTGGTCCATAGCGGGCGAAATCATCGAATTGGAGGGTGTGGGCAAGGCCCAGATCAATCCCGCTGATGCTCAGCGTCAAGCCGAGACGGCCAGAGTGATTCTGGAACGGCTTCTCATGCAACCAGGCGTGTTGCTGGCCGACGAGGTCGGCATGGGTAAGACCTATGTGGCAATGGCGGTTGTTGCCTCGGTTATTGCGTCAACGCGGCGGACACACTGTCCCGTCGTGGTCATGGTGCCGGCGGGATTGCGCCAGAAATGGCAACGTGACTGGGAACAATTCAAGACGCACTGCGTTCGGAATCATGCTCTGGATTGGGTGCGCGACGAGTACGCCCACTCGCCGACGGAGTTTTTCAAGCTCCTGGATGACCGTGCGGATCGGCGTACCCACCTTGTGTTCATTACGACGGGCTGTTTTTCGCGGGGGCTCAACGATCCTTGGGTGAAGCTGGCGATGATCCGTCTTGCCCGTGGAATGACGAAACTCAGCGATACGCAGAAGCGTCGACTCTATCGCTGGGCGGCCGACTTGGTCCGTCAATTTTCAAACTATCGCCTCACGGAAGAGGTCACTCGTCGATTAATGCATTCCGACGTTCTCGATTGGAAGCGCATCCTCGTTGCGGAGAACATTCTTGCCGAGGAGAACGATGATCCGATTCCTGACCGATTGGCGAGAGACACCCATCGTATCGACTGGACGGCTTTGTGTACCATTTTGCGTGAACTCCCTGGGTGGCGACCAGAATCCGTCAAACCGTCCCTCCGTAAGCAGGTGCGGCGGCGGTTCAGCGACGCGTGCCATAATGCTTATAAGCAATGGCTTGACCTCGTCCGCTGGCGATCCCCCCTCCTGATACTTGACGAGGCTCATCACGCCAAGAACGATTCGACGCGCCTGGCACAACTCTTCCGTCAGGGAAGCGAAGATGACGTTGCATTGCTGAAAGACAAGTTCGACCGAATGTTGTTTCTAACGGCGACGCCTTTCCAATTGGGGCATCAGGAACTCATCCGTGTTCTGCGCAGTTTTGTCGCCGTGCGATGGTCGTCAAAGGACGCGCCTGCCGGAAGCCGCGAAGAATTCAGGGCAACAATGATCAAACTGGAGCAGGCTCTCGACCGCAACCGTCTGGCAGGAAGACGATTTGACCGAAACTGGGGAAGGCTACGAGCCCACATGCTCGGCAGTCCTGCGCAGGAGGGGGATGAAGAGAAACAAGTTCTCCAGTGGTGGAGCCGTGTCGAGGCAGTGCAGACAGACGCCTGGGAACAGGAGATAGTTCAGGCCTACCAGGATTGTTCCGCGACAAAAGAGCATGCCGAGAAACTGCTGAAACCATGGCTGATCCGACACAATCGCTTGCCGCTCCTACCAGGCACGGCTGCTATTCCTCGGCGCAATGTGCTGGTTGGCAAGGCCATCGGAAACTCTTGTGCCGGTGACCCGCGCCAGGTGGTTGAAGGTCTCCCCATTCACGAGCGTGCCTTACTTCCGTTCCTCATCACAGCGAGGGCTCAGGGCCAACTCACGCAATCCGCCAACACGAGGGCGTTCTTTGCGGAAGGCTTGGCCAGTTCCTACGAAGCGTTTCACCACACGAGGGACGGGCGCAGCACAACGAAGGACTTTGACGATGGACTGACCGCCAAGACGGAAGCCTCGTCGTGGTTGGTCCCGACGCAGTGGTATGAAGAGCAGATCGCGCGGCTTATTCCTTCCCACGAGGCACCCAGGGAACTGAGAATGGCACATCCCAAAATTCTGGCTACCGTTCAGCGCGCTGTTGACCTTTGGCTTGCAGGCGAGAAAGTCCTGGTCTTCTGCTTCTACATCCAGACGGCGCGTGCACTCGCGGAGCACCTGCGCGAGGAAGTCAACCAGAGGATCATAAACATAGCCGGCGAGAAGCTCGGTTTGGATGCCAGACGGCAGTCTCCAGAGGTCCAGAGCTGGCTCGCCCGGATTGTCCGTCGTCTCTCCGACGTTGAAAGCCCCTTTAATCGAGAGATTCTCTCGCTATTGGGGGCCGCGATGGACAAGCCAAACTATGCAATCCTCCGGGGCTATCGGGAACAACTTCTCGGAGTCCTGATGGCGTATTTCCGGTCTCCGGCGTTTGTTGCTCGCTATCTGCCCCTCAACGATCCACTCGTCCGTGATGCTTTGGGCGAACGCGAGACCCGTCGCAACATCATTGCCGGGGGAATAGATGCTCTGCGGCACGCCATCCTCGAGGAAAAAGATTCATCGAACCAGACCTACCTGGGGCGGATCGGCCAATTCCTCGATTTCGCCAGTGAACTCGCGGAACGCGCCGAACGCCGCTTGGCACTTAAGGAACATGAAGAATCTGACGAATCGGAAAACCCTTTATTGGAGTACCTCAATGCTGTCAGCATCTACTCGAAACCAAGGCGGTTGGATTATGCTGATGATGACAGCGTTGAGGATGAAACGGACGACGGCAGTTACCGCGTGATGCCTTTGGTCCGCATGGTCTATGGCGAGACGAAGACGGTAATCAGGGACCGTCTAATGCTGGCATTCAATAGCCCTTTGTTCCCGGAAATCCTTGTAAGCAGTTCAGTCATGGGCGAAGGGGTGGACCTGCATCGGTTCTGCCGTCATATCATTCACCATGATCTCTGCTGGAATCCGAGCACTCTGGAGCAACGAACCGGGCGTCTTGACCGGGTTCGCTGTAAGGCGGAGGTGTGTTCTCGGTCAATTGAGGTGTACGAACCGTTTCTCGCAGGCAGTGCGGACGAGAAAATGTTTCGGGTGCTGCGTGACCGGGAACGCTGGTTCCAGGTTGTGATGGGCCAGAAGTTTGAGTTTGACGAGGCAACTTCTGAAGCCATTGCATGCAGGCTCCCACTGCCAAGCGAACTAGCCCGCACGCTTACATTCAGTCTTTCGTGCTGGTCTGACAGGCCATACGCACCGGGAGCGCGGCACCCGGATGAAGGGGTGGAACGATGATCCAAGACCTTGAACAGATCGAATACCGCCAGGGCGTGCTTGAAAATGGCATGACGCCCGAAGATCTGCCTGTCAAAGTCTGGCGGGGTTCTAAGATTCCTACGGATGTGCGCGCCGCGATAAACGCGGAGAACCTGCTGAATCTCGGCGGCGTTTACGGCGACAAGAAGGCCGGCGATCCGATGGAGTACGATAACCTCAAGCTGGTCCTGACCGACGACACAGTCGAGATCACGGTTTTCAATCGCGGAATCACGTTGTTCATGTCAGACGATGAGAGGGTTCGGCGTATACATCGGGTCTTGTGCAAACTCGATGGATTGGACAAAGATTAATGGTCGGATCAACGGCAAATGGGAAGAAGGTAACATGGTCCGGCCGCGTCGCGGCCGTTCAGCCCCGCATCCGGCTTATGCGGTCTTTCGATGAGCGGTCCCACAGCTACCTGGGGTACGTGCTTCGAATTGAGGGAACATGCGGCGGGGAGGCCGGAGAGTTCCTGATCGCGGTCGGTGAGGGTGCGCACGTGAAGCACCGGTTTCAGACGGGCATGGAACTCGTCGGACAATCAGTTCCGGTCGATGATCCTCGCAAGGAAACGGCAACGCTCTACAAGACAAGCGGGCTCAAGGTCGTCAAGAATGCCGAGGGTGAAACTCCTGTTGGGCCGCCTTTCCTTGGAGTGCCTCCTGACCTAGAAACCTACCGGAACCGCGGGCATCGTCGTCTGGACACACGGACCTATGACGTCAAGTGCACGACTTGTATCTGGGGCTGCCGGATGCCGGTGGAGATGATCATCGACCAGTGGAATCCGTCCAAGAAGCAGTACCGGTTTGAAACTTTCTGCTACGGCCCGAAAAGCTGCGCTTTTTATCGGCCCGGCCCCACGCGGAAAGTCCCGGGGCGCAAAGGCATGTCCTATACCGAAGAGGATTGGGTCGATGATGACGCCACGGCCCACCGGGGGCTTGATGATTGATAGGATTTGGGGGTTCCTTTTTGGGTAGTCGAAAGAAAGATGAATTTCAAGGGTTTTCGTGGCTCCAGAAATGGCCAGTTCATTTGCGGTTTATCGTAATGCTGGAATTCTCCAATTTAACAGCCGCGAGAAATAGGAGAATTCTAAAAAAGGTTGCACACGGGGAGCCGGACATGACCCGAACCGGGATCTCGTTTGAGAGCCCGGTTCGGGTGCTTATGGTTGTTTTACCAGTGACTTCCCTGCTGTTCGGAATGAATATTCCGACGCATCCGTTCAATACGCAGGAATGCTCAAACTTCACTGCGGCACGAAAAAGACGGGGCGGCAATCAGGTCACAGGATCCGGCCGATTGCATCTACAGCCCGGATGAAAGCGTGCGCTTCATCAGGGTCCTTCCGGGATCTTATCCTGCGATAACTCCAGAGCGTAAAGATTTTCCGCCTCGTAAAACCTCTGTTTGACGGTGTAATCCATTCCCTCGTTCAAATCGAGAACAACCCGGAAGGTGTGCTTCCGTGGATCCATGTGAGATCGAATCCGTCGGATCAGGTTCCCGCCCACCTCGATTGTCGTCAGGCCTTTTTCGACGGAGGCGACATTTGAAAAATCGATAACAAGGCGGACATTTTCCCCTTTAAGGGAAAACAGGCGCGGTTCAGCCAATTGATTCAATGCAATGAAAACGGTCTGCCGGTCACCCGCTCCGGGGATAACGCGGATGCCTCTGACGACAAGCTGTTTCCCGGTTGTTGCTGCCGCCTTTACGTTCCCGGCGTTTTTCAGTCGCGACGCATGCACATAGCCGAGGGCGTCGGCTTCAAGACGATCCTGCCGGTCAGGCGGAAAAACCGCACACCAATGATCTTTGCAGAAATCAGCTTTGACTTTCTGGCCTGCATCGAGAAAACCCCTTTGCGGGGAATCGACTGTCCGCCCGGCCCGAATTTTGGTCTTCTCCGGGGCGACCATGACCTGCCCCCAATCATTTGCCAAAACGGGAGCCGCCGCCATAAAACCCGCGATAATGACGGCAAAAAACAGATTTTGAATCAGGACAATCTTCCATGTCTTTTGTCGATGAGTCTGTTTGCTCTGTTTTCTCATGTCGTTGTATTCCTGTTTCATGGTTGGGGTTGTATCTTGTGTAGCTGGATCAAAACATTTTATGCACGCCGGGAGAAAAAGCGGGAAAGACCGAAACAGGTTTCTCTCCACGGGGGAGTATACACGAACGACCGGCTTCTGTGCCAATGGAAAACGGTGCCTGATTTTGATTGAATGATAAGAAAGTCGATGAACCCGTAAAAAGCTGGAAATGCCCGATCTGCGATCCTGAGTCCTTCGCTGTGCCACCCCTAACCTGCGTTCAGAACGGCTACGGCGATCCTGAAATAAATGAGCAACCCCACGATGTCCATGACGGAGGCAATCAGGGGATTGCTGGCCACGGCGGGATCGATCCTCAGACGCTGAAGAATAACCGGCAGAATCACTCCGAGGACGCTGGACACGATGACGATAATGGCCATCGCCAGTGACACGATCATGGCGATGCTGGCCCCGCCCTTGAAAAGGCCAAGAAACCAGCTTGCCAGCCCCATGGTGCCCCCGAGGAGAACCCCGATGCCGATTTCCCGTAACAGCGCCTTGATCCACTGCCTGTCACGGATATCGCCGGTGGCCAGGGCACGGATCATCAGGGTGGCGGACTGATTTCCCGTATTGCCGCCCGTGCCGATGAGCAGGGGAATGAAGAAGGCAAGGGCGATGGCGGAATTCAGCGCGTCAGTCTGGGAAGCAATGATGCCCGTCGTAATGACGCTGATGCAGAGCAGCGCGGCGAGCCAGGTCACCCGCTTTGCGTAAAGCGACAGGATCGTGGCCTCCCGGTAACTTGTCTTGAGAGGATTCACGGCGACCGACTTCTGGAAGTCCTCCGTCGCTTCTTCCTCGGCCACGTCGAAGAGATCGTCGATCGTCACGATGCCCAGCAGAATGTCGCTGGCATCCACGATGGGCAAGACCGTGATATCGTATCGCTGGATGAGTTGCACGGCCTTCTCGCGATCTTCCAACGCATTGATCCGGACAAACGGCTCTTCCATGATTTCGGCGATCCGGCTGGATGGATTCGCAATGATGAGGCGACGCAATCCCAATCCTCCCAGCAGTCTCCATTGAGTGTCCGTGACATAGACGACGTTGATCGTTTCGCTGTCCATTCCCTTGAGGCGGACATGATCCAGGGCCTCTTCAGCCGTCCATTCGGGGCGGACTGCCACGTAGTCCGGGGTCATGAGACGTCCCACGCTTTCCTCCGGGTAACCGAGGAGCTGGAGAGTTTCCTGGCGGTCTTCCATGCCCAGCAGGTTCAGCAGTTTCTGGATGGCTTGACCGGGAAGTTCCTGGAGGAATTCCACCCGGTCGTCGGGACTCAGGGCAGCCAGGATGAGGCGGGTCTCCTCCGTTGTGAGCGCCTTGAGGAGATTTTTCCGCGTCTTGTCCGACAGGTATGAAAAGACATCCGAAAGCATCTCCAGGTCCAGGAGGCGAAGAGCGACAATGCGATGCGTCTCGTCAAGTTCCTCGATAAGGTCGGAAACATCGGGAGCGGGCATGCTGCCCAGCAGAACATGCAGATCAGCCCAGCACCGGCCCGCGGTAAGTTCCAGGATTTCCCGCTTGATGTTTTTGACGTTGTTCATAGAGGATTCCTTCCAAGATGTTTTAGGGTCGTAACAAATAATCCTGAACAATGCCAACAGTATTCGTCAAATCGTCTTTTTTTATTTCCCGCATCCAGGCTTATGGATGTTTTCGAAAAGCAGGACCGGAAAGGCACCCGGCGGGGTCCTGAAAAAAACCGGGGCTGCCCGTTTGTTTTGTGCTATCATCCGGCACGGCCGAGCAATCCGACTATATAATGAAAGCGAAATAAAAATGACCCGTTCGACAAATCACCACACCGATCATGGTTATTCCCCCCTGGCACGTCAATTTGCGGAATTTATCCGGAGAACGGACGGAAACCCCGGTCACGAACTGTATCTCGCGGCGCTTCTGGTCAGCGATGTAATCGCCGGGGGCCATATCTGCCTGAACCTCGCGTCCTGTGAAAAACAGACTTTTCAAGTCGGTGATAAAGGCCCCCTTCTTTCGCCGGCAATCAATGCGTGGGAACGTGTTTTGCGGCGCTCGCCCGTCGTCGGACGTCCCGGGGAATTCCGGCCCCTGATTCTG
>Ga0228536_1001918_pt1 | contig 15357 bp, 15 predicted proteins | sample SJ1Smetagenome_FD_168611 | JGI IMG/M metagenome (GOLD analysis project Ga0228536, IMG submission 168611) | Enriched culture of PCE-dechlorinating microbial communities from Ithaca, New York, USA - SJ1.S | ecosystem: Engineered > Modeled > Simulated communities (microbial... > Unclassified...
GGGGTATATATTTCTTGGCCTGGTCGTTTTTGCACGCGGCCATGGAAAAGGCCAGGGTCAGCACCAAGCCCAGGATCATGATAAAATTAAATTTTTTTTTGCCCATAAATAAAGCTATCCTCCCTGAGTACTCTGTTAACCCTAATTCTATATATTATCGTCGGTTAAATTTTCGCATGACTGCGTTGTCGTCAATCGCAATACGTCCAGTATTACTCATTCCGACGCCCACGGACGGGTTAGTGCCGCAGTGCCAGGACGGCAAGGAGCGGCCTCCGCCTTGTCCTGCAAAATTTTCCTCGACGAGTAATACACAGAATTAGGATTAACCGAGTACTAATTTTTTGTCTTAGTCTTTCCTGGAATAGATATGTTATGTCTGGTAAACTCAGGATGCATGGAGTTTGTACAGTCCAAAACCACAAGCGGGAGGATGCTGTCTTGCACATAGTATTAGTTGAACCGGAAATACCGCAAAATGCTGGAAATATAGCTAGGACCTGCGCGCTGACCAGGAGCACCCTGCATCTGATTAAACCCCTCGGATTTTCTCTGGAAGACCGCTACCTGAAGCGGGCCGGGCTGGATTACTGGAATAAGGTTGAAGTAAAGGTATGGGAGAGTTTTGCAGAATGGATTGAGAGTATGCCGGATGCCGAGCTATACCTGGCCACCACCCGCACCGATTGCCGGTTTAACGAGAGGTCGTATTCAACCAGGAGCTGCTTTGTCTTTGGCAGCGAAAGCCGCGGTCTGCCAGTAGAAATGCTTGAAAAATACCATGACCGGCTTATTCGAATTCCAATGCTTGATATAGGACGTTCCCTCAATTTGAGCAATGCTGCTGCTATCATCCTATATGAAGCTCTACGTCAGAATAATTACGAAAATTTAGCATAAATTTCCTATAAATTAAAAAGGGGATCCTCCGATAATAATAGAGGACTAAGATTTGGTATATCTTTCCTTCAGGAGTATACAAACGCTACGAAAACCGGCAGCTGCCTACCCGTATCAATGAAATACTTCAGTGGTTAGATAAATATATGGTAGGACGGGGTTTATAAAATGCGGATTTTGATTGCTGAAGATGAGCCTGTTTCCAGGCAATTACTACAAAATTCGCTGCTTGAATGGGGTTATGAAGTGGTAGCGGCTAGGGACGGTCAAGAAGCATTGACCATACTGGAACAGGCCGACCGACCCAGTCTAGCGGTGTTGGATTGGATGATGCCGGGAGCCGACGGCCCGGAAATTTGCCGCTGGCTACGCTCCTGTGAGAACGACAGCTACGTGTATGTCATACTTCTGACCGCCCGCAATCAGGAAGGTGATCTGGTCCGGGGACTGGAATCGGGGGCTGACGATTATATGGTAAAGCCGTTCAACCCCGAAGAGTTAAAGTACCGCTTACGTATCGGGCAGCGTATTATCGAACAGGAGCAAAAAATTTTACGTTTGGCGAGCACTGACGATCTTACCGGTCTGCTTACCAGAAGGGCCTTTATGGAACGCATGGAAAGCGAGATGCACAGGATGCGCCGGGAAAACGGTATGATGGGAATAATAATCGGTGATATCGATTTTTTTAAAAACGTGAATGATACCTATGGCCACCTGGTCGGTGATCTGGTTCTGCAGCACTTTGCCCAATGCCTCCAGGAAAACTGCCGAACCTATGATTATGTGGGCCGTTATGGAGGAGAAGAGTTCATCATAGGCGTTCCCGGAGCCGGTTTGTTGGAGACCACCGAGATCGCCGAGCGCATACGTAACATGGTACAAAACACTTCCATACCGCTGCCGGGGAGGGATGAAGTGATAAAAATAACTGCCAGCTTCGGAGTTGATGCGGTCAATTTGCGCAATGGAAATGAATATATGGCGGAAGAACTGATCAACCACGCCGATGAGGCCTTGTATTTAGCCAAAGCCCGCGGTCGAAACTGCAGTATTATTTATTCTCGCGCCGACATGCAATAAATAGCTCTAAAATCAAAAAAGCCCCAATCGGGCTTTTTTTGTTATATGGTTGCCGGGGCGCTTAGTCAGCTGGTTGAGGCGCTTCAACCGGACAAACGTCAGCACATAATCCGCAATCGGTACATAAATCCGCATCGATCACATATTTCTCCGCGCCTTCGCTGATTGCCTCCACCGGGCACTCGTCAGCACAGACGCCACAGGATGTGCATTCATCTGTGATTATGTAGCTCATTGGCCGTTACCCTCCTTGCTAGAAATGCATTAATAGCATTATAATGAACCACTTTTGCTTTGTCAATTTCGTGAAAAGTAGAGCAATAAGGCCTCTACAACCCGTCAAAAAGCCAATTTCCTAATTAAGAAAGAAAACTTTGCCGCCGATAAATACTATAATAACTTTAGGGAAAAGCAGCGTCTGGTTCAGGCGGTCTTTATATCCAAATATTAGGAAATGGGTTTGCTGATAATGAAATGCCTGGTGCTGGCCAACGGCGAATATGGAGATGATCTTAAAACCTATAACGAGCTAATAGACAAGGCCGATTGCATAATCTGTGCTGATGGGGGCGCCAATTACGCTTACCAGCTGCAGCTTGTGCCGGACTGCATCATCGGCGATATGGACTCCATTGCCGGGGAGGTCAGGGACTATTTTAACCGGCTGGAAGTTCCCGTAAAGAAGTATCCCCGACAAAAAGATTTTACGGATACCCAGCTGGCTTTAAGTGAAGCAGAAGCCCGGGGCGCTGATGAGATCGTTTTAATCGGCTCTCTGGGAAAAAGGCTTGACCACACCCTATCCAACCTATATTCCTGTATGGATTTGGCGGAAAGGGGAATCAAGGTATCTCATCACGCTCCTGAAATGCAAGTCCATCTGGTTACCGATGAACTGCGGCTCAAAGGCGGAGCCGGGGATTTGGTTTCCGTGCTGGTTCTAAGCGACCGGGCCACAGGGGTAAGCGAAGAGGGGTTTGAATACCCTCTGCAAAAAGCGGTGCTGGCCAAGGGCAACCCCTTTGCGGTATCCAATTTGATGGTGGGGGAGGATGCGACTATCACCGTTGATGAAGGGGTTCTGGCCGTTTTTCACTACCACCGGCGGTGAAAGGTGTCAGGCAAAAATTAATATACATTAAAAGGGAGATTATTTACAATAGGCATAATGAGGACTAGATATGCAGGTCTTTGGAGGAGTAAACATTGGATTTAAGCAGCCTATCCGGTATAGTAACCAGCCCCTGGAACATCATCCGCAGTACTATAGATATTGCCATAGTGGCCTATCTGTTCTACCGAATACTGGGATTAATCAAAGGAACACGAGCCGAGCAGCTCTTAAAAGGGCTGATTACTCTGCTGGTGTTTTCCATTCTGGCCAGCTTTTTCAACCTGGAGATGATCAACTGGTTGATGGATAAATTATGGATCGTTTTTGCGGTAACCCTGCCCATTGTTTTTCAACCCGAGCTGCGCCGTTTCTTGGAACAGTTGGGGCGGGGCAAGATATTCAGGCGGAATCAGAACCCCTTGCAGCTGGAGCATGAACACATGATTAGAGAAATAAGCGATGCGGTGGCGGCCATGTCGCGCAGCAAGACCGGCGCCCTTATAATCCTGACCCGGGAGACCGGAATCAATGAGTATTTGGAGAGCGGCACCGCCATGGATGCGGTTTTGTCTGCCAGCCTGCTGGTAAACCTTTTTGTGCCGGACACGCCCCTGCATGACGGGGCGGTAGTTATATCCAACCATAGAATTGATCGGGCCGCCTGTTTCCTGCCCTTGAGCGACAACCTGAAACTGGATCGGGAGCTGGGCACCCGCCACCGGGCTGGAATAGGAATTACCGAGGTGTCAGACGCCCTGGCGATTATCGTTTCTGAAGAAACCGGAACTATTTCAGTAGCTCAGGAGGGGCAGATCAAGCGCTCCTTAACTCCCGAGTACCTGATGGAACTGCTGGACCGGGAATTGAGCTACCCTGATTCATGGAGTCAAAGCTGGCGAAGGAGGTGGTCAAATGAATCGGACGTCCCCCCGGAAGGAAAAGAGAATCGGGCTTAAAATAATTTCCGTAGTATTAGCCATGCTACTCTGGTTCTACGTGATCAACAAGGCACCGGCCACCGGTCAGTCCAACAGCGTACAGGTCGAACTCAAGCAGATTCATTTGGCCGAGGGGCTTTCCTACAATGGCCCGACCAAGGTTTCGGTTCGGGTCTGGGGCGCTTCCCCCGACAAAGAAAGCATAGCGGCATACGTGGATCTGGCCAACCTGGGTCCGGGCACCTCAGAGGTGCCGGTCACTGTGGAGCCGATCAAGGGCGCCCTGCTCACCATGGTAGAGCCCAAGCAGGTAAAGGTCGAACTATACCAGCTAAACCAGCACATATTTGGTATTAACTCAGAAGTGAGCAAGAGTCCTCCCGCTGGCTATCAATTGATGAATCTGGCCATGATTCCCGACAAATGTGTCATAAAGGGGCAGGAAAGCGACGTGGGGCGAGTTTCCCGGGTGGTTTGCCCGGTTGATTTGAGTTCCCTAAAAGAGACTACCTCGCTAAAAGGAATTCTGGTAGCCCGGGACAGCAAAGGCAACCAGGTTCAGGGAATTACCATAGTGCCCGAGACGGTTAGCGTGTATGCCATAGTGGTGCAAAAGGAAACCAGCAAAAAGATTCCGGTCAAGGTAACCGTAGGTACAGCTCCAGCCAGTCCCTACCAGGCCGGTAAAATCCAGGTGGTTCCTGAAACGATAACGGTCTATGGACCGGAGGCGACCCTGGCTGAATTGAAGGAAATTGCCGTTAAACCTTTGGACCTGGCCGGTAAAAACGCTTCATTCACCCAGGAGGTGGAGTTGGTGGCACCCCAGGGAGTCAAGGTTTATCCGGCCAAAGTTATGTTAAATATAGAAATAACCAAGCCGGCCGGTAAAGAAGGTGTATGATGAAAGTTCGAGTGCGGGATCTAAGACTCCCGCTGGACTATGAGGAGGCCGATCTATGGCGGGAGGCCGCCCGGAGCCTCAGTATAAATGAAGCCAGCATCTTGAGTTTAACCCTGGCCCGGCAGGCGGTTGACGCCCGCCGCAGCCAGGTTTATTTCTCTATCACCCTGGATCTGGAACTGAAGGAAGGCACCGGGCTGGCTCCCGATGCCTTGAACGGGCCTCGGGCAGTTATATTAAAACCCCCCCAGGAGCCACCCCTGCTTAATGGAGCCGCCCCCCTGCCTTTTTCTCCCACTATTATCGGGGCCGGGCCGGCCGGGTTGTTTTGCGCCCTGCTTCTGGCCAGAAGAGGCTACCACCCGATCCTTTTTGAACGGGGCTATGACGTAGATAAAAGGGTGCAGGCGATGGAATCGTTCTGGAGCCGGGGACTGTTCGATCAAGACGGAAACGCTCAGTTCGGCGAGGGCGGCGCAGGGACCTTTTCCGACGGCAAACTGACCACCCGCATCGGCGACCACCGGGTGCGTTTAGTTCTGGAGGCATTCATAGAACACGGGGCCCACCCGCAAATAAGCTATCAGAAAAAACCCCATGTGGGAACTGATGTTATAAGGCGGGTGGTCAAAAGCATCCGCCAGGAGATCATCGACCGGGGGGGCCGGGTGTATTTTCAGAGCCGACTGTCGGACATTCATATTAACCAAACGTCTGTGGAAAGCATAACTATAAATGACAAAGCGCGCGTTCCCTGTTCGGTACTGGTTCTGGCGGTAGGCAACAGCGCCCGCGACGTCTTTCGATTGTTGTCCGACCGGGGAGTGAGCCTTACCCCCAAGGCCTTTGCGGTGGGGGTTCGCATCGAACACCAGCAGAGCTTCATTGATCGGACCCAGTATGGGAATTTTGCCGGGCATCCCCGCTTAGGGGCGGCTGACTATCATCTTACCTATCAAGACCGCCAGGCGGGCAGGTCATTTTACACCTTCTGTATGTGCCCCGGGGGCTACGTGATCGGCGCGGCTTCCGAAGCCGGTCAGATAGTGACCAACGGTATGAGCTACGCAGCTCGGGACAGCGGCCGGGCCAACAGCGCAATAGTGGTCACGGTTGGACCTGGTGATTGGGGTAACAGCGCCCTGGGCGGGGTGGAATTGCAGGAGAGGCTGGAAAGGCGCGCCTTCCAATTGGGAGGCGGCGACTACCGGGCCCCGGCCCAGTTGGTGCAAGATTTCCTTGAGCACCGCAGTAGTATATCTTTAAAAGGATCTCTGGCTACATTCAAACCGGGAGTGAACGCGGTCAACCTGTGGGAGCTGTTCCCCCCGGAGCTATGCCAGGTTATGGAAAGGGGTTTGCACAACTGGGAGAGAAAAATGCCCGGTTTTACCTCCGGGCCGGCTATCCTGACCGGGGTGGAAACCCGCACCTCCAGCCCTTTAAGGATAGCACGCGGAGATAACCTCAATTCAATAAGTCTGGATAATCTCTACCCCTGCGGTGAAGGTTCGGGCTATGCGGGCGGAATCGTCAGTTCGGCCGTGGACGGGTTGAGGGTAGCGGAAAAGATAATTTCAATTTATAATAAGCCAGATAAGGTATTTCATTTCGAATAAAATAGAATATAAACCTATTATGGATATTTGTGGGGAGATTGATCTAACAGGAGGGGCAGGATACGTGGGAACTTTGTTTGGAACCGACGGAGTAAGAGGCATTGCCAATTTGGAGTTGACACCAGAGCTGGCTTTCGATTTGGGCCGGGCCGGTAGTTTTGTGTTGGCCGAACAGGATTCCAGTACCCGGCCGCGTATTTTAGTCGGAAAAGATACCAGAATATCAGGGGATATGCTGGAGGCGGCTCTGACGGCCGGGATCTGCTCCACCGGGGCGGACGTATTGACCGTAGGAGTTATACCTACGCCGGCTGTGGCTTACCTTACCGAGAAATACAACGCCTCCTGTGGGGTGGTTATTTCCGCATCCCACAACCCGGTATCCGACAATGGCATCAAGTTCTTCGGTTCCAGCGGCTATAAGCTGCCTGACGAAGTGGAAGAAGAGATTGAGAGGCTGGTTTTAGCTGGAACCAGGAACCTCAGCCGCCCTTCCGGCGCTGATGTAGGGCAGGTCTACGATGTCAAAGAAGCCCTTAACAATTACTTGAGCTATCTGGCCGCCTGCTACAGCCTGGATCAGGATCTACAGGGACTTACCGTGGTTATGGACTGCGCCAACGGGGCCGCCTATAAAGCGGGACCCGAATTATGGACCCGCCTGGGGGCCAGGGTGATACCCATCCACGACAGTCCCAACGGGGTAAATATAAATGAACGCTGCGGTTCCACCCACACCCAGGGCCTATGCCGGGTGGTGCTTGAAAACAAGGCTGATCTCGGTGTGGCCTTCGATGGCGATGCCGACCGCTGCATAATTATCGATGAAAACGGCCAGGAGCTGGACGGCGACCACATTATGATGATGTGCGCCCTGGACCTGCACCGGCGCGGACAGCTGTATCCCCGCAGCATTGTGGCCACGGTTATGAGCAATATCGGGCTGGATATTGCCCTGCGCCGGGAAAACATAAGCATTCACAGCTGCAAAGTGGGGGACCGCTATGTTTTGGAGAAGATGGTTGAGACTACCTCCATCCTGGGAGGAGAGCAGTCCGGCCATATTATATTTTCCCGCTATGCCACCACCGGTGACGGATTGTTGAGCTCCATCAAAGTGGCCGAGGTAATGCGCCGCAACGGAATGAAACTATCCGAGTTGGCCAGGGAACTTGAAAAACAGCCCCAATTGCTGGTGAATGTTAAAATGGACAACAAAGAAGAGGTACTGAATCACCAGCTGGTTCAGGAAGCATTGCAAAGAGCCGAGCAAAGGCTCGGGGAATGGGGCAAACTGGTAGTGCGCCCATCCGGAACTGAACCTCTGGTTCGTCTGATGGCCCAGGGGCCGGAACAGGGTTTGCTGGAGGAGGTGATTGATGATATCAAGAAAGCGATTGAATTAGCTCAATAATCAATACGCCTTGTTCTGTAAGCAGATAGCGGGCGGTAATAAGCGCCTGACCCGAATGACTGTTCCCATATGGGCAAACAGGCTTCGGGTGACGAGGAGGGGGTTTATCGAACTTTCGGCGGGTGCCCCCCGGTGCATCCAGCACCGACAGCCAGGCTACAAAACCGGAAAGCAATTTCCGGGCCAAAAGGCCTCGCACTGGCAATAGTACTTCCTTTAAGGTAAAGGAGTTGGCAGAAGGACTTGCCCCAAAAACTCCTTTGACCTTATATTGTTCTGTGCAAATTTTTAATGGGAGAGATAATAACTATGTGTGGAATTATGGGATATATAGGCAATGGCAACGCCGTGCCGGTAATTATAGACGGTCTGGCCAAACTGGAATACCGGGGATATGACTCGGCCGGAATAGCCGCCTTCCGCGGCGACGCCCTGGAAGTAACCAAGAAAAAAGGACGTTTGAGCGACCTGGTGGAAGCCCTGGGCTCCTACCAGCCGAGCAGCGTCGCCATCGGGCACACCCGCTGGGCTACCCATGGAGTGCCCAGTGATCACAACGCCCATCCGCATTGCGACTGTAGCGGACGCATCGCCCTGGTGCATAATGGGATTATCGAAAACTATGCTTCTTTGCGAAAAGAACTGATTTTGGAGGGACATGATTTTATTTCCGAGACCGACACCGAGGTAATGGCTCACCTGGTGGAGAAATTCTATGACGGATCCCTGGAAAATGCGGTTCGCAAAGCCCTGTCCTGCGTGCATGGTTCCTTTGCCGTTGTGGTGATGTCGAGCGACGAGCCGGACAAAATCATAGCCGCCAAGAAAGACAGCCCGCTTATCGTGGGCCTGGGTGAGCAAGAAAACTATGTTGCATCCGATATCCCGGCCATTCTGGGCAAGACTACCCGGGTTTACATCATGGAGGACAATGAGTTCGTTGTGATAACTCCAAATTCCGTTGACATCACTGATTTGCAGGGCAACCCGATCAGCAAGGAAGTGTTCCAGGTAACCTGGGATCCGGTGGCTGCCGAAAAGGGCGGTTTTGACCATTTTATGCTCAAGGAAATCCATGAGCAGCCCGAGGCCATTCGCAAGACTTTGACCGGCCGCATTAAGGACGGCGTGGTGGATTTCTCCGATCTGGATTTTGACGATTATCTACGAGATACTAACAAAATATTCATGGTGGCTTGTGGAACCGCTTATCATGCCGGAGTAGTAGGGCGCATGGCCATCGAGAAACTGGCCCGGATCCCGGTGGAAACCGACATAGCTTCTGAATTTCGGTACCGGCGAGTGCTTTGGAACCCCGGCGATCTCATGATAGTAGTCAGCCAATCGGGTGAGACGGCCGACACCCTGGCCGCCCTGCGGGAAGCCAAAAGAAACGGCATCAAGGTTCTGGCCGTTACCAACGTAGTCGGCAGCGCCGTGGCCCGCGAGGCCGACCGGGTTATCTTCACCCATGCCGGGCCGGAAATAGCGGTGGCTTCAACCAAGGCCTATTCCACTCAACTGGTTATAATGTACCTGTTGGGATTATACCTGGCCGGCCTGCGGGGCAGCTACGACCAGGCTAAATTGAGGGCTTTGACCAGTGAACTGCTGTATATTGACACCATGGCCGAAGAGGTTTTGAAGGAACAGGAAAAGATCCGGGTTTTGGCTGAAAAATACCGGGATGTGCAGAGCACCTTCTTCCTGGGCCGGGGTTTGGACTGGGCAGTGGCCCTGGAAGGCGCCCTCAAGCTCAAGGAAATATCTTACGTCCACGCCGAAGCCTATGCGGCCGGTGAATTAAAGCACGGCCCCCTGGCCCTTATCCACGACGGGGTGCCGGTTTTGGCTTTAATCTCCCAGGATAAACTGGTTGACAAAGCCATGTCTAATATAAAGGAAGTAAAAGCCCGGGGGGCGGTGGTTGTGGCTATATGCAAGGAGAACCTGCAGGAAGACTGCCAGGAATGCGACGAGCAGATTCTTCTGCCCCGCATCAACCCCCTGCTGACCCCCATAGTGTCAGTCATACCCCTGCAGATATTCGCCTACTACATGGCTGTATTTCGGGGGGCCGATGTTGATAAGCCAAGGAATTTGGCCAAATCTGTTACAGTGGAGTAGCGGCAGGTTTATTATTTATTATTTTTGTTGAGAGATAAAAAAGATGTTCAATATATAAAATAGATGTACAACGGATAATAATGTACTCCAATGAATAAAAAATTTATACCATAAGCCACCTTATTTTTCCAGTGGCTTTTTAGTCAAAGAAGTCTTCTCCTATTAACGGGGAAGGCTTTATTTTTAAAGATTCTTAATTTAGGGAGAATAACAATGGATAAAGTTAAAGAAGACTCAACAATAAAAAGTAATGTAATTAAAGAACCAGTATCAATTAATAACGAACGTATTCTCAAGGCTATGATAACCAGTCAGCCTCATGAGTATTATACTACTTACCATTGTGACAATTTAACCGCAATAATTAATAGGATAATATTCATATTGAGAGACGGAGATAAAAGACATTTTCTATAATGCCCTTTTGAGAGCATGTTCGAGCATTGAAAATTAATCTTGTTTCCGCTTTTCTTTAACCCTTCGCAGATACTCCTATGGCTTCATCCATAGGTCTTTCTCTTGGTGTTGTTTTTGGTTTATTCATGGGAAGCCCTTCTTTCCTGATTTAGTGAATAAGTTATCTCAATTCTTGACTAATTCTGGTATTAATTTTTCTTAATTTAACCATAAGACTGCTCGGTTAGCATTCCGTTTTGAAAAAATAAAAAGTTGTACCCTAGCTTCTTATTTTGACATTGAATTTAGTCAATTGAGCGAAGCTAGGGAAACATCCACCTGCATGGAAGAATTATTGTTTGCCAACCGCAGCATAGGTTTCTAGAAAGGCTTTACCACTGTTTCCTATAATTTTTCGTCCTTATTGACAAATAAATAAGCCAATGGTACCATAAAAACCAATAAAGTACCGATAGTACTTATTAAGGAGTGATTATGTTTGCGTAATCGGATTTTGTTGACAGCTGCCGAAGAAATGGCTATTCATGGTATCAAATTTACAATGTATGACTTGGCGAAGAGACTAGCTGTCAGCAAACGTACCATATATGAGTACTTCAGTTCCAAGGAAGAGATAATTGGGGTTATCGTAGACCAATTTTTAAATGAAATACGCCAACAGGGAATAGCTGTCATCAAAGATGATGATCTTGCTATAGTCGAAAAGATCAAGCGTTTTCAGATGATCTATCCATTAAAAAGATTTGATCCCCTGATGTCGCGTATTTTGGATGATATAATGCGCTATCTTCCGGAGGAACAGGAAAAAATCGACCGCTTTCGAGATGAAGAATGGGGATTGATTAAAGAGATAATTAATAAAGGGGTTGAAGCCAAGTATATCAGACCAGTGAATACAGCTATCGTTAAGATGATTTATAATGGTATTTTGGATCAACTATCCAATTTTAAGTACTTGAGTCTAAATAATCTAAATCCAAAAGAAGCGGCGGAAATTATGATTGATATATTGCTCAACGGGCTGGTCGAACTTGATATTAAGGGCGTACCGGCTTAATAAGGATAGCTTTTTGGATGTGAAAATGGGCTTTAGGAAGAGAGTATTTTTTTTGGTACCATAAAAACCATAAAAGTACCAAAAGGACCAAACAACAAGAAATTCTATAACAGTCCAAGAGATAGGTTTGGTATTAATAAGCTATTTTCATCAACATGAGAGAAGGCAGTGAAGTTTCAGGATGGTCTATGGTTTGGTAAAGATGATTGCCAAGGGTTTGCTGTGGTTCTACGGGAGGCCTGAGATATCCGGAAAGGAAAATATCCCAAATAGTGGACGCGTGATCTTGGTTGCCAATCATAGAAGCTTGTTGGATGGATTCCTTTTGGTGGCTTTTTGGCCGAAAAGAATATCGTTTTTGGCAGCAGAGTATCTGTTTGAGCTACCGGGAGTAGGATGTTTTTTGAGGGTTATGGGGGCGATTCCAATTCAAAAAAGAAGCACTGCAATTGGATTGGAATTCGCTACACAGGTACTACAGGGTGGGGGGACGCTATCAATCTTCCCCGAGGGAAGGATTATCGACGGTAAAGGCTTAGGTCCTTTTAAAAAGGGATGGGCATATCTGGCACTGAAAACTGGGACAACGGTAATACCGGTGGTAATAACGGGGACCGACTCAGTAGTTCCCGTTAAAACAATTATACCGAGATTCGGTAAAATCCATATGAAAATCGCAGCTTCCTGGAAGATAGAAGAAGTCAGAGATCCGAAGGAGGATGCAATGGAAGCATTGAACCAAAGACTGGCTTCCCATATGGAGCAGATGTTAACTGAAATATAGATTCGTCCTGAAATTGGAGGAAAGCATGTGAATAATGACAAAGGAAGGCCTCGGATCGGGTTGGCATTGGGTGGTGGAGGCGCAAGGGGCTACGCCCACGTGGGAGTGATTAAGGCATTGCTGGAGGCTGGCATCCCTATTGACATTATTGCCGGAACCAGCATGGGAGCGGTTGTCGGGGCGGCTTATGCTGCAGGGTGTGGGGTTGACGAGATGGAGGGATTGGTCTCTAAAATGCGATGGAAGCGGATGGCTGGATTAGTAGATCTCGTGATACCGTATCAGGGTGTTATTAACGGGACCCGTTTGGAAAAGTTCTTTAGTGTTCTAACTGGGGGGAAGGAGTTTGGGCAACTTGAAAAACCTCTGATTGTCGTCGCGACGGACATACCCTCTGGAGAAGAAGTGCGAATTAATTCGGGTTCGGTAGCGACAGCATTAAGGGCCAGTACCGCGGTACCAGGCATATTTTGTCCTGTAACCACCATAGAACCTTATGTACTGGTTGATGGTTCGGTAAGCACACCAGTACCAGTAAAGGCACTTCGGGAAGCAGGCGCGGAGGTTATTATTGCTATTGATGTATGTTCGCCCGTGGACCGGGCAGAACTGCTTATGCAGGTATTGAAATGGTGGAAGGAAGTACCTTCAGCGAAGGCTCAGCGAATTATTGACAATCAGAATTTAGTTCGCTTTCCTAAGCCATCGCTACCCGCAAGCGTTAAAATTGTTGACCGCTCATTAGAATTAAACAATCAGTACAAAAAATTTCTAAGTGACGAAGAACCACACCCAAATAATTGTGTTCTGGTGAAGCCAGAAGTGGAAGATGTTAGGTGGTTTGAATTCTATAAAGCAGCAAAATGCATTCAAACGGGTGAATCGGCAGGACGGCAGGCTATCGATAAAATTAAGGCGTTACTGAAACAACGGGATGTCAACTGGCTTACGAAAAGTAGCCTCTTAAACATTGTATGATAGAGGCTCTACGGAGATTGATGCAAAAAACTCATAATCCTTTTGTTATCGGATGGTGGTAAAGCTGCAAAAGGGCATTTTGAAAATTGCGACCAAACAGTCCTCAAAACCAGGATCTCTTCACTATATAAGAGAGAACTATATAAAGCCCCTTCAAGAACAGTATGTAGCTTGTATGGATATGGAATTTGGCTGGGAGAAGCAAGAGGTTATTCTTTTCCGTGATTTATGGAACCAGGGAATGGATGTTTATCAGATGGCAGATGTATTAAAACGTGACCCTGATGAAATAGCTATTCTTGTTATCGACCAAGCCAGAAAGGGAAATATTGATAAGCGTTCAGGCGGTGCTAGAGGCTATACATGTATTGTAAACCAGTAAAAGGGGAGGGCAATCCTAATGAAAGAATCAAAAAATATTTTAAATTTTGTTTTGCTTAATGAAGCTATTAAATATGTAGATAAGAACCCAGAAAGAAATATAAATGGTCTTTTACTTTGGGCTGAGAAGATGGCAGTTTTAGACAGACAAAAACAACAAATAAGAACCGTGAAAGATATTATGTCGGACCCAAACAGCGGTGCTAGTAAACTGGTTTACAATCTTTTTCGTACTGTTAATCCCGAGGTGCGAAACAGATTCCTTATTAACTTGTTTGTAAATGCTACATTAGTAGGTATCCCCAAAATTGAAGAATCAGAAACAAGAGAAGGATGCAATATTCCCTGGGCTATTTTGATGGACCCAACGGCGGCATGTAATTTGAAATGTACTGGCTGTTGGGCGGCTGAATATGACAAGACCGCTTTCTTAAGCTACGAGGTTTTGGACCGTATAATTACTGAAGGTAAAGAAGTGGGTATTCATATGTATTTGTATTCTGGGGGAGAGCCCTTAATGCGCAAAAACGATATTATTAAACTTGCTTATAAACATCAAGACTGCGCGTTTCTATCATTTACGAATGCTACCCTTATCGATGAAGAATTTGCGAAAGAAGTCCAGCGAGTAGGGAACCTTTCCTTTGCAATCAGTATTGAAGGATTTGAAATAGAGACCGACTTGAGACGAGGCAATGGAACATATCAAAAAGTTCTTAATGCAATGGACATTTTAAAAAAATATGGAATAATATATGGATTTTCTACATGCTATCACAGATTAAACACTGAAGTAATTGGTTCTGAGGGATATATTGATTTTATGCTTGAAAAAGGATGCCTTTTCGGCTGGTATTTTACTTATCTACCTATAGGAAAGAATGCCCATAATAGTCTTTTAGCCATGCCGGCACAGAGAGCTTATATGTACGATCAAGTCCGAAAGTTTAGACAAACCAAACCTATATTCCTAATCGATTTTTGGAACGATGTAAGCGGTAAAATAAAATACAGCAAAAATGGCCAATAAAAATGCAGCAAAAACGGCCACCGAGTACAGCACCCCTGCTGGTAAAGATGGGTTGTGTTACCATAGGCACAAATCCATTGCGGGAGGAGTGCAGATTGTTGAGGTGGCAGATGTATATGCAGATTCATTCGATGAAAAATCAAGGATTTAGCAAGCGGCAGGTGGCCGAAAAAATGGAGCTCAACTTTAGGACGGTGTCAAAATACTTGTCCCTAACACCAGAAGAATTTGAGCACAAGATTCTCAATCGGGAAAGGCGCAGAAATCTCGGTCTTTACGAAGGAGTTGTTGTTGATTGGTTAAAAAAGCACCCGGATATGACCGCAGCCCAGGTGTTGGACTGGTTAAAGGAGCATTACCAGGTCTGTGTTTCGGAAAGATCGGCCAGGCGGTTTGTTGAGAGGATAAGAAAGCAATATTCAATTCCCAAGGTAAAAGGCCATGAAAGGCAGTACGCAGCCGTGGAAGACCCACCTATGGGGCGGCAAATGCAGGTGGACATGGGAATGGCCTATGTCTTCGATTTTAACAAAAGGAATTACCGGAAACTGTACTGCGTTGCCTGTGTCCTCTCCCATTCCCGTTTCAAGTGGGGAGAATGGTATACAAAA
>Ga0228536_1001919_pt1 | contig 15335 bp, 16 predicted proteins | sample SJ1Smetagenome_FD_168611 | JGI IMG/M metagenome (GOLD analysis project Ga0228536, IMG submission 168611) | Enriched culture of PCE-dechlorinating microbial communities from Ithaca, New York, USA - SJ1.S | ecosystem: Engineered > Modeled > Simulated communities (microbial... > Unclassified...
CGTCGAGCGCGTAGACCGCAAGGCCCGGCACGGTCCCGAACACGCGGAGCACGTTCGTGGCGCCGGTGTTGCCGCTACCGAAGTCGCGGATGTCCTGCTTCCAGAACAGCCGGACCACGATCACCGCGAACGGGATCGAGCCGACCAGATAGCCACCGAGCACGGTGCCCAGTATGGAAAGCGCGCCCTCCACGTCAGCTCTTCTGCTTGAAGCGCAGCCTGACCGGGGTGCCTGTGAGGTCGAACGCCTCACGCAGCCGGTTCTCCAGGTAGCGCTCGTAGTTGGGTTCCACCATGCGCGGGTGGTTGGCGAAGAACGTGAACTGCGGAGGGCAGGTGCCGGTCTGGGTGACGTACTGCAGCCGGAGCATCTTGCCGCCCTTGGAGATCGTGTGTCCGGTGGCGCGCAACTCGGTGAGCAAGCGGTTCAGCGCGCTCGTGGCGATCTCCTGCGAGTACGCGTCGTAGATGGTGGAGAGCATCGGCAGGACCTTGTGCACGCCGGTGCCGGTCTTGGCGCTCACGCGCACCACCGGGGCGAAACCCACGAAGCCGAGCTTGTCGGGCAGGCGCTCGACGATCTCGATCTTCTCCTCCGGCGTCTCGAGCAGGTCCCACTTGTTGAGGACAACGAGCATGCCGCATCCGCGCTCCTCGGCGAACCGGGCCACGCGCTGGTCCTGGTCGGTCACGCCGGCCTCCACGTCGACCACGAGCAACGCCACGTCCGCACGGTCGATCGCGCGCATCGCACGAACGAAGCCGTAGTACTCCACCGACTCGTCGATCTGCGACTTGCGGCGCAGACCGGCGGTGTCCACCAGGCGATACGTGCGGCCCTCGTGCTCAAGCACCGTGTCGATCGCGTCACGGGTGGTACCGGCCACATCAGAGACGATGGCGCGCTCTACGCCGAGCAGCTTGTTGTAGAGCGACGACTTGCCGGCGTTCGGCTTGCCGATGATGGCGATGCCGATCTCGTCGGCCGCCTCCTCCGGCTCGACCTCGGGCAGCGCCTCCACGATGGCGTCGAGCAGGTCGCCCGTGCCGTGCCCGTGGAGCGCCGAGACCGGCCACGGGCTGTCGAGGCCAAGGCCCCAGAAGTCGTGGATGGCCTCCTCTCGGCCGGGAGTGTCGAGCTTGTTGACCGCGAGGAACACCGGCGTCTTCTGGCGGCGCAAGAGCCCCGCGACCTCTTCGTCTCCGGGTGCGATGCCAACGGCGCCGTCCACCAGGAAGACCACCACGTCGGCCTCCTGCGCGGCCACCACAGCCTGCTCGCGGATCGAGTCGCCAAAGCGGTCGTCGGTGGTGAACTCGATGCCGCCGGTGTCCACGAGCATGAACTCGCGCCCGTTCCAGTCGGTACGATGGTAGCTCCGGTCACGTGTCACCCCGCTGACGGGGTGCACGATGGCGTCTTGCGCCTGTATGAGTCTGTTGACGAATGTGGACTTGCCGACGTTCGGCCGTCCCACAACAGCAACGATAGGCAGGGTCATGGTCGTGTCCGTCCTGTTCCAGTCATCAGGGCCCGGGCCAGGGCGGCCCCGTCGCTTCCTACGATGTGTATGTCGCTTCCCGAGCGTTCAGAAAGCGATGCGGCAGGCACATCGTCGAGCAACAGCCCGTCGGAGTTTACTACAACGTCCGGCAGGAGGTAGGTACCCCTCGCGCCGTCATCCCGCACCGCCGTCAGGATGTCTTCGCCGCCGAGAAGCCCGGTGACCGAGACGTTACCGCCGAAGAGGCGGTTAGGGACCGCGAGCACCCGCACGTGCGTGAGGCTGCTCCGATCGAGAGACTCGCGCAGCACAGGAGCGAACAGCGTGCCGGTCACGGCGGTGATGGGTCCCGCGGGGACGGCTGTTTCGACTGCGGCTGCCCCCACCTCGGCGGCGAACTCCTCCACGAAGGCGGACACCATGCCGATCCCGTTCTCGTACTGGGGGAAGTCGTCGTATTCGGCGCCGGCCGGGAGCGCCTTTCCCGCGAGCAGGAAGAACTCATCGGCCGCATACACCCATCCGATGCCGCGCTCGGCCCTCATGCGGTCCTGCCAGGCGCCGACACGCGCGAGCACGTCTGTGGCCGAGGAAGCGTCGTACGAGCCGCTGAAGCGACGCTGGTGGCCCGTGAAGCCCATCGGCACGCATCCCACCGAGAGGATCCCGTCTCGCTCCGCCAGATACGCCAGCGTCTCCTCCAGCACCTCGGCGTCGTTGACGCCCGGCACGAGCACGATCTGCACATGGGCGTCGATGCCGGCGGCACACAGCGTGTCGAGCGTCTCCAGGGCATGGTCCTCAACGGTGGGGCACACCAGGCGCTGCCTGACCGCGGGGTCGACCGCATGCACCGAGACGTGTAGTGGCGACAGGTGCTGGTCGATGATGCGGTCGACATCGTCGCCGGTGAGGTTCGTGAGCGTGACGAAGTTCCCGCTAAGGAACGAGAGGCGGAAGTCGTCGTCGCGAACGGACAGCGACGGCCGCAACCCCGGCGGAAGCTGGGACACGAAGCAGAACACGCACGCGTTGTCGCACTCGCGGATCGGATCGAACAGCGGCGAGGCGAACTCCACGCCCAGCGGCTCGCCGCTGGTCCGCTCGACACGCAGAACGTGCGGCGTGGTCTCGCGAACGATCTCGAGGTCGAACTCAGGCTCGTCGGTCAGCCACATCCAGTCGATCACGTCGCGCAGCGGGGCGCCGTCCACCGCACGCACCACGTCACCCACGCGCAGACCCGCGGACGCGGCGGCACCGGGCGACACGGCAACGACGCGCCCTCCCCCGCTGGTGGCCCCGGTGGGGTAGCGCTGGGTGTCACGCGGCGATCCGGCGCTGACGTGCTCACTCATCGCCGGGGATCGACTCGATCGCGCTGATGACGCCCTGGATCTGCTCATCGGGTGTGGACGCGCCGGCGGTGACACCCACCACGCTGGCACCCTCGAACCACGCCGGGTCCAGCTCAGCGGCGGTCTCGACATGGTGCGTGCGCGGATTGCGGGCGCGGCAGATCTCCGTGAGCCGCGTGGTGTTGCCGGAGTTGTGACCGCCCACGACCACGATCACGTCCACTTCCTCGGCAAGCTCCGCCGCGGCGGTCTGCCGCTTGGCGGTGGCGCTGCAGATCGTATTGCAGACACGTAGCTCGGCGGTGCGCGGGAGCAGGTCATCCACCACGTCGCGCAGCGTGTCGAGCTGCTGCGTGGTCTGCACCACAACGCCGATGCGGCGGGGCAGACGGGCCGGCAGGTCCGCGGCGCGCTCGACGATCACGGCCTCGCCGCCGGCGTGCGCGAGGATACCCTCGACTTCCGGGTGGTCCGACTCGCCCACGATCACGACCGCATAGCCGCTTGCCGCAAGCTCGGCGGCACACGTGTGCGCGGCGCGCACGAACGGGCACGTGGCGTCGACCACCGCAAGTCCCTTCTGCTCAGCCTGCTCGATCACAGCGGGATCGACCCCGTGCGAGCGGATGACGACCGTGCCCTGCTCGATCTCGTCGAGCGAGGACGCCACGCCCACGCCGCGCTCCTGCAGAGCGGCAACCGCCTGCGGGTTGTGGATGAGCGGGCCGAGCGTGGCCACGCGATCGGTGGTGGTGGCGGCCTCGGCAGCCATCTTGAGCGCACGCTCGACGCCGTAGCAGATGCCCGCGTGCCGTGCGACGACCACCTTCATCGGGTGCCTCCCGGTTCGTATGCCAGCAAAGACGCGATCTCATCCATCATACGCGCCGTGACGAGGGACACGCGCTCCTTGCGCCCGGCTTCGGGGGCGACGGTGCCGGGATCGATCGGTTCGCCCACGACGATCGTGACCTTCAGCGGCCGCGGCAGTGACGCGCCACGCGGCATGGCGCGTTCAGTGCCGAGGAACGCTACCGGCACGATCGGCACACCCGCGCGCAACGCGATGAACGCCGCGCCACCGTGCGCCTCGCCCACCGCTTCGTCCGCATCGGCCTCGCGCCTGCTGCCCTCGGGGAACACGCCAACGAGCTCGCCGGACTTCAGGAGCTCGGTGGCGGTCACGATGGCCGTGCGGTCCGGCTCGCCACGGTTGACGGGAAAGCTCCACAACCGGGGCAGCAGCCAGGCGATGAAGCCCTTCACGAACAGCTCGCTCTTGGCCATGAAGTGCACAGGGCGTGGCGACACGCACCAGAGCAAGACCGGATCGAGATACGAGACGTGGTTGCCCGCGAGCAGCGCGCCGCCCGCCGGGATGCGTTCGGCGCCGATCACGCGGGTGCTGAAAAGCAGCGGCACGAGCTTGCCAAGCGTGGCGCGGACGGCCCGTGCGAGGCGATAGCGCTTCATCGCGCCGCCTCCACGAGGGCAACGATGCCGTCCACCACCTCTTCAACGCTCAGGCCGGTGGTGTCGAGCAGTGTGGCGTCGGCGGCGACCTCGAGCGGGCTCACCTCACGCGTGGAGTCGAAGTGGTCGCGGCGCTCGAGCCGCTCCTGTACCTCATCTTGCTCCACAGCGTGGCCCTGCGCGGCCAGGTCGATCTTACGGCGCCTGGCGCGCTCCTCGGCCGACGCGGTGAGATAGACCTTGACCTCGGCCGAGGGGAACACGACGGTGCCGATGTCGCGCCCCTCGGCAACGGTGTCGCGTTCGCCTCCGAGCACACGCTGCCGCGCGACGAGGGCCTCGCGCACGGCCGCAACCGCGGAGACGGCGCTCACCGAGGCGTCGACCTCGGGGAGCCGCACCGCACGGGTCACGTCGTGCCCCGCGATACGTACGGCTGTTGCGATGCTCGCCCCGTCAGCATAGTCGAACTCAACCGGATGCGCGGCCGCGAGCGCGGCGAGCGCGGGCGCATCATCTACGGCCACGCCCTCGTGCAGCGCAAGCCAGGTCACTGCGCGGTACATGGCGCCGGTGTCCAGGTGTCTGATGCCGAGGCGGTTGGCAACGGCTTTGGCTACGGTCGACTTCCCGCTTGCAGCGGGGCCATCGAGGGCGATGATCATGGCACGCTCCGGAACGGTGGCAGGCAACGCGGATTCTATCATGCGCTAGAACGGCCACGCCTCACCGCGGAGGCGCTGAAGATCGTCGGCGAACGCCGGATACGACACGTCGATGACCTCGAATCCCTCGATCACGGTAGCGCCCTCGGCGATGAGTCCGGCCACGGCCCACATCATCGCGAGACGGTGGTCGCCCGACGCGCTCAGGGTAGCGCCGTGCAGGGCGCACGGTCCGTGGACCTCCAGCCAGTCGCTGCCGATCTCCACGTGCGCGCCAAGCTTCCGCAGACCCGCTGAAACGAGTTCGAGCCGGTCAGACTCCTTCACGCGAAGCTCGCCGATGCCTTCGAACCGCGTGACACCCTCGGCCTGCGTGGCCACGAGCGCAAGGACCGGCACCTCGTCGATGAGCGCGGGCACTTCGTCAGCAACCACGGTGGTGCCGCAGAGCGGGCGTCCATGCCGCGCGATGAGCGTGGCGGTGGGCTCCTCGCCCATCGTGAGCGGCTCCTCGATCGTGATGTCGGCGCCCATCCGGCGGAGTACCGCGACAAAGCCGGCCCGGCCGGGGTTGAGCGAGACGCCGGGCATGATGACCTCGCTTCCCGGCACGAGAAACGCCGCCGCGCACATGAAGGCCGCCGAGGAGGGGTCGGCCGGGACCACCACGATCGTCCCGCCGGGTAGCGTGGGGCCGGACACAGCGGCCGTGAGCCCGTCGCGTTCCACCGGCACACCGAACACCGGCAGCATCCGTTCGGTGTGATCGCGGCTTGCGGCAGGCTCGGTGACGGCAGTGCGGCCCTCGGCACGCAGCCCCGCAAGCAGGAGCGCGGTCTTGACCTGGGCGCTCGCCACCGGCAGCACGTGGGTGGTGCCCCGCAGCGCTCCCCCGCGTATGCGCACCGGCAGCGTGCCGCCTTCCGCGCTCTGGATATCGGCGCCCATCGCACGCAGCGGCGCGGCCACGCGCTCCATGGGGCGCCGGGACAGCGACTCGTCGCCGGTGAGGGTGACCTCGATCGGCCAGCCGGCAAGCACGCCCATGAGCAACCGGGCCGTGGTGCCGGAGTTGCCGCAGTCGATCGGCCCCGACGGCGCCGCCGGGCCTGCCGCGCCCCAGCCGGTCACGCGCACCCGCAGACCGCGCGAGCCTGCTGAGAGCAGCACGATATCAGCGCCCAGCGCCTGCACCGCCGTGAGCGTGGCGTGCACGTCGGCGCTGTCGAGCACACCCACAAGGTCCGATTCGCCCTCGGCCATGGCCGCCACCAGCACGGCCCGATGCGAGATCGACTTGTCGGTGGGCAGACGGACCTCGCCGGTGAGCGGCCCGAGTGCGGGCGTGATGGTCGTGTCGGTCATGAAGCGGCCTCCTCCAGCGGCACCAGAACCGGGTCGAATCCCCGCTCGCGCAGATCGGCGATCAGGGCATCCGAGTCACCTTCGTCGGTGAGCACGAGTCTCAGGACGGCCGTCTCCTCCGACTGATGGTCGATCTCGATGTCCTCGATATTGCAGCCCGCGCGGCTCACGGCTGTGGTCACGATCCCCACCACGCCTGGGCGGTCGCTCACCGGCACGGTGAGCTCGCGCAGCTCGGCAGTTGCCGGCACCCAGCGGGCCGGGAGCGCGCGACGCACGTCTGCCGGACCGGCGAGCCACGCGCGCACCGCTGCCACGTCTCCACGCTCGAGCGCGCCGGAGAACCCGTCGAGCACAGCGGTGAGATCGGCGATGCCCCGCCGGAGCGCCGGGGCGTTGGCCAGGCAGATGCCGGTCCACAGGTCGGGGTCGCCGGCCGCGATGCGCGTCATGTCCTTGAAGCCCCCTGCCCCCAGACGCAGCAGGTCGGCCCCGATGTCGTCCGCACGGGTCACCGCGAGGTCCACCAGCGCCGAGGCGGTCACGTGCGGCACGTGGCTCACGATGGCCACGGCCTCGTCGTGCTGTGAAGCCTCGATGGAGATGACGCGCGCGCCAAGCGCGGCGACGAACTCGTGCACGACGCGGTACGCGTCCATGTGGGTCGCCTCTGTGGGCGTGAGCACGTAGTACGCGCCGTCAAAGAGCGTGGCCGACGCAGCCTCCACGCCGCTGCGCTCGGAGCCCGCCATCGGGTGTCCGCCCACGAACCGGAACCGGGCGCCGGCGAGCATCGCCTCACGCGCCGCAGACACCACCAGACGCTTGGTGGACGACACGTCGGTGACGAGTCCCCCGTACCCGAGCTCGCCAAGGAGCGCGAGCCACTCGGCGGTCTGCACGGGCGGCGTCGCCAGCACGACAAGATCGCCGGCCGGGGCTGTCAGGCCATCGACGGGCGTGAACCAGCCGGCCTCGCGCGCGTGCTGCGCCCGCAGCGCCTCGTCGACGATCCCGTGCTCGAGCGCGTAGGCCACCGTATCGGCGTTGGTGTCCACCGCGCGCAGCGCCACGTTCGGCATCGCCCTGCGCGCGGCGAGCGCAACCGACCCGCCGATGAGGCCGAGTCCCACGACGGTGATCCGCTCGATGCTCACTCCCCGGCTCCCAGCCACTTGTCCTCGAGCGCTATACGCGGTCCGAGGTCCGCCATGAGCGCCGAGAAGTCCGCCGGCGTGAGCGACTGCGGGCCATCGCACCGTGCGCGCTCGGGCTCCGGATGCACCTCGATCATGAGCCCATCGGCTCCAGCGGCCACCGACGCGCGCGACATGGGCGCCACCAGCTCCCGTCGTCCGCTTGCGTGCGAGGGATCCGCGATCACCGGCAGGTGGGTGAGCGACTTGAGCGCGGAGACGGCGCCGAGGTCGAGCGTGTTGCGGGTGTAGGTCTCGAACGTGCGGATCCCGCGCTCGCACAGGATCACGTCGCGGTTGCCGCCCTTGAGCACGTACTCGGCAGCCGAGAGGAGCTCCTCGATGGTGGCCGAGAGACCGCGTTTGAGCAGCACCGGGCGGTCCATCGTGCCGAGCTCGTCGAGCATCATGAAGTTCTGCATATTGCGCGCGCCTACCTGGAGGATGTCGGCGTACCCGGCAACCGTCTCGGCGTCACGCACGTCGAGCACCTCGGTCACCACCGGAAGGCCCACGGCGTCGCCCGCGGCCCGCAGGAGCTTGAGGCCTTCTACGCCCATCCCCTGGAAGGCGTATGGGCTCGAACGGGGCTTGTACGCGCCACCGCGGAGCATCGTAGCGCCGGCGGCCTTCACCGCATGCGCGGTGGCCATCATCTGCTCTTCTGACTCGATCGAGCACGGGCCGGCGATCACCGCGAACGCACCGCCGCCGATCGATGAGCCGCCCACGGTGATCACGGTGTCTTCTCGCTGGAAGTCGCGGCTCACGAGCTTGAACGGCTTCAGGACCCGGACGACTCGCTCCACGCCGGGGAGTCCCTCGAAATCGAGCGTGTAGATGACCTCGCGGTCACCGATCACGCCGATGATGGTCTTCACTTCGCCGCGGGACAGGTGCGCCTCAGCGCCGGCCTCCTGCAGCAGGTCCACCACGTGCTGGATATCCTCGGCGGACGCGTGGTCCCTCATGACGACAAGCATCGTCGATCACCCTTTCAAGCGCGCAGCGCGCATCGTGACGGACACCCCCGCGGCCGTCACGGCCTCGAAAGCGTCTCTAGACGCTCCCGAGGCGGGCGATGACCGCTTCGAACGCTTCGATCGTGCGGCGCGAGTCCTCGGCTGTACCAACGCCCACTCGCAGCGCCGGCGTCGGGCCGAACGCCCGCACGATCACCCCCTCTTCGAGGAGGCCCTCAAAGACTTCGACCGGCTTCTCCGTCTTGATCCAGACGAAGTTCGTCTCCGACGGCACCCAGGAGATGCCGAGCCGATCGAAGCCCGAATAGAGGTACGTCTTCTGTTCTTGGTTCTCCGCGCGGCGGCGGGTGACCTCGGTCTGATCGTCGAGCGACGCCAGAGCGGCCGCCTGCGCCACCGAGTTCACGTTGAACGGCTCACGCACGCAGTCGATCGCGTGCCTGAGCGGTGCGGGCATGAAACCATAGCCAACGCGCGCGCCGGCGAGCCCGTAGATCTTGGAGAACGTGCGCAGCACCACGATCGGGCGCTGGCCGTCGAAGTACGCGAGGCCATCGGGGTACTCCTCGCTCGTGACGAACTCGAAGTACGCCTCGTCGAGCACCAGCAGCACGTGTGCGGGCAGCTTCTCGAGGAAGCGGTCGAACGCCTCGCGCGTGTAGATGGTGCCGGTGGGGTTGTTGGGGTTGCACAGGAACAGGATGCGCGTGCGCTCCGTCACTGCCGCGAGCATCGCGTCGAGGTCGTAGTGGGAGCCGTTGACCAGTGGAACGGGCACCTTGGTGGCGCCGAACATCTGCGTGACGGTGGGGTACACCACGAACGATGGCCAGGGGTACACGACCTCATCGCCCGGACGTAGCACGACCTGGCCGATCAGCCGCAGGATCTCGTTGCTGCCGGCGCCGACAAGCGTTTCCTCGGCAGGCACGCCGTGCATCGCCGAGAGCCGCTCACGGAGCGCCTCGGAGGCGCCTTCCGGGTACCGGTTGAGCTCGGAGAGCTCGCGCCGCATGGCGTCGATGGCAGCGGGGAACGGGCCGTACGGGCTCTCGTTGCTGGAGAGCTTGCAGATGTCGTCACGGCCGGAGCGCTCGCGGACCTGATCCTCGCGCAGGCCGGGCGCGTAGGGCACGAGGCCTTCGAGCTCTGCACGGATCATGTCGTTCCAGTCCACGCGCGGTCCTCCCTCTGAGAGTGTGCCGAGCATTGTCGCGCTCACTCCCGCCGAGCGCAACCCGGCGCGCGACAGCCGGCCGGCGAGCGGCCCGTCACCGCCGGTGGGCGGAGTCACGAGACCTGGCGCAGCTCCGTGAGGCGAGGGTAGCCGCCCTCGAAGTTCACCACCGCGATGACCGCATTGGCGATGCCGAGGTGCCATGCGCTCGCCACGGGCATGTCGAGCCAGTGTGCGAGCAGCCGTCGCACCACCCCGCCGTGCGAGATGGCGGTCACGCGGCCGGGTGTGTCCGTCAGCGTCTGCGCGGCGGCGCGCACGCGGGCGTCGAACGCTGAACCGTGCTCCCCTCCCGGCGCGATCGGCCCCCCGCTCCTGTAGTCGAGCTCGATGCCGCGTGCGCGCATCTCGTCCCAGGTGAGCCCTTCGGCCTGCCCGAACCCGATCTCGCGGAGGTCGTCGAGCACAACGGTATGGGTTGCACCGGGGTCGGCCGCCTCGGCCACCAGACGCGTGCGTTCGAGCGGCGAGGTGTAGATCACAGCCGGGTCCCACGCGCCGATCGCACGCGCCAGCGCGGCGCGCTGCGCCTGGCCGAGGGCGGTGTACGGCGAATCACCGCTACCGATCAGCCGCTTCTCGAGGTTGGCCACCGTCTCGGGGTGACGCACGAGCATGATCTCCCGCGCGCCGCTCACAGCGGGCCTCCCACCACGGCAGCGGCCACCAGCACGGCGGTCTCGGTGAGGATGATGGTGGCGCCCAGCACATCGCCCGTGACGCCGCCAAAGCGCCGCACGAACGGCCCGGGGACCACGAAGGCGAGCAGCAGGCCGAGGGCGGTGGCCACCGTGAGCGCGGTGTGCGATTCCGGACGCCATCCCAGCAGCGGCAGGACCGGCAGCGTGGCTACGAGGATCTCGGACACCGACATCCGCACGGAATACCGTGCACCGAGACCGTCACGCCGCGCGGGCTCTCGCAGTCCGGCGGCGAGCGTGGCGCCCGCCCTGCCGAGCACTGGCGCTGCCGCGAGACCCCACCACACGCCGCTTTCGAGGATCACCGAGAACGCCACCACCTGCAACAGCGCCACGAACACGATGGCCGTGACGCCGAACGCGCCGACCGTGCTGGAGCGCAGCACCTCAAGGCGACGCGCCGCGTCTCCGCGCACGCCGATGCCGTCGGCGCAGTCGGCAAGCCCGTCCCAGTGCATGAGCCCCGAGAGCATCCCCGACGCCACAACTGCGATCGCACCGGTGAGCAGCGCGCCCGTGCCCTCGGCCAGGCCGGCCTCCCGCGCGAGCCATGCGATACCGAGCCACAGGCCGCCGAACATCCAGCCCACCGCCGGGAAGAACCGCAGCGCCCTGCCGCCCTCGGTGCGTCCAAGTGGGACCACGGTGAGCAGCCGCACGGCTGTGAACAGGTCGGCGAGCACCGCTACTCGTCCGGACGCTCGGTCACACCGGCCTCGGCGAAGGTGGCCATGCCGTTCATCATCGCGCACGCGGCGTCCATCAGCGGGATGGCAAGCGCGGCGCCGGTACCCTCGCCCAGACGCATCCCCAGGTCGATGAACGGCTCGAGCTCAAGCGACACGAGGGCCACGCTGTGCCCTGGCTCCTCGGAGCGATGCGAGCAGAAGATGTAGGAGTACACGTTGGCGCAGAGGCTGCGGGCCGCAAGCGCAGATGCGGCGGAGATGAAGCCGTCGGAGATGCCGCACACGCGCTCGGCGGCGCATCCGATGAACACGCCGGTCATGGCCGCCACCTCGAGGCCGCCCAGGCTCGCAAGCGTGCCGAGCGGATCGCTCGCCGAGGGCCGGTGCAGCTTGAGCGCGCGATCCACGACCTCGGCCTTGTGCGCGAGCGCCACGTCGTCGATGCCCGTCCCGCGCCCGATCACCCGGCTCACCGGCACGCCCGTGTACGCGGCCGCGAGCGCCGCGGCAGCGGTGGTGTTGCCGATGCCCATCTCGCCGGTGGCGATGACCTTCACGCCGCGTGCGGCCAGGCGCTCCACGGTGCGCACGCCCACGAGCACCGCCGCGGCGGCCTCCTCGCGCGTGAGCGCGGGCTCAACGGCCATGTTGCGCGTGCCCGCGCGCACCTTCTCCTGCACCACCCCGGGGAACACCGACGTGTCAGCGGCCACCCCCACGTCGGTGAGCACGAGCTCGGCGCCCACGGAGCGGGCGATCTGGTTGATGGCCGCGCCACCGGCCACGAAGTTGCCCACCATCTGGAACGTGACCTCCGAGGGCCACGCCGACACGCCTTCGGGCACCACGCCGTGGTCGCCGGCGAACAGCGTGATCGCCGAGGGCGCCGCCTCCGGGCGCAGGGTGCGCTGCACGGCGGCCATGCGCGCCGCGATCTCCTCGAGGCGGCCGAGGCTCCGCGGCGGCTTGGTGAGCGCGTCGAGGCGCTCCCACGCCCGGCGTTCGATCTCGGCATCCGGCACCACGATGCGCCGGCACACCTCCAGCAGCGCCTGTTCGTTCGGTCCTGGAGTAGCGTCGCTCATCTCGTCCACTGCGCCTCCCTGGGCATCTTCTTCAGGTCGATGCACCTGCCCGCTACCACGAGCACGGCGACATCGGCCGCTTCTACCAGTACGCGCATCGCCCGGCCGTTCACGTCCCTGAACAACCGGCCGAGCGGTGTGGCCGGCACGATTCCCCAGCCCACCTCATTGCCGACCACCACAGTGTCGCCACCCCGCGCCAGAAGCGCGTCTACGAGCGCCTGCGCGCGTGAGTCCCCGCGCTCCTCGGCCCCGGCCGGCGCCACCTCGGCGTCATCGGGCATCAGGTCCACCATACCAAGACCGAGGACCGTGCCGAGACAGTCGACCAGCAGGCACGCCTCGGCGGGAACGACCGCCACCCACGCGGGATCCGCGTCCACCTCGATCACCCGCACGTCACCCGGACGATCGGCCTGATGCTGCCGGATGCGGCGTGCCATCTCCTCGTCATCGGCCCTGCCGCCCACGGCCACCACCACCGGGCGCCCCGTCTTGAGCGCCAGATCGAGCGCCACGCGCGACTTGCCGCTCCTGACCGGGCCGGTGACCACGCCCAGCATCACTCGGCCCCCTTCGCGGACGCACGAAGCGCGTCGACTTCCGCTGTGGAGAGCGGCCGTACCGCACCTTCAGGCAGGTCGCCGAGGGTGAGCGGGCCGTACGCCGTGCGCGCGAGCGAGATCACCGGGTGGCCGATGGCCGAGAGCATGCGGCGCACCTGCCGCTTCCGGCCCTCGCGCAGTGTGAGTTCCACCGCGGCCGTCCGCTCCCGCACCTGCACCACGCGGGCGCCCGCAGGGGCGGTCATGCCGTCGTCGAGCTGAACGCCCTTGCGCAGATGCGTGAGATCGCCGGCATCGGGGACGCCGTCCACCACCGCGTAGTAGAGCTTGGGCACGTGGTGCCGGGGATGCATCATCAGGTGCGCGAGCTCGCCGTCGTTGGTGAGCAGCAGAAGCCCGGTGGTGGTGTAGTCGAGCCGCCCCACCGGGAAGAGCCGCGGCATGCCGGCCGGGATGTAGTCGGCCACCGTGGGACGGCCCTGCGGGTCGTCGAGCGTGGTCATCACGCCCATCGGCTTGTTGAGCATCAGGTACACGAGCTCCTCGGGCGGCAAGACCACCTCGCCATCCACGCGCACCTCATCGGCACCCGTGAGCACCTTTGTGCCGGGCGAGCCGATGACCTCGCCGTTCACGCTCACGCGGCCGGCGGCAACAAGCTCCTCCGAGGCGCGTCGCGAGGCGACACCGGCGCGTGCCAGATACTTGGCGATCCGCTCTGCGCCCTCGCGCTCCCCTGCGGGCTCAGGCGTTGTCACCATCGTCCTCACCACGCGTGGCGGGTTCCTCGATATCGAGCTCGCCGTCCTCGAGGTCATCGTCGTCCTCGAGGTCGTCACCCATGTCGAGCAGGCTGCCGTCGAGGGCGTTCAGCCGCTCGCGGATGGCACGCTCGGTCTCGGGATCGGGTGCGAACTCCGCGAGCGGCGGCAGCTCCGAGAGGTCCTTCAGGCCAAAGCGCTCCAGGAACGTCCGTGTGGTGCCGTACAGGATCGCGTTGCCGGCGTTCTTGTCGCGGCCAACCTCGCGTACGAGGCCCTTCTCGATGAGCGAGGAGATGACCGCCTCACTGTTGACGCCGCGCACGGCGTTCACGCCCTGACGGGTCACGGGCTGGTGATACGCGACCACCGCCAGCGCCTCGAGAGCGGCCTGGGAGAGCCTGCGCGTGTCCCACGAGAGCACGTACTCCTCCACCTGCTGGTGGTATGCGGGGTGCGTGTACATGCGCCATCCACCCGCCACCTCGCGCAGCTGGAAGCCGCGCTCGTCGGCGGCGTACTCGGCGGCAAGCGCCTTGAGCTCGTCGTCCACTTCGGCGGTAGCGACCTCAAGCACCTTAGCCAGGCGTGAGGCCGGAACGGGCTCGTCGGACACGAACAACAGGGCCTCGATCGCGCCCTTGATGCCGGAGTTCTCACGGCTCACGACTCATCACCGATCCCCACGATCTCGATGTCTTCGAACAGGTCGCTTTGCTCCAACCGCACCATACCGCGCTTGTAGAGCTCGAGGATGGCCAGGAACGTGACCACGAGCTCCTCAACAGAGGCATCCTCGGATAGGAGTCCCCGGAACGACGAGCGCTGGCGCGCGCGCATCAGCCGGGCCACGCTTTCCACATGCAGTTCGAGCGAGATGGGCGCAGCCGCCACGTGGTCGGCCTCCAGCAGGAACACCTCACGCTTGTGCATGAGGTCGGCGCACAGCACGGCCAGGCCGTGCAGCGTCACGCCCTCGAGGTAGTCGGGCATGAGCTTCACGAACGGCTCCTCAAGGCCCGCCGCGCGCGAGTGCATGTGCGCCTCGGCCTCGAACCGTCCGCCGAGCTCGGCAGCGGCGTTCTTGAACTGCTTGTACGCGAGCAACCGCGCGATCAACAGCTCGCGTGCCTCTTCGGGCGACATGTCCTCGAACTCGATGAGTTCCACGGGCTCATCGCGCGGCAGGAGCGAGGCCGCCTTGATCTCGAGCAGCGTTGCCGCAACCACGAGGAAGTCGCTCGCAACGTCCAGATCGAGGTCCTGCATGCGGTCGATCTCGGCGAGGTACTGATCGGCGATCTCGGCGATCGAGAGCTCAGCGATGTCGAGCTTCTGCTTGGTCACCAGCTGCAGCAGCAGGTCGAACGGGCCCTCGAAGCCTTCTGTCTTGACCCGGTACGACACGCTCTACCGCTCCGCGTCCACGTGCATCGCCCGGCGCACGTCGGCCATCAGCGACTCCACCTCCGGACGCACGCGCTCCGCGCCCGCGGCGAGCACCTCCCAGGCGTAACCGGGCTCGGCGGCAAGCTCCGCGCGACGCGTGCGGAACTCGCGCAGGTAGCCGTTCAGGTCCTCCACCAGCGCCTTCTTGTGCGCTACGCAGCCGCAGTCGGCCGCACGGCAGCAGCGATCCCACTCGGCGATGGCCGAGGGATCGCGCGACACGAGCTTGTGGATCTGATGCAGCGGGCAGATGTCGGGGTTGCCCGGGTCGGTCTTCAGCTTGCGCGCGGGGTCGGTGATCA
>Ga0228536_1001922_pt1 | contig 15252 bp, 13 predicted proteins | sample SJ1Smetagenome_FD_168611 | JGI IMG/M metagenome (GOLD analysis project Ga0228536, IMG submission 168611) | Enriched culture of PCE-dechlorinating microbial communities from Ithaca, New York, USA - SJ1.S | ecosystem: Engineered > Modeled > Simulated communities (microbial... > Unclassified...
GGCAAGAATTTCTTCTGAAGCGGCCATCCCTTTTTCATCAGGGATAGGGTGGCTTGCAAGTCTCAGCCGGATGTTTTCCAGTTCACCCTCCTGTCCGTCCTTGCACGTTACAATACCGTCTGTGATGCGATTTCCAAGTATGGTATCGAGAGCTTTTGCTATAGGGAAAGTCGCCTTCCCTGCACCGATGACATAAATTCCGGGAAAGGAACTCAGAAGGTATTTCTTTTGGCCGATAAGGAGATCTTTTCCATCAAGCTTCACAAGATCATGAGTTGCCTTTCCGGGATCTGCCATGAGCAGGCCTGCATTCAGAATTTCCATGGCTTCTGCACGCATACGCCGGTTACCCCGGGAAACAATCTGGTCGAAATTTTTGAAGTAATTCACATTGATCATCTCCGGATTTTAAATTGGGGGGCTGGATATTTCCAGCCCCCCATGCCGCTTTTCGGGTTTAGAAGGGATTTTTGAACAGCCTGCCGGCGTAAACGGCAGCATCTCCCAGTTCGGTCTCGATTTCGAGGAGGCGGTTGTATTTAACAGTTCTCTCTGAGCGAGTTGCTCCTGTCTTTATCTGACCGGCGTTAATGCCTACCGTGACGTCCGAAAGGATCGGGTCTTCCGTTTCTCCGGAACGTTCGGACACCATGATTCCAAATTCATGGCGGTAAGCGCTTTCGGCTGCATCGAGAGTTTCAGAAAGGGTTCCCACCTGGTTGAATTTTAAAAGAAGAGCGTTGCAGTAATCAGCCCGCTCCCTGATCAGCCCCGGATTAGTGCAGAGGAAGTCGTCACCAACTATCTGGATTCCCAGCTCTTTTTTTGCCATGGTGAATCCTTCAATGTCGTCCTCGTCAAAGGGGTCTTCCATGGAGGCAATGGGATAGCTCTTCACAAGGTCCTTGTAAAAATCGAGAAGCTGCGTGCGGGTTCTGTACTCGCCCTCGAACATGTACATATCCTTTTCTTTGTCGTAAAAGTGTGTTGCCGCGCAGTCGAAGCCGTACATGATCTTGTCGGTATGTCCGGATACCTCTACGGCCCTGACGAGATGATCCATGGCTTCCTTCGTACTGACGATGGGGGGAGCGAAGCCGCCCTCGTCTCCCACGTTGACGGCGAGCTTGCCGTATTTTGAGGACAGTATTTCACGAAGGGCATTATACACGTCCCATCCAATGATCATCGATTCCCTGAAGGTCTCTGCGCCAACCGGGAAAATGCATATTTCCTGGAAGTCCAGGTCGTTTGACGTCAGGCGCCCGCCGTTGATGTAATTGAGCAGCGGAACGGGAAGCACATGGGCGTTAGCGTTCAGGTAGCGGTACAGTGGAAGACTGCAGCCGAAAGCCGCAGCCCTTGCAACAGCCATAGATACGCCGATGATCGCATTGCCTCCGAGCTTTCCCTTGTTCGGCGTGCCGTCAAGCCTGATCATCGCAAGGTCGATGTTTCTCTGGTCCCGTACGTCCATCCCCATAAGGGCCGGAGCGATAACTTCGTGGATATTTTTAATTGCCTGTTGAACACCAAGTCCGCCATATACCTTTTTGTTCCCGTCTCGGACTTCCCAGGCCTCTTTTTCGCCTCTGGAGCGTCCTGCAGGCACGTCGGCACGGCCGAATGCCGTATTGCCGGCCCAGACATCAACCTGTATCGTGGGGTTGAACCTGCAGTCAAGAATCTCACGAGCCACAATTCTGGTGATTTTGAATCTGTCATTTCCGAAATACATGGATCTCATCGCCTCCCGAAATATTTTCCAGAAAAATTATGAGCAGATACCTTTCTACTCCTTTGATCCTTCACCGTTCTTTCTTTCCTATTTTCAGTCCAGCACCCGGATAATGTAGCTGATGTCAACGTAATGGCTTTCTATTGCTTCTTTCAGCTCCTCCGGATGACCAGTCTTCAGGATACTATAAATGGCCAGGTGCTTTTCCATTTGATCTTCGAGATTGTATTGCTGTTTTTCGAAATAAAGCCCGAAGTATGCCCAATAACTGTGGGAAAGGGCATTCCATGCTGAAAGCAGTGACTTGCTCTCCGAGCTTTCCACAAGGGTTTTATGAAATTCCATGTCTTTCTTCCTGAAAGCGACATGGTTCTCTTCTGAAACAAAACGCTCCATATCCTGAAGCAACCGGTCCATTCCAGGTATGTAAATGGTTCTTAATCCTTTTTCAGCGGCCCATTTCGCCGCCAGAACTTCCAGTTCAGTCCGTGTTCTGAAGTAATCCTTCAATCCTTCAATGGTGAATTTTCGAACAAATGTGCCCTTGTAGGGTTTTGATTCCAGAAATCCCCTGATCTCAAGTTCACGAAGGGCTTCCCTGATTGTGGACTGGCTTACTTCGAACATCTTTGCTGCCTGGAGCTCAATAATCTTGCTTCCGGGAGGGAAATCCCCTTTCATAATTGCATCGATCAGATATTCTACAATATCGTCGCTTAAAACTCTTTTCTTTAGCGGTGGAACTGTTTTGTATATAGGAGAGTTCATAGCGAATCTTCCCCAAGATAAGGAAGGAACCTTTGAGGGCAGGGAATGAAGGAAATCTTTTCCTCTTTTCCTGTCATCTCAAGGGCTTTTTCCAGGGCGGAATCCAGAGATTGCGCAGGAATGAGCCCCATCATTCTTACAATATCAGGGCTTATATTCGGTGAAACAAAAATTATGCGCAAACCGGTCTGAAGAATCTTACAAAGCAGGAGAGAATGGTCCATCTGTATCCTGTAATTGTCCTGCAGAAACTTCATGGCTCCCTCAAGGTTCTTCTCCTCTTCGAAGGGGCGAAGCATATCCACGGATCCTGTTCCCTCGGTGCATCTGGAGTATAGGACAAGTACCCCGTTTTTCCCCATTACGGGGGCCAGGGCAATGATTGCTTTTATTGTCTGATACAGGTTGATATTCAACGGGTACCCCGGGGTTGTCACGGCGATCATGGGGTGTTTTCGAAGCGGGAGGGCAATATGTTTCTTCAGCTTGTTCACAGCTTCCATGTGGCTCCGTTCAAGACTCCCGCAGGTAACGGAGAAAGGTTTTCCCTGAAAATCGGTAAGAATATTGACGCAGAAATGTATTCCAAGCATCCCGGCTGCCTCGAGCATGTCCTCACTGATAGGGTTCCCTTCCAGAATCCCTATGGAGGCAAGGGGATGAAGAACCATTTCCGGCCGGTGATTGACCAGGATGGTCCGCTCTGAAGCTATACCGGGAAGAACCGATTTTCTCCCGCCTGAAAATCCTGCGAATTCATGGGGCTCGACTTTCCCCACTGCAATTCGGAGATCGGCTTCACTAACAAATCTGTTTACTTCGACGGGAGTGCCCCGGGATGTGGTTCCCAATTGAACCAGATTTTCAGGTGAGTAGGGGTCATGGTTTTCAATCCGTATTTTCCCCCGTAAATTCTCTCCGACAATTTCACTCATTTCTTCTTCCGTCGCAGGTCGATGAACACCGGTTGCAACAATCAGGGTTGTGTTTTCCCTGTCGATCCCCCCGAGGGCAAGTTCTTCCAGCAGGCGGGGAAGAACTGAAGAGGTCGGAACGTTGCGCGTGGAATCGGAGACAAGAATGGATGCGTTTTTTTTCCCCTGGGCAATTTTTCTCAGAGGAGGAGAATCAATCGGGGAAGCAAAGGCATTGTCTATGAAGTCTGGATCAGGAACGGGAAAATCCGGCAGAAGTACCAGCTCTCCAAAATTGCTTTTGGGAAGGCAAACGGAAATGTTTTCCAGCCTGTCCGTAAATAGTATGTCTTCTTTGCCTTCATGAACGCTGTACATGGCATCCCACCCCTTTTCCGGCTGATTTGTTTCAGGAAACTCTCTCTCTCTCAGGAAGCGTCTCACCCAGGGAAATTTCCAGAATATGACCGATTCCAAAAAGTGTCATGAAGAAAAAACCTGTCGGAATGGCAGCGTAGGGAATAGCGACAGAAATTCCGAGCGCCGGAGTCAGTTGCCTGTAGGTCCTGAAAAGGAGCAGAACTCCGTTGACGGTGACCGACGCTGTTGCGATTACTGCCAGAAAGGGAATAACCCTCAGGCAGAAGTTTCTAAGCCTGTCTGGGAACATATCCCGGAATATAACGATTCCGACATGTCCTTTTTTATGATGAAGCACTGCCGCACTAACAAGCGTGAACCACACCATTGAAAATCTCAGGAACTCCTCTGACCAGGTGAGAGCGTCGTTGAAAACGTATCTCATTACCACGTGGGCAATGGCGACAATCAGCATTGCAGAGCAAAGGATCATTGAGACAGGAAAAAGACCTTTAACGCAAAGCTCGCAAAAGTGGTAATACTTTTCTTTCGTCATTTGCATCATTCCTCTTCCTAATAAGAGACTTCTGAAGCCGGAGGGGGATCGAAAGATCACCCTCCGGCGGAATCAAACTGAACCTAAAGTCCGGCCTTAATATCCTTTCGGGCCTGTTCGATGCTTGAAAGCCACTGATCGACAAATTTCGGATCTGTTTTTTCCTTAATCATCTGAACGATCTTCGACTGTGTTGCTTCACGCATCTTGTCCTTTTCCGCTTCGCTGACAGCGTTTACCGCCATTCCTTTCCCTTCGAGGAGACCTACGATGTACTCCTCGCGGGCGGAATTGACAGCGCGGCTGTAGTTCTGACCCAGAAGCCCGGCAGTCTCTACGATGTTCTGCTCTTCTTTCGTGAGTCCATTGAACCAGTCCAGGTTCGCGACAAGGGGCATGGGATCGTAAATATGACCGTCAAGAGACGTGAATTTCTGTACTTCATACATCTTGACTTCCCATATGTTTGCCAGGGGGTTCTCCTGGCCGTCAACAACCCGCTGCTGCATGACAAGATACAGTTCCGTCCAGGGCACAGGCGTGGGATTCGCTCCGAGCAGCTTGAATGCCTCCATATGCATGGGGGCTTCCATCGTCCGGATTTTCAGCCCTTTGAAATCATCGATGGTTTTTACGGGTTTGCTGGAATTGGTTGTATGGCGGAATCCGTTTTCATACCATCCAAGCCCCTTCAGTCCGATTTCCTCACACGATTTGAAGAGCGCCTGCCCTGCGGGGCCGTCTGTGACCATCCACGCCTCGTTGTAGTCGTTAAACGCATAGGGTATATCAAGAACCATAAAACGGGGGTTGAATGTAGTCATCGGTCCGGCTGAAGCAGTGGCCATTTCCAGGAGCCCGTTTTTCACCTGCTCCACGGATTCTCTTTCTCCGCCCAGCTGGGAGTTGTAGTAAAGATTGACCTTCAGCTCGCCTTTTGTCTGCTCTTCTACAATCTGCTTAAAAAGCTGCAACCCTATTGACTGCGGATGGGTTTCGGAATTGCAGAGCGATACCCGTATCGTTTTTGCCGCAAGAGCCGTTCCGCTCAACGAGAATACCAGTACCAGGGCAATAACAAGTTTAAGCATGTTCCCTTTCTTCAAAGCTGTTTCCCCCTTTCAGAATATCAGATCCCAGTTTTTTCCAGTTCTGTTGCCGGTATCTTTTCCTTTTCCACCCCCCTTCTTTTTTCAGAGCGGTGAATCAAAAAAGCAATCCCTGTCAATACCCGAAAAAGCGCGGAAGCCAGAGGGTCAGAGGCGGATAGAAGGTCACCAGGAAAAGGACAACTATAGAAGCCGCGAGCATTGGAATTGCTTCCTTGAACGTTTGTTCCACCGTGACTCCTGCCATGGGGCTCGTGACGAACAGGGTAATCCCGAAGGGAGGAGTCGCAAGTCCAATCACAAGATTAATGCAGATTATGGCTCCTATCTGGAGAGGATCAACTCCAAGTTTCCATGCGACGGGAGCTATGATGGGACCGAGGACGACAACGGAAGCGTAATCATCCATGAACATCCCGTTGATGAGGAGAAGGATGTTTATCAGCAGAAGGAAAGACCATTGAGGCAGGTTGGAGAGAGGCCCGATGACTTTATACACGACCTGTTCGTTTGCTATGGCCCATGCTGTTACAGTCGCACTTCCTGCAAGAAGGATGACAAGACCGGAAGTGAGGGCTGTCTCCTTAAGAATTTCGGGAATGTCCGACAGCTTGCCTTCCCTGTATACGACAAAAGTGATGATAAATGCGTATACGGCGGCGATAGCGGAAGATTCTGTCACTGTAAAGATGCTTCCAAAAATTCCTCCCAGGATAATTATCGGCAGAAAGAGCGCCGGCAAAGCCCTGCGGAACTGTTTCCACTTCTCAGGCCAGGGAGCCCGTTCGTGGTTCGGATACCCTCGTTTGACGGCTATACGGTGAACGGTAAACATCTGTGCGAGAGCGATAAGGAAGGCTGGAATTATTGCAGCAAGGAAAAGTCCCGCAATAGAGGTCCTGCCGACTGAGACACAATAAATGATCATAAGGACGCTTGGGGGCATTATCGGTCCTAGAAGAGAGGCGCTTGCCATTACTGCAGAACTGAAAGCAGGCGTATATTTTTCTTTTTTCATCATGGGTATAAGAAATGATCCGAGAGAAGCAACTTCCGCCAGGGCCAGACCCACTATCGATCCCATGAAAAGACATGTCCCTATTGTAACCAGGGCGAGAGCTCCCTTGACGTGCCCTATAAAAGCGTTGACAAAATCGATAAGAGCTTCGAGAAGGTGTCCTTTAAGCATGAATTGGCCGGTCATCACAAAAAAGGGAACCGCTAGCAGGGAGAAACCGTTCATTCCTTCGAACATCCGCTGTGCTACGAGAAGCTGGGGATATCCTCCCACGAGAAGGTACATGGAGGAGCTCAGAATCATGTTGAATGCGATGGGGAAACCCATTACCAAAAGAATAACGAAACAGCCAACGAGAACAAATAATTCCATATGATAAACCCTCCTTGAGAACTACATTAGCACCGGGTTGGCTCCATTTTATCAATGAAATATTGACCTGGAAGTTGGACAAAATCGATTATCGATTGAAAAGATCATTTTACTAGAAATCTTCTTTGTCAAGAAAAATAAGATTTTCGACGTATGCTTTTTATAGAAAAAACCATCAGGATATTGTCTGCATTTTTTCTTTCAGTTTTTTTAAGGTCCGTTGACCTCGTTCCACAGGTTGTTTTTGACGAGGCTTCCGCAAAGGGTTTTTTCAACCTCTTTTATCCGAACATTACCCGGATGTCGAAAAACGCCCTCCCGCATTCATTTTTATCCACAGAAAGGCTGAGTTTATCGCAATGAAAGTACACTCCATCAGCGCCGCGCTCCACTCGGCGGCGCCGTCTTCGCTATCGCATCACCCCTCCCTCCGTGAATATCAAATATTCAGGCGACCAAGCCGCAACAGCTTCCAATGCGCGGCTTCGATCAGTCTTCCAAGAAGACCGAACACTCGTATCACTCTTTGCTTCCCGTGACGCACCATCTTCGCAGGCGTCGAATAGATCGTCGCCAACAACCGCTTCTGATGCACCCGCGCCCACTCCTCCGGAAAGAGTCGATGCGTCATGAGACGCTGCAGGTTGTACGACAGGACGCACAGATACCACCATACCGCGCAGGAGCCGAAGTCGGCGCTCGGCACGTGTCCCCCGGCGAGATCGTTCTTCAGGATTCCGTGCACCTCCTCCGACTTCCCGCAACGCTTCCAGTGATGCTCGAGCGCCTGCTGTCCGTTCCGTTCGAAGTCGTTGGTCACCATCAGGAAGACCTTCCAGACCGTTCCGTCCATGCCGGTCAGGTGCAGTTGCTCCGTCTTCGGATGCTCCTCCTCGATCTCTTCTATCGCGAGCTCCATCTGTGCGGCGTCCATTCTCTCCTTCAGCTTCGGATGCTTCATCCTCTCCCGAACGGCGATAAAGCGGATTTCCGGATAGGGCTCGCTCGAAACGAGCAAGGTCGGCACGATGTTGACCTCCGCCCACCGCCGGTCGGTCTCCTCCCTGCCGTTTTCGTCCACGAAGGGGCTCCAGGCCTTCTCGGAAAGTCTTTCGATCTCCTCCCTATACGCCTTGTACATCGGGACGGAGATGGAGAAGCGTATGACGCCGTACGGACTCTCTCCGCCGCAGCAGTACTTGATGAGGTCCATGCAGTATCCGGCGCTGTCGATGCGCGTTTCGACCTCCTTCACTCCCCCGGGCAGCTTCGAGAGCGTCCTTCGAAGCAGTCCGAGCTGGTCGTCGCGGGGCGATACGTTTCCGGGACAAAATTCGCTGTGAACCACCATGTCCAGCTCGGGAACGTAGCTGTTGAACCCCATGTGCGATCTCTCGCCCTTGTAGTTGCACCGGACATCGTCGCCGCGCTCCGTAGGGATGATGGTGGCGTCCATGTCGACGGTGATCTTCTCCTGCGGTTTCATTTCCTGCGCGCAACGGACGGGGACGGAGCTCAGCCCGGAAAACCCGCGCACTCTCTCCTCCGTGCTCCCCGCGTCGGTCAGAAAGGCGCGGAAGGCCGAAGGGGAGGGGAAGGCGTTCCCGGTGCGTCTCTCCTTTCCCCGGTGCTCGTTCAAAAGATGTACGGCGGAGACGAGCGCTCCGTCGGAGCGGAGCTGTTCCAGATCGTCCCCCGCGTCGAAGCCGAGAGCGTTCAGCAGCACCGACGAAAGCACATGGTCGGCGTCGGAGTAGCCTCTGTTCCTCCGAACCCCTATTGCGTCGGCCGCCGCCGCGCACCCCGACGCGTGGAAGAGTTCCGCCAGAAGGATTCCTCCCGGCTTCGCGGTAAGGCTGCTCTGTTCGGTGGCGGATTCGAAGTTGAACGGAGCGGTTTTTCGTGGCATAATACGGTCACCTCTCTGGTGGAGTTTGTTTGTGGTGAAACGACTTTACACCCGTTTTCGCGACGGGACCAGAGGGGTTTTTTGTATTTATAGAGTTTTTCTCGTATCTTTTCCGTTCTTCTTTTCTTTTCCGCCGTCGACGATATCTTCGGAGCAATTTCTTATCCGGGGAACAGTTCGGTTTCCTGATGTTTCCCCGGTCGCAGCATTTTTCGTAAGCCGTTTCTCCCGCCTCGAACTCGAAAACTCCTCCCGAAAGGTGGAAGTTGCGAATCCCGCCGATTGAGACGCTGCAATCAATCAGACGGAGATCCTATTGGCAACCTGCGGATCAAGGGTTGACTGCTTGCTTGACAAAGATTCCCTATCGTGAAATGATTTTAACTATCGATTATCGATTACTATTATTAGCATTTTACCACATAAGATGAAATGCCTGTTGTTTCTATAATAAGAAACCTGTACTGCAGACGCAAAGAAAAGACAAAGAATAAAAGCTTTTGTATTGATTGCCCCAGGTAATTTGAATCTTTTTTGAGATTTCTCCGTTACCAATCCGGCCCGTAAGGCGGATAAATCAATAAAGGAGGAAGAAAAATGAAAAAAAGAGTATTGCTCGGTACGTTGCTGGTGGCATGTATTGTTTTGTTTGCTGCGCCTTTTGTCTTTGCTGCGTCAGATGATGTTCTTGTCCTTCGCCTTGGCCATGTTGTTGACGATAAATCCGGAATTCAGGTCGGGGCAGAAAAAATGGCGGAAATCCTTGCAGAGAAGTCCGGAGGTAAAATCAAACTTGAGGTTTATCCTCACTCCCAGCTTGGGGGGAACAGAGAAATGCTTGAATCCCTTCAGGCAGGTGTTCTTGAAATGCAGGCTCCTGCAGTGGCGTTTCTCGGCGGATTTAACGAGCTAACGAAAATTCTTGATCTCCCTTATATGTTCAAGAATAACGCGGCAGCAGAGTTTGTTCTCGATGGAGAAGTAGGAACCGAAATCCTCGCCGCTCTCGAGGATGCAGGATTTGTCGGGCTCGGCTGGTGGACACAGGGATGGAGACACCTTACGACATCAAAGCGACCTGTGAGGAAGCCCGAGGATATGAAAGGCCTTAAAATAAGAGTAATGGAAAATGCCCTTCACATTGAACATTTTAAGGCACTGGGTGCCAGCCCAATTCCAATGGCGTACTCGGAAGTGCTTACAAGCCTTCAGCAAGGCGTAATTGACGGCCAGGAAAATCCATACCAGAATATTAAGCAGGCCGGATTCTTTGAAGTACAGCAGTATATTATTGAAACGGGTCATATTTATGACCCGATACCCGTTCTTTTCTCCAAGGCCCTCTGGGATAACCTTACAGCTGACCAGCAGAAGATGATCAGGGACGCGGCCAGAGAAGCAACCAGATTTCAGAGAGATTACACATACAACCTTGAAGCCGATATTCGAAATGAGATACTTGGGGCCGGAAAAAATACCGTTATTCAGCTTACTCCTGAAGAGCGAGCTGAATTTCTCAAAGCAGTGCAGCCTGTCTATGACAATCATTCCGCGGAATTTGGAGAATATGTAAAGAGGATTATGAAGGCGCAGGAAGCCTTTTAAGTTTCCCCTGAAATCTTAGGCCGTTTTTTTGTTAAACCGGAATCATTTCGGAAGCAGGGAGAAACCGCTTTTTTGCTGAGGCTATCTCCCTGCTTATTCCGGTCAATTATGGAAAAAGATTTGTCATTCCGTTTTTAATGTTTCATGTGTTGGCTACGAAAAAATACCCTTCAGGATCTGAAAATAATGAATTGTTTGAGGGGGATTTTCAAACAAAACGAATATAGCAACAGCTAAAAGAAGGAGAGCGATGGCGTTCTCCAATCTCTGCTAAATTTTTTTTTCGAATAACGGATTGAAAAAGTGTATACCAATAATGCCGATAGATTCCACGTTCCATCCTTTGCGGGAAAGAGGAATTGCTATATTTGCATTATTCTGTGGAGGATAATCTAATGAAAAAAATCCTGTTTATTTTAGATAAATCTGAAGAATTTATAATAACAGTTTGTATGTCCGTTATGGTATCAGTTCTTACCGTGCAGGTTTTCTGCAGGTATGTTTTGAATTTCAGTTTTTCTTGGGCGGAACAGCTAACGCGAATACTTTTTGTTTGGGTCACTTTCGCCGGAATAAGTCTTGCAAGCAAATTGCAAATGCATCTGAAACTAGGAATACTATCCACATATGCCCCCAAAAAGATCCAAGAAAAACTTCCGTATATAACAGATGCCATCTCAATCGCAGTAGCGGTGTTCCTGACTTTTTTAATTTATAAACTACTCGTGGTTCAGATTACTAAATGGCAAACTTTTCCCTCCATACCATGGCTTCCGGCATGGTCCATGTATCTTGCAGGCTTGTATGGAATGACAGGTATGATTATCAGACTTATTCAGGTGCGTTTCCTGCCAAGATTTTTGTCGAGATAAAGTGATGCCCCTGGTTTGATTTTTTAAGTATCCTATTAGATGAGGAGGGCTTTTTGTGGCTCTTACTTTATTTGCTAGCCTTTTTCTAGCAATGCTGATAGAAATACCTATAGCTTTTGCACTGGTTCTTTCCTGTATAATTGCGATTCTCTGTTTTTTCCCCACCGGGAATATGCTGCTTCTTTTAGGGCAGGCACTGATAACCACAGCTGATTCTTTCCCATTGATGGCAATTCCCTTTTTTATGCTGGTAGGTACGCTGATGGCCCGTTCCGGGCTTTCAAGGGAAATTATTGAAGTCGGGGAGGCTTTTACAGGAGATTCTCCAGGAGGGTTAGGTTCTGCAACAATTGTTTCCTGTATGATATTTGCCTCGATTTCCGGGTCCGGGCCGGCTGTTGTTGCAGCTCTAGGAGCTATTCTGATACCTGCGATGATAAAAAGAGACTACGATGCCGCATATGCAGGAGCTATAGTTGCCAGCGGTGCAACAATCGGTCCTGTTATTCCTCCGAGTATTCCCATGATCGTGTATGGAGTGGTTGCCGGAGTATCTGTGGTTTCTATGTTTGCGGGTGGATTTATCCCGGGAATTATCATGGGTATGTGTCTTATTGTAATGAACAAGAGGTTGAGCAAAAAAAGAGGGTACCAGGGACAACCTCGGGAAGGAAACTGGAAATGGGTTATTCAAAAATGCTGGAATGCCCGTTGGGCCCTTTTTTTACCCTTTATAATACTGGGCGGAATTTATGGAGGTGTTTTTACTCCCACTGAAGCCGCGGTTATCGGGTGTGTTTATGCCCTTTTTACAGGAAAGATTATTTATAAACAACTGTCATTAAAAGATATTAAAGATGCTATGGTGGAAGCAGCCCTGCTTTCCTGCATTGCCATGTTTGTTTTAGGGGGGGCGACCACATTTGGACGTCTCCTCACTATTGAACGTATTCCCCAGGCCCTTGCAACGAGCATGCTGAACATATCCTCATCACCGATGGTGATAATGTTCCTGATTATGGGTTTTCTTATTATTTCGGGAATGTTTATTGATACCACATCCAATATTGTTCTTTTCGCACCGCTGTTTCTGCCCATAATCAAAAAAATCGGCGTAAACCCTGTTTATTTTGGTGTTCTTATGTCAATGAATCTTTGCATTGGCATGATTACCCCTCCTGTCGGGGTTAATCTTTATGTGGCACAGGGAGTCTGTAAGGCACCGTTTGAAAAAATTGTTTCTGAGAGTCTGCCTTTTCTTCTGGCACTTCTGGTTTCACTTCTCCTGGTAATGCTTTTCCCGGAACTGGTGCTTTTCCTTCCCCGTATTCTTGGATCTCCAGTCTAAACTTTCTTGCAAGGGAGGATAAAAATGAGTGAAGTTGTGGAACTCACGAAAAAGTTGGTCGGCATAAGAAGTGAAAATCCTACAGGCAACGAAAAGGAAATAGCCTTTTTCGTTAAAGAGTGGTTTTCAGAGATTCCAGGGGTACAAACGGAAATATTTGAGGTGAAGCCTGACAGGCCGAATGTAGTCGCGAGACTCGAAGGAGAATCGCACTATCCTAGACTTGTTTGCCTTGGGCATACCGATACTGTCCCGGTTGGGGAAGGCTGGACAAAAGATCCTTTTGGCAGAGACATGAAAGAGGGACGCCTTTTCGGAAGAGGATCCTCAGATATGAAGGGCGGACTGGCTGCGGCAATGATGGCCCTGAAAAACGCCGCAACATGCGGAAAGAAGCTTAGAGAAAGCTTTATCGTGTGTGCGACAATGGACGAAGAGGGTATTGATATGCTTGGCGCCCTCGATGTTGTTGCAAGAAATATTGTCAAAAAAGATACGTTTCTTATTGCGTGTGAACCAACGGGGCTGAAATGCGGAGTTGAACACAAGGGAGTCATCTGGTACGAACTTGTAACACGGGGTGTTTCCGCTCATGCGGGTAATCCTGATGTGGGCTCGAATGCTGTTTATGCTCTTGGAGAGGCCCAGGTCGCCCTGAAAAAAGCGTTTGACGGAATGAGCGAGAAAAGTCCGCGTGTGGGGAGTCCGACAATAACAATCAGTAAAATTGAAGGCGGGCATAAAACAAATGTTGTTCCTGACTGGGCAAGATGTGAGATGGATGTCCGCATACCTATTCCTATGGAGATCGGCGAAATTACCGGCAGGATGAAAGAAATTATCTCTTTAGCCATATCCGACAGGAAGATCACATGGAACCTGCGTCAGTTCAATATCGATCGCCCCCCTGTGGTGGCTCCTGAAGATTCTCAGCTGACAAGATCCCTGGATAAAGCTTTTCAAAAACACATGGGACGCCAGCTTGAATTTTTCGGACTCCCAGCCTACACTGACGCGTCCATTATAAGCGCACGGACCGGAAATCCTTACGGATATCTTTTTGGACCGGGAATCCTTGAGCTTGCCCATACTGCTGATGAGTATGTCCCTGTTAAGGACCTTGAGAATGCGGAAAAGATTCTTACCGATATGGTGATGAATCTCCTTGCATAAAGGCACTGGGAAAAGTTGGCTGAATCTAAAAAGGTGGTGAACACGCGAAATGAATGGAGACGTAAAAAAAATTCTAGAAACATCTCATTCAGATATGACCAGCTTTGCACAAAAACTGATTATGCTGCCAAGCGTTACCGGCAAGGAGGGGCAGGTTGCCAAACTTATAGTTTCGGAAATGAAAAAACTGGATTTCGACAATGTCTTTCAGGATGAGGCTGGCAATGTAGTGGGTATTATCAGAGGAACGGGCTCGGGGGAGCATATTCTCTATAACTGTCACATGGACCAGGTGGATCCCGGTAATCCGGATGCCTGGGAATTCCCCCCCTTCGAAGCAGTAATCTCTGACGGCTGGATTCATGGACGGGGGGCAAGCGATACAAAAGGTGCGATTGCTGCCCAGGTTTATGCGGCTGCTGCCGTAAAAAAGGCCGCTCTTTCCCATAAAGGAGATATCATTGTCACTGCTGTGGTGGAAGAAGAACCGGGAGATATGTGGGGAATGAGGAAGCTGGCAGACGCTTTTCTGAAAAGTCTTCCTGGAAAAATAGGAATGGTAGTTCTTGGTGAAGCCACAGGCCTGAATGTATACCTTGGCCATCGGGGAAAAGTGGAAATTGATGTTAAGGTTCTTGGAAAAGTAGCTCACAGCAGTGCTCCATGGAGAGGAGAAAATGCAGTATATAAAATGCGCCCGGTGATAGAAGCAGTTGAAAAACTTGGCGACAACCTCCCGGAACATCCTTTCCTCCGCCGTTCAAGCGTGGCTCTGACGAATATTACCTGTTCCCCGGGATGGCTGAGCACTGTGCCTGATGTGTGCACTGTCCGCCTGGACCGGAGGTTTCTACCCGGGGAAAATCGGGAGACTATTCTCCAGGAATTGAAGGCCATTCTTTTGGATGCGGGGCTTAAGGCGGGGATGGACAGTTTTGTCGAGATTCAGAAATATAAGCATTCCAGTTTTACAGGACTTTTTGAATCTATGGAGCTTTATAAACCTGCTTTTTTGACTCCGCAAGACGAGCCGCATGTCCTCGCGATACTGGATGCTTTACGCCAAATCGGTCAAAAACCAGAATTCGGCTGTTGGGATTTCGGGACTGATGGAGCATGGACTGCTGTTGAATTGAATATCCCCACTATCGGATATTCTCCATGCGAAGAGGAATATGCCCATACGCCTAAAGACAGGGTTTCCGTAGAACTAATGAGAAAAGCAGCGGAAGGGTATATCGCTATTTCTCTTGCTGTTGCAGGATAGTAATTGCGATCATCCTATTTTAAACGCACCTCGTCTTCGGAAGGCTTCAGGAAAAGAGAAGCAGAAAAAATGGAAGATACACAGTAGAAGACGCACTTTTTAAAGTGCGTCTTCCATTTTGTGCGCCCGGCATGGTTCATGTCTATACGGTGCAAGTCCGGAACACCGAAGGCGCAGTAGGTGTTAGCTTAAGGCAAGGGCGCCTGCCGCAAGGCAGGGTCTGAAGGAAGCCGGCGGCAAAAC
>Ga0228536_1001923_pt1 | contig 15238 bp, 12 predicted proteins | sample SJ1Smetagenome_FD_168611 | JGI IMG/M metagenome (GOLD analysis project Ga0228536, IMG submission 168611) | Enriched culture of PCE-dechlorinating microbial communities from Ithaca, New York, USA - SJ1.S | ecosystem: Engineered > Modeled > Simulated communities (microbial... > Unclassified...
GAACTGAGATAAACAACTGTCCGAGCGTGGTTCCGAACCAGGCAATGATTTTCGTAATCGGATTATTGGCGCCGGGGCTATTGGTTTGAGAAATATTCATACAAACACCTCCTCAGCAAGCTTCGACAGGAGTGGAGAGCAGGCAGGGTTTCCACCTGCTCTCCTTGCGCGGCACGTTTCGAGTTAGGAAGCCTGCCGCACGTTTTTAGCCTAGTTCAGCCTGGCTGCTTACCTTGGCCAGGATGCGTCAATTTGTTTCAGGGCCTCATCGCGGGTGATGGTGCCGCTGACGTAGTCGGTCATATACTTCCAGAATGTACCAGCGCCAACCGCACCGGGCATCATATCCGAGCCGTCGAAGCGGAAGGTGGTCGCATTGCGGATGGTTTCGGCAACACCGCGGGTCACAGGATCCACGTACCAGTCCAGGGAAGCGTCGTTGTGCGTCAGGATGGCGCCGCCGCTCTCAACCCAAACCTTGAGGGATTCGCCGGTTGAGAAGTACTGGATGACCGCGCGCACTTCCGGCCTGTCATTGAAGACAGCGTAAATGTCGCCAGCGCCCAGGACGGGGCTGCCGAATTCTTCTTTGATACCGGGCAGGTAGAAGAAGCTGTAATCCACGCCAGCCACGGCTTCTTCGGGGAAGAAGGTGGTGACGAAGTTGCCCTGGCGGTTGAACCAGCACTTGGGCGGATCTTCGAACATGGGTTTGGGTGCGTCACCAAAGTTGATGGTGGGGATGGCAGCGCGGCCGCCGTACACATAAGCATCATTGAACCAGATGGCTTCGATGTAGTCGAGCGCTTCCTTCACCTCAGGAGAATCAAACTTCAGAGTGCCAGCCACCCATTGGTCGTACTTCTCGCCGCCAGCAACGCGCAGCATCAGGTCTTCGATCCAGTCGGTCATGGTCCAGCCAGTCGCGGCGCCAGATTCAATCCCAATACACCAGGCAGTGTCGCCGTCATCAGCAATTTGCTGCGTGAGGGCCATCATCTCATCCCAGGTGGTGGGAACTTTGTAACCGGCAGCATCAAAAGCCTTTTTGGGGTAGAAGACGAAGGACTTGCCATTGGCGCGAGCCCAAATACCAGCGACGATTTCGCCGTTGGGGCCAGTCATCCTGGCCAGATCCTGCCAGGCATCGCTGTAGTTCTTCTTAATCCACTCGGGATTAATCAGGGTGTTCATATCGATGGCATAACCCTTTTCCATGGCGTATTTCAGCAGACCGGGCTGAGGGTAGTCAACGATGTCGGGGCGGTCGCCGCCATCCAGACGAATATTGATGTTGGCTTCAAACTCCTTGGAGCCTTGGTATTGGATGTCGATGCCGGTCTTCTCTTCGAAGGCTTTGATGGAGTCGTTGAAGACTACTTCATCCTGGTCGGTAAAGGGGCCAGCCATGGTGACAACTTTCCCTTTATACAGCCCGGCATAGGCATTTGCCAGCTCCTGCCCCTGGGGCAGAGCGGCGACAGTTTCGCCTGCGGGCTCTTCGACCGCAGGGGCTTCAGTGGTCTTGGCACAGGCAGCCAGGACGAAGCTGGCGACAAGCAAAACAGCGATGCTTGCCCAAATAAATTGCTTTTTCGATCTCATGGTCTCTCCTTATTGTTATCTACTTTGAACTAAGTGAAATGGACGAAATCCTCTCCGTTTTTATGTTCCAGTCTCCTTTCTATCTCACGGGTTGATTGGCGTGGGATAAGTTCAGTTTGAAGAAGGATTGATTTGTTCGCCTCGGCGCCGTTTTTCATCATTTGCATGAGAAGCAGACAGCTCTGGCGGGCAATTTCATTCGCCGGAACACGCACCGACGTCAATCCCGGATAATAACAAGCAGCTTCGGGGATGTCATCAAAACCTACAATTGAAATATCCCTGGGGATTGTCAGCCCGGCTTCATGGATGGCTGCCATCGCGCCCAAGGCAACAGCGTCGCTGCTGACAAACACCGCGGAAAATTCACTTCCACTTGCCAACAAATCTCGCATTGCGGCATAACCGCTGGAAGAATTGAAATCCGCCTCCCGAATTAACCGCTCATCTGGATTCAAGTCTGCGGCTAAGAGCGCCTGGCGGTATCCCTGCAGGCGTTGGAAGGCTGAGGTGTAGCTAAGCTTGGCATTGGTGATACAGGCAATGCGGGTATGCCCTAACGCAATCAGATGGTGGACGGCCATTTGCGCGGCGGCGCAGTTGTCAATATCCACAAAAGGCAAGTTCGACCCGGGCACCTGCCCCATGATGACGCAGGGAACCTCCAATTGCTCCAACGCCTTAAGCCCCGGGTCGTCAATCCTGGGTGTCAGTAAAATCATCCCATCGATATGCTTCGCCTGAGTAAGGCTCAGATAAGTATGGGTTTGCTGCCCGGGTTCCACCCATTCAATCAGGAGGCTGATTTGCTTTTCGTTGGCAACTTCCAATAGTCCACCGATAATCTGAGGAAGGAAGTTGTCGGCTGCAATGTAATGGGGATCACGGGTCATAATCAACCCGATAGCTTTGGCTTGTTTTGATGCGAGCGCCCGCGCCGACGCGTTTGGATAATAACTAAGTTGGCGCGCGGCCTCCTTCACTTTTTGACGGGTTTCCGGCCGGATAGAATGCTGCCTTTCATCGTTGAGGACAAACGAAACAGTAGTTCGTGATACCCCAGCCAGCTTGGCTACATCCCGACTCGTTACCCTTTTTTCCATTCACCACCTATTCAAGGCATTCATTAACACGTGTTAATGCTCTTTTAATCAGTATAGCATATCCAAACGAGATGTCAATAAGAATTGGAAAAAAAGAGGATTCTGATTGCTTCCTGCTTGTTTTTCGCTGAAAGAATTATGCCAGGACCTGAATGCCGGAACCAGCCTCGATCAGGCCAATCTCCCAGGTTGGGGTGCCAGCTGCTTTGGCAGACCGCTGGAAGAGGCTGAGCTTATCTTCCGGAACTGCCAAAAGGAGCCCGCCGCTGGTTTGGGGGTCAAACAAAAGCATTCGTTCGTCTTCGCTAATTTCCTGCGCGAAATGGACCTGGGGTTCAAAGTAGAGTCGGTTATCGCTGGCGCCGCCGGGGAAGGTGTAAGATAACGCGTATTTCCGCGCGCAAGAAACCAGCGGTATAGCGCTCATGCGCAAGCGCGCTGCGCAGCCAGAGGCTTTAATCATTTCGGAAAGGTGCCCGAGCAAACCAAAACCGGTGATATCCGTGGCAGCGCGCAGGCTGCAAGAGGTCGCAAGCGCGCACGCGGAAAGGTTTAACTGTTTCATCCAGCCCACGACTTCCGCCAGTTCCACCTCAGAAAGCAGACCGCGTTTATGGGCGGTAGCCAGGACGCCAAAACCGAGGGGTTTGGTGAGGAACAGATGGTCGCCGGGGGATAAAGCGTCTTTGGTTAGCAAAGAACTGTTTTGGAGCATGCCCAACACCGCCAGGCCAAACTTGGGCTCTTTATCCTGGATGGAGTGCCCTCCGGCAATGACGACGCCGGCTTCGCGTGCTTTCTCCGCCGCGCCGCGAATAATTTCCATGCTGATTTCGATGGGCAGGTCTGGGGGCAGGGCGGTAATGTTCAGCGCCAGGAACGGCTTCCCGCCCATCGCGTAGACGTCTGACAGGCTGTTAGCGGTGGCAATCGCGCCGTAATCGTACGGATTGTCCACCACCGGCGTGAAAAAATCAGTGGTGAATACCAGCGAACGGGTGTCATCCAGCTTCCAGACTGCCGCGTCATCCGCGGAATCCAAACCAACCAGAAGATTGGGATAATCTTCCGCTGAAAAAACCGTACTCAGGGGGCGCAGCACCTGCGCCAGCGTTTCCGCGCTCAGCTTGGAAGCTCAACCAGCACAGCTGGAAAGCGACGTGAGGCGGATTATCCGCCCTGAATTGGGAAGATTGGTGGTGTCCATATCCTGATTCTACTCTAATACATCCAACTATTAGCTTGAAAGCCGCTCACGCGGCATACCGACCTGTTCACTTTGCGGCGGTCCGGGTGGGAGCTGGCATGAAGTGTTTGAGGAAGTATGCGATTTGATCCTGCCAGAAGTGCCAGTCGTGAATTCCATCTTCTTCCACGTAAGTGAGCGGGAAGCCGAGACTTTGCGCGCGTTGATTGAAGATCTGGTTGATGGGCAGCAGTTCGTCCTGTCTGCCGCAGGACGCGTACAGACGGGGATAAGCAGTCGGGTTTTTCGCGGCATTTTCCAGCCATATCAAGGGGTCATCCGCGCCGCCCATTGGGTGAGCCAGATCGCCAAACAGCTGTGAGAATTCCTGGTGCAGATTCACATCCTCGATTGTGGGGAGGAACTGCAAACCGAGCACACCCGAAAGGCTTCCCGCCGAAGAATAAAGCTCGGGGCGCAGCAGCGCGGCTTTAAACGCGCCGTAACCACCCATGGACAGCCCGGCGATAGCAGTGTTTTCCCGCTTAAGGTTTAATTGAAAGACCTTTTGGAGGTACTCCGGCAATTCTTCGGTCAGGTACCTGAAATAAGCCTGTCCGTTGCTCATGTCGGTGTACATGCTGCGCCCGCCGGTGGGCATAATCACTGCCAGGTTCAGCTCACGCGCCAGGATTTCGATATTGGTGTAGCGCTGCCAGGCGCTGGCATCATCGGAAAGGCCGTGCAGCAGGTAGAGCACGCGGAAATCCGCCAGGGTTTTCCCTTTCAGACTGCTTGGGCTGGGGAGAATCAGATTAAGCGGAAGGTTGACCTTCACGCTCATCGAAGAATGGTCAATCCGTAAAAGAGCCATAACGTACCTCCAATTTTCACTCCAGGCGAACCAAACCCGGGAATATTTCCATGTCATCGATTATACCCAAAGCCAAAACGAGACCAGCTGGGTTCGGCCGCGCGTAAAAGCAAGCAACTTGACACAGCGCCCGCCGGGGATATTATTGGAACAATGTTCTGTTACGAAAGGAACCAATCATGCCAATCACGGACGATCTTAACCATTACGCGTCAATAGTTTCCTGGAAGGTGAGACAGCAAACGCAAATCCTGCATGTTCAGGCGCAGATTCACGAGTTGGAAAGCCAAATTGGCATCCAGAAGACGATACTGGGAGAGCGCGCCTATGAACTTTTTTCTCAAGGCTCAATTTCCGGGACGAATCTCGCGGCGGAGGAACCTATCCGGCAAACTTGCGAAAAAATCAGCGCGTTAATTGCCGAAAAGGCGGAACGTCAACAGGAATTGAGTTTGCTGCGCGCGCAAACACCTCCGGAGAAGCCCGAAACCCCTACCGCGTCTGAGGCCGCCGCGCCCGCGCAAGCGGAGGATGTTTCGGAGCCGCCCGCGCCTCGGGAAGCACCCGTCGAATCGCGTATGCCTGAAAACATCAGCGCGGCAGAGAACCCAACGCATCCGGCTGAACAAAGTGGGGAGTGGGTGGACGTGAACCCCGACTCGGGAGAGACGCCCCAGGAATAAAGCGCGCTGATATGAGCGCTTCAGAGCGCCATTTGAGGAAAACCCATATTCCCGCGGCTTGCGCCTTTCCAGCAGTCGGCGGGGTCTTATGCTGGGGCGCAAAAAGCCGCGCCTGGCAGCATGGAAGCTTATCTGGCGCACGATAAGCTCCTGCTGTTGCGGGTTGGTATCAGCGCAAGAAGCATAGCAATTTGCAGCGCCGGGGTTGGGAGCTGGCCGGAAATACATTAGCGCCCGCTGAATGCGGGCGCTAATGTTTCCATTTTCAAGGGTTTACTTGAGCAGATGGGGCAGGTAACTGCACCAATCCACATTCAGATTGACATCCACGAAGATAAACGCCGGGTTGGGCGGGAAAACGTAGATAAACAACGTGCCGGCATATTCTCCGTAGGCTAAAGCGTGCGAATCAAAGGTTACATCAATAGTCTGGCAAGTTCCAGCTGGCAGCGTCCCGAACATCGGATTCGCGCTCAGCCAGGGAATATCTTGCAGAATTGTGCCTTCAAGGCGAAACGCAATGTCATGATACGTTGGGCCGATATTTCCCCAGGGCTGCCAGGCGGTCCCATATCCAAAACCGCCACCCGGATTAATAAACTGACCGCCATTCAGGTTGCTGGTATCGGAGCTTCTCCGTCCCCATTGACCGCCAGGAGAAAACGGCATGGTGGGGTAAAATACCAGCCACCAATGCCCGGAGGGAACCAGAATCGGCGCGCTGAGGTTCAGGGTCACATTGGAGGGGTAGCCGCCGCTGCCCAGGCTGAAGCTGAGTTGGGGGTCTGTCGGTGGAATGCTCAGAGTCCAGAGGGGCGACGAGCCACCTCCAGACGGGTCGCCTGCCGGAATGCCGCCGGAATCGGCGTAAATTTGGAAAGTCAGAGCGGTGGCGTCGGTAAAGCTGTTATTACCATTCCAGAATTCCCCGGGGACGTTTATTGCATCAAGCGCCCAGGCGGATCCATTGAAAAAATCGTCCGCCAGAAAAGAGCTGTAAGACGGGAAGTCGGGGAATTCCTGAGAGATATAAGCATCAGGGTTCGCCTCAATGACCGGCTGATCCCACAGCACTGCGCCCTTCGGCCGGGCTTCCTCAGTGTGCTGAATGGCGCTTGCGGGTGGGGAGGCTAAAGTAAGCGAGCCCTCGGGTGGGGTTTCCGTGCCGCTGACCGCGGCTGGCACAAAGCTGCTGCCTTGATTAAAATGCATCCCGGAAGCGGGTATCTCCATCAAAGCCCAGGTCAGTCCCGCCGCCCGATTATTGCACACCTCAACTGAGGCAGCGCCCGTGCAGTTCGGGCACAGGGTGGCGCTTAGCGCTTGTGGAACTACGCTGACACCCGTCCCATTAACGAAGGCCAGGCTGCTGTGCCACATATTTTCGGCATCGGGGTAAGGCGCGAGTGCTGTGAGGGTGTTGGCAGCCGGGTCATACTTCCAAAAAGCCGAGGCGTCAATCGCGGCAACATAAATGATATGCTGGTTCCGGTCAGCAGCAGAGCTTCCAAACCAGGGTCCGCTGATGCCGTGGTCCACCGGAGGATCCGCGGGCTGGCTCAAGTTGAACGAATGCAGATTACTCCCGCCAGCCTCAAAGTAATACCTTCCGTCCAAAATGGAGCTAAACCGGGCATACTCGCCATTATTAATAGGGGAGGTGAAATTGGTTATCGCCCAGGTGTTCAGGTCAAGCATGTGTGCGTTGGTGGTTCCAAACTGGCCGATGACATATTGACCGCTGCCCGGGTCAAGGTCCCCCATCAAGTTACTTCCAAACGGCAGGGTCTGCGTTGACCACGTCCCACCTGGGCCGCTGATGTACAGCTGGGAACTGTAAATGGCATTGATCAGGAATCGGCCGTCTGGCGTGATTTCCAAATTGCACATTTCGCCCCCATAAGATGGTGGACCGGCCATGACAGTTGTCCATGTATCAGTGGAATCCTGGTATTGGTCAATTGTGTGGGTTGCCGCGTTAAGGGCAAATAAGTTCCCGCTTGTATCGACTGCCATCTGGCAGGCTGTATCGTAAGGATTGAGGATTGTCCAGGAATCCGTGGGCGGGTCATAGACGGCAAAATCGCTGCCGTCCGGGCCGGTATCCAGGCTGGTCAGGTAAACCTTTTCAGGGACGGTTGAACTTATCCCAAAATTGTCTACCCGGGAAACAAAGTTGTACCCGCCAATCCCGATTTCATCCCCTTCCGGAGCTGGCGCGCCGTTGCAGACATAAACCTGATCTGGTTGAGCGCCGCCGTCAACGTTGGAAAAAGTCAGCGTGACGGTGCTCCCATTCCGGGCTGCTTTCATGTGGGCTGTTGTGAAAGGAGAATTCAGCGTAAAAAAGCCCAACCCGAAGCCGGGGCCATTATTACCGGTGTAACATCCAGCGTGGGAGAAAGTAGTTAAATTATTTTGCGATTGGACTTTCAGGAAAAGGTTGCTGTTCCCCGCACCGTAGTTCAGTATCAGAGCAGCGTATTGAAGCCCGGTGCCGATGGCGATGACATCAGTTTCCGCGCTGTTTCCTTCCCCGATGGTGTAGTTATAGGTCGCGATTCCCTGGTTCCCGCAAACCGCGGTGTTATCGGTAATGTTGCAGCTGCCTTTCTGGATAGTCCAGTGCGAACCAAGCGCGCCGTCCGGTCGATTGAAATTATCCAGCACAAGGTATCCCGCCTGAATTTCATATCCAGGAATGGAAACGCCGTTCAGATCTGGTGCGGGTTGGGGCTCCAACCCAAGGGTGGCATCCACCGGTGGGGTCTCGCCCTGTGCTAAGACGGAATTCGTCCTGTCAATCTGCCCCATGCTGAGTAGGAGCACACTTAGAACCAGGAGAATGGTCAAAGAAATTCTTCCTTTCATGCTTACCTCCATTTAACAAGTATTGCGGCGTCCAAAGAAATCTGAAAGAATCAGTTTATCTTTTTAGGCGCAGTGGTGCGATTATTTCCGTCGTGGCAGTTGGAAAATTGGACAGAACCTGCATTTTGTGCGCTTTCTTGCATGATAAAGGCTTTCATCCCTGAAAATCCGGGCTTGAGCAAGGTGTTGGCTGAATAGGATTCATTCCTATCCGGGGAACAGAATAGACAATAACAGAATAGCACGTTTGAGGTAAAAATCAAAGAGGAAGTATGGAATTCAACCCAAAATATGAAAACTTGCTCGTCAATTACATCGCTTTGGAGCTGTACAGGGAAGGATGAGTCCGGAGGCGACTAGACCCTCTTGACGTCAATTTCAAAGCCGGGGATTTTTGATTTTCGTTCCAGCCATTTCAGCAGCAGGTTCAGAACAAAGACCATCAGCAGATACACGACAGCCACGGCAAGATAGCTGGCAATCGGATTGTAAGTGACAGTGGCAGCGCGCTTGGCTTTTGCCATCAAATCTTGCACGGCAATCAGGAAGACCACCGCGGTGGTTTTAAGCAGGGAGATAGGCTCATTGGACCAGGATGGCAGCGCCAGCCGAAGCGCCTGCGGCAAAATAACGTGGCGGATGGTTTGCCAGCGCGAGAGACCAATCGAGCGTCCCGCCATCATTTGCGAAGGACCGATGGCCTGGATTGCGCCGCGCAGATATTCCGCCTGGTAGGCTGCGCTGTTCAGCCCGAGCGCCAGATAAGCTGAAAGCGTCTGCGAAAGTGTGACGCCCAGCGAAGGCAGCCCGTAATAAATCAGGAAGAGTTGGACAAGCAGAGGGGTGCCGCGAAAGATTTCAATGTAGGCGGTAGCAAACCCACTCAGCCAGCGCGGGGCATAGATTTTTACCAGCGCGAGAAAGAGCCCGAGCGCAAAGCCGAGCGCCAACCCGACGGAAGTCAATTCCAGCGTAACGCCGGCGCCGCGCAGAAAGTCACTCAAAAATCTCTGCAAGAGCTGCAGCCATTCCATTTAGGATTGCGCTTCTTTCTTCCCGTAGAGTTCGGTGATTTTCCAGAGGAATTCGCGGGTGCGTTCATATTTCGGATGGTAGAACAACGCGTCCGGCGAGCCTTCTTCGACAATTTTGCCTCTCTCCATAAAGACAATACGGTCTGCCACCTCGCGCGCGAAGCCCATTTCGTGGGTCACCACTACCATTGTCATCCCATCCAGAGCCAGTTTGCGCATCACTTCCAATACTTCGCCAATCAGTTCGGGATCCAGCGCTGAGGTGGGTTCGTCGAACAGCATCACGCGCGGATCCATCGCCAGGGCGCGGGCAATCCCAACGCGCTGTTGCTGACCGCCTGAAAGCTGCCCGGGGTAATGCCCCGCGCGGTCTGCCAAACCGACCCGGGTGAGCTCCTCCATCGCTTTTTGTTCTGCCGCTTTCTCCGGCATGTGCTTTACCCGCACAAGACCGAGCTTGACGTTCTCCAGAGCAGTCAGGTGGTTGAATAGCAAAAAATTCTGGAAAACCATACCAATATGCTGGCGCACGCGGTCTTCGTCCGTGCCTTTGACGGTTATCTCCTGCTGATCCAGCCAGATTTGACCGCCGTCCGGTTTGGTCAGCAGATTCAGGCAGCGCAGCAGCGTGCTTTTTCCGGTGCCGCTGGGACCGATGATGACGATCGTATCGCCTTCATTCACGGTCAGGTCAATCTTCTCGAAAATAGTATTACTGCCGTAGCGTTTGGTCAGCTGTTTGACTGTGAGAATGGGTTTACTCATCGGAGGCTCCGGAAGCTAAGGGTTAACAGGAATGGTCAGCTTGCGTTCGACCCGCCCCAAAAGTCGGTTGGTGACAAAAACAAGCACAAAGTAAATCAGCGCGGCAGTAATGTATGCCAGAAAAGGTTGATGGGTGCTGGCACTGATGAGCTGCGCCCGGCGCAGTATTTCCGGCACGCCAATCGCGTATACCAGCGAGGAGTCTTTGATAACAATTGCCGCCTCGTTGGACCAGGAAGGGATTGCCAGGCGGATCATCTGTGGGAGGACGACATAACGGATTGCCTGCATTTTGGACATGCCAATCGCGCGGGAGGCCATCATCTGCTCACCACTGACGGAGAGGATCGCGCCGCGGAATATTTCCATTTGATAAGCGCTGCTGATAATCCCCAGGGAGATGGAACCCGCCCAGAATGGCGACAAATTTATCGTGCCGGACATCACGAAATAGAGAATAAAAAGCAGCACAATAGGGGGGATCCCGCGCAAAACGGTGCTGACGAGATCCAGGACTTTGCCAGCCAACTTACCGCCGTAGACGGCTGCGAAAGCCAGCACCAATCCAATCAGCAAACCGGACGGAAGCGCAATTAACATGACCCCGAATGTGTAGGCGGTGCCAGACGCGATGTACTGAATGAAACGACTAAAATCCACCGGTTGCTGATCTCCGTATTCGGCGCTGACCGAAGTTGGATGAAAGGGGATGCCCGCTCCGGGCATCCCCTTTCAGAACGCGTTACTCGCTAAAGTACTTTTCAGCCAGGGCGTCGATAAAACCTTCATCCTGGAGCGCTTTGATAATCTTATTGACTTCAGTCTGCAGGGCAGTATCCCCATTGGGGAGCACAATATTGATTGGGCCGGTATAGAGCATGCCTTCGTAGACGATCTTGAGGCCGGTTTGCTGCTGCATAATGGCTTTTGCCGGCACCGAATCGGCGACAAGCACATCAATTCGACCGGATTTCAGGTCCAGTGAGGCCTGGTCCACGCGCTCGTAGCGGGAAAGCTGGCTTTCGGGCATCAGGCCGGCGCCGACCAGTTCTGTGGTCACCCAGTCATCCTGCACGGTGCCGGATTGCACGCCAATTTTATACTTTGCCACTTCCAGCGGGTCGGTTATTGTTCCAGCGAAAGCATCAGTGACCAGGAAGGCATCTTCCGAAGTGTAATACGCTTCGGAAAAGTCCACCTGCGCGTCGCGCTCTTCGGTGTAGTTGAAGCAGGAAATTGACATGTCAATCTTGCCTTCCTGTACCGCGGCAATCAGGCTGTCGAAAGGCATGTCGGTCCAGACCAATTCCACGCCCATGCGCCTGGCAATTTCCGTCATCAGCTCAATATCAAAACCCGTGAATTTACCGGCTTCATCGACATATTCATACGGCGCATAATCAGCAGATGTGCCGACTACCACCTTACCGGATGTTTTAATCTTATCGAGAACGGAACTGTTTTTTTGCCCCGAGCAACCCGCCAATAAACTGACCGTCAGGACAAGCAGCATCACAAAAACAAGGTGTTTCTTCATTCGCTTCCTCCTAGAAGTGGTTTGGGGATGAATAGTGAACTTAATTATAACTGGGTAATCCGAAAATTGGCGGAAATTGGCAGGCGATACGAAAAAGTCGCGTTTCGGGGAAGGCAGCCGGCAGGTTTATAACCCACCCGCATCCAGATCGGCGGAATCCCTGCGCAAGAAAGCGCGGAACGCGATTAATTCTTCCGGGCTGAGCAGCTCTCGCAACTCCGCTTCACTCAGCCCCAACATCTTCAGGGTCAGAAAGTCCAAATGGCTCATTGCGTCGGGTGGTAAATCGTTATCGGGTTGCGGTTTGTCTTCCATGGCGGCATAACTCCTCGTCTGCTTTGCGCTCTGCTGAATCATAGCGAAAAGACTGGTGTGGGTACGATTATAATGGAAATGGGGTAGGGGGCTTTTCGGTGTAATGAAGGGAAGCGCGCGCGGAAAAAAACCATCCTGCCAAAACAGGAAATCACCTTCCATAAGTGCCGGCCATCACCGCCACTTGCTAATGCAAGCAATATGTTATATACTCTTGCGGCTCTCATGGTGAGGGCTTTTATTTGGGTGTGTGTTTTGGACGTTCCAATTTCAGCCCCGGGTCAATTCCCGGGCATTTTGTTGGGAGGCGCGGCACCGCGAGGAGTCGGCCGGCTGTACGAAACCTGTATCGGAATCATCAAGACATCCTCCTGAGTGAAAACTAAATTGCGGAAATTTGCCCATGCGCAGCACGGTCTGTGAAGGCGTTTATCCGCGCGCGTAAGTACAGGAGTCTTGATGACTGAAAACTTTACTGCATTAAACCTGCGCCCAGAGTTGGCGCAGGCTGTAACTACCCTGGGGTATACCCAACCAACCCCTATCCAGCGCGACATCATCCCATTGATGTTGGCGGGCAGCGACGTAACCGGGCAAGCCCAAACCGGTACCGGTAAAACCGCCGCCTTCGCCATCCCTATCCTGCAGCAATTGGACCCCTCGGCAAGGCTTCCGCAGGCTTTGGTCGTCGCCCCGACGCGTGAGCTTGCCCTCCAGGTGGCCGAGATGACCCAGGCTTTGGGGCAGTATCTTGAGGTTAACGTGCTCGCCATTTACGGGGGCACTGCCTACAGCCAACAACTGGCTGGGCTGAGGAACGGCGCGCACATCGTGGTTGGGACGCCCGGGCGCCTGCTGGACCTGGCAAAACGCGGCCGCCTCGACCTGAGCGCGGTCCGCTTTGTGGTCTTGGACGAAGCCGATGAAATGCTCTCCATGGGCTTTATTGAGGACGTGGAAGCGCTGCTGGCCCAAACGCCGGCCGAAAGGCAGACGGCCTTGTTCTCGGCCACCTTGCCCAAGCGCATCATGCAGCTGGCGGAAAACTATCTGCGCGAGCCCAAAACGGTGCGCATCGAAGCTGAACAGGTAACCGTATCCGCGACGGAGCAGCGCTATTACCTTGTGAACGAATTCGACAAGCTGGCCGTGCTCACGCGCCTTTTTGAGATTGAGAATATCAGCACGGCGCTGATTTTCACACGCACACGCGCCCGAACTGGCGAATTGGTAAACGAACTGAACCTGCGCGGCTTCCCCGCCGAAGCGCTCAGCGGCGACATGAGCCAGGAAGCCCGCGAACGCACCATGGCGCGCTTTCGCAGTGGGCATGTTAAAGTCCTGGTGGCGACGGATGTTGCCGCGCGCGGCCTGGACGTGGAAGGTATCTCGCATGTTTTCAATTTTGATTTGCCGGATGAAGCCGAGCTTTTTGTGCACCGCGTGGGCAGAACCGGCCGAGCCGGGCGAACTGGTATCGCGATATCGCTGGTTACCCCTTCCGAAAGGCGCTTGATGCGGGAAATTGAGCATTTTACCAAGCAGGAAATGCGCGCGTGCAGTATTCCAACCCCGGAAGAAATCCAGGCTAAGCGCTTGAACGACCTGATGACTAAAATTATGATGTGGCTCAAACGCGGCAGGGCCAAGGAAGAACGCGCGCTGGTAGAAGGCTTGTTGGCGGAGGGCGCAGACCCGCTGGAATTGGCAGCTGTGGCGCTGAAAATCGCCCGGGCGGAAGAAAAGCAGCGCCCGATTGCCTCTGTCAGCCCGCTGCCCGAAAAGGCTGTGCGTCCGGAACGGCGCCCGCGCACCAACGCGGGATTTGCGCGAAAGGGAGATGGTGAAACCAGATCTCCGGCACCGCGCCGCGAGCGCGAACCCAGACGGAATTATGCCGACCAACCGCGCGAGGCTGGAATGGTACATATGGTGCTTGGTTTGGGCCGGCAGGACGGCATCCGCCCCGGAGATGTGGTTGGCGCGATTGCGTTTCACGCGGACATCCCCGGTTCCAGCCTGGGCAAAATCATTATCCAGAGCGACCGCACGATGGTGGACGTCCCCGAGGCGTATGTCGGCAAGGTGCTGGCGGGTAATGGGCGCTATAAGGTGCGCCAACAAGAATTTAATATTATGGCAATGGATTAACTGCCTGAGGAATTCCGCGCGGACTATAACAGGTCCGCGCTTTTTGTTACCCACCGCACCACTGTCAATCTGAACGCGGGCGTGGGGGCTTGTGATTAACTGGCGGCAGGGCGCTTCGCGGCGTTCGCGGCGAAAGGCTGAGAGCGGGGAACAACGCGCCGCGTGCGTCTTTACAACCGTAATTATCAGCCCCGCCGCTTTGCGTTGTATAATCGGGCTATGGAAATCGCGGTTATCGGAGCAGGGGCCTCGGGGATATTTGCAGCACTGGCCGCCGCGCGGCCTGGAAACCACGTTACCCTCTATGATCACAATGCTGAAATTGGTAAAAAACTGCTGGTCACCGGCAGCAGCCGCTGCAATATCAGCAACGCGTTGGTGGGCGCGGAGAGCTACACTTGCGCGGACGAGGGCTGGATGCGCGCCTTTTTCCAGGCTTACCCGCCCGAGCGCCTGCGGAACCTTCTGAACGCGCTTGGCATCCCGATATATAACACCGCAGACGGCTGGTACTATCCGCTTTCAAACTCCGCCCAATCCGTGGTCGAAATTCTGAAAGCCGGTCTGCACGCTGTCGGGGTTGAGCTTGCGCTTTCCACGCAGGTCGTTGATCTGCGGCGCGCAGAGGGCGGCTTCGCGCTGCGCTTTCCTTCCGGCGAGCCTGCCCGGGAACGCTTCTTTGACAAAGTCGTGTTGGCAGCCGGCGGCAAAGCTTATCCAGCTTTGGGTTCACGCGGGGAACTGTTCCCCTGTCTTTCACGCCTGGGGCACAGCGTGGTCCCACTGGTTCCAGCTCTGGGACCTCTTTCGCTTTCGCTCGGGAAGTTCCAGGCGCTGAAGGGGCTGCGTTTTGACGTTGGTACGGTGGTATATGCCGGCAGTCAGCGCTTGGGGTCGTCTTTTGGTAATGTGATTTTTACCGCCAAAGGTTTGAACGGACCCGGAGTGATGAACATCTCCCATCTGGCGGCCCGACAAGGCGCCGAAAACCTGCGCCTGGAGCTTGATTTTTGTGAGGCATTTGGCAGCGCGTTTTCAGACAGCGCCTTGAAATATATTGGAAGCGCGGAACCACAGAATTTTCTGAACCGCTTTTTCCCCCCAAAAGCCAGCC
>Ga0228536_1001924_pt1 | contig 15237 bp, 17 predicted proteins | sample SJ1Smetagenome_FD_168611 | JGI IMG/M metagenome (GOLD analysis project Ga0228536, IMG submission 168611) | Enriched culture of PCE-dechlorinating microbial communities from Ithaca, New York, USA - SJ1.S | ecosystem: Engineered > Modeled > Simulated communities (microbial... > Unclassified...
AGCTACCGGCTTACTCACCGGGAAACAATACTCAAGGATTAACCAGGGAAATTTCCAGAAAAAACGGTGGCTAAGTGCTGCATTTTAAATGGCCGAATATGCTGTATTTCTATTGACCGTTCACAACCGGGGTATATAAAACTATTACCCGATTAATTTAAAGCGATTTTAGAAGCAAATTTACTTGTATTTTATTTAGTTTTTACTCCGAAAAAATATAGGTAAAGGATGCACCATCCTGATAAACATTTTGATCATCCGGCAATGCCCTTATTTTCCGTTCTAACTGGTCAATTCTGCTTTGTAGGTTTTGGGAAAACTCCGTAACACTGATATCTTCCGTTTTATAATCCTTCATTAGTTGCGGATTATTGGCTATTGCTTCAAGGATTGATAAAGCAGTTTTAAGAATGTTCTTTTTATTGGTATTACTGGCTGGATCATAATTTGCACTGTCAGTAAGTCCATTTTCCAGTAAGAATACCGATAGTTGTTCATCAGTATATGAAATATCGCTAATCTCCATTTCAAGGCGTTCTAAGTTTGTCATAGTGGTAATTCCTCCTTAATTTTGAGCATAAAAAAACGGGATAAATCCCGCTAATTACTTTTTAAAATATTAAAGCCATTGTGTTACTACTTCTTTTTAATTCCACTGCCCAGTCCACGAACCATTGGTACACCTTATTTCCAGATAATACCATCCTTTGTACGGTGCAGATACAGTTTTATCTGCTTTATAGTCACCTATTTCGTTAGCAATATAATCAATTAGATCTTGATTTGAATCTGATAATTTCACAATGAAATTCCCTGAACCATTATAAGTTGCTATAAAATGAAGAGAACCATCATCAATGTATATCTTCCAAATTTGTTTTCCATTACTGTCAACTATTTTTTGATTATTAGCATCTATTTCTTGCTTTGCACGTTCGCTTTCCACCCTTTCTCGCTCTTTTTGCGATTTTTTAAGCTCTTCCAGTTTCTTTTTTTCACACTTTTCCCATGCATCAGTCAGCGGTTTATAAAGTTCCTTGGCTTTTAGATTGTCAGGTTCGAATTGTAAAACCCAACGAACGTATTCTAAAGCTGTACTCACATTTATAGAATCATCACCTTTATCGAAATGATACTTTGCTTTTTCTATGGCTTTTTCAATAAGTAGTTGTTTTTTAACCTGAGAATCCTGGTATCTAATATTATCTTCTGGTATTACTTTATCAAAACCATAATATGACAGTTTGACCGAGGAATCTAAATTTTCTATTCCTTGATTATAAGCAATGAGCGAAGAGTATAACCTTTTTGATTGTTCTAATTTTGCTGATATTAAATCATCGTACTTGTAGGTTAAAGCCTGCTCGTAATATTCCAATGCTTCACCATATTTTTCTTCACTAAAGAGCCTATTTGCCTCTGATACTTTCGCAATATAGATTTGTTGTTTATGGTGATTGCTATAGGAAATCCCCCCAATGATTGAAGCAATTAATACTATTAATATCGCTGGGACTAGTAATTGCTTTTTTCTATCATTCAATTGTTGTTTATCATTAAGTTCGTCAACTTCTAGGTTCCTAGATTGAATGGGGATATATTCATCTTTTTTCTCTAAGTTAACCTCTTGTTTACCGTTTTCAGAAGATTCTATGATTTGTTCAAGTTTATACCCACATTGAAAACAAAACACCGATTTATCTGGGACTTCACTATTACATTTAGGGCAGTTGATAATATCACCTTCTTTCTATCGAAATAAACTCCCCCATATCATTACGTTAATGCTTGTGTTAAGGCGAAACAATGCTTTCGATTTTCTTTGTTAATATATGACATTATCTTACTTATTAGGGCAAAAAATTGGACAAATAAAAACACCCCCTGGAGGGTGCTTGTAATCCGTTATTTTACTATTATTAAATTCCTAACTATCTTTCTTAACAAACGTTTTTTCATACTCTTCACTTGTGTAAATATTAACAATATCAGAATACGGTATTATTACATCAAAATTCATATAAGAATATCTTTCAGGAATCATATCATAAAACATATCATCATTTATCACATTTAACCCTTCTTTAACGAGCCATAATCTTTTCTTTAGCTCAATATAATTTTCTTCTTCGTAGTACTCATGCTTTTTAATATCAAATGTATAATTTGCAAACTTTGATAAATCTGCTTTGTATTTTAAAACATAACATTGTGTCTTCTGTCTTATCCAATCGTATTCTATATCTTGATCTTTTAGTAATTCTGCCAGACTATGAAGGAATTCTGGTCTTGCCTTAACCCCTCCCCCATAGTCTAGAACATTATCATCCGAAAAGAAGCCATTAATTTGATAATCGTCAAATAATTTATATAATACTAAATCCAAATCATGATTAACTCCAAATCCAGTAAATCCTCCGCTAATATCATAAGATTGACTTTTATACGATATTTGATTTTTAATAAAATCAATATCTATCCTTTTGTCTCTTAAATATAAGCCTACAGGAGTATCTAATTGTATTGCGTCCCGCAAATTTCTTAAACCGTATTTTTCCAACGAAGAACATTTATCATTATTTGTTGTAACATGCAGGGATGCAACATATATTTCTTTGTCTAATAATGAATCTTTATTTATGTTGAAGTGATCAAGAAATTTATCTAAGGAACAATCTTTATTGCAAAACATGAAATTTAAAATATCTTCTGGAAATACATCTAAATATTCACTTAATGAATTTAATGCATTATAAGCAGTGGTGATATCATATAAAACTGTTTCCAAATATAGCACCTCGTTTATTTTTTATTGTATCATGTAATTTTCTGGTATTAAAAAATATTATAAGCATTGAAAATCAGGTTAGATGGGCCGAAAAATTAGCCTTTAGGGGTATCGTCAAATACCATGATAAGATCGGAATTTGATAAAAAAGCCAACCGTTTATTGGCTGGCTTATAGTAATATTCTATTGGTTATTTATGCATTAGTTTGCATACTTTTTGGGCTAAAAGCGGTTAAACTTCCTTTAATAAGTATTATGTAAACCACGTTAATGCCATCTAACCCCCATATAATGGGTTCTGCATAAAAATTGTTAGATAAATGGTAATTATTAATGATATAATTTACAATTTCATTAGTATTTTTATACATTTGTAATTTAATTGTTATGCTTCTTTTGTTGCATCAAATACTATAATAGCAGATACTATATTAGTCATTATGCTATTATCAACACTACCCCTATTTTATCGGTTATCTCTTGAATATCAATCCCCCCTGGTTATGAATGCACTGACCTACACATCACTATACCTACATCTGGCTTACTGATTGATAACAGCGACCGAACGGCATATCGAACAATTGTTCTATTTATTCCCATAATATCAATATATCAATGTTAATATTACTCTCCAGTTTCTTGTTGAGAATCTTTATCATTTACAGCTTCTTTTTTCTTTCCCTCTTGCTCAATTAAGGCCATTTCCTGCGTTGTATCGTATATATAAGGACTTCTACCAAGCAAAGTTTGCAAAGAAATTGCATCCATATCCCGTAACATCTTCAAATTTTCAATAACCTCTTTAGCATTACTCGGTAGATTATACTCAAATATTACTTCCAGCCCCGAAACATCTATATTAATGCCTTTCAGCCTCAATATATTGGCTATCTGTTCAAATCTGATATTATAACCCCATTTTAGATACTGCTCGAACATAGCCGCTTTAATCATGCTCAGTGAATAAAGGAGTTTAATAGAAACCTCCGATATATTGCTTATTTCGCTTCCTGCCATTACTACACTTGGCATACCGGCAATATCAAGCAGTGATTGCTTCAGAATATCATACAATGCCTTTAAACTGGCATAATCCATCTTTCCAGTAAGGTATTCCATTCCTCCATCTTCTTTAAGCTGCAAGGCATAACCGACAACATTAGGATCAATCTTTGCCTCTCCATCTCTACCCAAATTAAGCGGATCGCCTTTAATTACTGGTGTAGGCTGAAGAAATTTATAAAAAGCATCGTGATATTTAGATATCAGCTTTTCCATTGAATCCAGAAGGTCAATATAATCAACAATGCTGCTTACTCCCTGCAATTCATCCAGTTCAGAAGGAATAATATAAGGTATCGGTAAACCACTTATATTTTCATACTCTCCGGTTTGTCTCAAATTCCCCCCGTTATCATCATAGGTTGTTACTGTCTCAGGGGTAAAAACCTGATAATAACTCACTCCGGCAATACAATAGAAATGAATAAAAGCTATCAATTGCCCCATATCGTTATATACAGGGTAAGAATCGGCACCATCAAATAATTTGCTTGTGATATTGCCATCACTATCCAGATACACATATTCATATGCTTCTCCGGCCTTTATCATTGCATTTGCTAGTTTAGGATCAAATAGCGGATACTTGCCCTTATTATAAATATCTTTGATGCTCTTCAATGTTTCGGTATTATCACAAGATAAGGTTAATTTATTCTTCAATAGAAATTGGGTCTGGAATTCCGTTATCATCTTGGCATAGTTCATGTTTATAGCTGCTGGTTTAAATGGTTTACTGTTGTGATATTCCATTCGTTTCTCTTTTATTAAGTGCTTACCGCTTAGATACTCCTTCACTGAAAGAATATTATTTATTCTATTTTGCTGCCATGATTCCCCAATAACATCTTTAAACCAGGTGGGGGAACTATCGTAATTTTCTTTTATGTAATCATTTAATGTTTGCAAATCTCATTACCTCCGTATTACTGAATTATTCGTCAATGAATAAACTGCCAATGCTGCGGCAATGACCATATCATCATTATTGGATTTTCCGGTCATCTTGCCTTTATCGGTCATTACATAGGATTTCATTTCATCTAAAAGCTTCCTGGAATTAATCAGTATATCTCCGTTAATAAAAGCATTCTTGAAAAGCTCTATTAATTGGACTTTGCTTGTTGGAGTTGTATCGAATCCATAAACAAAGGTTTTTCCCTTGTCCGTGAACTTCTTTGTTCTAACAACATTGATATATCCGAATTCATGCCTCATTTTATAAGCAAAAGTACCAGCATCATAATTCCTTTCAATCAACATCTGAGCGTAATTAAAATACTTGCCAAGCTGGTATGCAATTTCCGCAAATTTATATAATGGTATTTTATTAGAATAGAATTCCGCTACCATTTCACCGTCATTTGAGAATATAGCGCAAGTTGAATAATCTAACCCTGTACCTGAAGCAATATCAACCCCCATATGGTATTTCATGTTTCTCTGGATATCCTTATAGATAAACAGGTTTTTACTGAAATAAGGCTTTAACTCATTGGGGAGGGGGGTAACTTCGTTATATGTCAACGGATCAGGGATATAGATATATCTGTCATTGATTTTATCAATAGGGAATACTAAACCCTTTAAACTTGTTGAAAACGCTTCCTCTGGCAAACTAGGATACTCTGAGAACATCTTTTCTTGGCTCATATCCTGCCGCTTCCAGAGATACCATACTATTTGCTTTAAGGTTACTAATTTCTTTTCGTAAAAAGGGATAAAATACGGGTCAATATCGGCACTTGCTAACATTCGGCCATGATTGTTATCTTTATACCATTGAACAGCTATATCAATTTCATTCTTGTAATTCTTCTTTGATGAATCACAATACCAGGGAAAGAAATAATATTGGAATTTACTTCTATTCCTGAAACTATTCATAAACAATTTATAGAAATAGTCCGTTGTTCCTTGCTTTGCGGTACTTTCTACAACAAAAGTACTTGTATTATTTTTACTTAAACATGGATCAGTCGAAGAAATAGCATTTTCTTGACACTCTGCGTCATACATACCAAACTCTGATAATAAAACACCTTCAAGGGTTAAACCTCTGGCAATATCCTTATTTCCAGCTACTTTGAAGACAATTCTTGATTGATTTTCAAACTTCAATTCAAACTCGTTGTCTCTTTTTAATTTGGGCCTATATTTATCAGGCATGGAATAAAGCATCTGCTTTAACTTCTCAGCAATGCCCTTTGTTGAATCCTCATTGTAGCTGGCTATTAAATACGTTGTTTTCGGTATTGTAATGGCTTTCCAAAGATAAAATAAACTTACTACCGTTGTTATCCCTAATTGTCGTGATTTAAGCACTATAATGTGTTTATTACTGGTTAATCCATCAATTAATTCTTTTTGCTCTGGAAGTGGTATAAATATTACTTCCTCATTTTCGTTGTTCATTATCTTAATGAAGTTTTTACACCACAAAATAAAATCAGAATTGATCAATTGCAGTTTTGTTTCAACTTTCATAACTCCCCCTTCCGGGCATAATAAAAGCAGGTAATGAATATCACACTACCTGCCGATGCACCTATTAGATTAATCTAAAATTAAACCATCATCATCTTCCATTTCATGTGGTTTACTATTAAGCTCCTTCAGATTGCTTTTTACCTCTTTTTGAAGCATTAGAAATGTTCTAACGCTCTTTTCATCTCCTGTCTTAGCTTTGTCAACAATAGAATCATATATTTCAAAGAAGTCCGAATTCATACGCTCTTTGGTTAAGATATACATTAACCTTGCGTATTCATCGGACTTTTCCCATAATTCCATTCTTTTTAATGCTTCTTCTGAGCCATTAAAGAATTTACTGATTATATCCTCTCTTGACCATTCACCATAATTAGTTTTATTGTTTGATAATTTATTCTTCCAAAGAAAATAGATTCTTCGGCGATTACTCGTTAATTTATATACCTCCCGTAAAAGTTTCAATATCTCATCACCTCCATCTGCCTTAATTATTTTTTAATTGAGAATACATTGACTAAAATTCCATGTTTATTTTTTATTTTATTCCTGCTAGGTTATGGGCTGCGCCCATCCCCCAACATCAGGAAGTAAAAGTAAAAGAATAAATCCTGAATTTTTAGGTGTTTATGGTAACAAAATATTTGTGTTTGGTAACAAAACTCTGTTACCGCTGCAACTCTCAATATACCTACGTTTAAGCGCCTGGTAACAAAGGTAACAAGATTTCTGAAGTTCTTTAACAAATAGAATAATTAATAATTTTATTACCTATTTTTTTCTGTTACTTTTGTTACTGGATAATAAAAACCATATTAATACCTAAATAAAGGGCTTATACATGGTAACAAACCCAAAATTATTTTTGTTACGCAATGTTACTTTTGTTACCGAATTTTAGTATCTTATTTTTATTCTTTGCCATTTTTTCGGTTAGTTCTAAAGATGTAGGACGAACATTTTCAGACTCATTAGTACAATCCTTAAACTTTAAACCTTCAAATATATCTTCAACTTGATTATTAATTTTCTTTTGTTTACGTTTTTCAGGTAATCCGAATTTCCTCTTGATTATTCTGCAAAACTCAGAACTTTTAAATGGTTTGTCATTTTGAATTTTACAAAAATCACAATACAATTTGTATATTTCATTAGTTATTAAAAAGTTATCAATATCTCCATCAATTAAATATGTATCAGCAAATCTTTCAGCATGATTACTATCCATACTATAATTTTCAAGCTGTTCTAAAGAAGAATTAGAATGTGAGAATTCCTCTTGTTCTGCTAACCGCTTTAGTCCCTCAAGTGCAAACTGCATTATACCTTCCATTTCCGTGTGCAATTTACCATCTTTCAAACTTAAGTCTATATCTTTGCCTTGAAATATATTGTTAAACGGTATAATAAGAAACCTTCTTCTTAATGCCTTATCAAAGTTCTCAATCTGAGGCAAATCATTCATGGCATACACAAGTTTACAAAATGGGTTGAAATTGAATGTATCTTTACATTTAAACTGTGCCTCAGTAGGATCACCCGAAGAAATGACTTTAATCCAAGCAGTATCTTTTATCATACTATTGTTTTCTTCAGTAGATATATTAATAACCTTATCTTTCAGGGAAGCTCTTAGAAACGACTTACTTAATAATGACATTGGAACGGTTCCATAATTAGCTTCACCTATTAAGGTTTTTAAGGTATCTATTAGAACTGACTTACCAGTACTACCTTCTCCATAAAAGATAAAGATTTTTTCAAATCTAACACTTGTTGTAAGACAATAACCAAACATTTCTTGAACAATATTAATATTTTCCTCGAATCCTTTAAATGTGGAGTCTAAGTATTTCATAAACTCTGGACATTTAGCGCTAGGATCATAACTCCAATCATAATGGATAGTCGAATAATCCTCCGGGAAATATTTATTTTCATAGAATTTAATATCTTTCCAATCAGATAAGTCCAGTGTACCATTATTTAATATGAGCCGGTTTCTATTGGAATTTATGTATCTTAACTCTATATATTTCTTATGTTCTATATGTTCAATAATCTGTTTTGTATAAAAAGGTTTCGAATACTCTTTCATTTCTGCTGTAATCAATTGAGCAATATAATTTTTTTCTACATTGATCCAGAACTTAGCATTAAACATAAAATGTCCTTGTTTAGGGACAAATATTATATTGTATATTGACAGTATTTCATCACTAGCTTTGTTAACATCAAAATTTCCTTCATTATCGAAGTACTTATCTATAACCGATTTTACGGTCTTTTGTTTACTTGCCATTTATACCCCTTTCTTTTCCGTGTATCTTAGGATAATTAAGTCGTTAACCTTCTCAAATCATCTTTAAGGCCCGGAATATCTTGAAAAATAAAAACTGTTCTCTCTGGATTATTTTTATTTGGTTTTACATCAATAATTTTATAACCTAGACGTAATAAGCCCCTGGCCACTCTGCCTGTATAAATTAACTTGACTAATTCATTACTCACTTTTTGATCCTCTCTAATTTTTGTTAGCAACCTTGCCGAAATGACTCTTCATTTCAATGATAATTTCATCATCTAAATCCACCATCCGGTGGTGTCTTTGCCAATTCCATTTTTTCATTTCCTGTTTAATACCTTCTACATTGTGAAATGAAAATACCAACCCTTCATCTGTCTTAGTGTTTGGTAATATTTTTCTTATAGAATATTTTTTAGAAAGTAGATAATTAGCCAATTCCAATTCAAAAACCAGTACCGGCTTTCCTATGGTTTTCTTATTAGAATTCTCCTGTTCTACTATGACCTGATTATCGTCATTGATCGTAATGCTAATATTCATCGTGTTATTTTTCCTTTCTCAAACTGATTGATAAATTCGATATATTTAGCCAGTAGTTTATCGGACAAATTTGTTTGCGAATTCTCGAATTGTGATAGTGTTGATACGCAGCACCCACAATATTCAGAAACATCTATTAATCTTATTCTGTGACGTTTACGCCATACTTGAAACTGTTCACGTTCTTTTAAATTGTTAATTAGAGACATAATCTATTCTCCTTCACTGAAATATTTTGTTTTAAAGTAAAAAATATGGAGGTATCCCCATTGAGGATACCCCTATGTTTAAGCCTTATTCGCCTGTTGCATCAATAGCAGCAGTAGTAACATCTTCGGTAATTACATTACCATTAACATCTTTCAGGGTGTTAGCTTCAACCTTAATTTTGTTGGTTGCGGTAGACAACGCACTAGCAAAGGTAATAACCAATTTACCATCAGTGATTTTTACACTATCACCGGAAGCAAGAGCAGAGAAGGTACTTCCATCAGTTGCAACAGTAATTCCAGCTTTCAATGCAGCCGCATTAGCAGTAGCATTTACCACGTTTTCACTGAAGGTCATGGTTACTATTTTCTTAGTTGCATCAAGAGCGGCACTTGTATAAGTAGGTGCAGCGTTATCTTCAATCATTACAAATAATACAGCAGCAGTAGGATTGAGGAATTTCAAAGTATTTTCCATTTCAATAAATCCTTTTCTGCTTGAACCTGTCTTTGCTAAATCCTGATATTTCAATGCTCTAAGACTTGCAAATTTCAGATAATCCATGTTAGTCAATATCATTGTATTGGCTGGTAAACTATCGCAAAGATAAACAAAGGCAGAACCATATGTAAGATTTATCTTTTTTGCGGGACTCCCAAATTCATCGGTAACACCGATATAACTAGTTTTGTCATAAAACAAATCGGATACTGCATCCATCATTTCATAGCTACAAAGCAAAACAAGGTTCTGGCTTGCAGTTCCGGCCTGTTTCATAAGCTTACACATAGCGTTAAGGTCCGAAAGATTAGGAGTTGCATTTCTTGAAATAGTATTTTCCACAGTAATAAAGTTGTACAAACCCTTCATCTGCCTGGGTGTTGCAGGAGTACCGGACTCATCTTCCTTGTAAACCCCATTTATGAGATAATATTCCAAGTCTCGTTTTGCCTCTAGCATTCTATTATTCAACTCATGAGCAAACAGATCAGCAATATTCTCCAACGATACCGCATCAGCAGTTTCAGAAACCGATATTGCTTTAGAAATAATTTGGCATACGTTTTTATCGCCTGTTGAGCGGTCAGAAGCCTGGAATGCTGTAACATCTGCACCTTCAAGACTTAGAGCGTTAGTATTATCCAAGTTTTCATATTTCCAATTGGTAATCACTGAACCAATTTTTTGAGTGCCTTTTTTCATCAAAAGGGATGAGAAAGGCAAGTTAACTGTATCCAAAAGTATAAGTTCTTTTGTAAGATCAAGGATTTCATATTCTAAATTCGCAGTTTTTATCATGGTTATTATAATTCCCCCTTAATTAAATATTTTTGATAGTTTAGATTTAAGCATTCCCTCTACATTACCGGCTTTTTCGGCATTGGAGTATTCGTCAGTTTGTGAATGCTTATCCTCTGGCCTAAATGAATTATCAATTTTCTGTTGCTTTTTCATTTCAACCAGTTTGGTAATCTTGGCTTGGGCTTTTTCAATAGAATCAGCTTCCACCAAATCAAACATGACTTCTGGATCAAGCCCCAGCTTAGTCATTTCCAGCTTGATAGAATTAGTCAAATTGCCTTTTTCAAGTTCCTTGACTTTTTCAATAGCCTTGTTACCTTCGATGACATTATTCTTGAGATCGGTTAATTCCGTTTCAAACGGCTTAAACAGTTCAATAACCTCATCTTTTGAATAAGTTTCCTTATCCAAATTCAGCATATTTACACCTCCATAAAATTTGTAAATTTATTAAAAGGGCTTTGCCCGATTAATCAGAAAATTAAAGAGTGCCTGAAGTTACAAGCACTCTTTGTAGCGTATGAGATTCCCACTACTCAGCAATTTTTCCTTTGTTTTGGAGGAGTCCAGGCTCGAACTGAACGAAATTGCTAAAACGGCTCCTATATAATGATAAGATACCCATGTATATTAACCCCTGCCTGCTATTCAGGGGATAATAACAATCTCAAAATATTATTTTGTGTTTTTTATATTATATTTTTTAAAGAATTTTTTCAAATTGCTTTCACAATATAGATAACTCTTTTTCACCTTTTTCCGCTATTTCGCTTTTATGTTTTTTAACTATTTTTTTGAGCCAATATTTTAAAGGCGTTTCATTGCATTCTTCTAAAATAAATTTATAATCTTCAATCATTCGTCTCTTAATTTTACCCAAGCACTTGCTTTTTTCTGTATCTAATGCTTTTTTGCTTTTAAATCCCATTAAATCAATTACTTTTTCCGCTGGCATTAAATCATAATATAAGTATTTTATTAATTGCCGTTCTCTTTTTGATAGTGTTCTAACAATAATATTTTTAAAATATGTTCGATATTCTTTGCCAAAGTTTATATTGCTAAAATCTACTTTTTGGATTTTACACTTCGCATAAATATATTCTGTTTTTTTGCTTTTAGAGTCCTCCCGCAACTTGAAATAATTATCACCTATTTTATATCTGAATATATCACTAGGGAATACTGCAGTTAAGTTGTTGTATTTATACCATTTATTAAGTTTTCTTTTTCTAATTTTATTAATTTCGTTATTGTATTCTTCGTCATTCAAGGTTATATTATCTTCTCTAAACTTTTTATAAGGAATATCATATTTTCTTATAACCGCAACATCATTTGTAACCCATTTTTGATACTCTTCATCTGTACCCCCTTCGTTAACCTGTTCTTCGTTAATCATAATATTTGCGCTGGCTTCTTCCTCACACTCTTCCTCATCATTAATTATGCTTCTATCATCCCTACCACTTACACCATATTCATGAAAATCAACGTAATATTTATTTGAATAATTAAAATCAAGATCGTCCTTACAATATGTTTCATGAATAAACATAGGTTCTAAAAGCTTGTTGCCTTGCATTTCCTCAAATTGGTCATAGTATTTCTGGAATATAGCCCATATACGATTTGGAAACCTTCTGTTAATCGGTTGTCTAAAGCAATATGATAATAAATTTGCCTTTGGGTCTTTAATCTCTTCAAATATTTTGTAATCTTTTAAGAGGCCATTCAATATTTTGATTACTATCAAACTAAAATCATCAAGATTTTTTCCATAGTGATAAGCCATTTTTTTAGATTGTGTTTTAGAAAACTTAATAAAATCTTCGTCTGATAAAATACTCTCTATAATTAAGTCTCTTTCATCTTCAATACCCTTAAAAACTAAATGGGTATTGCTGATCATACTTTTTGAGTTAAGTTCAATATTTAGATTAGCAAGTTCTCTAATTAGTGCATTGACTTGTTCATTATTTAATACTTCGTCGTTCATATTCCTTTCTATATTTCCTCCCTATTAATTATTTGTGTGCATAAGGGGATAGGGCTGGCCTACCCCTTATGCTTATCCGTTATTCTTCTAAGAATTTTAAGCAGTAACAAATTGCTTGTATAATTCCACAAATTGTGATACTTGTTTTTTTAATAATTCCATTTCTTCAGTGGTCAAACCATCCAGATAGTCTTTTAATTCTATTTTGTTTTTGTTACATTCACTAATAAGACTTGCATAACTGATAAGTTTCTTATATGCCTCTTTTTTTTCACCATCATCCTGGCCTTCATTTAATATTGAAAGCCAATTACTACATCTATTATCAGAATGTTCTGCCGGAGCCAATCGTGAGACTTTTCCTTGGCCAGCCACAATTAACCCCTTATGATCCTCGTAAACAAAGGGTCTTTTATTTTTCAGTTTTTCATAAAAGTTCAACAGAGTCCCTCCAATCGTTGCATCTCTTAAATACATGTATAATGAGCATAAAAAAAGCAAGAAAACTAAACCTACAAAATAGTAGGTTAACCCCTTGCTGTGCTGCTTTAAGGATCGTTAATATATAATTGTTCCAAACCAATTTCCCTCCCTTCATTGTTAGCGCGGAAACAACAAAGGTATAGGGAAAATTTATTTTATTTAGATTCTATCAAAATAATTATTTGCTGTTTCCACGCCATTGATTCAACTCCCATTTTTAGATTTTTAATATAAATGTACCAATATATTTATCATGATATATTTTTTTCTAATTGTCAATAATTTTTTTCTTCGTTTCTCCGCAATGGTTCCATATTGTAAGTATATTATTATCTCGCATTATGTTTTTGTTTTAAAACCTTACATTTTTATTTCGTTTGTTAGCAGAAATATAAATGTAAAGTTTTCAAAAGAATATTTATATTAATAGAATAATAGTAAAAAGGGTCAAGGAGAATTTATTGTCTCCTTGAAATATAGTACATACTTAGTAGTATCTTAAGCGCACTTTTCAATACCTTCTAAACAACATATAATGTGTATCCAAGATGTGAAAATATCAAACTTCAGTTTGAAAATCACATTATCTTCTGACCCAAACTCATCATATTCTTCCCAAACATCGTTTAAGTCTCCGTCCTTTTTAAGATAGAACCAATCTTCGCTATCAAGCTCACCAAATCCAATTTCATTTTCATAATCGCGGTAATCGAAATTATCAATCCACATTGGGATGGTTCTGGCCCCTACAAAGTTAAGTTGAAGTGATCTGCCCTTAAATGTTTGGAATAAGGACATGATTTTGAAATAATCAATTTTCTCCATTAAAACTAATACCTCCAATTATTTATTTATATTCAATATTTCATTAACTACAATTCTATATATTCACCTCTTTTCCTATTGTGTTTCTGTTACCGTCTTAATATATCACGCATTTGTTTTCTATGCAATATTTTTCTTAACATTTTTTTCCATGCTGTCAACATGATTTATTTATTTTTATAAAACAAAGTCTGGTTCAAAACCAGACTTTAAATCATAAATATACTAATATTTTATATAAGTTAATTTAATTTCGCAAAATATACTTGTTGTTTTTCATCATATACTGCCTCATGCCGTTCAGCCTCTTCTATTTTGATTCCTAATTTTTCAATCAAAGATTTTGCTTGTATTTTTGTCTTTTCGATATAGCGTGCACCTTTCTCGTTTTCAGCAACAGGCTTAAACTGAATAATTTTTGCCTTCTTGTCAAATGCAATTTGTATGTAGTTCCCTAACTGATCTTTTAAAGCCTTACTTAAAACGATATTACCATTCTTAGATAACCTGATCCAAAATGGTTTGTCTAAAAATTCATCATCTTCCCAAAGTTCAAATGCCATTTAATCAACACCTTTCATTTTATTTATAATACTATTATATTATTCTTTTAATAAATTGCAATATATTGTTACAGCAATCATTTTTTAAACACTTTTTTCTTTTTTGTTTTATATCCCACATCATAATTTAAAACACTTTTTATGCTGATGATCTTGGTTATTTTTCACATAAAAACTAATGTATCTAATCTATTATTTTACTCTCTATTGGATGAAAATGATGTGGGCAAGGGGTAAGGTAGGGTAAAAATTTTGAAGGGCTTTTTGAGGGGATTTATTGACTATTAATTAGATAGATTTTGATGTTCTAAACGGGATTTAAAGAAGATAAAGAAAAGGATCAAATATTACTTTTAATAACATTATATTATTATTGTTATTGCTATTAATTATTATTATTTACATCGTTTCAGTACATCACCGGGGTTAAATTTATTCGTGTCTAACCGTGATATACCATTTAATTGCAATTAAACAAATGACTAAATATCGGGCTTCATGGCTAGTTGTTACTAGTCGTGATAGTAGTCAATTAATTCGCAACGAGGGGGTCGTGGGTTCGAATCCCATCGTCTCCACCAAATTTAACACTACCTATTGATAAACTTTAAGTTTGTCTGATAGGTGGTTTTCCTTTGAAGGGTGTTTATGGCAAAGAAACTC
>Ga0228536_1001932_pt1 | contig 15150 bp, 15 predicted proteins | sample SJ1Smetagenome_FD_168611 | JGI IMG/M metagenome (GOLD analysis project Ga0228536, IMG submission 168611) | Enriched culture of PCE-dechlorinating microbial communities from Ithaca, New York, USA - SJ1.S | ecosystem: Engineered > Modeled > Simulated communities (microbial... > Unclassified...
TCTCGAAATGGGGCAGCTTCCACTCCCGGTCGGTGGAATACCTGGCCAGCCCGCCTCCGAGATGGTCGCGGATCCCGCCGACCCACATGCGGGCAATGGTGGTATCCGCCATTTCCAGCGCACGCTCTTCCCCGAACTTCTTCCAGTAGCTGAAGAGGAACAGCAGCCACGACGGCATGGGGAACTTCGGCTCCTTCCCGAACCCTCCCCACCGGCCGTCATAGAGGCTCCCCAGCTGGGCGTACGCTTTACGGGCGACATCCTCGCCGGGGCAGGCTCCCGGTTCAGGCGCCCCCTTCTTCAGGAGGGTGTCCCGGATGCTTCGTGCCGACTCCTCCACCTGCTCCCGCTGAGTCTTCCACAGCCATTTCACCCGGGGGACCATGTCCATCATCCCGGGCCGCCCCGCCGTCTCCCTCTTCGGGATGTAGGAAGCGGCAAAAAAGGGCATCCCCTCCGGCGTCACGAAGGCGTTCAGCGGCCAGCCGCCGTTCCCGTTCATCATCCGGCACACGGCCATGAAGTTGCCGTCAATATCCGGACGCTCCTCCCGGTCCACCTTCACAGGAATGCAGGCATCGTTCAGCATTTCCGCGACTTCCGGGTCGCTGAACGACTCGTGCTCCATCACATGGCACCAGTGGCAGGTGGCGTATCCTATGGAAACAAAAAGAGGCTTGTCCTCTTCCTTCGCCTTCAGGAACGCCTCCTCCCCCCAGGGATGCCAGTTCACGGGGTTCCGGGCATGCTGCAGCAGGTAGGGCGACTTCTCCCCCGCCAGGCGGTTCATCTTCCCGGTCATGGGGTCGCCTCCTCCCACAGGGGAAGAATATCCTCGATGGCCTCCATGACCACCCAGGCCCCCGCTTCCGTGAGACTCTCCGGAGTGAAATTCCCGGTGGTGAGCCCCACGGCCTTCACCCCGGCCGCCCTTGCCGCCGTCATATCGTCAGCCGTATCGCCGACGTACAGCGTCTCGTCAGATCCACACCCAAGGCTCTCCATCCCCCGCAGGATCATGTCTGGGGCAGGCTTGGCGTTCACCACGTCAGCCATCCCCACCACGGAACGGAAATACCGCTCAAGCCCCGTCGCCTTCAGCGGATGGGCCGGGGAATGGCGGTTCGACGCGATCCCCAGGATGACCCCTTTCTCCAACAGGGCCTCGAGGACGCTGATCGTACCCGGAAAGGGAACGATCCCCGCGAACTCCCGCTCGAGGAACACGGCCCGGAAATCCTCAAGCCACTGCTCCTCAAACCGTCCCCAGACCTTTATCCATGATTCCCGTATGGGAAGACCTATCACGGAGAGCACCTGCTCCCTCGTCACGGCAGGCAGTCCCTGCCGTGACGCGAGCAGGTTCATGGTATCCCGGATGGCGTAGCTGCTGTCCACCAGGGTCATATCGAAATCGAAAATTGCGCATCGAAACACTTCCAACCACCTCTTTCCTACTTTTCTATTCAATGGTACCCTGCGGGCGGACAAAAGGAAAGGACCATCGGATATGCTATAGTCAAAAAAAGATGCAGACGACAGCATTGGAATCTTTCAGAATGAAAGCGGTGAAAGAAAATGTTCAGGGAAATGAGGAGAAACAGGCAGCTGTTGTCCACGGAAGACACAAAAGCCGTATTGGACAGGTGCACGAACGGCGTCCTCGCGTGCCGGGGCGATGAAGGGTACCCCTATGCGGTGCCGCTCAGCTATGTGTACTTCAACAACAGGATCTACTTTCATTCAGCAAAAGCCGGCCATAAGATGGACGCCATCACCCGGGACCCCAGGGTTTCTTTTGCCGTGGTGGATGAAGATACCATAGTGAGCAAAGAATATACGACCTATTTCCGAAGCGCTATCGCCTTCGGCAGAGCGCGGATAGCTGAGGGTGAGGAACGACTCGAAGCATTCAGGGCCCTGGTCGAAAAGTATTCCGGCGACCAGCCCGAAGAGGCCAGGCACAGGGAAATAGCCGGATGCACGCAGGCTGTTATCGTTGCAGTCGACGTTGAGCACATAACCGGCAAGGAAGCCGTCGAATACGCCAGGGCAAAACAATAATCACCCTCCTGACAATTCTGCAGCACTAAATCATCAGCTTCGTCACACGGTTTTCCTGCTTCAGTTCCCCGGACTCGGATCGCATGGTTGCACGGAACCGGTACTGTTGGTGTATTTTCTTCATGAACGCTATTTTTTCGATCCTTTTCATAAAACAGTGGTAATATAGTAAAAATGGTTTTTTTCAGCAAGAACACAGTAAATTAGGAAAATATCAGACGATACCGAGACGACAGGAACATGCGGTGCAGTCGGGGAATACAGGCATTGGCAGTACTTAGGGCACAGGGAAAGAGATCTGCGGCTTCTATTGGGTCAGAAAAGGAAATCCGGGCTTTTGTGCCGGCATATCCAACCCGTGTGGGGGACAGGAGGAATCGCTTTGAAAATTGCCAGATCATCGGACTGGAAGACCATCGCGCTGCCCTCAAAGAGGACGACCATACCGCTCAGCCGGTCATTTTCGGAAAAAGAGATGGAAATGATACGGAGAGGGCTCATACCGGAAGAGATGGAAGACAAGTGGTTCATCTACTGGCAGGATAATACCCTTTTCTTTCACCGGAGCTGGACGGGGTTCTGCCTGTTTGTTGTCCGGTTTGTACCTGAAGAGGACGGTTGGAAAACAGTAGAAGCCGATGTAAACAGGGATCCCGGACAATACCGGGAAACGTCCGACGAAAAAGACGCCGGCCTGATCCTCTTTCTTATCGATCTGCTTCTGCTTCACAAACGCGACGCGTCTTTTCCCTGCAGGGGGAAGGACGCCATGGAACATGCCATCATGGGCTGGAGCATGGTCGGCAGAGCCATCGGGGGACATCACCCGAACGAAGACAAAGAAGACCGGCAATAAGCCTCTGAACATGAAGAGATACCCGTTCATGCACTCGTAGGAACGGACCGCCCCAAGGAGCGGTCCGTTTTTTCGAAACAAACATCTGCTAGGGGGTCTCAGTTTCCCTCCAGCACCTTCAGGTTTTCCGCAAGCACCCTTTCGGGCAGCAGATCCTCGAGGGCCTTTCGGTAGTGCTCCAGTTCCACTCCCGGGATGAGCTGTTCCTTCACGGCCCTCGACAGCAGGGCCACGTTCTGCATCCGCACGTCGGGAAGCTCCCTGCGCACGGTAATATGCCGGACATTCAGGCGGCGGCAGGCCTCCTCCACATCTTCGGTCGAGACCGCGTCAGCCTTTCCCAGCCGCACGTCAAGGGGCTGCCAGAGAGTGTCGTAGAACAGCAGTACACCCCCAAGGGCAGCGTAGGCCTCCAAGGCCCTCAGTGCCTCCGTCCGCTCCAGGGCCATCACCAGCGACGCCGCTCCCCTGCGCACAAGGGGCGTGGTGACTTCCCCCCCTATCCGAACGAAGGATTCCACCATGCCGCCCCTCTGGGCAAGGCCGTGGGTATCCACGCCGCACACGGGAAGGCCTGCATGGTCGGCAGCCCTTATGACAACCTCGCTCAGGAGGCCGATCCCCTGGCCCCCCACTCCGGACATGTAGATATCGAACCGCTTCATGCCTGCTCACCTCCCCTGCTCTCCTTCCGAAGGCCGATGGCCTTCACCGGGCAGGTCTGGATACACGACCCGTCGCCGATGCACAGTTCCGGGCTCACTGTGACCGTTCCATCTTCATCGCGCTGGAAAGAGGGGCACCCGAATGACTCCACGCACAAGTGGAGTCGGTCGCACTTCTCCTGGTCAACCTCCACCGATTTCCGCACGTAGTCCGTGCTCCGCTGCTGTTCCCTCGTGTATTTCAGCATGCAGGGGTGCCGGGCGATGACCACAGAAAAGCCCTCCTCGGCGTTCGCCTCCTTCACCAGTTCGATGAGCTTCGCCTGGCTGTAGGCGTCCACCTCGCGGATGCTCTTCACTCCCAGCCCCTCGAGCACTCCCCTTATGGGGATGGCCTCAGACGGTCCGTTGGCGTTCCGCCCGGCGCCCGGATGATCCTGGTGCCCCGTCATGGCCGTGGTGCCGTTCTCCATCACGATAAGGGTCAGGTTGTGGTTGTTGAACACCGCGTTCACGATGCCCGGCAATCCGGCGTGGAAGAGGGTGGAGTCGCCGATGAAGCTGACCACCTTCCTGGTTTTGTTGAAAAGTGACAGCCCTGCCCCCGTTCCCGTAGAGTGCCCCATGGAGAGGAGCACTTCCCCCACTTTGTAGGGCGGCAGGAAGCCGAGGGTGTGGCAGCCGATATCCGCAACAGTGATGTCTTCTTTTGCCAGTGCCTTCCTCACCGCGTAGAACGCGGAACGGTGGCCGCATCCGGGGCACATCTGTGGCGGGCGGGGCGCAAGGGATGGCTGCCGCTTCGCTCCCCTGAGGGGGATCATGTCCGGCCAGGTTTTGGCCATCACCTCGGCAGTCTTGTCAGGAGTGTACTCACCGATCCAGTCGTCCTCGTCGCTCTTTCCGATTATGGAAACACTCATACCCCGGTCAAAGGCAAGAGCCTTTATCTCCTTCTCCATAACGTCGTCCAACTCTTCAAGGATCTTCACCTCTTCGTGGGCCCTGAGGAACGTCTCGATCGTCTTCTCCGGAAGAGGGTGCACCACCCCGAGTTTCAGAATATCCGGGCTCTGCTCCGAGTCCTCAAGTACGTTGAGAAGCGACCGGAATGGAAGCCCTGCGGTGATCACGCCCCGGAAGGAGTCCGATCCCTTTCTCACCTCGCAGAACGCGGGCGAATCCATCTCGCACCCCGCGAGGGAAAGCCGTGCAAGGGCCCTCCGCTTCATCTCCAGGGCGGCCGACGTCAGGGGGACTGAGGGCCCCGCAGACGAGTCGAACCGTGGTTCCGTGCCTGGTGCCTTCTTCTCCCATGCCCCGAAGGCCACTTTTTCCTTGCCGTGGCACACGTGGGTGGTCATCCGGAGGATCACGGGCATCTTCATCCGCCGCGACAGGGCCATGGCCTCGAGGTAATACCGGTAGGCCTCCGACGGCGACGACGGCTCCAACACCGGGATGTAGGCCATTCGGGCCACGTGCCGGTTGTCCTGCTCATTCTGGGACGAATTGGCCCCGGGGTCGTCCCCAAGCACCGCCACGAGCCCTCCCGTCAGTTCCATAAGGGAGAGCTGCACGAAGGAATCGGCGGCCACGTTGAGCCCCACGCTCTTGAAGAAGACGCACGACGGGTGGCCGTTGAGCGATGCCCCGCAGGCCACCTCCGTCGCGACCTTCTCGTTTGTTGAAAACTCGAAGTAAAACGGGCGCTTACCCGCAGGAATGGATAGCAGCGCAGATGCGATCTCAGGGGTGGGAGACCCCGGGTACGATGTGATGACCTCTGTCCCGGACTCGATCATCGCCCGTGCAAGGGCCGTATTCCCGAGCACGATCTCGGAAAATGGACCCTGCTGCTGCAGCATTTCGCCGAGATTCTTCAATTCCCTTCCTCCTTTCGGATCAATAGGGGTTTACCGTCCGGCAGATGAAAACGTCCCTTCCCCGGTAGGTGAAATGCTCTATGAGGATCCGGTCCTCCTTGAATGTCATGTTCTTCGACACGTGAAGCTTGATCCTTCCCGCTTCGTCCCGGAGAAGGAAAAAACCGTCGGCCGAATGAGGCTTGCCGCTCTCAACGAGAGCGGAGGGCTCCTCCCCTCAGGTGCTCCTGTAAATACCCCAGTCCAGATTGAACTCCTTATCGACCCCTTCAAGCTTATCCAGCACGCCGGGGGCAAACTCAAGTACAGGAGCATCAGCCGCCGATGCGGCCGGAACCCCCGCGATCCCTGCAGCAAAGGCCGCTGCAAACAGCATCACCAGGCACAGCACAACTCTTTGTGTTCTCATGTCACTTCTCCTTTCCAGAGATGCTTTCATGGAAAAATTGTACCATGACAGGGTATAGCGGTATTCAGCCCTTTTGCGGATAGGGGATCAGCCCGCCTTACCTCCTGGGCGACAGCTGCACCTCCGGCAGCCCCCTCGGGTACGCCTGGTCATGGAATTCCTCCTTCCGAAAGCCATAAAAGAAGCCGTACCCTTTCGGTTACGGCTTTTCCGTAGTTCGTTCCCCTATTCGTAATGACTCCAGGCGCAGACCACCTTGACCGTCCGGTCCTCCTCGAGTATCTGGTATATTACCCGATGCTGCCGGTTGATCCTCTTCGAGTAAGCCCCTTTAAGTTCGCCCACCAGTTTCTCCCTCGGAGGCGCGTAGGGGTTTTCTCTGAGGGCCCGCCCAATGGACCGGATCTTCTCACCCCAACCCCGTTCGATGACCTTTTCTCTATCCTTCAAGGCCTCCTTCGTGTAGAAGACCCGCCAAGGCCTATCAGGCATCTTCGTCTATTTCAACGCACTCGGACAGGGGAGTCGCCATGCCGATGAGAATTTTATCCCGCATTCCGGGTATCGCCGTAATAGCGAGAGTCTCCTGAATGTCGCGATAGTCGTCCTCTGAAAGGACCACCACGTTGCCCCGCTTTCCGGTAATATAGACCGGTTCCTCCGTCTCCGTCACGTGATCGATCAGCCTGTACAGATTTGCCCTCGCCTTACTCGCCGTGATGATCACACCGTCACCCCCTTAACGCATTCATAATAGTACGTATTTTCGTACGTGTCAAGCATTCGATCTGTTCGTTTCTCCACCATGGGGGCTGTTTGAAGTCCTCTGCATTCTGCTCCGCGTACTCCCGGATATCCTTGCTCAGCTTCTCGATCTGCTGTTCACGGTTCCCGGTAAAGCCGGGGATAAGCCCTTTCCCCATTTCACCCTATCCTCTGTCGGAAATAATTAGGCTCCAGAGTGTTTCCGGAACGTTTCGGGACAATTGCACATGTCCCAAAAACCCCCCCCGGTTTCGGCAAAGAATGTAAAGAGAACCCGAACAGAAAAAATCCATCGCCAGGTCCGAAGGAGCGGCGGAAAGGCCTGTTTTCAAAAAAAACGCCTAATGCAGCAGGTGCCGAAGACAAAGGATCTGCACGCCTTCCCTCCGGGCTGCCGAACAGGCCCGTTTCAGCCGTACGCGCAGTTCTCTGAAATTCCCGGGGAAATTCATTCTCTCCAGTGCATCAACGGCATCGAGAGATATCCTGCGAATTCCATCCCCCTCCAGGTATCCAGGGTTGACCTCCTCCTCCTGGAGGCTCAGACTGACGAGCAGCCTCATATCCTTCCTGCGCTCCCTGAGCGGCGGAAGGGAGATGACGCAGTCAAACCTGTAGAAAAGATCCTCGCGGAAAGAGGGGTTTCCTGAAGCGATCCACTCCCGAACAGGCCGGTTGGTTGCCGCTACTATTATCAAGGGTGCTGAAAAGGGTTTTCCGTGCCATCCCATCGGGCTTACAAGACCTTAGTCGAGGAATGTAAGCAGGCGCGTCTGGCAGGCCGGGTCCATGTCCGCTATCCCTTTCGTAACGCGAAATCCCTCTGCCTCGAGAAGTTCACAGTAACGGGACGCGGACTTGTATTCTTCGAACTTCGTCTCCGCGTACTCCCAGATATCGTCGCTCAGTTTCAGGATCTTTTCCTCCCGGTCTCGTATGAAACCGGGAATCTCTTCTTTTTTCATTCGACACGTACTCCTTTTAGAATTCCGCTCCTTTGGGTCTCGGAGGGATGATATTTTATATCCTGTACCGACCAGTTCATTATTCGACAAACAAGATGCTATAGGTTAACCTGATAAAGTCAAAAATTTTCAACAAATAAACAGAGAGAGGGAATCTCTCATCAAAATGGACTTTTATGCTATTTTATCAATACAAAGCAGCATGAGACCTCAAAATTTATATTGCTTCACCGTTCCCATAGTTCATGTGGATTAGGAAATCTGCAAATCCAGGTAAAAAAACAGAAACTGAAATAGAAACGGAAAGATCAGGGATGATACGGCCCACACGAGATGCAGGCGCTCTGACGCCTGATGCAGCCAAATAGGCGTCTTTTTGAAAATTAACCTTTACCGGGAGGATATGCACGTGAAAAAATTACATATTGAAAACTTTATGGATTCGGATCTTCCTTCTCTTCTGCCGGGCAGGTGTTTGCGATGATCGACCGCCCGGCAGATCCGGAGGAAAGACAGGAGTGTTACATGATCCTGGCGGGAAAGAATGCAACGGCAGACGGTTCCATTCTTCTCGCCCACGATAACGACCTGGCCGGACACCAGGCATCGCTGGTCGAAAAAATTCCCCGGATGAAACATGAACCTGGAGAAATGATCACTTTCCCTTCAGGACTGGAAATTCCCCAGGTTGACGAAACCTGTGAATGGATGGTCCTCAGGATCTACAGCGGATTTGCGGAAGGAGACGCAGTAGCAATCAATGAATATGGCGTCTCCATTGCCGGCGGAGTAGCCCAGGGCTCCGATCATAATAAAAAGGCTGGGGAGGCGGACCCCTTCATCAAAAAAGGGCTCAACGGAGGTGTCCGGTACGTCGCTCTCGAACGGTCAAAAACAGCCAGAGAGTGCGTTGAAACCATGGGCAGGCTGTACACTCAATACGGCGTCACCTATCCAAGCGGAGTTGGCGTGGCGGACGGAAATGAAATCTGGTACATCGAAGCAGGCGGCGGGCATCAGTGGGCTGCCGTGCGCGTACCGGATGACAGCTACCTGGCTGTGGCAAACGCATATAGAATAGGTGAAATCGATGAAAGCGATACCGAAAATTACCTTGCCTCCCCCAACCTTCTAAACTTCGCCAAAGAAAAAGGGTTGTGGGATCCCGCACAAGGCCCCTTTAACTTTGCAAAGGCATTTGGTTTGGGGAAAGTCAACGACAACCCCTACTACGATTCCAGAAGAGTGTGGAGGGGGCTTCAGCTTCTTTCTCCAGGTGTTGAATTCGATCCCGACCTCAAAGAATACCCTCTTTTCATGAAGCCGGACGAAAAACTTACCATGAAAAAACTCATCGACGTTCTCCGGGACACCTATGAAGGAACCCCATATTCACTCTATCCAGAAGAGGGTGGATCCAAAGAGCGTGGAATAGCAGTTCCCCACTGTATCCATACAGACGTGGTCCAGTTGAGGAACTGGCTCCCGAACGACATCGGTTCCGTCCTCTGGGCAGGGCTTGGAAGCCCCACCACCACAGCCTATGTACCTTTCTACTTCGGGATAAACGAGATCCCCAAGACCTACCAGACCGCCGGCCCTACCTACGATGCCGGCTCAGCATTCTGGATCAACCGTTCACTGCAGCATGTGGTCATCCCCTACTACAGGCACCTGATCGGTGAGGTCCTTCCAGTGTGGCAGAAATTTGAAAATGAAGCCATGGCATATCAGCCTGCGTTTGAGAAGGCAGCCCTTGAACTGTATACCGCTGACAAGTCGCTCGGAAAAAGTTTCCTGACCGCTTACAGCAATGGGCAAGCTCTTAATGTGCTGGAAACCACGAAGAAACTCTTTGAAATCACGAACTCAAGGCTGGCTGCAAATACCCGCAAATGGGTCAGCGGCAATTAAAAAGAGAGTAAGCAGGAATTTGGATGGCAACGTAATACACTGCACGTGAAAATTTCCGCTGAGTCTACCGATCAAAAGGCCTCCTACGGGACTGATCCCCAGGAGGTTTTTTTATGTAAAAAAAGAACCGATAACACCGCTTGATCCTCTTCCAGTAGGCCCTTTACGTCTTATTTCTCCACGAAGGCGCGTAGAAATTCTCCTGAAGGGTCCGCTCAATAGGCCGGATATTCTCACCTCACCCCACCCCCGTTCGATGAACTTCTCTCTCTCCTTCAGCCCCCTTCGTGTAGAAAACCTACCACGGGCTATCAGGCATCTTCGTCTATTTCAACGCACTCAGACATGGGAGTCACCATGCCTGTGAGAATTTTTCCCCGCATTCCTGGCATCGCTGTAATAGCGAGGGTCTCCTGAATGTCCCGGTAGTGGTTCTCTCAGAGGATCACCACGTTACCCCGCTTTCCCCTGATATAAACCAGTTCATTTGTCTCAATCACGTGTTCGATAAACCTATCCAGATTCGTCCTCGCCTTACCCGCCGTAATGATCACACCGTCACCCCCTGATGCATTCATCATGGTACGTTATTTTGTACGCGACAAGGATTCGATCTGGTAGTTTCTCCATCACAGGCACCGTTTGAAGCTCACTGCCTCCTGCTCCGCGTACTCCCGGATATCGTCACCCAGCTTCACGATCTGCTGTTAACAGTACCCGATAAAGTTGGGAATAAGCGCTATACACATTTCGGCACATCCTCGATCTGAAAAATTATGCTCCAGCAATTTTCCGGAGCGTTTCGGAATTGTTTGTACACATGGAATACCCTGATATTGTTAAGCAGAAAGAACAGGTCTTCCGTAGGAGAACTTTCTCATAAGGCGCTTGTCTTGGAATTACTGACACTAAAAAAGAGCGATATCGGTTTCAATAATGCATTGTATTTCCTCTGATTGACAAGCTCTTGCTGAGCTGTAAAATTTACTCATAATAAGTAAACCATTTCGGGAGAGAAGGGACTGCGTAGCGGGCCTTTCTCTCCCGTCTTATCACTGAACCGCTTTTTCAAGTTTCAATCCACGCCCCCGCACGGGGGGCGACCGTATGCCGTTTTAATGGCATTAAACCCAGTTGGGGTTTCAATCCACGCCCCCGCACGGGGGGCGACATGGCTCCTGTATTACCAGCCACCTGTGCGGCGAGTTTCAATCCACGCCCCCGCACGGGGGGCGACAACGCCTCGTAATTACCGCCACGGGCATTGTAGGTTTCAATCCACGCCCCCGCACGGGGGGCGACCAAAAAGATACAGCACACACACAATCGCAGTAGATGTTTCAATCCACGCCCCCGCACGGGGGGCGACCAGGAAAGCGAGGGGTGGGGAGTGACGTCTAAGGTTTCAATCCACGCCCCCGCACGGGGGGCGACAAAACAATTTGAAAGGGGTAACTCCGAGTTTCGGTTTCAATCCACGCCCCCGCACGGGGGGCGACTCGACAAAGCTGTAACAGACATTCTTTCAAACGTGTTTCAATCCACGCCCCCGCACGGGGGGCGACACTCACTTTCTGCGCAACTTGTGCGCTATGTTCAGTTTCAATCCACGCCCCCGCACGGGGGGCGACGGGCAACGGCGACGTTGAAAACTCGATCTACTGGTTTCAATCCACGCCCCCGCACGGGGGGCGACCGGTATCCCCTGCGGACCGGGAGATGTGATTTCAAGTTTCAATCCACGCCCCCGCACGGGGGGCGACACATGTACTTCTTACTATCGAGCTAACGAGTAAAGTTTCAATCCACGCCCCCGCACGGGGGGCGACGAGCATAGTCTTGACTGTGACTATGCTTAAAGCAGTTTCAATCCACGCCCCCGCACGGGGGGCGACGTTGCAGGGTATTCAAACATTTTGGATGCCGTAAGGTTTCAATCCACGCCCCCGCACGGGGGGCGACCCACACACCATGGCAACTCCAACGCACGCCATACGTTTCAATCCACGCCCCCGCACGGGGGGCGACCGGTAATCGCGCCACTCCTCTTCAGCAGTTGGTGTTTCAATCCACGCCCCCGCACGGGGGGCGACCTACACTGAGACTATGCCTCCGAGACGCCAGATAGTTTCAATCCACGCCCCCGCACGGGGGGCGACGGGATGAAGAGTATGTCATCCTCAAAGTGACGAAGGTTTCAATCCACGCCCCCGCACGGGGGGCGACTCAAGCCCGCCATAGAGACGGGCGAGAAAATCAGGGTTTCAATCCACGCCCCCGCACGGGGGGCGACAGATGAACACTGCTGTGATGCCAAGTGGACAAATGTTTCAATCCACGCCCCCGCACGGGGGGCGACACTCCGGGTCATCTCTGACAGACATCATCTCCCCGTTTCAATCCACGCCCCCGCACGGGGGGCGACGCGGCATCGTTCTCCCGGTCAGAGTCGTATGAAGGGTTTCAATCCACGCCCCCGCACGGGGGGCGACACTGACGGTATTGGAAGAAGGATACTGAGAGCAGAGTTTCAATCCACGCCCCCGCACGGGGGGCGACCTTGGTTCAGGCCGGAGTCCAGCCTGAGAGTGGGTTTCAATCCACGCCCCCGCACGGGGGGCGACGCCTTCCGTATCGCCTCCCACACCTCACCCCTCAGTTTCAATCCACGCCCCCGCACGGGGGGCGACACGACCTGGAACCATGGAGCACAATTGCCCCGTTGTTTCAATCCACGCCCCCGCACGGGGGGCGACTTCCCTTCTCCTCCGCGGCCGCGTCAGGCAGTCCGTTTCAATCCACGCCCCCGCACGGGGGGCGACATCTCCCCCCAGATGATGGTTTCGTTTTCATCCGGTTTCAATCCACGCCCCCGCACGGGGGGCGACGCAGGCGTCCACGGACAACGAGATCGGCACGGTGTTTCAATCCACGCCCCCGCACGGGGGGCGACACCACATTCCATCGCACCATCGAAAGTACTGCTCGTTTCAATCCACGCCCCCGCACGGGGGGCGACGGGCTGAAAAGCGGCGAAACGGTCGAAGTTTGGGTGTTTCAATCCACGCCCCCGCACGGGGGGCGACCGGCGCGGTACAGCGGCTTGCCGAGAGAATGAAGGGTTTCAATCCACGCCCCCGCACGGGGGGCGACGGACTTATTATGGCACAGGAACTCCGACATGGAGTTTCAATCCACGCCCCCGCACGGGGGGCGACCACAACCTAATAGCTCTCTCTATTACGTCAATTTGTTTCAATCCACGCCCCCGCACGGGGGGCGACGCCTATGATTGACGGGATAATCTGCAGGCTCCATGTTTCAATCCACGCCCCCGCACGGGGGGCGACACTGCATTTGGCATGTAATTGCTTCAGCCGTCAAGTTTCAATCCACGCCCCCGCACGGGGGGCGACGGTGCATGGGTTCAACCAAGGGTAGGGGGGGCCTGTTTCAATCCACGCCCCCGCACGGGGGGCGACGACATGATTATGGATTTGCGCTATCGCCTCGAAGTTTCAATCCACGCCCCCGCACGGGGGGCGACATCGGTTATGATCGTGCCCCCGTCGCCCAGGGTGTTTCAATCCACGCCCCCGCACGGGGGGCGACACGCCTGGCGCTACTCGGAATATCTGGAATCGCAGGTTTCAATCCACGCCCCCGCACGGGGGGCGACCAGCGCCGTGGGGGTCGAGTCCACCGTCAATTTCAGTTTCAATCCACGCCCCCGCACGGGGGGCGACTCAGGGGCGTTCGCATCGGCGATCGCCTACGGAGTTTCAATCCACGCCCCCGCACGGGGGGCGACAAGGTGAAAAAATCCGTGGGCGGCACCGAGGCTGTTTCAATCCACGCCCCCGCACGGGGGGCGACCTCGGCATCAAGAGGGAAAATATCCTCTCGTTCACGTTTCAATCCACGCCCCCGCACGGGGGGCGACGAACGGGAGCGCCGTCGGCGTACATCCTGCCGATGTTTCAATCCACGCCCCCGCACGGGGGGCGACGCGGCACGGCGTTCAGTAAATTAATGATTGAAATGTTTCAATCCACGCCCCCGCACGGGGGGCGACTTCATCCAGGGGCTTGCGTCTCTGAAGGGCACTGGTTTCAATCCACGCCCCCGCACGGGGGGCGACATCGTTCAAGCGGGTGTTCGGGCTGCCCGACGCGTTTCAATCCACGCCCCCGCACGGGGGGCGACAGATCGTGCCAATTACTACTTTTCCCCCCATTAATGTTTCAATCCACGCCCCCGCACGGGGGGCGACAATCCAAAACTGGCAATTACTGAAATATTGTCGGGGTTTCAATCCACGCCCCCGCACGGGGGGCGACGTCGGCGGCACCGAGGCTGAACTCAAGGCCATGGAGTTTCAATCCACGCCCCCGCACGGGGGGCGACGCAGGGGATCTCCCGATTTTCTCCTGGAGAGCACGTTTCAATCCACGCCCCCGCACGGGGGGCGACCTTCCGAGGGTGAGGCTCGCCTCCACCCCGGAGGGGTTTCAATCCACGCCCCCGCACGGGGGGCGACCTGGGATTCCGCGCCGCCGTTGCTACCATCCAGGGTTTCAATCCACGCCCCCGCACGGGGGGCGACGTGGAGTCCGTCACGAACAATACCACCCTGGTGCTGTTTCAATCCACGCCCCCGCACGGGGGGCGACGACTTCAATCCATCGAGAACTTGTTATTATTGATGTTTCAATCCACGCCCCCGCACGGGGGGCGACGCATTGCGCGCGGCGCACCTGTCGAGCATCGTAGTGTTTCAATCCACGCCCCCGCACGGGGGGCGACAACGCACGTTTCGCCGGTCGCCGGCACGGCATGAGTTTCAATCCACGCCCCCGCACGGGGGGCGACTTAAGGAGGTGAAGTGGTGGCTACGACTGGAAGGTTTCAATCCACGCCCCCGCACGGGGGGCGACTTTATCGGATATTCGCGGCATTGTGACTGTACGAGTTTCAATCCACGCCCCCGCACGGGGGGCGACATCGTAAATAAGAAAAGTTCGGAAACCGAACATGTTTCAATCCACGCCCCCGCACGGGGGGCGACCGACCTGGATATCTGGAGCAGCTACCAGGGCAGGTTTCAATCCACGCCCCCGCACGGGGGGCGACGACTGCTGGAATGAGGAGGTGGGGGAATGAAACTTGTTTCAATCCACGCCCCCGCACGGGGGGCGACGTATAGCCCCACAGAGCTGGGACTCGTGCGGCAGGAGTTTCAATCCACGCCCCCGCACGGGGGGCGACTAGCCCCACAGAGCTGGGACTCGTGCGGCAGGAGTTTCAATCCACGCCCCCGCACGGGGGGCGACTTTGCGAAGGAGTATTTGTGGAATCCGAGGCACTGTTTCAATCCACGCCCCCGCACGGGGGGCGACAGGCGTTCCGGATCGGGATAGAGCGGTACAAGCGGGTTTCAATCCACGCCCCCGCACGGGGGGCGACGATAACGGAGTTCGAGAGCGGCAAGGAGCAGCGGTTTCAATCCACGCCCCCGCACGGGGGGCGACCGTTGTACTTTCTCTTTCAGTCTTTCCAAGCTTTCGACTATTATAATCCGCGAAACTTATAAAAAATTACTTTTTCCAAAGTCCTCCAACTTCAA
>Ga0228536_1001933_pt1 | contig 15129 bp, 21 predicted proteins | sample SJ1Smetagenome_FD_168611 | JGI IMG/M metagenome (GOLD analysis project Ga0228536, IMG submission 168611) | Enriched culture of PCE-dechlorinating microbial communities from Ithaca, New York, USA - SJ1.S | ecosystem: Engineered > Modeled > Simulated communities (microbial... > Unclassified...
TTAATCTTCTCAGGGGGGTTGGGAAATTTGTAAGTCGTGGAATTCAAACGAAGTGAATCTTAACTAATCTGATTTAATCTTACAAATGGTTGTGAATACAAGGGGTTTTGAAGGGTCTGGTATTTTGGGCCGCTTGAACTTTGTCGTGTAAGTGATTTAAACGAGGTTTGAGAAATTTGGTTGAAAAGGGCGGTTCGTTATCAGGGGGTTTGAGAAATTTGGAGAGGGGTAGATCAGCGGCAATGTGTTGAGGGATAAGGATGTGCAGAGTAATAGACGTGACCATTAGTATCATGACCAACGGTCATTACTAATAGTCACCCGAAATACTAATAGTCACGCGTAACTGCCCGATATTACAAGTCATGGTGAAAACAGCCCCAAGGGAGGCAGAACAATGACCATTAGGGGGGGTCAGAATCAGTATTCATTTTTTGGCCCTAAAACGGTCTGAAGAGGGGTCGGAAAATTTCACAAGCTTTACGGTACGGTCCATTTAAATCACTGGCGGCGGGTCCATACATATCTCAGATAACGATTCCGAATATCAAAGAAACCCTTAGCACCAACAAAGATTTCAGAAGGTACATGCCGGGGAAGTCTGTTATTGGATTTGTGAGATATCCATTCTAAGTACATGGCAATTTCGCCGTAATTGAGGCCGCGCAGCGCAATGGTATCAATATTCGGAAGCGACTTTAGTCTTTCCGAAGGCAGACCACAAAGTATAACCGAGAGATTTTCAACATCCGTACTCTCTTGAAAGGAAATCAATTGAAGAATCACATTTCTCGGCACATCACCAGCATTATCCACTATAAGAGCAACCGGCTTCGGGCGGATCTCCTCCAATACTCTCTTTGTCTGCAATTCTCGTTCGTCCAATCGTCTCGTGAGCTTGGTATTCTGCCCGGATATATCTAAGATGATGGTATCGTAAAAGTCCTGCACGGTGCAGTCGTCCAGGCTAATGTAGGACGTGGAAGCTATCTTTATATCCTCGCTGCCGTACAGAAGGCGAAAGCGGTTCACAATGACCGTCTTGCCGGTTCCTATATCTCCAGCTATGACAAGATTTTTGTGCGAGATGACTGCATCGTGCATTCGACTGTGAACATACTTCATCTCTGTACTTATAAAGATATCTCCTTCGCTCGTAATATCGAAGATTGAGGCGGTCATATGTAACGAGTTCAGAATTTCATACCATTCGGGCGCGGACAGGCCATTCTCGTGCTCAGTCCCAGTCCATATCTCACCTTCACCGGTTTCTAACCATTTTCGACAGACATTAAAGGCTCGACAAATACTCAGAATAAGCTGATCAGAAGGCACATACTGATCCTTTTCCAACTGAGAAACATAAGGGGTCGAGATTCCAAGGGTTAATCCAAAAACTCTCTGAGTTCCAGCAGTAATTTTGCGGATATACTTGATACGCTGACCGATAGATGTAAGGTGACCCAACTTTGTGCTTGACATTAGTTTGGTGACCTTATAATATGGAAAACATATATGGCGCAGACAGTGACAGCATCAACCAAAAAAATAAAGGCAGCCATGGCCCTCAGGGGCCTCACGATGCATCTGATAGCGGACGCAATAGGCGTCACCCATGGCGGTGTCAGCCGGACTATCGCGGGTAACAGAAGAAATTCCCGTCTGCGCGCGAAGATCTCCCGGCTCCTGGGCCTTCCCCCGAGCGTCTGGCAAGATCTCGACGCCGAGCTCATGGCGCAGGAGAAACACCCGCAATGAAACGCCGCCTTCCATCCAACAAAATCAAACATGGTTTGATTGTATCAAAACAATCAGGAGCATGCAATGTCAAAGACAAGTAAAAGATTTGATGCGACACTATCCGGTCAGGGGCTCCTCTTTGATAACAATATAGCGGAAGGTGCCCTCGATGTTGACCTCGTGTTGCGGGACTCCCTCATAAGGTCCATGAGCCGATCGAACGATAGTCGCTATCAGATTGCCTCCAAGATCTCCGAGCTCACCCGACACAATTTCGGCAAAGACACGTTGGATAAAGTCGTTTCAAACGATGTGAATTACAACCTGCAAGCGCGGCTCCTTCCCGCCTTCTGCATGGTCACCAAGAGCTTGGCCCCTTTTGAAGCGCTCCTGGAGCCCCTCAACTGCTCCGTCGTCACCCCCGAGGATAACGCATTGTTAAAGCTTGCCCGGCTCACCCAGCAGCGGAATCACCTCAGCGTGGAGATCGCCCGCCTGGAGACGCAGCTCGGAATCAAAGGAGGCAAATAGTGAACACGACACAGAACTCCCCGTCTCTCGCACGGCTCGCCGAGGTGGGCCGGAGAAACCAGAAGCTCCTGGACACCCTCTTCCCGTCTCCCGAGACCGCAAAATCCCCACTTACCGCCCTTTCGACCTCAACGGACCGTTTCCTCGGGTCCGTCGCCGAGTCCTCCAGGATCCTCAGACGCCTGGGCGCAGGGAGGACCGACAGATGAGCGACAGACTCCTCGAAAGACTCAAGGCCGGAACGGACAACAGGAAGACGGTGCGCTTTCCCGGGACGGAGACGAACGTCATGATCCGTCCCCTCTCGGAGGCGGAGCGCCAGGCGGCCCACTTCGCCACGGAGCAGCACTTCAAGCGCCAGGGCATCGACGTCACGATGTCCACCGTCGAGGCATACGAGGCCGAGAAGACGGTCCAGCTCCTTTACCGGGCGGTGAGCGACGAGGAGGGAAACCCCCTGGCCGCGACAGTGAGGAGGTTCGCGGAGCTCCTGACCATCAACGAGAAGAGCGCCCTTGTCGACGAGTACATGACCCACGAAAGGGATTCCTCCCCGAATCCAGAGACCCTGAGCGAAGAGGAGATCGATGAGATCCTGGAAAGCCTAAAAAAAAATCAGGCGATTCCTGGGAGCGTTTCAAGTATGTCCATCGCAAGACAGCTTATCATCTCTTTGGCAAACCGGCTCACGACCTTACAACAGGCCAGTGGCTCTACATCTTAGCAATGGAGCTCTCGATGGAAGAGAAGGCCGAGGGCAAGAAAACGAAGACTTACAAGGTGAGAAGGCATGGCAGATAACACCGTAAGCATCATCATCACCGGCGACGGAAGGAAGTTCGACGAGGCGATCAACAGGACAGGAAGGAATATCAAGACCTTCGGGGACCGCACGATCGAGACATTCCGGCGCGTCGGGCGTACGATACAGCATGTCGGGGACAGGGTAATGACGCCCTTCACCGCCATCGCATCGGGGGCCGGGATCGCCATGGCGGGGAAGTCCGTTATCGACTTCGATGCCCGCCTCGCCCGCCTCGCCATCCAGGCCGGGAAGTCCGCCAAGGACATGCTGGCGCTCAAGAAGACCCTCTTCGACGTCGGGAGCGAGACGTATCAGACGCCGGAGGATCTCCTCGCCGCCATGGAGCAGATCGTCGAGAAGACCGGCGACTTCGATCTTGCCGTCAAAAGCCTTCGAGACATGGGCTACACCGCTTCCGCCTCGGCTGCGCCCCTTCAGGATATCGGTGCCCTCACCTCCAACCTCAGCGAGAAGTTCGGCATCGCGAAGACGGAGATGCGGGAGGCCTTCGACATCCTCATCGAACAGGGGAAAACGGGTGCCTTCACCCTCATGAAGATGGCCGGGCTCGGCGAGCGACTCTTCACCGCAGCCGCGAGCTGGGGGATGAAGGGCAAGCAGAGCCTGCGGGACTTCGGTGCCTTCCTCCAGATCGTCAAGACGGGCACCGGCAACGAGGAGCAGGCCACGACTGCCGTTGAGCGGACCTTCGCGGACCTCATCCAGAATCACAAGAAGGTCCGGGAGCTCGCGCGCGTCAATATCTTCGATCCCGTGCAGTCCAAGAAGCAGGGCCGGGCCGTCACGCGGGACTTCGCCTCCGTCATGAAGGAGATCATCACGAATACCAAGGGAGATCAGGTGAAGCTGCGCCAGATCTTCGGAGATGAGTCCATCAGGGCCGTCAACGCGATGGCGACAAAATACAGCGAGTTCGGGGATTTCCGGGTGTTTGACGACCTGGCCAAGCGCGGCGGTGACGGTACACAAATGATGAAGGACTTCGGCTTCTGGACCACAACGACGGCCGCGAAGGTCAACAGGTTCAGGATAGAGCTCTCGAAGTTCGCCAACGAGAACCTTGCGGGACCTATCGAGGCCTTGACCAAAGCTCTGGACTTCCTCAACAAGAACCCCGTCATCACCAAGGGCGGACTCTATACCATCCTTGGACTCGGCGGAATGCTGGCCGTCGGGAAGACCTTCGCCTTCATCAACGAGACGATAGGGATGCTCACCGGCAGGTCGGGAGGAAAAGGCGGCGGGAAGGCGGGTCTTCCCGGAATGGGCAAGGCAATGCCCGTCTTCATCACCAACTGGCCGGGAGGTGCAATCCCGTTGCCTTCAAGCTCTCTTCCGGGAGGGAAGAACATCCCCGGTGGTGGATCCGGGAGCTGGAGGGATATCACCGCAGGCAAGGCGGGTCTCGCGTTTTCTGTGGGATACGCCGCCGGAACGGCAATCAATGAAGGACTGAGCGCACTGATCAAGTGGGCGACCGACGGGAGGGATAACTCCCTGGGAGAGCGCCTCGCCAGCACGTCTTCAAGGTCTATGGAAGGAGCTCTCAGGCAGCGGACACTGGACCGGCTCACCTCCGAGCTGATGGAGGCCAAGAAGGCCGGGAACAGGGATCGCATGGATGAGATCAGGAACGAGATCAACATCATGCTGAAGGTCGATCAAAACGGACGCATGATCGTCGATGTGGACACGATGAAGGCGAATGTGAAGGCCAATATCGATACGATGAACCATGGACAGTTCGGGGTACCCGGCAAATGACGGGATGGGTTACAACCGGAGAGCTTGCAGGACTCTGTGAGGTGCCGATAAGCGCTATTCAAACCAAAATTCGCAGAAGGCGTTTCACCATGGTGAGTCATGGGATCGGTCACAATGTAGGACGCGGCGGCAAGATCTGGCTCATCAACATCAACGATCCGGCGATCCCCGAGACCGCCCGCGAGAAGTACTATTCATCATTTCCTCACAACGAAGCCATCCATGCCGTTTCCACATGCGTAGTACCCTCCTTTGCAAAGGGACGGGCAGAGCGGATGCTGCCCGTCCCTGCTTCTCATGGCATGATGGTCCCGGCCAACCTCAAGACCATCGCCCTCGCCCGTCTTGATCTCGTCAGGGCCTGGCAGGATTACCGGTGCCTTAACGGAGCAGCCCACGGCGAGCGGCTCAAGACCGACAGAGAATTTGCAAATGCCTACAACCTGGGCATCCTTCTTCCCCAGGCCTACCAGATCCTGGGCAAGGTCAGCATCAAGACCGTCTATCGCTGGCACCGGGATCTTGCTGGGTCCGCCGACTGGACTCTCCTGGTGCCCGACTGGAGATCCCTCGAAAGAACCGAGCCTTCCCTTACACGGATGGAAAGGGAGGTCTTCTCGAAATGCCTCCTGAACCCTTCCCGCATGTCCATCGGGGAGGCAACGAAGATGGTGAAGGCTGCCCTGGTAAAGAGAAATATCCCTTCCCCCTCGGCACCGATCACCTTTAGAAGGTGGGCAAACTGGTTCCGTACCAAGAATTCCCACATCTGGACCATCATGCGGGATGGGGAGAAGGCCCTCAAGGACAAGGAGATCTTCTCGATGCGCCGCGATGCCTCGAAGCTCAACGTCGGTGATGTCCTTGTGGCTGATGGCCACAGGCTCAACTTCCAGGTCATAAACCCCTTCACGGGCAAGCCCTGCCGGGCAACCCTTATCGGGTACCTCGACTGGATGAGCTGGAACCTTGCGGGATACGAGATCATGATCGAGGAGAGCACGCAGGCGATCGCGTCAGCGCTCAGGAACTCCATCGTCAACCTCGGCAAGGTCCCCCGGATTTGCTACCAGGACAATGGCAAGGCGTTCCGGGCACGGTTCTTCACTCAGGACGTGAGCTTCGAGGAGTCCGGCCTCTCAGGCCTTTTCGGCCGCCTCGGGATCTCGCCCGTCTACGCGCGGCCGTACAACGCCAGGGCGAAGGTGATTGAACGTTGGTTCAAGGAGTTCACGGGTAAGTTCGAGCGCCTCCTTCCCTCTTTTACCGGCGCGTCAGTTGTCGACAAGCCTGCCTGGCTCCAGCGTAACGAGAAGTTTCACCGGATCCATCACAACGACTACATCCCCACGATCCAAGAGGCCGTGGAGTTCATCAACGCATGGATTCACGAATACCTTGAGATTCAGCCCTGTCCACATGTCAAGGGCAAGACGATCGGCGAGGTCTTCCAGGAGGGGCGCGGCCCCGGTGTCGACGTGAGCGAGCTTGACGAGCTGATGCTCGCCACGGAAGTGAAGACCATCCGCGCGAACGGGATCCGGTTCCTCGGGGCGGACTACTATGATGACGCCCTCTTCGGCCTTCGCGAGCAGGTCTTCGTCAAGTACTCGCTGAGCGACCTCTCCCACGTCCGGATCTATGACCGCCAGGGGCGTTTCCTGTGCAAGGCCGACAGGACCATAAGCACTCACCCCATGGCGGCGCTTCTCGGCGACGCTAAGGACGTCGCGGAGGTCAAACACCTCATCAGCAAACAGCGTTCCCTCCAGAAAGCCGTTATCAAGGCGGCGAAGGAACTCATGCCGAAGAAGCAGGAACTTCCGCCCTGGTCCGACATCGTACCCCTCTCGCCGAAGACCATGGAGAAGCTCGAAGAGGTGACAGCACCCGCGCCGGAGACCGGCGAGCGCCACATCCCGGAATACATGCTGAAGAGCGGCCAGGCGAAGGATCCCGAGCCCGCCCCGGTGATCCCGGAGAACAGACAGGAAGCGAGGCCCGTCACGCGGCCCATATTCACCGGAGAGATAGAGCGCTACGAATGGCACCAGAGACACGGCTGCCAGACAAGGGAAGACGAGGATTGGTGTGATTGGTTCCGCACCACCAGGACATACACCAGTCTCGGACTATTCAATAGCCGGGAACAAGGACCTGTACAGGACAGGATCATGTCCAGGTATGGAATGCACAGATAAGAAGAACCCCATGACGGCCTGACCCGTCGACGGGGCTCAAATCCAACGCACAAAAGGAGCATAGCCGATGAGACAGATCTTTGCAAGGACTTCAAACGTCACCCGGTTCTGTGGCGCCATGGAACGGCTCCAGGAGAGAGACGCTGCCCTGCCCGGCATGGCCCTTGTCTTCGGTGAGCCCGGCCTCGGCAAGACGAGAACGGCCCTCTGGTGGGCGGTTTTGAACAATGGAGTCTTCATCCGGACCAAGAAGCTCATGTCCGGCCGGTGGCTCCTTGAAGAGATAGTCGCCGAACTCGGCGAGGCCCCGGCCTACCGGACCTCGGACCTCTTCCGTCAGATCGTCGAACAACTCCTTTCGAGGCCCCGGACGCTTATCGTCGATGAGGTGGATTACCTGTGCTACGACGCGCGCGTCCTGGAGACGCTCCGGGACATCCATGATGTGACCGGGACCTCGATGGTGTTCCTCGGCATGGACGGGGCGGATAGGAAGCTTAATCGCTACCGCCACCTCTATGACCGGTTCATTGAGATTATCCGCTTCCAACCGCTGACCAGGGATGATGTTGCCGACGTCGCGGGACAGCTCTGCGAGGTGAGGCTTACCGGCGATGCCATTGACTTTATCTACGGGGACGCGGGGCGGTTCCGGCAGGTCCTCAAGTGGTTCTACAAGGCGGAGGTCATCGCCAGGGTGAACAACCTGGAAGAGATCTCCGCCGCGGATCTCGGGAGGAAGTGATGCTTAAGGCAGTCATGCAGGCCTGTCTTTCCTTCGGTGAGCGGTTCTATTCGCTGACACAGGTGGCCGAAGCCACGGGGATGGAGAGGAAGGAGACCCGGCACAGGCTCTGGAAGCTGGAGGCGGCGGCCCTCATCACGCGCTTCCGCAGCCAGGAGATCCCCACAGTCAGGGGCCGACCCCTTAAAGAGATCTACTACCGGAGTACAAGCCTTCTCACAAAACGGTTTCACGAAGGGAACGAGCGCCCCGTCTCGAAGATGAACGGCTGGGACAGGATGTGGCAGGCGCTGCGGGCACTCAGGCGCTTCACCCGCAGCGATCTTGCCCAGATCTGCGGACAGGACATGGGTAACGTCAAGTGCTTCACCAAGGCATATCGTCAGGCCGGATACCTGCGCTGTCTCGGAAAGGGCGGTTCCCGCAACGTCATGTGGATCCTCGTCAAGGACCCCGGACCGAAGAGACCCTCCTACAAGGGAGAGACCCATGTGGATTGAGATCCTCAAGAAGGAAGTGAAGGCGCGGGGCCTGGCCAGCGTGGCCACGGAGCTCGGCGTCTCGCGGTCCACGGTGAGCCTCGTTTGCAACGGCAAGTATCCCGGAGGCACGGCGAGGATCGAGGAGCGGATCAGGAAGATATTCGGTGTGAACGGTCGTGTCGCCTGCCCGGTCCAGGGAGAGATCTCCCCGGCACGTTGCGCCGAGACGCGCAGGCGGGCGCAGGCGATAGGCATGAAGGCAAGTAACCCCGAGACCTTAAGGCTCTACAGGGCGTGTCTCGGGTGTTCGGTGAGGGGGTGAACATGAACGGCGCAATGATGACCTGGGACCAGGCGGAGACGATCACCTTTATGCTGGAAGGACTGAATCTGTCGGAAAAACGTTACAGGCTGATCCTGGCCCGACACGGCATCGACCCCGACGGGGAACTCACGTCAAGGACCGTCTCCCTCGATCAGGCTGCAAAGGTCATAGAATCCCTGAACGAGGTCTATTTCGAGCTCCGGGGGAGAAAGATCACGAAGGACCAGATCAGGAAAATCCATACCCTGAAGACAGCCCTTGACCTGCCCGATGACGTATACAGGCAGGGCCTAAGGGACCTCTTCTGTGTCGAGACCTCGAAGGTCCTCACCTGCCGACAGGCGAAGTACCTCCTCGATGTCTTGGAGATGGAAGGCGTCATGAACGGCGTCTGGAGCAGGCGGGAGTACCGCGACAAGTACAACGAGCTGGCGCGGCGTTCCGGTATGGCGGTACCTGCGCAGCTCCGCAAGATCGAGGCGACCTGGCAGGGGCTCTATCCCGAGAGCGACCAGGCGCGGCGCCAGAAGAACCTCAGGAGCTTCCTCTTCAGGTTCTTCAAGGTCTCGGATCTCAGGTTCCTCGACCAGGAGGCAGCGAACAAGGTCCTCTACGCCCTGAGGAAGATGTCGGAGAGGAAAGAGGCCACACCGAAAAACGCCCCTCAGACGCGTTTTGGAGGCAAGGCCGGATGAAACCACACGGACCGGACGGAAAAGTAAAATTAAACGAGTTTAAACAGGTCTCAGCCGATTCTGAAAGAGGCCCGGGACCGGCAATACAGACAAGGAGGGAACGATGAAGACGGCAACGGCACAAAAGGCGGCCGGGGAACAAACCCCTAACGTAAAGAGATGTGCGACCCTCAAGGAGGCGATGCAGTCCTCGACGATCGGCCGCATCAATGACCTCGTCAGGCGGATCGAGGGCAAACGGGAGGATGCGGTCATGAGCATCGAGTCCGCGCAGGCGCTCCTTAGCCTCCTCGATATCGTCTACTATTCCCATGCAACGGATCTCAGGGAGATCAACCTCGGCGCCATGACCCACATACTGGGCGGCCTGGCGAAGAACGCCATGGACAGCCTCATGAGTATCGAAGAACAGACAGGGGAAATCGCGCAGCTCTGTTAAGGAGGAGATGCCAGATGGAAAAACAACAGGGACAGAAACCCATAGACATGGCCATGAAATGCAGTTACACGGTCGCACTGCTCGCGGAGCTGATCTCCCAGGACGGTCCTCCGCACGGGCTCAATCTCTCGGAAGAAGGCGTGGAGGGTCTCCACTTCCTTCTCAGGGAGATCGAATCGACGCTGGACGGCCTGATCGAAATGCTGCCCGCGAACGCTTAGACAGAAGGAGACAACCAGACATGAAGCACACCAGGAATACGGGGAAGAGATTCAAGGAAGTGGAGGAACGCATCGAGGAGATCGCGTCCTCGGGGAGGAAGATCCATGTCCGATAACGTGGAGCTCCGCGTCGGGAACGCGGTCATCAAAAACTGGCTCTCCTACACAATCGAGGCGGACATCTACAGAGCAGATGACTCCTTCTCCCTGGAGCTGGCGTATCCCGAAGTCAATATATCGGCGGGACAGGAGTGCAAGCTCTATGTCAACGGTGAGCCTGAGCTCACCGGGATTATCGATCGGGTAAACAGAAGCTACGACAAGTCGGGGGAGAGGCTTCGGGTAGATGGCCGCGACCTCATGGGAATCATTGTTGACTCCTACTGCGAGGAGTTTTTCACACTTCAGGGAACAACGGTGAAGGCGCTGGCTGAACGGCTTCTGAAGAACGTTCCCTTCATCAACCGCAAGACGATCATTTATCAGGAGGACTTCGCTGGCCGTCTGAAACGGAAAGGGAAGTCCTCCGCGGAGTCTTCCTTGTACTTCATCGACGCACCGCACAATTTCTCCCAGGTGGAACCGGGCATGACGGTTTTCGAGGTTCTGAGGCAATACTCCGCGAGCCGGGGCATGATGTTCTTCGCATTGCCGAACGGCACCTTCGTTTTCGGCAGGCCGAGACAGAAGGGCAAACCCCTCTTCAGCATTGTCTGCAACCGGGATGGGAAGGAGAACAACGTACTGGAAGGGGAGATGACGAACGATATCTCCCGGCAGTACTCGAAGATAACCGTCCTCGGCCAGCAGCAGGGCACGGACTCCACCGCGTCAACAGCGGTCAATACGAAGGCGTCCGTCATTGACAATTCCGTCCCGTTCTACAAACCCATGGTGGTCAAGGACAATAACGACTTTCAGGCCCCGGCTCTGCACGCCCGGATGCTCATGGAGAAGGCGAAACATGACGGGTTCCAGCTCCGCTACAAGGTTCCCTTCCACAGCCAGGGAGACAAGAACTGGGCGATCAACGAGCTCTGTACGGTGAAGGATGAGGTGTTCGGCATCAACGGGACATATCTCATCTACAGCAGGACTATGGAGCTGTCGCGCCATGGATCTTACACGACCGTCACGCTCGGAACTCCGGGGGTGGCCAAGTAGTACCGGAAACAAATCAGTTCACACATATAGTAAGGAGGCACGCAAAATGAAGGACCTGAAGAAATTGAAGTCGGAGCTCAAGGACACCGAGGAGCGGATCGCGCAGATCGGCCCGGAGAGGGAGAAGCTCCAGGAGCGCCTTGAAGCAGCAAAGAAAAAGCACTCACAGATCGAGACGCAGATCACGGAGCTCAGGGGCGAGCGGCAGGATCTGCTCGTCGCCGAGGAAGGCCTTGAGGACGTGAACGCCCGCCTCAAGGAGGTGAGAAAGTCCGAGGAGATCCTCGAAGATGAGATCCAGGGCCTCTCGCGCACGATCGAGAGCCTGAACACGACGGATGCCCGGCTTGCCGATCTCGCGATTGACCTGCGCAAGGACATCGTCAAGGAAGGGACGCTCCGCCCCCTCGTGGTCGAATACAACAAACTCGCCCCGGAGCTCGCCGAGGTTCTCAAGAAGATCTACGCAGCGATAGACACTTACAGAAGAGACTTCAATTCACCCGCCCAGAGGGTTGTTGAGGCCCATGAAGGCAATATAGGCCCGAGGATCCTGCCGGGGATCTGGCTACCGGGAGAGGATCCTGCGCCCAATTATTACGACCGGGCCGTTGAGGCGTCGAAGCGCCAAGCTCAGGCAAATGAGAAAACCATGAAAGAAAGATATCCCGATTGCAGGTGTTTCCGGTGCGCGAACTATGCCGGTGTATCGCCCCACCTGACGGTTCACTGCGAGGCCATTAAAGGCGAGATCCCCGGAGAGATCCTCGCCGGACAGAAACCGACCTATCCCGGCGACCGGTGGGCGATGTTCTACCGCCAGTGCAGTTTCACACCTGTGAACTGATCGAAGACATGTAAAGGCCAGGTCCCTTGGGGTAGGACCTGGCCGTGTCAAATGACCTGGAATTCCTTACCGGTGAGACGATCTTAGCACACCGGGAGGATAAATGGAAGAGACGGGAGACAGGCAGCTCTTGAACATGTTCATACGGGACGCGATGAAGATACCGCTCATGACGAGAGAAGAGGAGAATCTGGAGGCCCGCAGGGCCGTGGCCGGGGACATCGCGGCTCGTAACCGGCTCGTCAGCGCAAACCTGCGGTTTGTCCTCGCCGTGGTCTATCGGTACCGGAACCTGGGCATACCTCTTCTTGATCTCCTCTCCGCGGGATGCATGGGAGCCCTCATCGCCGCGAGCAAATACGATCCCGATGTCGGCGTGCGCTTCATGACGTATGCCGAGTACTGGATCAGGCAGCGCATGCGGAGGGCTATCGCTGACGAAGGACGGGATCCTTCCACGGTATCCCTCGATGCTCCGGTTCCCGGAGACAGGGAAAGAACCCTCAAGGATCTCCTGGCCGACGATGGGAGATCCTTCGAGAACGCTCTTAGCGGTTTCGACATGGAGCGGATCCTCGAACATTCGGGAGTCCTCACCGAAGGGGAGAGGCGCTGCCTGAGGCTGCGCTATTACAGGGACCTGACGCAGAGGCAGGCCGCCGCGTCCCTGGGAGTCAGCAGATCCTGGGTGGCTCAGATCGAGACGAAGGCGCTCCACAAGCTCAGGAGGTTCCTTGCCCGGTCTCAGAGAATCGGATTCTCCAACATCATCGAGGAGCAGAGATAATGCCGGAACGGACGGAGATGAAGAAGAGCTGGCTATCGCTTATCCACGTGGGGAAGACCCAGCTCAACATGACGGACGGCGATTACCGCGACCTTCTGAAGAGGCGCTACGGCGTGACGACGGCCAGGGACCTCGCCCCCGCCCAGGGGAAGGATCTCATAGGGTACTTCAAGTCCCTGGGCTTTCAGCCCCAGGACCGCAAAAGGATGTGTACCTTCTGCCTTCCCCGCCCGCGCCGCGAGAAGAAGATACCCGAGGGCGTGGTGTACACCGCGAGTCCCCAGCAGCTCGCCCTTATCAGGCGGCTCAAGGAAGACATCCGGTGGTACACGGTCGACGGGTTCAAAGGCTGGCTCAGGCGCTACTTCGGGATAACGGAGATCAAGCTCTCCACCGACGCGAGCATGGTCATCACCGGATTGAAGGGACTCTGGAGAAGCCAGCACAAGTGCACGTGCCGCCTCGTTGAGGAGAACCGCAGGGGAGCGGCGCGATGAGCGATGTGACGATGATGTGTCTGACAATACCACTAAGGAGTGACGTGATGAAGAAGGCAACACCCGAGGAAATGGTGCGGTCCGCCCTGATGAGCGGCAAGATCGGCCCGGACCGGGAGCAGTGGGCCAGGGATTACGCGACGCGAGACCCGAAGGGCTTTGAGGTTTTCGTGAACAAGGCCGTGGCCATCCCTGCCGCCAGGACGGAGCCAGCGAAGGAGCGGGAGATCGACGAGACGCAGAGGATGATTAACGCCCTCTTCGGTGTCGACGATGAGACGTTCAGGAAGTACGGACCCGAGGCAACGACAACGAGCAAGGGCGAGGATGCCGACGAGATACAAAGGATCATCAACCGCCTCTTCGGGATCGAGGAGCCCCGGCAAGGAACGGGTAAGACCGACCTCGACGAGACGCAGAGACACATCAACAAGCTCTGCGGCGTCGATGACGAGACCTTCCTCAAGCACGGTGGCCGGTAGTGGGTGTTATCCACAGCCAGGGCAGGGACGGAAGAAAAAGCGTGATGGGGCCGGAGGGGCGCCACATCCCTCATAGGGCCGATCCCGTGAGCCCGGGACCCGTCCAACTGGCCGCGGCGACTTTCCAGTTGTCAGCCCCATCAACGTCAGAGAGTCTATCACACTTCAAGGAGGTGTCAAATGGCTGAGCCGACGCAAGGCATACCCGAGGAAATACGGGACAACGTCCTCATCGAGGATCTCCAGCCGGTGCTTCAGATGATCGCCGGGATCGTGGGGATCGAGGGAGCCCTCAGGATCTCTGCCGAATGCGGCGGAACGAGCCTCTACATCCCGAAGGTTGAGAACGCCCTCCAGAATGCCCGCGAGCGGGCGATGGTGAACGCCTTTGCGGGGGATAACTACCAGGACCTGGCGAAGAAGTATAAGGTCTCCGAGAGATACGTGAGGAGTGTTATCGAGAAGGCCCGAAAAGCCATCAGGACAGGGATCGGAGCCCACGCGAAGTGAGCGCTCGTCTCTGCAAGAATCGCTGCCCCATGGAAGGTAAGGAGCGAACAGCCCCTGGAGACTGTGGCGTTCTGCACCGGAGTATCGGGAACCCAGGCCCACTCCGGTGGATTGGTGGATCGTTGTGAGAGTGTTAGATGGTCACTTCTCCGTGCAAAAGCCCACCGGTCTTTGCCGTATCGGGACACGGCTCATGGCATCGACATCCACAATATACCACAGGGAAGGCCGGAGGACAAATGAGCCTCGATAGATCGATGACCGGGACCATCCAGGCCGCCAGGATCTACATGCGCCACTCCGTGGAGGAATTCAGCGGGTTCCTGAAGGACCGCTACGGCGTGCTCTATCCCGATGACCTGACGCCCGGGCAGATCGAGGATCTCCTCGAATACTTCAGACTCATCGGGTTCCTCAAGGCGAAGAGGAACTGGACCTGCACGCTCTGCAAGCCCAGGGCGCGGAAGCCGGGAGACACGTCCACCGTCTCGCCGGGGCAACGGGTCCTTCTCCGGGCGCTGGCAGACAGCGTGAAGTGGGGTCATGAAACGGCGTTTAAAACGTGGTTATCGCGGTACTTCGGTATCGAGGAGGTGGCCACGGGTGATGATGCCTCGCGCGTTATCGTCGCCCTGAAGGGCCTTAGACGCAGCCAGAAGAAGAGATGCCAGGGATGCGCCTGGCGGTTTGATATTGGAGTGAACGGTAGTTTAGACCCTTAAACCGCCGTTGACTATAGAAGCAAAACAGGACATGGCCATTCGAGCTTGTGAAAAGTCCAGAATGGACATGATTTTTGCGCCCTCGAATCAGGAAAAAAGTTTTCAACCAAATTGCTCAACGAAATTTCCCAAACCTGTAGATAACGCTAAG
>Ga0228536_1001936_pt1 | contig 15115 bp, 16 predicted proteins | sample SJ1Smetagenome_FD_168611 | JGI IMG/M metagenome (GOLD analysis project Ga0228536, IMG submission 168611) | Enriched culture of PCE-dechlorinating microbial communities from Ithaca, New York, USA - SJ1.S | ecosystem: Engineered > Modeled > Simulated communities (microbial... > Unclassified...
AGGCCGCTGGGCGCGCGCTTGACCAACTGGTGCAAAACCGCCGCGAGAGAGGGGAACGTGGGCCGCATCTGCGAAACCTCAGCCTGTTTTTGCGTGGACCAGGACGCGGGAAAACGCCTATCCGATATGGGGCCGGGACCTAGCCCCGGAAGGCCTGCATGAACTGCTCGTGCAGGTCGCGGGGCTTGGGCCCGGGCTTGATGTCCTGGGCCCGGGGCAGCAGCTCGGCGGGAATGCCCTGGTCCACCAACTGGGCGTGGCGGCGGGTGGGCATGGTCTCCTGGTCGCAGAGCTTGGACACGCTGTTGGGCGTCACGCCCAGACGGCGGCCCAGCTCGGAGAACGTAAGACCGTTACGGGAAAGCCAGAGGCGGAGCGCCTCTTGCCGTGTCAATGAAGATAAGTTAGGGCTGATAGGCAATTGCATACGTCACCTCGGGGGATTGGAATGAGCCAGGAAAAACTCACCGTCGGCAAGCTGCGCCGAACCCTGCGGGACTTGCCGCCCGACATGCCCGTGACCTTCGGCAGCACGTCGTATTCCCGTCTTCCATTGACCTTTGTGGGCACGAAGACTTGGGACGATGACGACAAGATCGTGATGATCGAGCTGTGCGAGCTCTTCGCGACCACCGAAGAGGAGAAAAGCGTCGCGGAGCCCGAACACAGCCTGCGGATCACGGTTGAAGACCTGCTTTTGAGGTTGAAGCCCTACGAGGACGACTGGACCGTGGGCTTCAGCTGCTCCCTGGAAGGAACGCCGCTGGAGTTCCAGCGCATGGGGCCGGTGCTGGCCTTTGACCTCGTCCAGCCCCGGCCGCCGTTGGGCTGGGACGAACTGGAGCAGAAGGCTCACCGATGCCTCCAGGAGGGCACGATCCTTGGGGGGAACGGCAACAAGGGCGGCGCGTGATGCTCCACGACGCGCAGCAGGGACTTGATGCTGCCGGCCGGGTAGAAGAGGTTCTCGCCGGGATAACAGGGGTCCTGCTCCATGGTGCGGATGATGTACTTTGAGGAACGCCGCTCGATGATGAGGAGTTCAAGCTCGCGGTCGTACCTCAACTCCACCTCCAGGGCCAAACGGCGCAGCCATTCGGCCGTGATGGCCAACCGGGATTCGATGCGCTGGTCGGCCTTGGGCTGCGCCTTGGGACCGGCAGGGGCCGCCGCTGACGGCGACTGGCCGAGAAGACGGCCGAGGGTGAGCTGAAAGGTTTCCCGGTCGCGGGGATCGGGCAGGATTTGTGCGAGGAGCTTTTCGAATTCGGAAACGGTTTCGCTCGACATGGTTTCCTCCGGCTTGGCGTGAAAATGTTCGGTTCGCGCTTAATGTTGATTGACCGATATTCGAGATTTCGAAAGGTGTCAATCGAAATTTCGAAAAGAGGAACAATGTGCACACAATTTTTTGAACGAATCCTGAAAGTGATCGCCGAATGCACATCGAACAATCAGGCCGCTTTCTCTAAGAAAATCGGCGAAGCGCAGAGCACTGTCCATGGGTATCTCAACCCAGAAGGACAGGACAAGGTGAAGTCCAAGACCATCATTCGAATTCTCGAAGAATTTAAAGTCAACGCCAACTGGCTGCTTCTGGGCGAAGGCCCCATGTTCCGCGACCAGATTCAGACCCTGGCCGACCCCATTGCACAGCGCGTGGAGGCCGTGGGCCGGGCCATGCGCGAGTCAGGCGCGGCCGAGGCCGACATCCTGAAGGCCATCCGGGCCATGATCGACGGCGAGATCGCCAAGGCCGAGCCCACCAAGGAGCCTGACCCTGCGCCCTCCGCCGGCAGCGCTTCCGCGTGATCCCAGGGGGCAAGGGGCCGCGGAGGCCCACCGGCGGGGCGTGATGCCGGGGGGAGAGAAGGGGGACGTCGGGGTTCGCCTCGGCGGCCAGGTCAAACATGAGGAGCAGACAGGGTGGCCAAGACCACTGACGCATACGCCAACGGAAACAACGGCGCGGAGACCGAACGCGCGGACCTGCACAAGATCATCTGGCGCATCGCCAACGACCTGCGCGGCAGCGTGGACGGCTGGGACTTCAAGGGCTATGTGCTGGGCTTTTTGTTCTACCGCTTCATCTCCGAGAACCTCGCCGCCTACCTCAACGAGCAGGAGCGCGCGGCCGGGGCTTCGGACTTCGACTACGCCGACCTGAGCGACGCGGACGCCGAATCCGGCCGCGCCGAGACCGTGAGGGAAAAGGGATTCTACATCCTGCCCTCGCAGCTGTTCGCCAATGTGCGCAAGCGCGCCCGGCAGGACGCGGACCTCAACGAGACCTTGAGCCGCGTCTTCGCCGACATCGAGGCCTCGGCCAAGGGCGCGGACAGCGAGGACGACTTCAAGGGCCTGTTCGACGACATCGACGTCAATTCCAGCAAGCTCGGCCCCACGGTGGCCAAGCGCAACGAGAAGCTGGTCAAGCTGCTCGAGGCCATCGGCGACCTGCCCCTGAACAACGGCTCGGGGACATTCTCGGGCAACAGCATCGACCTCTTCGGCGACGCCTACGAATATCTGATGCAGATGTACGCCTCCACCGCGGGCAAGTCCGGCGGCGAGTTCTACACCCCGCAGGAGGTCTCCGAGCTCTTGGCCCGCATCACGGTGGTCGGCAAGGAAGAGGTGAACAAGGTCTATGACCCGGCCTGCGGCTCCGGCTCCCTGCTGCTGAAATTCGCCAAGGTGCTGGGGCCGGACAAGGTGCGCCAAGGCTTCTTCGGCCAGGAGATCAACCTGACCACCTACAACCTGTGCCGGATCAACATGTTCCTGCACGATATCAACTTCGAGAAGTTCGACATCGCCCACGGCGACACGCTCACCGACCCCAAGCACTGGGACGATGAGCCCTTCGAGGCCATCGTCTCCAATCCGCCGTACTCCATCAAATGGGACGGCGACGCCAACCCCCTGCTCATCAACGACCCGCGCTTCGCGCCCGCGGGCGTGCTCGCGCCCAAGAGCAAGGCCGACCTGGCCTTCACCATGCACATCCTTTCCTGGCTGGCGGTGAACGGCACGGCGGCCGTGGTCGAATTCCCCGGCGTGCTCTATCGCGGCGGGGCCGAGGCCAAGATCAGGCAATACCTCATCGACAACAACTACGTGGACGCGGTGATCCAACTGCCGCCCGACCTGTTCTTCGGCACCACCATCGCCACCTGCGTCATCGTGCTCAAGAAGTCCAAGTTCGACAACGCCACCCTGTTCATCGACGCATCCAAGGAATTCACCCGCAACGGCAACAAGAACAAGCTCACCGAGCCGCATCGGGAAAAAATCCTCGAGGCCTACACCGGCCGCCAGGACATCCCCCACTTCGCCCGTCTGGTGCATAACGCCGACATCGCCGCGAACAGCTACAACATCGCGGTGTCCTCGTACGTGGAGCAGGAGGACGCCCGCGAGGCCGTGGACATCCAGGCGCTCAACGCCGAGATCGGCCGTATCGTGGCCCGGCAGGCCGAACTCCGGGAGCGGATCGACGCCATTGTCGCCGACCTGGAAGGGGGAGCCGCATGAGCGAGCGGCCCGTTTCCCTAGTCCAGCCGCCGGAAGGCTACGCCGACTGGCTGGCGGACCTGAAAGCGCGCATCCACGCCGCCCGGCAGCGGGCTTCGCTGGCCGTCAACCGCGAACTGGTGCTGCTGTATTGGCAGATCGGCCGCGACATCCTGGCGCGGCAGGCGGAACAGGGCTGGGGAGCCAAGGTCGTCGACCGGCTGGCCCACGACCTGCGCGCGGCCTTCCCGGAGATGAAGGGGTTTTCGCCCCGCAACCTGAAGTACATGCGGGCGTTCGCCGAGGCCTGGCCGGACGCGGAATTTGTGCAAGAGGTGCTTGCACGATTGCCCTGGTATCACCAATTGGCGCTTCTGGACAAGCTGAACGACGCTGAAACCCGCCGTTGGTACGCCGCCAAGGCCATTGAAAACAACTGGTCGCGCAACGTGCTGGTGATGCGGATCGAAACCCGCCTGCACGAGCGCAGCGGCCAGGCGGTGACCAATTTCGCGGCGACCTTGCCCGCCCCCCAGTCCGACCTTGCCCGCGAATCCCTCAAGGACCCCTATCGGTTTGATTTCCTGGGCCTGGGCGAGGAAGCCCAGGAACGCGCGATCGAAACGGCGCTGGTCCGGCATGTCACGGAATTCCTGCTGGAGCTGGGCGCGGGCTTCGCCTTTGTGGGGCGGCAGGTGCCGTTAGAGGTCGGCGGCGAGGACTTCTTCCTCGACCTGCTGTTCTACCACCTCAAGCTGCGCTGCTATGTGGTCATTGAGCTCAAGGCCGGGGACTTCAAACCCGAGCACCTGGGACAGCTGAGTTTCTACCTCACGGCCGTGGACCGGCAGGTGAAGGGCGAGGAGGACCAACCCACCATCGGCCTGCTCTTGTGCAAGAGCAAGAACAAGGTCGTGGCCGAATACTCCCTGGGCGACAAGGCCCAGCCCATGGGCATCGCCGAGTACAAGCTGCTGGAATCGCTGCCCGAGCAGTTGCGGACCAGCCTGCCCAGCATCGAGCAGATCGAGCGGGAATTGCAGGGGGACGAGGCATGAACCGCATCGATGACCTCATCGCCAAACTGTGCCCCAAGGGGGTGGAGTTCAAGGAACTCGGCGAGCTTGGTGAACTTGTGCGCGGCAATGGGATGCCGAAATCCGACTTCGGAGATTCCGGGGTCGGATGCATACATTATGGACAGGTTTACACCCATTACGGGGTTTGGGCGAAGGAGACGATTTCTTATATTTCGGAGGAGAAGGCTCAGAAGCTGGCCAAAGTTGACCCCAGTGATCTTATCATCACAAATACCAGCGAAAATGTCGACGACGTGTGCAAGGCGGTCGCATGGCTCGGAGATGCTCCGATTGTTACAGGTGGCCATGCGACGGTGCTGAAGCACGATCAAGACCCCAAATACCTTTCGTACTATCTGTGCACCTCATATTTCTCCGCAGAGAAAAAAAAATATGCACTCGGCGCGAAAGTGGTTGACGTCTCGGCAAAAAATCTCGCAAAAATTAAGATTCCCGTCCCCCCTCTTGAGGTACAGCGCGAGATCGTGAAGGTGCTGGACACATTCACGGAGCTGGAGGCAGAGCTGGAGGCAGAGCTGGAGGCGCGTCGGCGGCAGTACCAGTACTACCGCGACGCGCTCCTTTCCTTTGCAGGAAAGGATGAAATCAGATGGGCGACGTTGGGTAAAATAGCAACAAACCTTGACTCGCAGCGCCGCCCCGTCACGAAATCTGCGCGTGAACCTGGAGATATCCCGTACTATGGCGCTTCGGGCATTGTTGACTACGTAAGCGACTACATCTTTGATGGGGATTATCTGTTGGTGTCTGAGGATGGGGCTAATTTGCTTGCCAGATCGACTCCTATTGCCTTCTCCATTTCAGGTAAAACGTGGGTCAACAACCATGCACATGTCTTGCAGTTCAACTCTTACGCTGAGCGCAGATTTACCGAAATTTACCTGAACTCGATTGACTTAACGCCCTTTATTAGTGGTGCAGCGCAACCAAAACTCAATCAGGCCAATCTCAATAAAATTCCAGTTCCTGTCCCCTCCATCGAAGAGCAGGCCCGCATCGTGGCCATCCTCGATACATTCGACGCCCTGGTGAACGACCTGACCTCAGGCTTGCCCGCCGAGATCGCGGCCCGGCGCACGCAGTACGCGCACTACCGCGACCGTCTGCTCACCTTCAGGGAGGCCGCATGAGCGAGGGCCCCAAGCCATTGCGCTACGAGCCCATCGCGCTCTCGGACGAGAGCACGGTGGTGGCGGAATTCGTGCCCGAGGCCGGGCGCGACGCGGCCTACCAGTCCGAGGCCGAGTTGGAGAAGGCCTTCATCCAGAGGCTGCGGGCGCAGGCCTACGAGCATCTGCGCATCGCCTCGGAGGCCGAGCTCATCGCCAATCTGCGCCGCCAGTTGGAGCGGCTCAACGCCATCGCCTTTTCCGACGCCGAATGGGAGCGCTTTTTTCGGGACCGCATCGCGGGGGCCAACGACGGCATCGTGGAGAAGACCGCGCGCATCCAGGAGGACCACGTCCAGATCCTCAAGCGCGACGACGGCACGACCAAGAACATCTCCCTCATCGACAAGCGGGACATCCACAACAACAGCCTGCAGGTCATCAACCAGTACGAGGCGGAAGGCAGGCGGGCCAACCGCTACGACGTGACCATCCTGGTCAACGGCCTGCCCCTGGTGCATGTGGAGCTCAAACGCCGGGGCGTGGACATCCGCGAAGCCTTCAACCAAATCGACCGCTACCAGCGGGACAGCTTTTGGGCGGGCTCGGGCCTGTTCGAGTACGTGCAGATCTTCGTCATCAGCAACGGCACGCTGACCAAGTACTACAGCAACACGGTGCGCGACGGGCATCTGGCCGAGCGGCGCGGCGGGCGCGGCGGCCAGAAGACCTCCAACAGCTTCGCCTTCACCAGCTGGTGGGCCGACGCCGCGAACCGGCCGATCACGGACCTGGACGGCTTCACCCGCACCTTCTTCGCCAAGCACACGCTGCTGCACATCCTGACCCGCTACTGCGTGTTCGACGTGGACCGCAAGCTCCTGGTCATGCGGCCGTATCAGATCGTGGCCGCGGAGCGCATCCTGCAGCGCATCGTCACGAGCACCAACCAGCGGCGGCTGGGCTGCATGGAGGCGGGCGGCTACATCTGGCACACCACGGGCTCCGGCAAGACGCTGACCAGCTTCAAGGCCGCGCAACTGGCGCGGAACCTCCCGGCCATCGACAAGGTGCTGTTCGTGGTGGACCGCAAGGACCTGGACTACCAGACCATGCGCGAATACGAGCGCTTCGAGAAGGGCGCGGCCAACTCCAACACCTCCACCAAGGTGCTGCAAAGGCAGCTGGAAGACCCCAACGCGCGCATCATCATCACCACGATCCAGAAGCTGTCCCGCTTCGTGGCCGTGAACCGGCAGCACCCGGTCTATGACCAGCACGTGGTGGTCATCTTCGACGAGTGTCACCGCAGCCAGTTCGGGGACATGCACGCCGAGATCACCCGCATGTTCCGGCGCCATCACCTGTTCGGCTTCACCGGAACGCCGATCTTCGCCGACAACGCGGGCTCGGGCGGCGATCCGCTGCGGCGCACCACGGAACAGGCCTTCGGCGACAAGCTGCACACCTACACCATCGTGGACGCCATCAGGGACAAGAACGTGCTGCCGTTTCGCATCGACTACATCAGCACGATCAAGACGCAGCCGAACATCACGGACAAGAAGGTGCCGGCCATCGACACCGAGCGGGCCCTGCTCGCCCCGGAGCGCATCGCCCAGATCGTAGGGTACATCCGCGAGCACTTCGACCAGAAGACCAGGCGCGCGACCAGCTACCGCCACGACGGCAGGCGTCTGAGCGGGTTCAATTCCCTGTTCGCCACCGCCTCCATCGAGGCCGCCAAGCGCTACTACGCGGAGTTCGCCGAGCAGCAGAAGGAGCTGCCTCCCGGCCGCCGCCTCAAGGTGGGCCTGATCTACAGCTTCGCCGCCAACGAGGGAGAGGGGGACACGCTGCCCGAAGAGGAATTCGAAGCCGCTGGGCTGGACCAGGGCTCGCGCGATTTCCTGGAGGCGGCCATCCAGGACTACAACGCCATGTTCGGCACGAGCTTCGACACCTCGGCGGACAGGTTCCAGAACTACTACAAGGACCTGTCGCGACGGCTGAAGAACCGGGAGCTGGATGTGGCCATCGTGGTCAACATGTTCCTGACCGGGTTCGACGCCACCACGCTCAACACCCTGTGGGCGGACAAGCCGTTGCGCGCGCACGGCCTGCTCCAGGCCTATTCGCGCACCAACCGCATCCTCAATTCCGTCAAAACTTACGGCAACATCGTCTCCTTCCGCAACCTGGAGCAGGAGACCAACGACGCCCTGGCGCTGTTCGGCAACAAGGACGCCAGGGGAACCGTGTTGCTCAAGCCCTACGCCGAGTATCACCAGGAGTACCGGGAGCTGGCCGCGAAGCTGGCCGGAACCTTCCCGCCGGGCCTCCCCATCGTCGGAGAGGCGGCGCAAAAGGCGTTCATCAGGCTCTTCGGCGACATCCTGCGCCTGCGGAACATCCTCGCGTCCTTCGACGAGTTCGTCGGCAATGAAATCCTGAGCGCGCACGACTTCCAGGATTACCAGAGCCTGTACCTGAACCTGCACGCCGAGTTCCGCAACGCCTCGGAAGCGGAAAAGGAATCCATCAACGACGACGTGGTCTTCGAGATCGAGTTGATCAAGCAGGTCGAGATCAACGTGGACTACATCCTCATGCTGGTGGAGCAATACCTGCTGGCCAAGGGAACCGGAACGGACAAGGAAATCCGCGCCGCCATCGGGCGCGCGGTGGACTCCAGCCCCAGCCTGCGCAGCAAGAAGGACCTCATCGAGCAGTTCGTGGACGCTGTCTCCGCCTCCGCCAAGGTGGACGCCCAGTGGGTCGCCTTCGTCGCGGCCAAGAAGGCCGAGGAGCTCGACCGGATCATCGCCGACGAGGGGCTTCGCGCCGACGAGACCAGGGCGTTCGTGGAGAACGCCTTCCGCGACGGCGGCATACCGATCACCGGCACCGCGATCACCAAAATCCTGCCGCCGGTTTCACGGTTCAACAAGACCAACGACCACGCGACCAAAAAGAGAACCGTGCTGGACAAGCTGGCCGCGTTCTTTGAACGGTTCTTCGGACTGGCCTGAGGGGGAGCTCCCTCTGGCGTTCGATATCCGGCGGTTTCCTTTCCTTCCGCCCCTTCTTGACCCCTCCCCGGGTTCGACCGTAAAAAATGAGCGCGGCCCCGTCGGCGACGCGGGGACGAGGGACAACGGACAAGGAGGAGAACATGGGGAAAGTCGTGTTGGTTTTCGTGGCGGGATTGTTCCTGACCGGGTGCGCGTCTTACTACCACGTGATGCGGATCCCCAAGACTCCCGAGAACGTGCAGGCGTACAGGGAATGCCAGCGGACCGCGGCCACGGCCCAGGGTTATGATCCGGACGGGTACAAGGATCTGACCAGGAGGTGTCTGAACACCCTCGACGGCTTGACCGAGGAGGAGGCCGAGGGCGAGGAGGGGTTCCAGAAGATAGCGCCCGGAGCCGAGTGCAGGCCCCTGGAGTTCATCTCCTATGGGGGCGAGAGGATGTACTACTATTACCTGTGCTCCCCTGCCGGGAAATGACCCGTCCCTCTGCGGACGGCCGCGGCCGTCCGGGGAGGATAGGGAAGAGCGTCCAAGAAGGAAGCGGCCCATGGGCAGGACATTGACCAGGGCGGACATCGTGGAGCGGGTCTGGGCGGCCACGGGCATGAGCCGGCCCAGGGCCGCGCAATGCGTGGAGGCGCTGCTGGACCTCATGAAGGAGGCCCTCCGGCGGGAGGGGCGGCTCCTGTTCTCCGGGCTCGGGCTGTTCGACTGCCGCGCCAAGGGCCCCCGCAGGGGCCGCAACCCGGCCGCGGGCGAAGCCCTGATGCTTCCCGGCCGCCGGGTGGTGGCCTTCCGGACCTCGAGGAAGCTCCGCGCCCTGCTGGTCTGCCCGGGGACCGGGACGGGCGGCGACGCTCCGGGCCCGCAGGCCGGGCCGGAAGGGGACGCGGCGTGAGCGGCGCAAGGGGGCCCCTGCTCCCTGCCCGGACGCGAGGACAAGAGAGGCCCCGGAATCCGGGGCCTCTCTTCCGGCGCTACGCCGTCCCGGCGCTCCCGGAGCCATCCTTGCGGACGCGGCCGCCCAAAAGGGAGCGCCAGGGCTTTTCCTCCTTCTCGCGCTCCGCGTCCCAGGAGTCGCGTTCGCGCATGAGCCAGTAGACCCCGCCCAGGCTCACCAGGCCCAGGGAGAGCGCGGCGATCTTGGCGGCGTCCATGCTGTTGACCTCCAACACGATGAACTTCCGGGCCAGGGCCAGGATGGAGACCAGAAGCACGGTCTTCACGTGGATGACGTTGTGCAGACTCCTGTCCGCCGTGGAGATGGAGTGCTTGAACTCCATGGCGATGAGCAGGGTCATGATGCCGCCGAACACGGTCTGGAACATCTCGTGGTTCAGCGGGTCGAAGGCCTGGCGCAACAGCAGCGAGGCCACGTCGTCCACGAGCCGGTACAGGGCCACCACCACGATGGCCGAGATGACCAGGTCCAGGGCGTAGGCCACGGCCTTCTCGAACACGGCGTAGGCCCCGCGTTTCCTGGCGATCCTCTCGATTTTGGCGCTGAGCGCGTCCAGGGAGAACTTTCTGCTGCGGGTCATGGGAGCGGAACACCTCGCGCAATGCGGAAACGCGGAAGGGGGCGCGCAACAGGCCGCGCCCCCTTCCGAATCCGTCCGGTTTTCCTGGAATCCATATGCCTGTGAACATGCCTCCGCCGGGAGCGGCCGGGGCTTCCGCCGTCGGGATCAGCTCAGGGCGATGCGCCTGGACTCCAGGGCGGCCTGGGCCTTCCGGGGCAGGGTCACGGTGATCACGCCGTTGCGGTACGCGGCCTTGATCCCGTCCACGTCGGCGTCCTCGGGGATGTTCAGAACCCGCTGGAACGAGCCGTAGCTGCGCTCCACCCGGTAGTAGTCCTTGCCCTCGGCCTTCTCCTCCTTGCGCTTCTCGCCGCGGATCACCAGGGAATCCCCCTTGATCTCCACGGTCACGTCCTTCTCCTCCAGGCCGGGGAGTTCGGCCGTGATCGTGTACTCCTTGTCGCTCCCGGCCACGTCCACCTTGGGCTTGAGGAATCCGCCCTCCAGGGACGGCGTTTCGGGGCCGAGCGAGGGGAAGCCCAGGCCGAAGCTTCGGAACACGTTCTCGAACAACCTGTCCATTTCGGCGTGAAGTCCGAGCAGGGGGCTGTAGGGATATGCCGCCCCCCCGCCGGCCCGGGCCACGGGCAGGCGTTTTTCCTGCTCGTCCTCCTTTCGGAACCAGTTCCAGGGATTCAGCTTGGCGATGTCCATCACGTCCTCCTTGGTGTTGGTTGTTTCTTCCAGCATGTCGCATCCGAACAGCGCACCCCCTCGATCACGGGCCGCATGGGCCCGGCCGGGCCTCTGGAGGGAGGGCCCGGCCAGGCTGAGGGGGAAGGGACGGCGGACCGGCCATTCGCATGGGGGTGGGACGACCGGCCCGCCGCCGACTGTCGTCGGCCCTAGTACATGTCGTCCATGCCCGGCGGCGTGGCCGGAGCCGGGGCCTTGGGCTCCGGCTTCTCCGCCAGGGCGCACTCGGTGGTCAGCAGAAGCCCGGCCACCGAGGACGCGTTCTGCATGGCCGAGCGGGTGACCTTCTTGGGATCGATGACCCCGGCCTTGATCAGATCCTCGTACTCGCCGGTGGCCGCGTTGAAGCCGAACCCGGCCGCGCCCTCGCGGACCTTCTCCACCACGATGGAGCCCTCGAAGCCCGCGTTGGCCGCGATCTGGCGCAGGGGCTCGTCCACGGCCCGCTGCACGAGGCGGATGCCCGCGGTCTCGTCGTCGTCGGCTCCGGTCATGGCCTCCAGGGCCTTGGCGCAGCGCACCAGGGCCGCGCCGCCGCCGGCCACGATGCCCTCCTCCACGGCCGCGCGGGTGGCGTTGAGCGCGTCCTCCACGCGGGCCTTCTTTTCCTTCATCTCGGTCTCGGTGGCGGCGCCCACCTTGATCACGGCCACGCCTCCGGCCAGCTTGGCCAGGCGCTCCTGGAGCTTCTCGCGGTCGTAGTCCGAGGTGGTCTTCTCGATCTCGGCGCGGATCTGGGCCACGCGGCCCTGGATGTCGCCCTTTTGGCCCGCGCCGTCGATGATGGTGGTGTTCTCCTTGTCGATCTTCACGCGCTTGGCCTGGCCCAGGTCGGCCACGCCCACGTTCTCCAGCTTCACGCCCATGTCCTCGGAGATCATCCTGCCGCCGGTGAGGATGGCGATGTCCTGGAGCATGGCCTTGCGGCGGTCGCCGAAGCCCGGGGCCTTCACGGCGCAGACCTTGAGCGTGCCGCGCAGCTTGTTGACCACCAGGGTGGCCAGGGCCTCGCCGTCCACGTCCTCGGCGATGATGAGCAGCGGCTTGGACATCTTGGCCGTCTGCTCCAGCACGGGCAGCAGGTCCTTCATGCTGGAGATCTTCTTCTCGTTGACCAGGACGTAGGGATCCTCCAGCTCGCAGACCATCTTCTCGGGATCGGTCACGAAGTAGGGCGAGAGGTAGCCGCGGTCGAACTGCATGCCCTCGACCACCTCCAGGGTGGTCTCCATGCTCTTGGCCTCCTCCACCGTGATGACGCCCTCCTTGCCGACCTTGGTCATGGCCTCGGCGATGGTCTCGCCGATGGCGGCGTCGTTGTTGGCGGAGATGGTGCCCACCTGGGCGATCTCCTTGCGGTCGCCGATCTTCTTGGCCTGGGCGTCCAGCTCGGCCACGACCTTTTCGGCGGCCTTGTCGATGCCGCGCTTCACGGCCATGGGGTTGCGGCCCGCGGCCACCAGCTTGACGCCCTCGTTGAAGATGGCCTGGGCCAGGACCGTGGCCGTGGTGGTGCCGTCGCCGGCCACGTCGTTGGTCTTGGTGGCCACCTCGCGGACCATGCGCGCTCCCAGGTTCTCGAACTTGTCGGGCAGGTCGATCTCCTTGGCCACGGTGACGCCGTCCTTGGTGATCACCGGGGAGCCGAAGCTCTTCTCGATGACCACGTTGCGGCCCTTGGGGCCCAGGGTGACCTTCACGGCGTCGGCCAGCTTGTCCACGCCCTTCTTGAGTTTCTCACGAGCCTTGGAATCGAAGAGGATTTCCTTGGCGGGCATTGCTCATGACCTCCATGGATGAATGAATGGTTTGCGGGGATTCAATCGATGATGGCCAGAATGTCGTCTTCGCGCATCATGAGGTGCTCGACCCCGTCCATCTTGAACTCGGTGCCCGCGTATTTGGCGAAAAGCACCTTGTCCCCGGACTTCACGGACATGGGGGTCTCCTTGCCGTCCTTGTCCCGCTTGCCGGGACCGGCGGCCACCACCTCGCCCTTCTGGGGCTTCTCCTTGGCGGTGTCGGGGATGATGATGCCGCCCGCGGTCTTCTCCTCTCCCTCCAGACGGCGGACCAGAACGCGGTCATGCAAAGGCTTGAGATGCATTGAACACAACCTCCTAGCATGGTTTGTTGACTCAGGGGCATGCGCCCACACCAGGGGGAGGGCCACGGCCCCACGCGGAGGCTGATAAGCATCGACCCGGAGTCAGTCAACAGGTCGAACGCATTTTTTTCTCCTCACCATGTCTTGCTTCGGACGCTCTCCTCACATCCCCACCCCGGCGGACCAGCCGGAAGGCTTGAACACCGCTCCACCTCGAGGAGGGACGGCCTGCCGGGGCGAGACGAAGCACTCCGCTTCTCTGTGATTTGAGATCAAAATCACCTTGGGCCGCGCCGCGTGGATCATGCAGGATTCATGATCAGCGCCAGCCCTTGGCGGCCTTGGTGACCACGGAATAGGACGCGGAGCAGGCGATGGTTCCGTCGTCGGCGTTCACCACGCGCAGGGAGACGTAAATCTTCCGCGCTTCCCGGCAGCACACGAGCCCGTCGTAGTCGTTGAACTTCAGCTCATCGCCGGTCGTGTACGTCCCGACCACCAGGAAGCGCACATCGTGGCCGCGCGCGATCTCCTTGACGTTGCGCGACAGCGCGAACTCGCCGCCGTGTTCGCGGATGAATATCCTGTCCTGGTTCAGCTTCAGTTCCTTGACCTTGTAGCCGCGCCTGGACACGGCGTTGGCGATGATCTCCGCGGACATGCGGCCGAAGGACGAAGAGCGCTCCAGGTCGTCGACGCTCACGAGGCTGGCCACGATGAACGGAGTGCTCCTGTCGATGCCCGCGCCGCAGGAGTTCAGCATGTCCTCCACGGCGGACTCCGTGGCGCCCACATAATCCGATGCCTCCTGCAACTGCGTCACGTGGGGATTGATGGGCCGTGGCTCCGTGGACGCGCAGGCCGCCAACAGCGTCAGGGATGCGAGGATAAGGACGATGGCGCGCATGTCTGCTCCTTACTGGCTGACCGTATACCGCTTGGCCGGAGCCGGGGCCGGAAGCTCCGTGCGGTCGGGCGAAAAGAAATAGTGGCTCCTGTCCATGTCCGAAATGTAGTAGATGTTCGTCTTCCTGTAGACCAGCTCGCCGGCGGGGTTGAACAGGTTGACGTTCACGATGATCTCGTTGCGCGGCATGTCCACGGTCGAGGCCTCGTTGATCTCGTTGACCACATCAGCGGCCGCCGCAGATGCGAACAGCCCGGCCGTGGAATCCGTCGCGCCGTCCCAGGCCTTGTACACGCCGTAGCCGATGCCCATCATGACCGTGGTTGTGCCCGGGAAGTCGCGGTTCCCGCCCGACTCGCCGTGCTCCACGTTCTGCACGGACCAATCCAGCTTCATGCTTCCCTGGTCACGACTCGTGACGCGGGCCCCGGAATCGACCAGCCACGTGGACCAGAAGGACCGGAAGGCCCGTCCGAAGGAGGAATTGTCGTCGGGCAGGATCTTCACCGGTCCCGCCAGCATGGCGGCCAGCTCGGGTGATTTGGAGATGTCGGAGCCGAAGTCCGAGACCAGGATTTCCCAGTGCCGTGCGGCCTGGAGCTTTTTCTGGGTCTCGAAGGAGAAAGAGACCGGTTTGGGCTTTTGGGCGCAGGCGCAGGCCAGAAATACGGCGGCGATCAGAACGGAAACCAAACGAGCGCGCATGATCCCCCCTTGGTCTGATTACACGATATTGGTCTCCTTACACGCGACCAAGAAAGACCTCAAGTCGCTTCACACCCCCACCCCGGCGGACCAGCCGGAAGGCTTGAACACCGCGAGCTTCTCCTCGTCCTCGATGTAGGCCAGCCAGCCCGCGCGGGGCATGGCCGAGGCCCAGGCCGAGCCGGTCCAGACCACCACCCGGCCCTCCAGCCCGGCCCAGTCGCCCGAGGCGGACGCGGCCACGATGTAGGAGTCCCCGGCCGCCGGGTTCGCGGGCGGGGCGGACAGGTCGCGGTCCCTGACCGAGAGGTGGAAGCCGAAGCGGCCCAGGGTGAGCAGGTTGGCGTCCATGGCC
>Ga0228536_1001938_pt1 | contig 15096 bp, 15 predicted proteins | sample SJ1Smetagenome_FD_168611 | JGI IMG/M metagenome (GOLD analysis project Ga0228536, IMG submission 168611) | Enriched culture of PCE-dechlorinating microbial communities from Ithaca, New York, USA - SJ1.S | ecosystem: Engineered > Modeled > Simulated communities (microbial... > Unclassified...
CTCCGCATAGAAATAGTTGCTGAACGGGAATGCCGCAACGAACAAGTGGCAGGGGATGGTTTCGTCAGTCAGCCGGTCGCAGAGCAGGATTGCTGAACCAGACCAATCAAGCTCAAGGACTTCCCCAGGGCGATGGTCCTGCCTGAGCACAATGTTCTGGCGCTCGGAATAGTCACGCACCAATGCATTGAATTGGCTTATGCTGTATGGTTTTAGTCCCGTGCTCTTGCATTGTACCAGATACTCAGTCCATAACAGGCCGTTGGTTACGTGGGGTTTTTTCAGCTCCTCCACCACGTATGCGAAATCCGGCAGCATATACCCCGGATCACGGATCCCTTCTTGGCTGTTGTACAGCAACGTTCTCAGGTCCTCATTGGTTGTCTCCTCTGCAACAGGGAGTTTCAACCCGCGCTCCTTTGCTCGTTTGATACAAAGTGCAACTGCATCCCGGGAACAGCTTAGGCTGCTGGCAATCGCTCTTTGACTGAATCCTCCGTGATGTAAACGCAGGATTTCCTTGAAATTGGTCATTCTTGACCTCCTTGGATATACTTCTGCATGCCAAGCATGCATATCCAAGGTTCTAACATCGATTGCATTAAACCGGTAGGTTTATCTCCGTTGCATGGTCGGCTTTCCTCCGGTCAACTGGCTGGAGTGCGCCGGCGAACTCAATTCCTGTGGACGATGTGGATTTCTTAACTGGTACCGATAGTTACCTGGGCAACAAGCTTGCCTACCTGAAAGGTAAAATTGCACATCAGCTGCATGGGGAAACGGATCCAAACGTGATCTTTGTGATTGAGGATGAATATGAGGATGTCCCTGATTACAAGCCATAGTTTCTGGATATCTGCATAGATTCCTGTGCAGATGATAAAACCCGGGAATTTCCCGTGATTAGACACGGGATTCCCTGGTGATTAGACCAAGGATTTTTGCTTGACAAAACACAGTGTCTACTAAAACGTACGCATAGCATCGGGTTTGAGTGTTAAAAAACGCGGAAGCTAAGGATTTTATGGACAGGGTACACGGTACCGGTTTTCTTAGAATCATGCTCTGGAGACCCCTGTTAGCGATTCCTGTGGAAATTGTTGACGTTGTACGTGGTACCGATGATTACCGATAGTTTATCTTGATAAGTCTACACTCACTTAATATAACGAGCAGAGAATCTATCCTGAGAATCTTTATATTTGATAACCAAAAAATCATCACCAATTTTTAAAGTATCAGAGAAAATCACTAAAAACCAATCTTTTCGAAAATATAGTTCTTCATCATTGTCAAGAATCATGAATCCGGATTCTGAATCAATCAACCTCTTAACCTGCGCATGCTGATAACCCCTCGATACTCCAGAAAAATCAAGCCAATACGAGAGAATACTAGAGGCTCTCTTCTTCAAATCTAACGTTGTTGCGTTATTAAACAAAGAGTGTACAACAACAGAGCTTTTCCTAATCAACTTTTTCATAGGGGGAGTCCTATCTAGCTGAGAGACCGTTTTATATAAAGAGAAAAAATTCTCAATATGTATCAAACAACCCTCATAATCATTTTTTAAAAACCGGGAGTCGGCTTTTCTATATTCAATTTGCATACGTAAATATTCTAGTAAGATCTTCTGCTTATGGTTTACATTTGTACTTTTCAATAAATTGATTATTGGAGGAATCTCATCATAATGACCTGTAAATAGTAACATACGAGCAACTTCGTAGTTTGGATCAAAAGCATTCATATCTAATTCAACAGCTTTTCTGAAGCAATCCAAAGCTGCTTTTGAGTTCCCTAAATATTTCTGCATAAAACAACCTAGATGGTAATGGAGATGTGGTTGATTAGGAGCTAAGTTAATTGCTGCTCGGTAAGCAATTTCCGCTTCTGAACTTGAAGCCTGCAGCGATTTAATAAAAGCATCAATCCGATGAACTTCAAAATATCCAGGACTCAAAACAATTGCTTTCTCAATGATATCATTTGCCATATCTAGATTTTTTAACCTAGTCGCAACTAGTGCTTGTTTTAATTGCCCAGCAATAACATTATCATGTTCATTTCTCAGTATTATTGTATCAATTAAATACCGATTCTTGATTCCGCTATCCATATCATTTCTAGAACTTATTTGATTAATTCGACTTCTATATTTTCTAAAGTCTGAAGCAGTAACGGGATGCGCTTTTTGGAGAAATTTCCTAGCAAATTCAGTTATTCCATATCGCGTTTCACCATCAAATGTTGTCATAACCACCATATTTGTTGCGATTAATTGTTGAATGGATGTAAGTAAAACATCTGGAGACAATTCAGATATATGAGCAATTTCTGCTAAATTTAGTTCCTTATTTGCACTCAAGAATGAATCAATGACTTTTCTTGAAGTTTGTAAAAGATATTCGTAAACATTTGACATACAAAAATCTAAGAAAACCTTAGGATTTGCAAGTATATTCTCAGGACTCTTTCCAGTTCCAACAGCAGCTACAAACCATTTAATATAGCCCGGATTCGAATTCATTTTCGAACAATATGTACTTAATAGTTCTGCATTAGCTTGGTATAATATTTTTATTCCCCGTAGTTTCGCATAATTTCTCAGTAATTTTACTGAATCAGGCATTGTCATAGGTTCAATAAAAACTGGATACTCAAATCTACCTAACCCGATTCTAGATGTAATAAGGACTTTGCTCTCTTTAGGTAAACATTGAAGAAAGTCAGTAATATTGCTATCAATAATTGTTTCAAGATTATCAATTATGAGCAAAATTTTAAAAAGGGATAAATACTCAATAATATTATTGATTGGGTTATCGGTTTCATAAACCAAAGTATTCGAAATAGTATTGAATAAATCTAAGGAGGTACGAATTGCTCCATCAATTTCATGTAATTCAAACAAATTTAGCTGCGTAGTTTTTGATGAAGACCAGATTACTGCATCAAATGGATGTGTAGAATCATCTACTAATCGATAAGCAACCTTAAGTGCTAAAGCAGTTTTTCCAATTCCTCCATCACCAAGAATTGAAATAACAGGAAATGAGCCTTTACAGAGACTTACAATTCGGTCTACTAAATCACTACGTCCAATATAGCCAGTATCATCAAAGTCAGGTAGTGGTAGATTGTTTTGTATTGCATTTTCATCGATATCACATTCTGGTATTGAATACTTTAAGGTAACTCCAGGATCATTTTTAATTGCCGACGAAATTGCCCAAAGTTCAGTAAAACTTCTATGTTTTTTATCAAGTTTAAAAATTTTTTCGCACAAGTCATTTAAATCTTGTAAATCAGAATATTCAAGAGGCCTTGAATGCATAACTCGATTTCTAATTTGAGTTGATTTTTTAAAATCTTCAACAAGTGGTTTATTTAAAAATATTTCTTGATGCTGCAAAGGGAGATAACAAATATTACGTAATATTATTTCCATTGATTCTTGATAATCAATATAATTTATGATATCTGAAATATCACATTCATCAAAATCATTCGAACATTTCTCGAATCTTCTTTTTGCTTTCTCAAAAATATTTTCAGGCACAACTACTACGTCATTAATTGGAGAATTTCCAGAATTATCAATTATTTGTTGAATAATAACTCTCAAATCATTCTCAAGCGCAGAAATTAGCGCAAACATTGTCAATCTTGTAATATTTGCCATTTATTTCATCCTTTATTTAGACAACATATGCTCTATCAGTAAAAATGCAGAGTTACAAATAATAAATAAAATCAAATATGATAAATCAACATAATTGTATTCACATATACAAAATTTTTATCAATCAAGAAAAATCTGCTGGGTTAAGCAAAGTAAAATCACTACTAGTGATTAGTTTATACGATTTCACTAGAAATACAATACTTATTACAATAATTTTTCACCAAGTCATATTTATATGTGAACTCTGCTGAATAGTTGCACTCAAACCCACCAAAACCTCAATCATCTTCGAATAAAGCTCGATTTCATAACGAATTCCGGGAATTTTTTGTTGCATTTCGCCTCGTGTTCCTGTACAATATTGAGTGTAACCGGTAAACTCATTCAGGAGGCGGCATGTATCACGATTTCACCATCGGAATCCCTGATGCCAAGGGCAAGATCACCGTCAAGAAGAAGGGCGGTTCCTCTTTCGTGCTGTTCGAGTATGAACGCGTCTATGATCCGGCCCGCAAGTTCAACATCCCCAAGCGCGCGATCATCGGCAAGGTCAGTGAAGAGGACGATTCCCGGATGTACCCGAATGAAAACTACCAGACCCACTTTCCTGCTGCAATCCTTCCCGAGGAGAGAAACCAGGCCTGCAGGAGCTGTTGCCTGAGGATAGGGGCCTATCTGGTAATCGACAAGGTCGCCCAGGAATACGGGCTCGCCCGCATGCTCGAGAAACATCTCGGGAAGGACAGCGGCCTGCTTCTCGACCTGGTGTGCTACTCCATCATCAGCGAGGACAATGCGGCGCAATACTATCCCGACTTCGCTTTCTCTCATCCCCTGTTTTCCGATGGCATGATGATCTACAGCGATTCGAAGGTCGCCAGGCTGCTGGGCTCCATCACAAAGGACCATACCATCGGCTTCCTTGACAGCTGGAATGAAAACCGGGACCACAGGCAGCGCCTGTACATCTCCTACGACTCGACCAACAAGAACTGCCAGGCGGGGGACGTCGACTTCGTGGAGTTCGGCAAGGCGAAGGACGACAAGGGATTGCCTGTTTTCAATCTTGCCATCGCCTTCGACAAGACCAACCAGGTCCCCCTGTTCTACGAGGAGTACCCGGGCTCGATCAATGATGTCTCCCAGTTCGGTTTTCTCGTGGACAAGGTGATCGAGTACGGGTACAGGAGAATGGGCTTCATCCTGGACAGGGGCTATTTCAGCAAGGACAACATCCGGTACATGGATGAGAACGGGTACAGCTTCATCATCATGGTCAAGGGCATGAAGGATCTCGTGTCGGCCCTGGTCGCCAGCAGGATCCACACGTTCGAGACCTCCCGCGAATGCGTCATCCGCACCTACAGGGTCTACGGGACCACGGTCGAGGCCCGATTGTATGCCGATGACACCAAGGACCGTTATTTCCACATCTACTACAACCCCGCACTTCAGGCGGCCGAACGGGAACAGCTGGAACTGAAAATTGAAGGCTACAAGAAATTCTTCCGGCGTCTCGAAGGTCAGGAGATCTCCTTCAGCAGGAACATCACCCATTACTTCGACATCTACTACGGAAAGGGCGGCGGATTCCTCTACGCACGGGAGAAAGCTTCCGTTGTTGAATCAGAACTGGCCCTGTGCGGCTACTTCTGCATCGTCACTTCCGAGAAGATGAGTGCCGAAGAGGCGCTCACCCTGTACAAGGGAAGAGATGCTTCGGAGAAACTATTCAGCTCAGACAAGACCTTCCCGGGAGGAAGAAGCATGCGGGTCCAGTCCCAGAACGCCCTCTCCGCCAAGATCTTCATCGAGTTTGTCGCCCTCATCATACGCAACAGGATCTACACCCTCCTGAAGGAGGAACTGTTCAGGATCGAGACCAGGCCGAACTACATGACGGTTCCCCAGGCCGTCAGGGAACTCGAGAAGATCGAGATGGTCAGGCGGAACAATGGTACATACCGCCTTGATCATGCAGTGACCAAGAGGCAGAAAACCATTCTCAGTGCCTTCGGCCTGGATGAGGAATATGTGAGATTCAAGGCAACCGAGATCGGCAGGCTGCTTTCTGATGGCATGTCTCTGATGGACTCCGGCAAAAACGAAGGAGATGATGAAGATGGCGAGAACGAAGAATATATCTTCAATTGAAGCACAGATCACAAAAGCTCAGGAAGACCTGGTGAAGGCGAAAGCGAAATACGATGCCGTGGCCGGCAATCTGGAGAAGCTCATGGTGCAGAAAAAGGAGCACCAGGCCCGGCAGATAATGGAAGCATTCATCAAAAGCGGCAAGAGTTTCCAGGAGATCATGAACTTCCTGAACGCAGGGTGAAACTGGCCACTTCAACCTTTGAGTGTAACTTTCATGCAGAGTTCACATTATAATCAACTCTGTAAGATTACTCGATTCAGTAGTAATTTTTTATTTATTTCCATGAAAAATAGTTTAAGAAATTGTAGGACTACTATAGGGGCTGAGGAGAAATTTTACTCTCTGTATTGGATTCGCAGATTTTCTGAATTGGAATCAGATAATTATTTTCTTATTAAGCTTAAAAAAGAGTTCAGCCGATTTCTATGGCATTTCTACAAGTCTTAATAACTTCCGAAAGTAATTTATCCAACCTCAAGCGAATTACCCATCATCATATTATAGTGAGCAATATGATGACTATTCTCAAATATCCCTCTAAATACTGTTTTGTATCTTGGTATCGCATCAGTATATGGATCAATGAACAAGTCATCTGGAATACTGTGCGATCCATCATTTATCCAATAAAGCAACGATCGTGCAATTATCTTATCTTCAGCACTATTAAACTGATTCACAAGAAAATCATCTCTTTTGCCGCCAAGTATTCCAAAATAGTTTTCTATGATACGACGCATTGTATTCTGTATTGAAATCAGCGATACACCAGTGTTTTCTTGTAATTCTTTCCATAAAAGCTCGTAAGATGTTGAAATTGGATTCCTCATCCCATACGGATTAATTGTTGCAGATCCATTGTCTTTCCGAACAATCCAGTAGTTTACATCACTGAGCTCATGTGTCCGGCCATCAATAAACGAGGCCTCTTTATGAAAGAATACATTATGCGTTAGCACAAACAGCTGGGAAACATCACCTTCCCCGTTTCGTATTTTCTTTGACAAATCCTTTACAATCGCCCCAACAATATAAAGTATCGTACTGTCCAAGCTACTAATTGGATCGTCCAAAACAATAATTTTCTTATCAGAAATAGATGCCTGGTCTGTGGATCCCTTTGCCCTCTGGATGAAATAAAGGAAAGTCAGGAATGTTTCCTCTCCCTCACTCAGAGTATTGGTGGCGGAGGTTCCATCATCTCGCTTGATGCAATAATAATTTACTTTTTCGTCCGCTGGTTGGATTGAGAAGTTTGTAAAGCCATACCCCTTTAAGGATCGATTGATTTCATCGATGGTAGGCTGTACGCTTGTGATATTCTTCCCCTTTTCTTCAATCATTGCCCTAAGACGATCAACTTCTACTTTTTTTACATCTCTGGCCCGTTTGATACCTGCGATGGCCTTATTAATATCATCAGTATCCTTCTGGTATGCCCTTATCAAACTAGCGGCATCATGAATACAACTCGCCCACACATCATCACGGAGTGAGATTTCTTCAGTGTCGCGTTGGTCGACCAATCTGTTGTGTACATCAATTAGCATATTTGCATCATTAATTATGCCTGTTATATCCTTGATAGTATCTCCTACATCAAAAATTAAAATGCGCTTACCTGGCTCAATTATCTTTTCTTCAATCCTTTTCGCTTGATCATCAAACAAGCTTCTAAGAAGTTCCTTTTTCGCTGTATATATATTGATGTCCAGCTTACTAGTCGAAATAGAATCATCCTTATCTTGTATTGCAATCTCGATAGCAGTGATTATTTGCTTGGCAAAAGTTCTGTATTCATCGAGCAGCATATTGATGCGATCAACTTTGCGTTTATAATTTGTATCGAAGAACGATTCTAACTTTTGGCGGAGATCATCCGTAATTGTTTCCTGCTGGCAGAACGGACACACTCTTGATTCTGCTTTAATATATTGTCGCCCTTGACTAACCCAAGAAGAATTGCCAAGTTCTTCGATAAGATCAGCAATAGCAACATCTCGGCTACCTGCAATGACCGTATTCCAAATACTATCATTCCGGATTTCATCGAGGTGGTTAAGTAACCCATCAATATCAATTTCGAATTTACTTTGTCTCTCTGGTTTCGATGCATAGAGCGTCTGCGCACGTTTAAGTAGTACCTGCCTCTCACAGATGGTTCCTTCATGTCCATGAATTCCAGCAATACGCCGATTCAGTTCCGCTAGAAACTTATCCTTGCTCCCTCGATATCCTTCAAAAGCTTTTTGAAAATCAATCTCATTACCTTTTAGAATCTGAACCCATGCATCTTCTTTGAACCGAGCTTCACGAGCTGGTTTTTCTTGATCTGATTTTTTTGTATAACAATTACAAGCGCCTTCCCAATCCTTTGTCTTCTCGCTTAACTCCTGCTTTAATAAATCAATCTCACGGATGTCTTCTATCGTGGCGCTTCCCAGTGTGAAAACACCCTGCATTTCCTGTTGAAGATTAGCTTGGCGAAATGCCTTGTTATAGACTTCGATTCTTTCATGAGCTTCACTTTCCCATTCTATGGAGGAAGAAGAGAATCGCGAATCAAGGGTTCCTGCAAGGAAAGAACTGATTGTTGACTTTCCACTACCATTGGCTCCAAAGATAAAATTAATCTTTTTACAATCTGAGACTTCAACCTGCTGATATGGCGTACAGTTATGCAATTTAATTGTCTTAATCATAGCAGGTCATCCTCTCCTATATTTTAACTATGCAAACATTTGATTACATCTGATAACGTGAGCTATATTAAAAATGAGCATCACTCCAATATAGTAATTCGCCCAAAGCCGTAGTTTATATAATAAAAATTCAAGCTTAATAAATCTCAATATATCAATACCCCTCACTCCACCCTCACCCCATCATCAGTGTTGCAGAAATGGACGGAGAACAGGTCCTTGTATTGGGGGAACTGCTGTAGGTATTCTCTAGTTACTTGTTCCTCTATCTCTTTCTTACAAGCAGGATCTATAAGAGCCATGCAGCATCCCTTGAAGCCTGCTCCACTGAACCTGCATCCATAGATGCCCTGTACATGCTCTGTTATCTCATAGATGGCCCTGAGCTCGGGAGAGCCCGTCTCCCATGCATGGATGGAACTGTACCCTGAGGCAAACACGAGCTTTCCGAACTCCCTCAGGTCTCCCCTCTTCCATGCCTCTATACCCTTCTCTACCCTGTCCATCTCCGTATAGTAGTGCTGTGCCCTCTTGGCGAATACCAGAGGAAGCCTGTCCCTGTACTCTTCATACACCAAGGGAGGAACATCCCTGAGCCTTGTATCCTTGTACAAGCCGTACTCCATACCAGAGAGAGCCTTGAGGCTGTAAGCAGCACTCTTGGCCTCGTTCACCCTGGTGTTGTATCCACTGCCCAGGACACGGGAGACACCCGAGTAGAAGATTGCTATCTCAAACCTGCCCAGGGTGTCCGGGGCGGGAATGAGTGTATAGGAATCATCCTTGGTATCAAGGGCGAGGAGGTGCTGCTTCTTGCACAACACCTCGCACGACTGATCAAGCTTGCCCACGTTGATTCCCACATACCCGTTCTCTGCAAACAAGGCTGTCTTGATCAGCTCGGAAGGAGTAAGGGTAATATCGTTTGCAAGGCAGAGGGCGTTGAGGTAACAAAGAACCACTGCAGCAGAAGAGGAGAGGCCTCCCACCGGGAGGGTTCCCCTCACCACGCCCTTGATGCCGTTTCTCAGCTGGTACTTCTGGGACAAGGCAAAGGCTGCGCCCTTTGCATAGTCCCCCCAGTTTCCCTGCTTCTGTCCGATGTTTCCCAGATCGAAGGAAACATGCTCGGGAAAGTTCAGGCTGTCGAGGTTCACCGCACCATCGGTGGAGAGAAGGAACCGAAGGGTAACCCCCTTGTCCAAAGCAAAGCCGGTGATGATGCCGTATTGGTGATCGATGTGGGCTCCAAGGGGACAGACCCGGTAAGGAGCATAGGAGGTATGAATATCAGAGCTTTCAGCCCAGGGGTACAGTGTCTTGAAGTATTTTTCCAAAGTCTGCGGCATGTGAGGTGATTCCTTATTCCTGCATGATACTACAGCCCAAAGGCCGATGGTACAAAAATATGGCAAAACAGAATAGAAATAACAACGCCCGGTCTTGTGTCACCAAAACCGGGCGTTGCAGATGAATCAACGTTATTGCTTGAGAAGACGGGAGCCGTCGAACTCCTGTTTGACCTGCTCGTAGCTTTGCAGGTTTCCTATGTCCCAGCGCTTTCCGGGCATTGGATAAGCATAGACCGGAGTATGGCTGTACAGCCATGCTATGAAGGAGCCGGGAGCATCGGTGTTGCACCCTGATTCTATGGCCTTGCGTATGAGAGGAAGGTCCTCCCTCTTGTAGACATAGAAGGGAGGCACTGCCCAGTTGCTCTTGGGCTCCCTGGGTTTCTCCTCCATCAGCAGCACCTTGTCCGAAGAATCAATGGTTGCCACGCCTGTTCTCTGCAGTGCCGCCAAGGAAGGTTCATAGTGGCGCATGATGCAGGTGGATTGTTTCTCTGTAAAGAAGGAGACGAAACCCGAGAGGGAGAAATCAAGCAGGTTGTCCCCTGCAAGAACGAGCAGGTCCTCGTCGATTTCCTGCTCTTCGATGGCGAAGAGGATGTCCTTGACCGCACCGAGCCTGTTGGGGTTGTCGGTTGATCCGTCATCGAGGACGACGACGGGATGGGAGAGAGAGCAGCTCTCTCTCCAAGCAGTGAAGTGATCATAAAACTTGTGGTTGGAGACAACCACATACTTCCCGATCCCTTCGATGCCATCTACATCAGAGAGGAGCCAGTCAAGGACGGTCCTTCCCTGTACGTCCAAGAGGGGCTTGGGAAAGTTCTCGGTCAGGGGATAGAGCCGGGTTGCATAGCCGGCTGCGAGGATGAGGCAGATCATGAATAGGAAACCTCGTTACATAGAAGTTGTTGTGGATTTTGTGGACAGGGTACACGGTACCGGTTTTCAAGAAATCAGGCCTTGGAGGTCCCAACTAGCGATTCCTGTGGAATTTGTGGACGTTGTAACTGGTACCTATAGTCCATAAAGTAGGATTTCGACTTTATCAAGATTTTCATCGTCACAAGTCATCAATCCTATTATAAAGTATGATCTATCAGTAGACCATGCTGAGACGATATCATTAAATGATCCTAGGTCGGCATACTCTTGAATTGACCGTTCAGGGAATTGTCGGAAATTATCTTGAGAAAAGAGATTTACAAGCTTCAGAAAGGAGCTCTTACCAGTACTATTTTCACCAACTAAAAAATTGACCTGCTTAAGTGGGATAATTGAATTACTAAAACCGCGAAAATTGTCTAAAAATAGATACTTCATATTTTACACTCCTATCTAGTGTTCAATTGATAGTTGTATTCTTGTATAGTTGCACAAGCCTCTCTACCTAAGTTTTCCATTTCTACCTCTGTATCAAATTTTATAAGTGATCATATTGCCGATTCCTCACTATCCCTGGATCTCAAGCATTCTTAATGCTATTAACAACTTCCAAGTATCCGCATTTCTTTTGCTCTTGCTGTATTCCTAATGTAGTAAGAAGCAGCAGATAAAACTTGGTCAATTGATTCATCCATCTGAGAATTTTTACTTATTGCTGGTTGTACTATAATTATTGTTGCTTCAAGAATTTTCTGCGATTGTAATAATCCTTTCAAAGAATGAAAATCACCTTTGAAAAATTTACTTTTTCCGGTGGCTCTAGTATACCGCTTCTCAATTTTATTCAACAAAGTAGTTTTTGATTTTAACCATACAACACTCTTCACAGCCTGCTGAGCAACTTCATAAACATCATTAACGTTACCATTATAAGTCTTTCCTTTCATACTTTTTACATGATAGAGGCAGACTCTAATAGAAGAACCTTCCGTCTTAAATGTCACAAAATCTGCGATTTCTCCAGTTCCATGATCAAAGAATATATGGGAAAGACTATCATCTTGATCAAGATGTAATTTTAACGACTCTTGAATTGAATGATTCGTTTTTGTATTCGTCCAATCGCACTCATTTGAAGTATCTGTTCCCAATCTATCCCAATCAACAGCACAAATTCTCCCAGTATCAAATTTTTCAAGATCATGATTTCCAATCAGCACCTCATTCCCAAGATACACTGTACCGTCAGAGGTTTTAAAGAATAACGGGTTAGAATTGAGATAATCAGCTAATGATCCATGTCTTCGCCCATCACAGAAAACTATTTTATTACTTCGTGTCGTGTACTTCCCAGAAACATCACATGCCAGTTGATCTGTTACTCCAGCTATTGTAGCATTTATATATATGATTTCTCTTGATGGAGATACATCATAAACATTGAATGAAACATCAGTTAAAAAAAATTGCTCTGAATCACAATCATCAAGCCTTACCAACGGGGGTGATGAGTATGTCTCATCTGCTAATAAGCAAAACAGAATTTTGCCATCATATCGATTGATCCCAAAAGGGATCGGAAGTCGGTCAAAATTTGTATTAGTCTTTACTATTAGGGACTTATCAACAATCTTCCTGCCATACATATCACACCACTTAACATATTCTGGAATTGAAAGAAACGAACTACTCCACAATTTTGATCCACTGCTAAATCCAATGGTTTTATCTCCTTCATTACCTAAAACTTTACAGAAGGCATGCCCTGCTGATAGCATTTTACCAGTATTTTCATCAATTGAAGCTGCTGTATTCGAACCAGCATAAATTCTATAAGATTCTCCCGCTTCAGCATTTCGGTTCTGCATTCCAGTGTTAAAGAATTCATAGTTTGCAAAACCAGCAAGTACACGATGCATTTCATTACGTGGGATTCTCTCAAATTTGGAGGAAAAACTTAATGCAATAGACTCATAGACTGCCTCCGTCTTAGCCTGCGAATAAATAAAAAGTAATCCTGTTTCTTTTTGATAATGTACGATGTACAAATTTAATTGGACATTGACGGCTTGATCGTTGACGAGCCAAATCGGTAACTCGCCAATCCTAGATATCCCAACAACAGTAGCCAATTCAACATTTCGATATATGTTTTCTCCAACACAAAGCTCATCGGGGTAACTCCCCTCTATATCAAAATCCGGTACCCGATATACTTTTGCATGGCAATTAGGCCGAATGTTTGACAGTGCAATAACATTCTCTTCTATTTCAGGTTTAGAAAATTGATTAAGAATGTTACTATTTTGCAAATCCCCACCAATCTTTTCTTCTGACATATTGATAATTATATCTTGCCAGACTGAGTCATTCGAATAAAGACATTGGTTCTCAATTTGTAAACTTCTATCATTCATTGCAATAAATTTTGCCGTTCCAATCTTATCAGCATTTGTTCTAGCAAAGCGGCCAATGAACTGCAGTGTGGCCGCTAATGATTTATGGGGCTCATGGATAGCTGCAATCTTTAGATTCGGAAAATCAAATCCTTCACCAAGCATATTTACACAAATTATTCCGTCAAGCTCTCCATTTCGCATTTGATCAATCGTTCTTCTTACTGTCCTATAAGCCATAGTGCTATCAATTCGCTTCAAGCGTAACTCAGTAATATCCCTATATATTTTTTCTATGTCTTTAGCCTTTTCTTTCGTATCAGTCCGAACCATTAAACAATGATTGAATCCCAGACTTCTATCATTAATAAAAACACGTTCTGCTTCTTGAGCAATCAGGCGATCTTTCCCTGGAGCTTCCTGTATTGGAATGTATTCAATCTCTCCAAAAATACCATCCCGATAAGCCTTAGCTAGAGAATAATTATAAATGCAATCCCCTCTTATTTGTTTCCGATCGAGCCTAAATGGAGTTGCCGTTACTAAAAGGGCCTGTGCATGGCACATATTGTTGAGAATTTTTTGCCAAGTTGGTGCGGGTACATGATGAGCTTCATCAATCATAATATAATCAAAAACACTCTTGATAGGTTGTTCTGAGATAGTAGCAGCTACTTGATGTGTTGCTATAACAACATCAGCACTTTTAAAACAATTACCATATGTTTCGGTATCCTCGGCCGAATATTCATGGCAAGCTTCATAGATAACAGGATTAGGAACAGAATCTTCAAAAACTCCAATCTGTTTTAAGGTTTTCAATACTTTATAATCTTCGTAGATTTGGCCTCTCACCATTGCACTCGGCGTAACTAGAAGGACTCTATTTTTTTGTAGGACGTATGGGGTCATCATAAGCACAGTAGTTTTCCCACTACCTGTTGGCATCACAATAATTGCAGCAGCATCGTTACCCAAAGTTGCATGGGCTGCGATCGAATGTATTGCACCGATTTGAGCATTTCTCAAACAAGAAGTCTGTAAATTCGCATTTTTTTGGGGATAGCGGACCATATCATAGTTGTCTGAAAAGTAGCTCATCGGACGACTCCTTTTTAATAACGCTGCATTTGCAAATACCGTATTTTCATAAACAGCTTAAAACCCGCTCCCTCACTCCACCCTCACCCCATCATCAGTGCTGCAGAAATGGACGGAGAACAGGTCCTTGTATTGGGGGAACCGCTGTAGGTACTCTTTGGTCACCTGTTCTTCTATCTCTTTCTTGTACGCAGGATCTATAAGAGCCATGCAGCATCCCTTGAAGCCTGCTCCACTGAACCTGCATCCATAGATGCCCTGCACATGCTCTGTGATCTCATAGATGGCCCTGAGCTCGGGAGAGCCTGTCTCCCATGCATGGATGGAACTGTACCCTGAAGCAAACACGAGCTTTCCAAACTCCCTCAGGTCTCCCCTCTTCCATGCCTCTATACCCTTCTGTACCCTGTCCATCTCCGTATAGTAGTGCTGTGCCCTCTTGGCAAATACTTCAGGAAGCCTGTCCCTGTACTCTTCATACACCAAGGGAGGAACATCCCTGAGCCTGGTATCCTTGTACAAGCCGTACTCCATACCGGAGAGAGCCTTGAGGCTGTATGCAGCACTCTTGGCCTCATCCACCCTGGTGTTGTATCCACTGCCCAGGACACGGGAGACACCTGAGTAGAAGATTGCTATCTCAAACCTGCCCAGGGTGTCCGGGGCGGGTATGAGTGTATAGGAATCATCCTTGGTATCAAGGGCGAGGAGGTGCTGCTTCTTGCATAACACCTCGCACGACTGATCAAGCTTGCCCACGTTGATTCCCACATACCCGTTCTCTGCAAACAATGCTGTCTTGATCAGCTCGGAG
>Ga0228536_1001939_pt1 | contig 15083 bp, 9 predicted proteins | sample SJ1Smetagenome_FD_168611 | JGI IMG/M metagenome (GOLD analysis project Ga0228536, IMG submission 168611) | Enriched culture of PCE-dechlorinating microbial communities from Ithaca, New York, USA - SJ1.S | ecosystem: Engineered > Modeled > Simulated communities (microbial... > Unclassified...
GCAATACCATGCTGAAGATCGCCTGACCAACTTCCTGGCTGAGATTTTTGATCGTGCTTTCCAGTTCTGCTTCTGGAATGTCTTTGTGCAATTCCTGCTTCTCTTGCCCTACCACTACCGTTATAATAACTTGGACAGCTTGGTCTGTCATGTGAGAGTTCCTCCTTTTTTTGTATCAAACTAATTATGGATGGAACTCTCCTTTTTGTGTGCTTTTTCCTGCTATAGTCAAATTTGAAACTGTAACCCGATCTGCTGGGTTTTCTGCCGTTTGCCTACTTATCCGGTATACTTGGTTGGTTAATAGAGGCCGTAAGTATATGATCTTTAAGCACAGTTTTAATAGCATTATCCGCTCCCCAGGGAAAACATTCCTTTTCCTGCTGTTGTTAACTGCTTCAATTGTCTTTGTCAACCTGGGCAGCAGTATGAATTACTCTGCAAACCGCATGCTTGATCAGGCGAATGAACACTTCGATACGGTTGTTGCCTTTAAATACGGCGATTTACATGATCCGGATGGAGCCTGGGCAGATGAAAATTTCCAAAAAAACCTGTCCACCATTGATTTCCCGGCTATTTTCCGGCATCCCGCAGTCATTGCGGTCGATCAGGAGCGCACAATCTCGGCCTATGCGGGTGATGATACCAATGTCTGGCAAAACACTTCCCCGCTAAAAGATCACGTCATTGTCACGGTACGTCTGTTAGCGCCGCAGGATGATGGCAGCTGGACAGCTCTGACCTATGACACCATTTTTGGGCGCAAGGTAAGCGGTACGGTTTTCCTGAGGGTGAACCCTTTAAGCTACTCAGGAGTGGACATCAGTGATCAACTTCAGCCTGGGCGCACATTCCTGCTGGCTGCTTACGCACAAACTGTGGCAAGCAGCGGGCTGACCCTGACTCCCATAAAACCGGCTCAACTGGTCCAAAATCCGAGTGAAAGCCTCGAGCGTATTGGTGAGCTGACCGACATCACGGATCGTACGGATTACCTTGAAAGCGAAGAGGGAAAGGCCTGGCTCGAACTGGCAGATGCATTGAACATCATTGATAAGTCCTTCCAGGTTATCGCCTCCTCCGATATTCAGAGCATGATTCCTTTCCACATGAAACAGATCTGGCTTACAAGTGGTAGTTTTGAGTCCCGAGCTGGAACCTGCTACATCAGTGAACGTCTGGCGGGCTTGCTTGAACTTGAGATTGGTGATCGTTGGCATCTGGCTTACCATTATGATCCAGAGGGCAACCCTGCATTCAGCTACTCTGCCGAGAGAGGGTTTACTCATGAAGAAAACTGCCAGATCGCAGGAATCTTCCAGATCACCGCGGATCTTACCTATACCATTTTGATTCCCTATCCTGATTGGCTGCAAAAAGCACCGGATAATTACGACTTTCTGCGCGTGCGGGTGGATAACCCTCAGGTTGAGGAATATCTGGATTATGTCAATTCCTACCTACCTGAGATGGTTGAACTCCAGGTGGAAGACCAGGGCTATAGCAATGCTGTTATCCCCATTCTGAAGCTGCGGGAGCGTTCGCTCTATATGACCATTGCCAGCATAGCGGCAGGGGTAGCGGTCATTAGCCTGTTTGCTTATCTTTTCATCGTTCGCCAACGCGAAACCGCGGATGTCATGATGAAACTGGGCACAGGTCGCACCAAGACGATCGCTTACTTGATCATCGGTATCATGATAGTTGCCATCCTGGCAGGTTTGGCAGGCACTTATATTGCCAGCCTGGTGGATCAGAGCTTAACCCAGGCGGTTTGGGGTGTTTTGCAGGGCGGCATCATGCAGGACCTGCGTTTTAGCGAGCGAGCATTGGGACTGCAAGTGGCATTCGCGCCTGAGTTGGTCACAGCTGGGTGGGTACGTTGGCTAACGACTGCGCTGGTGGTCATGTTGGTTTTTGTGATCACCCTGGTTGCCTCGTTCGTAGCGCTCAGGAAGCCCAGGCGGCGAAAGGCAAAGGCAATCATTGCCCCCAAGTCGGAGAGCGGTCGCGCGATGACTTTCGCAAGTGTGCCGGGTTTGAGTTTGCGTTTTGCACTTCGTTCGATACTGCGGAATTTTTCGCGCAGTCTGATTGTGCCACTGACGGTGGCTATGCTGGCCGCGTTCATCCTGACCATCGGGATCTCGGTTGCGGATCAGGAGCAGGCAGCCGAAACGATTTATGACCGTGTTCCCACAACGGCTTACCTCACCACAATCTTAGGCCAGCATAGGCAATTCCCCATCGAGTTGCAAAGTGATGTCTTTAGAATGCTGGACAGCACCTACCAGGGCAGGCAGATGTGGAGAATGTTCCAATATCCCGCCACTGGCGAACAGATCCAGGCAGCCAGAGCTGAGCTTGAGGAGAAAAACCCGGTCATCAAAGAGTTTTTGCTTACCAGGTATATGCACTACGAATACATGGGATTGGTGGAATTTGCAGATGGCAGCCCGGGCACACCTGGATTGCCTGAGAGACCCACGATTGATCGTCAACAATCTGCCATTGCTTCACAACTGGGGATCAACTTGTTGGAGCGCCAGGTAAAACGGATGCCGATTCTGGCTCTGACCGACAGTGTCACCCGAACCAGCGAAGCCGTTAAATTCCGGGAGTCCCAGGTGCAATGGCTGGAAGGATATTCAGATGAGGATTTCCTCAAACCGGAGTACATTGTTGTCTTGCCTGATCGTTTGATGAACGCGCAGGGAGTGGGGTTTGGGGATGTTATCAGATTGGGAGTGTACGAACCGGATGAGAACTTTGGAGTGCTGGTTGAAGCTTTTGACTTCAAGATAGTTGGAAGTTATTTCCAGGGCAGCCGCTCCCCGGTTCTCTATGTTCCCTGGAATCTGCTCACAGAAGTAAAAATGGGCACTGATTTGGGAATTATGCTGCCTGAAAATCCTGAAGACCCGGAATCAGCCATGGTTGCGGGTTTGCCAAAGGAATACCTGGCGGAATCAGTTGACTCTGCCACGATCATTCCGGAGGATCCACGTAATCTTGATGGCTTGCGGGATTACCTGGAAGAAAATCGTTACAGCCAGGTTGGCATCATCCGAAGTAATCGCCTGGCGGTGGTAATCGAGGACAAAGCTCTTGCGGATGGTTTGCTTTCAATCCAGCAGCATCTATCTTTCTTGAATTTTATTATCCCGATCATGCTGCTCTTGTCTGGATTGATGGGTTTCATATTGTCTTACTTGCTCACACGGAATCGCCTGCCTGAGTTTGCGGTTATGCGCAGTGTGGGTGCTAAAAAGCTCCAGGTTTATCTGGCGTTCTTCCTTGAGCAATTTTTCCTGTTGTTGATTGGGGTTTTACCGGTTGCAGTGATTTTGCTGACGCAGCCGGGCTGGTTGCAGGCGGTCGGTATAAACCTGTACTTATTCTTAGCTGTATACACTTTGGGCATCGTTATCGCCATCGGGCTGATGGGGCGCTCCAAAGTACTCGATATTTTGTTCACCAAGGAATAGAAGTCTTATGAATCAGAGGTCACTCACAGAACCCATCCTGAAGCTTGATAATGTAAGCTACCAGTATAGCAACAAGTACCAGTCAGTCGATGCCGTTAAAGAAGTCAGTGTTGATTTCTATGAAGGGAAAATGTACGCCATTATTGGAAAGTCTGGCTCAGGCAAGTCCACCTTGCTTTCCCTGATGGCTGGCCTGACGCTGCCTACTGAAGGTCAGGTAATCTATCGCGGTACTCCGACCGACGAGGTCAACCTGGACAAGTATCGGCGCCAGAATGTGACCGTGGTCTATCAGAGTTTTAACCTCTTCCCACTGATGACCTGCCTGGAGAATGTTTGTTTTCCACTGGAGCTGTTGGGCAAGACACCAAAAGAAGCGGCTGTGATTGCCAAAGAGCAGATCGCGCATGTGAACCTGCCAGAATCAGTTTACAAGAGATTTCCGAGTATGATTTCCGGGGGAGAAAAACAGCGCGTGGCGATCGCCCGGGCTTTGGCTTCGGGTGCAAAAGTCATCCTTGCAGATGAACCCACTGGCAATCTGGATGTCGCTAACGGAGAGAAGATTGTCGATTTGCTCTGGCATCTTGCGCATGATGACAATTACCTGGTTATTGTTGTGACACATGATCTGGGCATCACCAGGGTAGCAGATGAGGTGATGCAGATGAGCGATGGTTATCTAAAGCCTTTGCTTCTGGATGAGCTTCCAGCAATCGACGCTTTGGAAATGAGCGAACAGTCCTGAATTGCAACAAGAATCTTCACTTAAAGGCAATGCCCGCAAGGTTTTACTTGCGGGCTTTTTTTGCGACTTAGGCTTATCCAGAGAACCTGATTAATCCGTCAGCGAATTCCCCTCAATTTTCCGTGCTGATCACCAGGCTGTCAATGACTGAAGCAGTTTTATCCGAACTGTTGTAGTATGTGCCAAAGCGTTCCGTTAACTCGGTTTTATCCAGGAGCAGGTCCTGCACAAAGCGGTAGGAAAGCGTCTCGTACAGCAGCTCAACCGAGACTGTGAAGGGTCCTTCATAGCCGCTTGTGTCCACCTGGTAGCGCACCAAATCGCTCCCGCCGACAAAGTTCGGGTCCTGGGCTGCCAAACCGTAAACAGCGATATCTGCGGGAATGGTTTCCTTATCTGCCCCCACCGGCAGCAAGCGGTTATCCTTGGCAAAACTGCCCGCTCTGAGCAGGGTGTAGGTGACTTCTTTGTCGCTGTTTTGCATGATACCTTCGTAAATTTGCACCTGATCTGGTTGGGTTATCAGATCATAATGGGGTTCATATGCCAGCGGGTCAGTGTCAGCCGCGTTGCCCTGGATCGAGCCGTCCGGGTTTTGCTTGCCGGACTCAAAAATAACCTTATTACTTGAATCTGTCACCACGACGTGCAGCCAGGCCCTTCTGGTCGGGATGCTGGTGGGAAATTTATGTCCGGTAAAGACCCTGACCTGGAATTCCATTTCCAAGAGATCATCAGTCAAAGTAAGTTTGTTCATACTCAGCGAGGCAGTATTCTGGCTCAGCTGTTCCTCAGCCCGGGCAATTGTTTCTCTGAATTCTTCCGGGTTTGCGCTCACTTCTAAATCACCGCCCCAATTTGCCAGGACTTCGAGCATAAAAGTGTTGCCGCCTACAAAATAGTGCTGGAAAAAAGGCTCCCGCGCTGACAGGTTCATCGGCATTTGTGAGATTTTTACAGCGCCATCGGCCAGTGGCATGTGGCAGCTCTGGCAGGATTGCGTTTGACTGCCGAATTCTGAATACTGCCATTCTGTGTAAGCTGTTTGTTCCGGGAACTCACCCAAAATATTGCCTTCGCTGTCAACAAAGGGGGTATAGAGGTTGTGGCAGGTGGCGCAGTGCTCAGCGCTGAGCATGTGCTCGCCATAAGTCGGTGTGTAGCCGGACTGATTCCGCATTTGGTTGACGACCGGGTTTGGATAAGGACCGTAAATCATGCGGTTAGGCGCGGTTGAGGCAGTATCGATGACATAATGTCCACTGAAGCTTTCCATGGTGCCCAGATTTTCGTTAGTGACCTGATGGCACAGTGTGCAGGAGACCCCATCGATACCAGCGGCATGATAAGAATGTTCAGGGGAATAAAAGCCATCATCCAAGCCTGCTGCCGGCAAGCCCTCCACAAGTGCCTGGGTCGTGGCCATAGGCATGTGACAGGTGACGCATTTCTGTTCGATTACTTCCTGTAATTCAGGATTTCTGGCGACCTCAGAACTTACCTTTGCCAGCCAGACCGGATCGATACCTGAGTGCGCCATCATCGTGGACCGCCAGTCACTCGGCATCGAGACATCCTTCCCACTTTGATCGATCAGCTCAATATGGCAGGTGGCACAAACGCTTGGACCCGTGAAATCAGCCGTCTGAAAACTCGAGAGAGGCCCTCCCTGGGCAGGGTTCATCGCCAATCGTATGATTTCTTCGGTCGCCTCAGTGCTCGTTCCAATTGTAGTGGGGAGGAAGGTTGACGTGGAACCTGAGACCCAAACATCATCGGTAGCTGTTGAGGTTGAAGGCTCTTGCGTGCCAGTCGGTTCTTCCACCTCGCTGAGGCAGGAAGTTAGATAAAAAAGATAAGAAAAAATCAGAACAACAAACAGGAAGGTTAATTTTTTTTCTTTGGACATTTCTACCTCCAACAAGGTCGATTCCAATTTTGCTGCCAGTCGCATAATAGAAAAGATGAAACGCCTGATACTATAAAGTATAGACCACATGATTAATTTTTGATTTACCAATTTCAAATATGACTGACTGATGTATCCTACCTGTTAAGCTAAAATGATACTGTGAAAATTATTATTGCGGCGGATTCATTTAAAGGCTCTCTTTCAGCGGGTGAAGCCTGCAGCATCATTGCTGGGCAAGCTGAAAGGGTCTTTCCTCAAGCCGAGATAGTGCAGCTTCCCATTTCTAATGGGGGAGAGGGGCTGGTTGAGGTCGTTTTCAACATGCTGGGAGGTGAACGCAAAATTGTACATACCAGTGACCCCTTGGGGCGGGAGATTTTCGTTTCCTACCTTCAGTTGGCTGACGGATCAGCACTGATCGAGATGGCTGGGGCAGGGGGCCTTACCTTGCTCAACCCTCGTGAATATGACCCGCTGCGAACCAGCACTTTTGGGGTGGGTTTGATAATTTTGGACGCGATTATGGCAGGAGCAGATCCAATTTACATTGGCTTGGGCGGCAGCGCAACGGTCGATGGCGGTACTGGCGCGGCGACCGCGTTAGGGATGCGCTTTTTAGATGATCAGGGTGAAAGGGTTTCCAGCGGTGGGGGTCTGGGGAAGATTCAAAACCTTGATATTTCCGGGCTGCGTGAGTTGAATTATTCCGGCAAGCTTATTTTCCTGACGGATGTCAATAACCCTCTTTGCGGCTCCAGTGGCGCGGCGGAGGTTTTTGGGCCTCAAAAGGGCGCCACCCGCGAGCAGGTCAGGCAATTGGATCAGGGTTTGCAGAATTTGGCAGAATTGATCGAGCGCGAAACTGGCTCAGATCTGACAGAGATGCCTGGGATAGGCGCGGCTGGTGGATTCGCGCTGCCGTTCGTGGCATTTATGGGGGCCGAGATCCGCAGCGGCATTGATTTTGTGCTTGATTTGTTGGAATTAAATGAAAAATTGGTCGGTACGGACCTGTTAATTACAGGAGAAGGGCGCACAGATGCTCAAAGCGCGATGGGAAAGGCAATTTCAGCCCTTGCCAGGCGCGCATGTGCGGCTAATCTGCGCGTAGCCGTAATCTCGGGGGCAATAGGGGAGGGGGCGGAGAAGATGCTTGAGTTGGGGGTGGATGATCTGGTCCAGGCAACCCCTGTTGGGCAGCCGCTTGAGGAAGCTATGGCACACGCTGCCGAAAACCTGGTGACTGCGGCGCAGAATTACCTGGCGGGATTGAGAAGAGAATTAACGAAGCAACCGTGATTGGGCCGGTCTTACGGAGCATCCCGACGCTGGCGCGATCAGGCAATTAGATTATGAAGGTTTCACAACCGAGCAGGCAATATACAGTTTAGAGGAAAAGGATTATTAACTGCAAAGACCCAATTTTTTGGTAGGTCGAGATTGAAAGCATAAAAAGCCTTCATTGATTGGTATCTTGTGTGCTTTCAATCCGGCAAAACGCAATTATTCTGCAAGCATTGGCTGTGCGAGCGGAACGGTACAAGACCGTTCCCTACGATTGTAAAAGTAACTCATGGCGAAGGGAGCAAGCCCCCTTTGTACGGCTGGTCCTTGGTCCAGCCACTAAAACCCCTCTTATAACTATCGAGAAGTGATATTCTCATAAGTAATATATTTTGGACTACCGGCCCCCTTTCTAGCACGCAAAGAAATGTCGGAGTGAGATCGCGTGAAATACACAACTATCCAGAACCATAGGGCAATCTCATTCCGACCTACTACCACCATCCAAGATTTCAAAGGAAGGAATGAACATGTGGTGATAAGAAAAGGGCGGCTGTTTTTCAGCCGTCCTTTTTAAGTATCAATCAGCTGTATTACGCCCCAGCCATGATGGCTGCGACGTCAGCTTCAACAGTGTCAATTGGCTTCAAGTCGAAGGCTCCCACGATGACCTTGGCCACATTCGGTGAAAGGAACGCGGGCAGCGTGGGGCCTAAGCGGATCTTTTTTACCCCCAGGCTGAGCAGCGCCAGCAGCACAATCACAGCCTTCTGCTCGTACCAGGCAAGGTCGAAGGAAAGCGGCAGGTCGTTGACAGTGCAATTAAAAGCCCCAGCCAGTGCCTGGGCGATCAGCACCAGCGAGTAGCTGTCGTTGCATTGTCCAGCGTCTAAAACGCGCGGGATGCCGCCAATTTCGCCCAGACCAAGTTTGTTATAGCGATACTTGGCGCAGCCGGCGGTGAGAATAATGGCGTCCTGGGGTAATGCCAGGGCAACATCGGTGAAATATTCGCGATTTTTGTGGCGTCCGTCGCAGCCGCCCATCACAACAAAGCGCGAAATAGCACCGCTCTTGACAGCTTCAATCACCTTATCAGCCACACTCAGGACGGTGTGATGCGCGAAACCGATCGGGATAGTGCCGGTTTCGAGTTCTTTTGGTTCAGCGCAGGTTTTAGCGCGCTCAATGACGGCTGAGAAATCTTTGTGCCCACCATTTGGGCGGTCAGCGATGTGGGGTACATCCGGATAGCCTGCCATTCCTGTCGTGAAGATGCGATCGCGGTAGCTGCCCCGGACCGGGATGATGCAGTTGGTGGTCATCAGGATCGGACCGCCGAAAGCGTCAAATTCCTCTGCCTGCTTCCACCAGGAGCCGCCGTAATTTCCAACCAGGTGCTGGTATTTCTTCAATTCAGGATAAGCGTTGGTTGGCAGCATTTCACCGTGGGTGTAGATGTTGATGCCCGTACCCTCGGTTTGTTGGAGCAGTTCCTCGAGATCCACCAGATCATGCCCGCTAACCAAAATACCCTTGCCTGGTTTGACGCCAAGGAATACCTGGGTTGGTTCCGGATTGCCGTAGCGTCCGGTGTTGGAGGCATCCAATAGCGCCATGGCTTTGACGCCAAACTCGCCGGTCTTCTGGATGAGCGCCAGCATTTCTGCCTGGCCAAGCTTATCGTTCGTTGTGGCTTCGAGTGCTTCCTGCAGGAAAGCCAGGACGCTTTCATCCCGCCCCCCCACCAAGTAGGCATGGTCCACGTAGGCAGCGATGCCTTTCAAACCATAAATGACCAGTTCGCGCATGGAGCGTATGTCTTCGTTGAGGTCGGAGTCATCCATCACGCCAACCGTGCGACCTTTGGCAAGCAGGGTCTCGACCTCATAATTTTCAGGATGCCAGCCAGCCCAATCCGGACCGCTGCCGGTGCAATTGGAGCTGTGAAGCTCGTTACAGCGAGCCTGGGCACGCTTGCGCAGGTCATCCCGGCGCGCGATTGCTTCCTGAATGAGAGCGACAAAACGCTCGCTGTCAAAGTTTGCATTAGTGATGGTGGAGAAAAGTGCTTTGGCGACAAAAAGGTCGGTCTCATCATCCTTGACGCCCATACCGCGGCCGCGTGTGCCCCAGAAGGAAATTCCCTTGAGCAGGTAAACAAGCAGGTCCTGCAAGCGGGCTACTTCAGCGGATTTTCCGCACATACCGCGCTTGGTGCAGCCAGAATTTTTCATAGTTTCCTGGCACTGATAACAAAACATTTCGGTCATAAATAGCTCCTTGAAGTAAATTTACCTGCTAATTATGCCATAAATCCTACTAATTAGGTCACATTATGCCAGTCAGTTGCCAACATAAGTTGTGAAAATTTCAAATTATTATCAAAAATGTGCCTTTTGCTGATTTATTGAGGAAATAGAACTGTTGCTACAACGAAAAACGATCTTTAATCTGTCATTGCGAACCTCTGTTGTGAAGCAATCTAAACTCTTCATAGACTTGAACGCCGGAGGAAGCAAAATCACGTTTGCTAATCGCGAAGGAAAATTGGTATCTCTGTGGTTGTAAACCAATTACGGTCCTTGAGGTTGAGAGTTTAGATTGCTTCGTTCCTCGCAATGACAAATTAAAGCTTGCCGTGACGGCCTGTCAGGACACTAAAAAGGGAAACTCAGGTGCTATAGTTGGTTGAGTCATCGTGTTGTCCCTTTCTTGTTTTGGCTTCAGATACCTTCAAGAAAGCACACGATGACTATTTTGTCAAATCATTTTTACACCACTATATGAGACATTATCGAAACAAAAGAGCGCCAGATGAACTGGCGCTCTTATTTACAATCAAAACAAGACTAAACAAAGCTGCCCCTCTACCCCCTTTTTATTTACCAATGCCAATCACGCTAAAGCCGAGTTTTGTAAGGCGGTCACGGTCGAGGAAATTACGTCCATCAATCACCGGTACTGGAGGAATTGTTTCCCAGTCAAGCTCCTGGTAGATGGGCCATTCGGTAACCAAAACGATTGCGTCGGCTTCGTCCAGTGTGTATTCAAGGTTGTTTGAATATGAAATTCCTAAGTTGGGGTATTGGCTACGCGCATTATCCAATGCCACCGGGTCGTGCGCACGCACAATCGCCCCACGCTGCACCAACAACCTGCTGATATCAAGGGAAGGCGCGTCGCGTAGGTCATCAGTGTTTGGCTTAAAGCTGAAACCAAGCAGGGCAATATGCTTCCCCTTCAAGATCTTCAGCTCTTCCTGCAAGCGATCCACCACCCACACGCGCTGACCATAGTTGACATCCCGCGCGGCACGGATGATGGGCATATCCAGATTATAATCTTTTGCCGTTGCCACCAAAGCGGCAGTGTCCTTGCCAAAGCAGGAGCCTCCCCAGCCGATACCAGCATTCAGGAAGCGATCCCCGATGCGCTTATCCAGCCCAATCCCCTTGGCAATTGCCGAAACATCCGCTCCTACCTTCTGGGCAAGATGCGCGATCTCGTTTATGAACGAGATTTTGAGCGCTAAGAACGAATTGGCAGCATACTTAACCATCTCCGCAGAGGTCAGATCGCAAACAAGCATAGGAACTTCGCTGAGCCCTTCAGGTCTGGGCAGACCTGCCGGTGCTGCAAAGTCCTGCTGCATGATCGGCCCAAACAATTCTTTAAGGCGATCAATGCTGGGCTGATGTTCAGAACCGACAATGATCCGATCGGGGTAAAAAGAGCCGTGCAGTGCTGCCCCCTGCGCCAGGAATTCCGGGCTGGAAACGACATTGAATAAGCCGTTGGGCTTGGCATTGCGGACCTCAAAGTAGTGTTCGCGAATGATCGCTTCGACCCAGTTGCCCGAACCAATCGGCACGGTGGATTTATTGACCACTACCACAAACTTTTTCCCCAGATTTTCAGCGATCGACTCCGCCGCCATGCGCACATAGCTCAGGTCAGCATTGCCATCTGATAGAGATGGCGTGCCAACTGCTATGAAAATTACCTCTTTGTTGGGGATATCCGCTTCGGCATAATCGCTGACAAAATGCATTTTTTGATGGACATCAGCAAAAAGCTCTTCAAGATGGGGTTCATAAAAGGGAACCTCGCCAGCCTTCAGACGTTCGACCTTTTCCTGGTTGAGGTCAATGCAGGTCACATCATTGCCCAGGTAAGCCAGCATCACCCCCGTATTTAGTCCAACATATCCTGTTCCAATGATCAGTACGCGCATAACGCCTCTTTCCACTTTTTTATTTCTGCTCTATTATACCTGAGAAGTCACCGATGACGGAAAACGCATCCGCCAAAACGCATCCGCCTCACAATTTCCTATTCTACTGGTTCCAGTTTCGCCATAAAATGCCGCAGAACCTTGGGTGCCCAGGTGATCTTCAATCCGCGAATATTCTCAGCCTCACGCATGCATTTTGCGGCAGCTTCACCGATGTAATCAAGATGGCTGCGGGTGTAAACCTGGCGCGGGATGGCAAAACGCAGCAGTTCCAACGGCGCGAATATCGGCGCGCCTGTCACAGGATCTGTATGCTCAAACATCAGGCTGCCAATTTCGGTGGTGCGCACGCCACCAGCCAAATATAACGCATTCCCCAACGCCACCGCCGGGAACTGGCTCGGTGGGATATGGGGCAGCGCCCTACCGCCATCCACATAGACTGCATGCCCACCTGTTGGTAAATAAACCGGCATCCCAGCCTGCCTGAGTACCTCGCCCAGGTAGCGGGTGTGCGACTCACGATAATTCAGGTAAGACTCATCCACACCATCATATAACCCCACCGCGACTGCTTCCAAATCACGCCCGGAAAGACCGCCATAGGTCAGAAAACCCTCGTGCACAATCAAATTCTGGGCGATGCGCGCTTTCAGCTCAGGATCTCTGAAAGCAATAAATCCGCCAATGTTGACGATCGCATCCTTTTTAGCGCTCATAGTGCAGCCATCAGCATAGGAGAACATCTCATGCACAATCTCGCGCACGCTGACATCCTTGTATTTGGGGTCCCGGATCTTGATGAACCAGGCGTTTTCAGCGAATCTACAGGCATCCACGAAGAAGGGAATGCCGTATTTGTGATAGATCTCAGAAGTCTTGCGGATATTCTCCATCGATACGGGCTGACCGGCAGCGGAGTTGTTTGTGATGGTGATCATGCCAATCGGGATATTCTCAACGCCAGTTTCCTGGATAAACTGCTCCAATTTCACGAGGTCCATATCGCCCTTGAATGGCGCAATCAGGTTGGAATCTTCCGATTCAGCAATGGTAAATTCCACCGGATGGGCATTCAGCACCAGTAGATTTGCCTGGGTCGTGTCAAAATGGCGGTTATTCGGCACAAATTGACCGGGCTTAACGAGCGTTGAAAAGAGCATACCTTCTGCAGCGCGACCCTGGTGAGTGGGAAGCACATATTCGAAGCCGAGCACATCCTGCACCGCGCGTTCAAAACGGTAATAGCTCTTTGCGCCAGCGTAGGATTCGTCCGCCTGCATCATGGCTGCCCACTGGCGGTCACTCATGGCACCGGTGCCGCTATCGGTCAGAAGATCGATAAAAACATCCTCCGCGGGCACATTGAAGGTGTTGTAGAAGGCTTTTTGCAAGGCAGCCTTCCGTTCTGCCTCGGTGGTGAGTTTTACATGCTCAACAACTTTAATGCGAAATGGTTCGATAAACGGAATTGTCATATTTTCTCCTTAGATTTTTGTTTTTGCAGACCAGCCAGGTATGTCCCAGCCAGATAACCACTTCCAAAGGCAAAATGCAGATTGAAGCCACCGCAGGGACCAGCCACATCCAAAGTCTCTCCCACCAGATAAAGTCCTGGAACCAGCCTGGATTCCATGCTTATCGGATCCACCTCCCCCACTGGCACGCCCCCCACGCTCACCTGGCTGTTCCTGAAACTGCCGGCTCCGCTAATGGTAAACTTCGCCTCGGCTGTCACTTCGAGCAGCTGGCGGATTTGCTCCTCACTCAGAGCATTCAACTTGAATTTTGGATCCAGTCCTGCCTGCCGAATGAAAAAATCAGCTGCTTTTGGGGTGAAATATCGCAGCAAGCCAGCTCTCAGGCTGCGGGGATGGGCGACCTGCCCCGTCAGAATATCTGCCAGATTGGACCAAAACGGGGCGATGAAATTCAGCCGCAGCGTCAAATTAGCATCGGGATGCAAGGCAACCAGATGGCTCAGGTTCATGACTCCCGGACCGTTAAAGCCGCCCTGGTTGATGATAATGTTGCCCGTCGTCTGCCCAAGACGTTCCTGGTCGTGCCAAATGCTCGCAAGTACGTCAAAGCGCTGCCCCTTTAATTCCTTGAACGCTCCAAGATCGGCAAAAATTGGCCCTAAGGCTGGCAGAAGCGCTTGTACGTGATGGCCTAGATTTTCAAGCACTCCAAAAAGCTCCCCGCGTGAGCCCAACTCGGGGTAAGCCTTACCCCCTGCCCCAAGCACCAGCAGGTCAAAAATCTCATGGCGATATGACCCAAGAGCGGTGCTTTCTATTTCAAAACCTTTATCTTTTTTTGTAAAACTAATTACGTGAGTGGCTACGCGCAGTTCTATGCCGCGTTTTGCCAGCTCCTCCCCAAAAATCTCCACAAACGCCTGAGCAGACTCAGACCTTGGATAATACCAGCCGTCTTCCGTCTTCTGGGTCGGGATCCCAAGCCGATCAAGCGCGCGCCTGAACTCCTCCACTCCAAAAGTCCCCAGAAAGCTTTCCATCCAGGCCTGATCCTCGCAGTAATACGCTGTTGCATCTACCGCGTCGTTGGTCAGATTGCAGCGGCTGCTGCCTGTTACCAGTAATTTCCGTCCAATAGTGGGATTGTGTTCAAACAGGGTGATCCTGCCGCCCCCCTCCGCAGCCTGGATCGCAGCCATCATTCCTGCTGGTCCTGCCCCGATCACCGCAATATTCATGCCTGAATTATACCCTCACACTCCCCCGTCTGACCATGCGATGTCAACTTGCGATGTCAACTTGCAAGCGCAAAGCGTTGGCGACATCCAAACAGACACTAACCCTTTCATCGTGTACCCACTGACCCGGGGCCCTAACCCAAACGATAAAAAAGCTCATTATGTGTTGACAATCCTCACCAATTGTGAACATTTTCTTATGGATAATTTTTAAATTTTCTGTATAATAAACACAGGCCTCAACAACTTGGAGCAAGATATGGTTGATGTCTCCTTGATTCTCAAGGCTTTTTCTGGTCCTGCCAGCATGACCCCGAGCCAAAATCCGAGCACCACCCTGCAGCGGGAAAAAGCATCTATTCAGGAAATGATTTCTCATTTCTGTCTCTTTCCATATTCATATCACCTTTCACCCAAACTTCTATTCTTCGTTCATGGTAATGCTGCCAAAGGCAAGTCTGCGCGGATCGCTTTTCTGTCGCGGACCAAAGTCAATTAACTGATGACTCCACTGCAAAAAGGTATTTCAATTAGACAAAAACCGAAAACTTTAATAAAATCAAGATATGTTCAAACCAAATACCAAACACCTACAGCCCGCAATAATTACCGCCGCCAGTGAACTTCCTGAGAAGCAACAGAAACGCTTGAAAGCCTCATGGGCAGACACTTTTTATCAGGAATTATTTTGT
>Ga0228536_1001942_pt1 | contig 15073 bp, 14 predicted proteins | sample SJ1Smetagenome_FD_168611 | JGI IMG/M metagenome (GOLD analysis project Ga0228536, IMG submission 168611) | Enriched culture of PCE-dechlorinating microbial communities from Ithaca, New York, USA - SJ1.S | ecosystem: Engineered > Modeled > Simulated communities (microbial... > Unclassified...
AGGGGATCCCACCGGTCAGGATCCTGCAGTTTCTCTTTGCCCTCGTCTTTCTCGGGAAGACCTTCTTCGAGATGATGCGGGAGAACAGCCTGCCGTGGGGCAAGGACACGTTCTACCGCTTCCTTTCCGAATCACGGATCAACTGGAGGCGCTTTCTCCTCCTCGTCGCAAAGAAGCTTCTTGAGACATTCTTTCTCCCTCTCACCGTGGAGAGAAGAGACCGGGTACTGGTCCTCGACGATTCCGCATACCCGAGGAACAGGAGCAAAAAGGTGGAGCTTCTTTCGAAGTGCTATGACCACTGCGACCATCGCCATTTCAGGGGGTTCCGCATGCTTTTCCTCGGCTGGTCCGATGGAAGATCCTTTCTTCCACTGGCCTTCTCGCTTCTTGCTTCGGCAAAGGAGGAGAAACGGCTCTTCGGAGCCTCGGACACCGACGGAAGGACCTCAGGGGCACGGAGACGAAAAGAAGCGGTGATGAAGACGCCGGAAGCGGCTCTTGTTCTTCTTGACGCGGTACTCTCGAACGGAATGAAAGCCGACTTTCTTCTCTTCGATTCCTGGTTTGCCACCAACCAGTTCCTTCACTCCGTGCACAGGAAAGGCATCCATTCCATCGCCATGGCCAGGGAATTCAATTCCATGCAGTTCCTGGTAAGACGGGAGGACGGAACGAAGAAGCGGATGAAGCTCTCGGGGCTGTACGGGAAGGTCAACTCCGTCTTCGGGAAAAAGGACATCCCCGGTTCCGTGCTTGTAGAGGTGGACAACGGGAAGGACTCCCCGGAACCTCCCCTGCCGGTCAAGGTGGTGTTCGTGAGGAACAGGAAGAGCGGCGCGAAGCGTGAGTGGCCGGCCATACTCTGCACGGATACTTCCGTTCCCGACGAAGAAGTTGTCCGGATCTACGGGAAGCGCTGGCCCATAGAGGTCTTCTTCAAGGCCTGCAAGAGCGTTCCGCGGCTGTCGAAAGAGTTTCAGACCGGGAGCTACGACTCGATGGTGGGGCACACGAGCATCGTCTTCCTGAGGTACATGATGCTCTCCTTCGAGTTGAGGCGGTCCGAGGACGACCGTGCGTACGGAGAACTCTTCTGCCGGTGCTGCGAAGAGCTGGAAGATATCTCGTTCATCGCGTCCCTCGCCCTTCTTCTGGAGATGCTGAAGTCCGCCGTCCGGGCCGGAATAGCCATGACGGAAGCCATCCTGGAGCGGATTTTTTTCAGAATTCGCACGGAAAACACCCGGCTTCCTGAGGAATAAAATAGGTGTTTTAGCTGCTTTTTCCATGTCATGACAACGATTTACGGTTTTCAAGGTCCTGAGAAAGTTGAGATAATATAAATCTGGAAGTGCATGGGCACACAGACTATTTTTGAGGATTTTTTACCATAAACGAAAACCATTTTTAGAACTTCTTTCTTTGGAATTCCTTCTTAAACTATATATACTGCCCGTATTTGATCTTTCGAAGCATATTTCGTCACAAAAGCAACCCTAAAATCTGATTTTATGTCCAGCTTGGGGAGCAAATCCCCTCTTCTTGCAGGGGATTTTGAAATTCTGAGTCTAAGAAACAAATGTGTGAGGTGTGTTTTTGAAAAAATTAAAATGCATCTTTCAATAATTTGGAAAAAGGAATGATCTGACTTGATTTCCTGAGTCCCGAGATCGTATGAAGGATGTGTTCTCTACAGACCTTACTGCCTTTTTCCTGGTTCTGATTTATTATTGCATCGACCAAATCGAGGTGCTGGCCGAGAATAACTTTTGTGAACTCAGGTGTGCTTCCCATTATTTCTATTCGGAGGCGCTGGCAGGACTCCTGCATTCGTTCGAAAATGTGCTGATAAAAAGAGAAGAGAATATTGTTGTTCACGATCTGGAGGATTGATGCGTGAAGAACCGTATTCCAGTAGGCAGCTTCTTCAGCGCCCTCGTTTTTGTCTGCTTGGACAAGTTCTTTCAAACAATGTCTTAGTTTCTGCACATCAGCTTCACTTCTATTGGCTGCTGCCCAAGCCACAATGTTCGGTTCGATGAGAAGCCTGATCTGCATAATTTCCGCTATTTCTTCAAAGGGCCATGCATTTGTACGGTCTACTATATTTTTAATGTCATCAGAGGTCTGGTTGATGACGACTATACCTTCTTTTCCCCTCATTTCGATTATACCAAGCGTTTCAAGAGAAATAAGAGCCTCCCGAAGCATTGTCCTACTTACCCCGAGTTGGACAGCCAAATCTCTCTCTGAGGGCAACTTGCCTTCAGTAAAGATTTCATTTGATTTTATCATCTCGATGATTCGTTCTATTAGGGTTTTTCTGCTGCTATTCAATGCAAAAACTCCTCCTTGGGTATACATTATTCATCTTCATGTTTCTTAAATCAGAGTTGATATCTAATTATCGCTATGCTAGCATGAGATCATAATATGGACAACCATAGGTCGACCATCACTTAAGAGGTGATTACAATTCAAGGCTTAGAATTTTTCAAAATCAAAAGAACATTTCATGAAGCATGTGTAGAAAACATAGAACAAGAGATTCTTGTTCAGTTGAATAAGGAGAAAATAGGTGAAAAAGTATTTCCCGGTGCTGAAGTTGCAATAACTGCAGGAAGCAGGGGTATTTCCCGGATCCCTGAAATTCTTTCGATAATTATTGCATATTTCAAAAAGCTTGGGGCCCGACCTTTTGTCGTTCCCTCAATGGGAAGCCATGGAGGCGCGACTGCTGAAGGTCAGATAGAAGTCCTCGAGAGCCTGGGGATAAAAGAAGATACGATAGGTGCTCCAATCCGTTCAAGCATGGACGTGATCGAAATCGGAAAAACCAATTATGGTTGCCCAGTCTTCATGGATAAAATCGCTTTTAATTCAGATGCAATTTTTATTGTAAACAGGGTCAAGGTCCACACTCGATTCAAGGCTGATCACGAGAGCGGTCTTCTTAAGATGATTTCAGTGGGGCTGGGGAAAAAGCAGGGTTGTTCGCTGATGCATGAAAACGGTCTTTATCCGGTCATACGGGATGCTGCTTTAGTCGCTCTGTCTAAAGCTCCCATAATCGGCGGGCTTGGCATAGTCGAAAATTCAATGAAAAAAATTGCAAAATTGGCCGTTGCACGAACAGAACATATGAAAAGATTGGATGCTGAACTTCTTGTTTTGGAGAAATCGCTGTTGCCATCTTTGCCTGTGGATGAAATAGACCTCCTTGTTGTAGCGGAAATGGGGAAAAACATCAGCGGTACTGGTATGGATACGAATGTGATCGGCCGTGTCTCCTCTTCCTGTATGTCGGACAACGAAAAACCGAGGATCAAAAAAATAGTGGTGCTGGATCTTCATAACGCGTCTCATGGTAATGCTCTTGGAATGGGGCTGGCAGATATCATTACACGGCGTTTTTACGAGAAGATAGATTTTCGCGCGACTTACGAGAACGTTATAGCTGCAAATGTTCTTGAACGCGCGAAAATGCCGGTTGTTCAGGAGACTGACGAAGAGGCCCTGTCACTGGGATTGAAACTCTCCATTAGCCCTACTGATCCTGTACCGAAAGTTGTATGCATTAAAAATACGCTTGAACTTTCAGAAATGATTGTCTCACGACCAGTTCTTTCTGAACTGGAAGCAAAGGGGTGTACAGATCTTTCACCTGAGAAAAGGGAATTTGTATTTGACGAGAACGGGGCGATCCACGTAGGAGAAATGTGGTTCAGTTGAATTGAAACTTTTTCTTGATGGAGTGAAGACTTAAATCATGTTCTCCATAAATTTGGAAAAGTGGCATGGAGGTTTTATGAATGAATTTACTTGAATATCAGGGCAAGAAATTATTCAAAGAATCAGGAATAGATGTTCCAAATGGAGAAGTGGTTCGAAGCGAAGAAGAAGCTCAAAAAGTTTTTAAAAAATTTCCAGCGGGAAGCGCTGTCAAAGCCCAGGTACATGCAGGTGGCAGAGGAAAAATCGGTGGTGTAAGGCTTTCAAGAAACGAGCAGGAACTGACTGTTGCGGTGAAAACGATCCTCGGAATGGAAATAAAAGGACAAGTTGTAAAAGAGATCCTTTTAGAGGAAATCATAAAAATTGAAAAAGAATTTTACATGAGCTTCTTGGTCAACAGCAGAAACGGAAATATTTCTTTTATCTTTTCCACTGATGGTGGTATGGATATTGAAGAAATAGCTGTAAAAAAACCAGAGAAACTTTTTCAATGGCAGATAAGCGATATTTCCTCTGTTCGGGAATATGAAATAAGAAACTTTCTACGAAACACCGGGCTCTATGGGAATCTGCTCGTTGAGACCGCCTCAGTTGCTTACAAGCTCTGCTGTTGCTTCCAGAAGAATGACCTTATCCTTGCAGAAATCAATCCCCTTGTAGTTACAGACAATGGAAACCTTATGGCTGCAGATGCGAAGATCGAAGTGGATGACAATGCCCTTTACCGGCACAGTGAAATTCAATCGTTGCAGCAAGAGGCTGAAGATGTTTTTGAGCGCCAGGCAAAAGCGATAGGCATTAGCTATGTTCAAATGACGGGAGATGTTGGCATCATAGCAAGTGGGGCAGGCCTTGCTATGAACAGTATGGACGTTCTCCAGAGCAGAGGTAAAAAGGCGGCTAACTTCCTTGAAACAGGGGGAGGAATAACCGCGGATCTCATTGCTGATTCCGTAGAGCTACTTCTTTCAAATCCATCTGTGAATGGAATTCTGGTCAACCTTTATGGTGGAGTAAATCCCATGGTAGAAGCAGCCAAGGGTGTTATTCGGGGAATAAGTAACAACATGAAGAATGTGGCAGTTGTAGTAAAGCTACTTGGAAATCAGCAAGAGGCGGCATGGTCGATCCTTGAAGAAGCAGGGATAACCATAGTAAAAACTGTCAGCACTGAAAAAGCTGTAGATTTGCTTCTTGAAAAAATGGAAGGCAGGAAAGCTGAATGAGCATTTATCTTAATAAGTCGACTCGGGCGATCATTCAGGGCGGAACCGGGAAAATTGGAAGAGTCCAGGCAAAATGGATGAGAGAATGCGGAACGAATCTGGTTGCAGGGGTAACTCCAGGAAAAGGTAAAACTGATATAGATGGACTTCCAGTCTATGACTGCGTTTTTGAGGCAGTCGAAAAGCATGAAGCGAACGCCGCTGTCCTTTTTACCCCAGCCCATTTTACAAAAGAGGCAGTGCTCGAATCAATTGATGCTGGAATAAAACTGGTTGTTGCAATCCCAGAGCATGTCCCGATCCACGACACAATGGAGATGAGGCGAGCCGCGAAAGCAAAAGGTGCTGTCCTTCTTGGCCCAAACTGTCCTGGAATCATTACACCTGAAGTGGGAAAACTTGGCATCATGCCTGCAAACCTCTTCAAAGCGGGGCGTATTGGCTTAATATCAAGAAGCGGGACCCTTTCTTATGAAGCGGCAGGCCATGTTATCATGGAAGGAATGGGCATCAGCACTCTGATTGGTATAGGCGGCGACCCGGTGATAGGTACAGATATAGAGACAATCCTGGAAGAATTTGAAAAAGACTTGGAAACCGATGCCGTCGTCTTGGTTGGAGAAATTGGCGGTTCTGCTGAAGAGCAGGCAGCACATTTTATCAGCAGAATGAAAAAACCCGTTGTTGTATACATTGCAGGGAAGTCAGCCCCTGAGGGAAGGACTCTTGGACATGCTGGAGCTATTATAAGAAAGGGAACCGGTGCAGTAAACTCAAAAATTCAGGTACTTTCAAAAGCCGGGGCTAGAATTGCACCTGCTATTTCTGATATCCCCAGTATCTTAAAAACTTTGTCAATAATTTGTCAATAAATTAAAGGTCGTGTGGGAGGAAATTTGAATGGTATTAGTTAATGAATCATCATGCAAAGGCTGTGGAATTTGTATTGCAATGTGCCCATTGAAAATTTTATATTTTTCAGAAGGCTTCAATGAACAAGGTTTTCATTTTCCAAAGGTCTCTGATCAGGAAAAATGTGTGAAATGTAATAACTGCATGATATATTGTCCTGATTTTGCAATGATGGTGAATGATGATGAATAATTCTACTCAGCAGGGTGCGATGCATTTCCTGAAGGGAAATATCGCCTGCGCTGAAGGAGCTATTGTCGCAGGCTGCAGATTTTATGCAGGTTATCCGATTACTCCGGCGAGTGAAATAATGGCTCATATGTCACGGAGAGTCCTGGAAGAGGACGGGGCTTTTATTCAAACAGAAGATGAAATATCTGCTATAGCTGCTGTAATTGGTGCTTCCTGGGGCGGTGTGAAGGCTATGACCGCAACATCAGGACCTGGGATCAGCCTGATGCTGGAAAATATAGGACTTGCTGTCGCTACTGAAACACCATGTGTTATTGTGAATGTTCAGAGAGGGGGTCCCTCCACCGGGAGTCCGAGCCTTCATTCTCAGGCGGATGTTCTTCAGGCTAAATACGGATCCCATGGAGATTATCCGATCATTGCAATAGCACCTTCCTCCCCACAGGAGATGTTTGACCACACTGTGTGGGCTTTCAATATGGCCGAAAAGTTCCGCACCCCGGTCTTTGTTCTCTCTGACAGACTAGTTTCCCATATGACGGAACAAGTCAAAATTCCTTCTCCTGAACATGTGAAACTGGAAAACAGAAAGATCCTTGATTCTTTTCAGGGTAAAAGGCAGAAAGTCTTTTTAGGTAAAGGATCAGTAGCGCCAATGCCTGTATTTGGAAGAGGGCTTAAGGGGAATGTTACGGGATCCACTCATCTGGAAGACGGGTTTAGAGATGTTGCATCCGCATCTGTGCTAGACGCAGAAATAAAGCGACTCCATGACAAAATACTTGATCACGTGGACGATATCACGATATCTGACGAGGAATTTTTGGAAGATGCGGAAATTGCGCTATTCTCTTATGGATCCAGCTACAGGGCAGTGATCGAAGGTGTGGCAAGGGGACGAAAAGAATGTTTGAAGGCAGGCTCATTTCGTGCTGTGACGCTTTGGCCATTGCCTGAGAAAAAAATTCGTGATCTTGCTTCAAGGGTGAAAAAAATTATAGTGTGTGAAAACAACCTCGGGCAAATGTACCACTTTGTAAAAGCGGCAGTGGGACAAAGAGTCGAGGTCCAATTTCTGGATCCTGATGTCCAGGGTACATTGATAAATCCAGAAAAGGTCCTTGCTAAGATAAGGGAGGTTCTTAATACAAATGGCTGATTCATTTGAACATCCCCTGGGGAAATACTTCAGAGATAAAATTAATTACAAAAATTGTCCCGGATGCGGGAACGGTATCATTGCCGCAGCTATTTTGCGAGCTATCGACAAATCGGGCAAAAGCATCGATGATTACGCGTTTGTGTCAGGAATAGGATGTTCTGGGTGGATCCCAAGCCCTTTCTTCAATACAGATGTGCTTCACGTAACACATGGCCGTGCCGTTGCTGTGGCAACGGGATTAAAACTTTCGATTCCACGCACTCGGGTCGTTGTAATAGCAGGGGACGGTGATACAAGTGCAATTGGCGGAAACCATTTTATCCATGCCGCAAGGAGAAATATTGATATAACATTAATAACTGTTAATAACAGTATTTACGGGATGACAGGAGGACAAGCCGCTCCGACCACTCCTTTTGCATCTGTGACAACAACAACGCCATACGGAAGTATCGAAAGACAATTTGATCTCTGTGAACTCATGAGAGCTGCAGGAGCGACCTTCATTGCGCGATGGACAACTTTTCACGCCCGACAGCTTGAAAAAACGATCCTTTCCGCCTTTGAGCACCCGGGCTTTTCTTTCATCGAAGTGGTTTCACAATGTCCTGTCCAATATGGCAAAGTCATAGGCAAGCGAAATGATCCTGTGAGCATGATGATTTCCTACAGGGAAAATTCACTGACCGTAGATGTCGCTTCACGAAAAGGGCGTGAAGAACTAAAGGGTAAAATCGTGGTCGGGGAATTTGTGAAAGATGAAGAGATACCTGAGATGTGTTGTGAAATGGAAAGGCTCCGTATGGAGGTGCGATCGAAATGAAAAAAGAGTTAAAATTTGTAGGTCTGGGAGGGCAGGGAGTTCTTCTAGCATCAACAATACTGGCAAAAAGTGCCTCTGTATTCGACAACTATTTTGCAGTATTGACAGAAAAGTACACCTCTGATATGAGAGGAGGAGAGGTATTCTCCGATGTGATAATCTCTTCCGAAAGAGTGACTTATCCTCTCGTTGAACGCCCTGATTTTCTGATTGCCCTCTCTCAGGACGGGTGCGATAAATATCTCTGTCAACTGAGACAGGGGGGAACGTTCATTTATGATTCTGACCTTGTGATTCCGAAAGAAGACGGAAAGGGAGTACAAACGTTCTCAGCTCCCTTCAACGCTGTCGCTGTAACCGATTTTGGGAACAGGGCAGTAATGAACATGGTTATGCTGGGTTTCATCAGCAAGAAATTAGATTTTCTGGACGTCGGTTCTCTGAAAAAAACAATGAATGAGGAGATTGAACCACGTTTTTTAGAATTGAACGGCAAAGCCTTCGAAAAAGGCATTTTGTTGGGTGAATAAACATGTCGACCAAATCGGTGCCCCATTGGACTAATACAAGAAGGAGGGGGTGGAAAAGAGACGATCGGCGGAGGAGATGGTGTTATTTCCATTGTTTCACTATACGGAAAAAACAGGAAAGGAGTTTTCATCAATATGAAAAGAAAAATAATGATTCTTGTTCTGACTCTGACGTTTGTTTCAAGCGGATTTGCATTTGCGGCGCAGGAACCTATTAAAATAGGTCTTTGCCTTTCACTCTCGGGCGCTGCTGCGCCTTACGGAATCCACATGCGAAACGGGGTGGAAATGGCTGCTGAAGACATAAACAAAGCAGGCGGAGTGAACGGGAGAATGATTGAAGTCATTGCAGAGGATGACGCAGGGAACCCTGCCCAGGCTTCTTCTGTTATGATCAGACTGATTACCCAGCATAACGTGGATGCAATCATCGGCGGCGCGAATAGTACGATAGCATTCGTTTGCAAGGACATTGCTGAAAAGGAAAAAGTCCCGACAATTACCACATCCGGTTCAAATCCCAGGCTTACAGGGCCTGAAAACAAGTATTTCTTCAGATTTCATCAGAGCGATTCCATGGCGACAGATATCGCCTCTACGTTTCTTGTCCAGAAGCTCGGCCTGAAGAAAATCGGAATAATCCACGATACTTCCGACTTTGGTATTGGCTGCAAGGATTATTTTGTTGCAGGTCTCAAGAAAAATGGAGTTGAACCAGTTACTGTGCAAGGTTTTAATGTTGGAGACCTTGATTTTACACCTCAGATTTTAGCATTGCGGCAGGCGGGAGCGGAGGGGATGGGCCTTTTTGCAAACCTTCCTGAAGCATCTTTTATAACAAGACAGGCTCGCCAGCTAGGACTTGGAGAAAACTTCAAAATAATAATGACCGGCATCGCCGTTCCACGTTTTATTGAACTTGCCCCGGGAGACACTGAGGGAGTTTATGGAGTAGGCCCGTTTGTTGCTACGATGCTTGAACCGGAAGCGGTTGAATTTGTAAAGCGTTATCGCGATCGGTATAAAATGGATCCTTCTCATCACTCGACCAATTCTTATCAGACTGTCGTCGCTCTTCAGAAAGCGTGGAGCAATGTCGGCACTGAAAAAAGTGCAGTTGTTGCAGAGTTAAAAAAAGTGAAATGGGATGCATTCGGGCAGAAGAACAATCATTTCCTGGAGACAGGTCAGGGAGCACTCATGATTTACATTTTCAGAGTTCAAGATGAAGTTTGGAGAACAAATGAAATACAGGTAATAACCGGGAAATAAGTTTTTTTGAATATCCACCGGTGCCGTGCTTTCGCACCGGTGGATATTTGAAGCAGGTTCATAAATTTTGAAGAGCCACGCATTTTTAGAGTCTTGAATTGCGCAATGTATAGGAACTCCGTTCAGAGGGGTGAAGTGTAAATGAGTTTTGCTATTTTTATGCAGTATTTAATCGGCGGACTTGCCATGGGGGCGATATATTCGCTGATTGCAGTAGGATATTCAATGATATGGAAATCAATGGGGCTTCTCAATTTTGCCCAGGGACCTGCAGTGATGTTCAGCGGGTTTCTAGGAATTACGGCAGTCACCTTGATCCCAAAGGGTACTAATCCTATACTGGCAACAATTTTGATAGTTCTTTTTGCATGTGTAGTTTCTGCACTTATTGCCATAATTTCCCATAAGCTGGTTCATGAGCCGACGTTAAAAACTGCCCTCAAAATGAGAAACATTAACTATGAAAAGATGAACATACTGGTTGCTACGCTTGCCGTTGGAATAATACTGGAAAATACGGCTAAACTTATATGGACTGGCGAGCCGCGATATTTCGCCCTGCCAATAGGGCGATCAGCGATAATCATGGGAGACGTTGTTTTTTCTTCCTTGAATATGTGGATTCTTGGAGTTGCTGCCATTATAGTCATATTTCTTCAAGTCTTTCTTTTCAAAACGAAGATAGGGAAAGCGATGAGAGCTGTTGCGCAGGATAAAGAAGCTGCTGCCTTGATGGGGGTCAATGTTAAAAAAAGCCTCCAGGCAACTTTTGTGATGGCCTATGTACTGGGCGCAGTCGCAGGGATACTGGTTTCACCGATAATATTTGCTTTCTTCGCTCACGGACCTATTCTTGGAATAAAAGGGTTTTCAGCGGCAGTCCTGGGTGGTATCTACAGTATTCCGGGATCAATCATAGGAGGATTAATCCTAGGTGTTCTGGAAAGTTTGGGGGCAAGTATTCTCGGGTCAGGGTATAGAAACGCTGTAGCTTTTGTTGTGCTCATTGCCGTGCTCTTGATCCGTCCAACGGGGTTGTTCGCTAAAAAAGTCAGTGAAAAACTTTAACGAAAAGAGAGAATGCTATGCTAAAAAAAACACCTATGCAATTTCAGATAAATAAAGTCTTTTCATTAACCCTTTCACTGGTAATTCTTGCTCTTTTGATTCCATTTTTCATAGGAAGCCGTTATGTTTTTCATGTTGGAATCATGGCTCTTATGAATCTGCTCCTTGTAACAGGTTTATTCATCATGACAGGTCTCACGGGTCAGATGAACCTTGCCCAGGCGGCATTCTGGGCACTTGGAGCTTACGGCTACAGTATTATGGTAAAGTCCGGACACTCCTTCCTGACCGCTTTTTTTGTGGTCATTGCATTAGGTATTGTTACAGGCTTGGTACTCGGCATACCGACAATGAAAGTTTCAGGCATTTATTTCTCAATGGTCACAATAGGTTTTGGTGAAATTGTCCGTATTGTTCTCTTAAATTGGCAAAATCTTACAGGCGGTGGTTTAGGTATTCGAGAGATTCCAAAGCCTGCTTTTTTTGGACATGTGCTTAATGCTACATCTGATTTTTATATAATGGCAATTGTCTTCGTTATACCTTGTGTGCTTTTTGCGCTCTTCTTTTTTAAGTCTAACTTGGGCCTTGCTCTGAAAGCTTCCGGTTCTAATAAAATTGTTTCCGAGGCAGTTGGTGTAAATACGTTTCAAATGAGGGTAATTGCAATTGTCTTAAACTCTGTGCTTGCGGGGCTAGCCGGCGTTCTTTACGCAGTGTATTACGGAATGCTTCATCCGGACGCTTTTACTTCTGCGGTATCGTTCTCTCTTGTGCAGATGCTTGTAGTCGGAGGGTTGCATAGTTTTGTGGGCATTTTGCTGATGACTCCTGTCTTATCGCTCGCTTTTGAGTATTTGAGGGCTTTTGGAGAATATCAGGTGATTATTTATGCGGTCGTTGTACTTCTTTGCGTGATCTTTTGCCCTATTGGAGTTGGGGGGAGAGTGGAAAAATTTGTCCGTGACCGTTATGTCAGAAGATAAAAAAAAGATCGATGAATACGTTCTTCTAACCCAAAACGTTACAATGAGTTTTGGAGGATTGAACGCGCTTGAAGATGTATCGATCGGTTTGAAAGAGGGAGAACTTCTAGCTGTCGTCGGTCCAAACGGAGCCGGAAAAACAACTTTCTTCAATGTTGTATCCGGCATTTATAAAGCTTCATCTGGAAACGTATGGCTTAAGGGAAAAGATATCACTAAAACGGCCCCCTTCAGGATTGCGCGAATGGGCATGGTGAGAACATTTCAAAATCTTGGTATTTTCGACAATTTGACAGTGATCGAAAGCGTTTGTGTTGCAATGCATAGAAAATGCCTAAAAAAACAGCCTTTTATGACGATGAGGGAATTTTTAAACCCTTGGGGAAAAAACAAGGAAAAAGCCATTGATATACTTGATTTTATCGGTGGTTTTAAGGGAATAGAAAATGAATTATGCATAAACCTCCCTTATGGGTTCCAGAAGTATCTTGAAATAGCAAGAAGCATGGCCGCTGAACCGGAAGTTCTTCTTCTCGACGAACCTGCCGCAGGGCTCAATCAGGGTGAAAAAGTAGAGATCAGCAAAATTATAAGAAAAATTGTAAGTTCGGGAGTTTCTGTGATGCTAATAGAACATGACATAAAAATGGTTTCCAGCATCTCGGACAGGATCGTGGTTCTGGATTACGGCAAGCAAATTGCGGATGGTATACCAAAAGATGTTATATGCGATCCAAAAGTGGTTTCGGCTTATATCGGGAAACCGGTTTCGAAAGCTGAGATAAAACCCTGTAATCCTGAGGGGTTCTTTGAACACACACAAAAAACGGGGTCAGTTTACGAATAACTCTTAGACCGTGGTTTTGTGTCTGTGTGAACGGAGGGAAATAAGTTGAAGTTGAGCGAACCCTTACTGAGCATATCAGGTTTGGAAGTTTATTATGGAAAAAGCCAAGCCTTAAAATCAGTATCTTTGGAAGTCTTCGAAGGCGAGGTCATAGCCGTTTTAGGACCTAACGGGGCCGGAAAAACCTCCCTTATGCGTGCAATAAGCGGTTTAATCCCAGTCTCTTCAGGAACGATATCGTTTTCAGGAAAAAATATTACTAACTGGCCTCCGGAAGCCATAGTAAACGAACGTATTATTCATGTGCCTCAGGGCAGAAGGATATTTCCGGAAATGTCAGTCATCGAAAATATTGAAATGGGTGCTTTTTCTCTGAAAGAGAAAAAAGAATTAGGGGCCCTTTTTGAAAAAGTCTATTCGCTGTTTCCAAAATTATATGAAAGAAGGAAACAAGTTGCAGGCACACTTTCAGGCGGAGAACAGCAGATGCTCGCCGTGGGAAGAGCGTTGATGTCTTTACCAAGGCTTCTCATGATGGATGAACCTTCCATGGGGCTTGCACCGATAATCATAAAGGATATGTATGAAAAAATTAAAGAAATTGCCAATGCAGGAACAACCATCTTATTGGTCGAACAAAATGCAGTTATGGCGTTTGAAGTTGCTCAAAGAGCCTATTTCCTCGACGTCGGTTCGATAACGATGACCGGAAAAGTTTCTGAATTACAGCATTCAGATGTTGTAAGCGCATATCTAGGCACAGGAGTGTAATCAACCAAACTGACGAAAATATGTTAGGAAAAAGTTTTTTATTAAGGAATCTTTGGATAATTTCACTTCACCTTTTGCGAAATCAGAATCTATCGAGTCCTGTGAGGACAAAATACCCTTTATTCAGAGGTTCCTTAGAAAATAATGAAGCATTTTTTCGCATACACGGTGTTAAATCCAGGGAAATCAGAATCCATTTTTTATCGTCTGTTAGTTGAGTGTTGTTACTCTAAGTAAGATAAAAAGAGGAGGTAAACATATGTTCAGGGAAATGCAAAAAGGTGCGCATACGCTTCTTACAGTCTGTGCAGGTCTTAAAAAAGGAGAAAAACTTCTTGTAGTTACAGATACTCTTATGCCCACATCGATTTCGGACGCTATTTACGCCGCTGGACGAGCTCTCGAAGCACAGGCGCACATAATAACAATATCCGTTCCTCAAGTGGGAGGAGAACCCTCATCTGTTGTTGCAGCCGCCATGAAAGAAGCGGATGTGATTATCGCTCCGACAACCAGGACGCTTTATCATACAAAGGCGACTCTTGATGCGTGTAACAGAGGAGCAAGGCTTTTCTCCCTGACTGAGTGCGATGAATGGATTTTGATCAAGAATGGTGTTGACGCTGATTTTATAGCAATTAAACCTGTCGTCGAAAAAATTGGAGATTACTTTACTGAGGGGAATATCGTGGAAGTAACGTCTCCGGGAGGAACCAACTTTCGCGCATCAATTGCCGGAAGACAAGGTATTAAAAACTCCGTAATTTGTCATGAACCTGGCATGAGGTCAGGTTTTCCTGATATTGAGGCAAACGTAGCTTCAGTGGAAAACCAGGGGGAGGGAGTTATTGTTATTGATGCCAGCGCTTCCATGGGGATAGGTCTTGTCGACGCTCCCATAAGGTTGACAGTGGAAAAGGGGCGGGTAGTAAATATCGAAGGCGGACGTTCGGCCGCACAACTCCAGGAAATTCTCGATAACGCGGGAGATCCCAATGCTTTTGTGATCGCAGAGGTGGCAGTGGGGTTAAATCCCAAATCACCGGTAATCGGTAAAATAATTTATGACGAGGGATGTTACAGAACTGGCCATTTTGCAGTGGGAGACAATACCCGTCAGGGAGGGGTTAATCCCGCTCCCCTTCATTTGGACATGGTTTACTGGAAACCTACTATTAAGGTGGATGGGAAAATGATAGTTGAAGAAGGTATTCCAGTCGTAGGAATACATTGCAAAGAATTGCCGGGATCAAGATAGTACACTTTGAATCTGTTCCCGTCAGCCAGTGAAAAACTATGCAGCTGTAGGGTTTTCTTGAGAGGTGAATCAACCTGGGAAAGCGCAGACACAGCTGCATAGTATTTAGAGGTGCCCTTTAATGAAACAGCCAACATTTCCTATTTTTTTGAAAAATGGATCTATCCTGGATTCCCGGAATTGTATACCTAGGAATCGACTTGAAGCCTTGGTGTAACTGAGAAATTTTGTTTGCAAACTTCTCGACATAGGTATATAATATACCCATGTAGGAGGTGGAATGAATGC
>Ga0228536_1001943_pt1 | contig 15048 bp, 11 predicted proteins | sample SJ1Smetagenome_FD_168611 | JGI IMG/M metagenome (GOLD analysis project Ga0228536, IMG submission 168611) | Enriched culture of PCE-dechlorinating microbial communities from Ithaca, New York, USA - SJ1.S | ecosystem: Engineered > Modeled > Simulated communities (microbial... > Unclassified...
ACGAAGACTGCCACGGCGAAGTTTGAGGGCGACTTGTCACGGCATAGCCGTTTTTCGGCGACGCCGGAAGCCGGGCTACCATATCAAGTTTTTCTTCTTTCTGTTTCGAACTACGCCTTGGCAAGCCTGCCAGAAGGCATTGAGCGAATTTTGGTATCACAGCGACTCGTGAGGGCATCTTATCAAGCCGGACTTGTCACGGCGTAGTGTATTTTACGAAGCCGGAAGCCGGACTAAAAAATAATAATTTGTACCACTCGAACCCATGATGACAATCTTCTATTACGTATATATTCTTCAAAGCGAATCCGACCCCGGTAAATACTACACCGGAATGACTCAGGATCTGTCATCTCGTTTGATGGCCCACAACAGCGGTAAGGTGTCTCACACCTCCAGGTATGGTCCCTGGCGGATGATCAACTTCTTCGCATTCCCAACCAGTGAGAAAGCATCAGCCTTTGAAAAATATCTCAAAACCCACTCAGGGAGAGCGTTTGCTTCAAAACATTTTTAAACAACCAAAGGCAGCCCCAGGATATTCCCCGGGGCTGCCTTGTTATGTTGTCGCTGAAGGGGCAACAGTCGCTGATGCGGTTTGACCGATCTAGCCCAAAAGATCGTTCGCGTAGCAGGTGAGGGGGATCAGGTCGCTCCTGTCCAGATACTTCAGGTCGAACTTGCGGTTTAAAGCCGCAAAATGTCTCAGGCCGCATCCCAATTTATTGAGATAGGAGAAAACCCCGATCGCTCCTGTGGAAAAGCCTTCAGCTTCTTTTCCATAGATCCCTTTGAGATCAGCCAGGTCACGAAAAACCTCTTCGATAGTGCTGCCGAATTTCTGGAAAAGCTCGGGAGTTCTGCCTGCCTTTATCTCGTCCCCGACCGTCTTCCCAGTCATGGCAGCAGCCATCGCGCCGCGGCAGACACCAATAGCCTGAATAAATCCATCTCCGTACGCAAGGGACTTGAATATCTGGTCTTCACTGATAAACCCGCCGGTCATGACCATCGCGGGAAGGATCTTGCCCTGTTTATCCAGTTTTGCGCAGATATCTACGACAGATTTTTCGAGCATGATCGTCGGGAGAGACCATTCGTTCATCATCTTCGAGGGGCTGTAGCCTGAACCGCCGCCCGCGCCGTCAAAGGTTATCATATCGACTTTGTTTTCTGCCGCCATATTGATAACACGTTCCACATCAGCCGGATCAAAACCGGCCATCTTGAAATAGACGTTTTTCATGCCCATGTCACGCAGTTCGCCGATCCGCTTGGCCATCGACTCTTCCGTCCACATCGGCAGTCTTCCGTATGTGTAAAAGTTGGGGCAACAGCCCTTTTCTTTAAGTTCCATTATTTTGGGATGAAACGGATCGGGGAAGACAAGATCTCCCCGCTCGACTTTTTTTACGGCCTCATCATAGCCTTTGATCCTGTTCATCGGCTGGGTTCCCTTTGCGCCCTGGCCGAACTTGTATTCCAGGGCCTCGAAGCCATATTTTTTCAGAGCTATCTCGGGAACTCCTGTAAGATGGTCATCGACGTTGCACTGAAGCACCATCTGTCCTGATCCCCTGTAATATTTATGGAAACTGTCATGTATTTCCTCAAGCATAGGGAATGAAGTGATCTTGCCGTTATCTATTTTCAGTTCAGGATCTTTGTTCCTTGCATCTTCACCTACCATGCAGGTAACTCCTGCCATGGCAGCACCACCAAAATAATCGATCCAGTTCATTTTCACCAAAGCGGGCAAAACAATGGGGAGATCGAGTTTTATTCTGTTCTCATAACCGTATTCGGAAGCAAGATCAACGTTGAATATCTCTGCATGTTCATGATCCGCCTCTGTTCCCATGGCGCCAAAACAGCGACCATTTATGTTGAAATGAGAGAAATCAACGGGATAATCCTTTTCCGACGCGATCTGGTTAGGACCTGTTGTTGTAGGATAAACCGTTATCTTCCCCAGCACTGCCGCCTGCGTGATCTCACAGGGGCCCGGGCATTCTTCCGTGCATAAAGAGCACATTCCAGACTGCGGAGAAATATACTTGCTTCTGTTCTTTGCTGCTGTAAAGCCTGAACTCATGCTAGGCGAAAATGACATAATAACCCCCCCATTAAGGAATTGATCTTAATTCCTGTTATCACCTGACCTTTAAGGTCATTGTATCACCTGAGTCATGTTGGGTGATGAACAGGCCAGACTGACTACATTTCGCCAGTATTAATATAGGGAAAGCCTTATCGCGTAAATGATTATGCAGGCTCCCGCAAATTCGGGTATGGACGGGGCCAGTTTGAGCAGGAAAGATGAGCCCAGCATTCCGACGACGATCTCGGAGGTGCACAAGAGGCTTGCCAGGGGCGAACTGATGAACCTGAGGCTGGAGTAGTAGGCAACACTGGCAAGGGCTCCTCCTATAAGTCCTATAAAAAGGATCAGAGACATGTCACCGAGGGAAATGGACAGAATGTCCGACATTCCATAAAAATTGAGCTTGAAAAGTCCCAGCATGAACAACGCCATGAAGTTGGAATAGAAAACTACCTTTTTATAGTCCAGTCTCCTCAGAGCGGCTGCCCGTCCTAAAAGGGACTGGCCTGAAAGTCCGATGACGGCTAAAAGACCCCAGAAAATACCCAGACCCGAGAACTGTATCTGCGAAAAGTAATTGTTGTCATAAAGTCCCACCCATAATCCGAAAAGAACAAGCGCGCCTGCTGTCACCTGTTTTCTTGAGGGTATCTCGCGCAGGAAGATAAGGGCTCCGAGGATCGTTGCCAGTGGGAAAAGGTAATGGATCAGGAGAGCGATAGGGACATTAAGGTATTTTATTGAAAACAGAAAACCGGTGGACGTAAAAACCACCATAACCGCTGTAGCCATCAGAAGGGGGATATCCCTTCTGGTTGCCCTGAATCCTTCACGCCCCCTCGAGTACAATATCGATGCGCCAACGATCATCGAAACGATGATCGTCCGGAGGAAGATTACCGTCAACATATCCACCCCCCGGTCGGCCAGCATGCGTGCCAACGGGGAGACCAAACCCCAGGAAATGCCTGTCGAAAGGGCAAGGAGGACACCGATACCGTGCTTTTGTGCAAAACTCGTCATGTAAGGATCCCCTGAAAGATGGTCAGGAAACATCGGGAAATGGTTACCAGAAATTCATATACCGGAAATAATAAATGATCGGACTTCCCTTTGATTATATACTTTCCCGGTAAACAGGCCTTTTTTGAAGGAAGCGAAAAAGGGTTTTCATGTTTGACGGATCTGGCGTGATATCCTGACAATATGTTTTGCAGTAAGCCTGACATTGCAAAGATCCCTCAGAATTGGTATTTTATATCATACACAGCTTCCGGGATCCGGACGGTTCCGGCATTTGGCGGTGCGCGACAGGCACCTGTCGGGCAAAAAGCCTTTTTCTTTTCGTCTCCCCCGTTTTTAAAAATCAAGAAAATAACATCCCGACCTGGAACTCTCCCTGGAATAACGGGGCCGGCTCTTTGACGAAATGACCCCGGGGACAGGGTTGTTGCGCCAGCATTCGAAAGGAGGAGTATATATGTTGAAAAAATTCATTGTCTCAATGGTATTGGTCTTGCTTCTGGCGGGACTGCCCGGGATCCATGCAGAGGCGGCTACAGGAAGGAATGAAGTGGCCTTTGGGGACCAGTCCTGGGACAGCGTCCAGTTTCTCCACCGGGTTATGGGTTATATCCTGAAGCATGGCTACGACATGGAACCCGTTTACAATTTCTCGGAGTCGATGCCCTCGCTGATCGGACTTGAGCGTGGTGATAACCACATCATACTCGAGGTCTGGGTCGAAGCGAGACAGGAGTGGTGGGATAATGCCCGGGAGGCAGGCAAGGTAAAAGGTTTCGGGAAAGTGTTCCCCAACGCTCCTTCTGGCCTATACGTACCGTCATACCTTGTCAAAGGAGATCCTGAAAGGGGGATAGAACCGCTGGCGCCTGATCTTGTTTCCGTATTCGATCTTCCCCGGTACCAGCACCTTTTCACTGATCCCGAAGACACCTCCAGGGGAAGGGTCTACAATGCCGTTTCCGGGTGGGCGGCTAACGAAAGGTATATAAAAAAATTTGAGGGATACAAGGTGGACGGCAAGCCTCTCAAGGACTTCTTCAACCTTTTCGATCCCGGGTCCCAGACGGCGCTCAATGCTGCCATCAGGGGATCCCATGACAAGGGAAGGCCTATAGTAGCCTACTATTGGGAGCCGACGCCTCTCCTCGGTGAACTGGACATGATCCTCCTCAAGGAGCCCGATTATGATGAAAAGGTCTTCAAAGAGACTTTCCTTTGCCAGAATCCAGCCTTCTCGGTGGAGAAGGCCGCAAATGCGGAATGGGTCCGGAAAAACCCGGAGGTCGTCCATCTCCTTGAAAACTTCCACCTGAGCCTGGAGAAGACCAACGAGGTTCTGGCATGGATGGAGTCACACGATAACGATCCGAATAAGGCCGCAATATGGTTTTTGAAGAATGATCAGCCATTATGGCGTCCCTGGATCGATGACCCTGAAGTCATTGCCTCCGTCGAAAAAGCACTTGAGAAAGAGAAGATCCAGGATTAGCCTCGGGAAAAACAAACCGCAAAGAGAAAAATGAAGTTGAAGGACAAAAGCAGAGGCAGTCTCCGGTTACCGGGGGCTGCCTTTATCCATTCCCCGGGGCAGGCTTCACTGTCGGTCTGAAAACCAGGCTCAACTATCCGGATCTGATCTTTTTGATCGTTCCACCGGCTTTCTCCACCGCTTCATCTCTGCCCGAAGCATCCACAGGGCCAGCAGGAAGCCGCAACTTGCCCAGGATCTCATACAGGGATTTAAATTTCCGCAACCCGATCATATTTAGTCTTCAGTTCAAACAGGTTTAATTGCGTTAGTTAATTGAACGGTACACCTTAAGGGTATCTGCAATATATTGATTAAATGAAAGGGTTCCTTCAACATTGAATCTCACTGGTTGCCGCCAATTCTCGATCAGTTCCCCAATTATCTCTTGTGCGGCGGCAGCCTCTTCAAGGTTTAAGCGGATAACCTGATGCTTTGGAATGAATTGAGAGTATTGGGCATACTCGGCCATTTCTAGGCCCTCATCGGTTATTATGGTTACGCCTGACCATAATGCTTCACAGATCAGGTTGGAAAAACCATGGATGGGGTTATGTTTTTCGAAATGGAGAAGACAATCGACCTCTCCCAAAAGGGAAGGCATGCGGGCAGGATGAACGAAATCATGAAACTCGGATCTTTTCAGTTCATTCTCATTGGAAAATCTGGCAAACTCCGATAGACCGTTTCCCTGACCAATAAATTTTAATACATGTGGTTTTGAAATTCCCGAGAAAATACGGACGATTTTATCCAGGCTTTTGTGTTCCCAGTGATAATTGATCTTGCCGATATAGGCAAATATTGGAATATCACGAAAAGTAATAACTGGTTTGAAAAATCTTTCATCAGGGATGTAAGGTGGTTGCACATGCACATTTGAGTTTCTTTCTGCGAAAAATGGTTTATTCCTTTCGTCGGTAATGATGGCAGCCGCATTGCGTACTACATGTGTCAGCAACTCTCCAAAAATGCACGGTTCTATAAATTTTGCAATATCACTTCCTCCGTGCCGCAAAATGTAGGGAATTCCGGTCATCGTGGATAGCAAATGACCTACAATACCATAGGGGATCAGATAGTTTGTATCTATTAAGTCAATATGGTTATTTCTCACTACTTCAAGTGATTTTTCCAAAAGACGTAGTACGTAAAGATCCGAATAGGGAATGTGCCAGGGGATATCAGGATCAATGTAGTGGATGGCAGGGTTGTCAACAATCCCAGGTTCAGGATCATAAATGCGGTATTCCTTTTCCACGCAATTGGCATTCGTGACTACATGGACGGTTACTCCGCTTTCAGCAATCCCTCTGGCCAGCCAATAGGTTTTTGCAGCGATGCCTCCCTGGATAGGGGGGAATTTACTTATCATACATACGTTCATTTATCTGTCCTCGGTAGAGTTCTTCTATCTGAAAACCGGTGTCAAATCTGCCCCTTTTTTCAATCATGAAATAGTAGAAAAGGTCAAACAAAAGGACATCCATTGCACTGTTGCAGTATCCGAAAAAAGGATGTTTCTGAATGGTATCAGCGGGAATAAGCCTTTTAACCATTGATTCAACCTGTGGGCCAACATGCCTCAATGCTGCCGGCATCCCGTATTTTCTTCTTTGTGCAATCTCTATGATTTTATATTTCTTTAAATACGGAAGTGCTGAATCTCTCAAAATTCTTTTAGTTGTGTTTTTGTCCGGGATCTTGAATTCTATAGGCAATGAAAGGGCAAACTCGGCGAGGTCATCGTAAAGGAATGGCGGTCTGGCCTCAAAACCAAAAGAGGCGCATGAACGGTCGACGCTCCAGAGGTGACAGTTGGAGAGACCTGTTTTCATCAACATATCAAGAAGGTTCTTCCTGTATGTTTTTTCATTTTCTGGCTGCGGAAACAGATTGTCTATGAGGTCTAAAACCGGTGAGTCCTCGGGCAGATTGGCTGCCTTTTTTCTTATCCTGTCGGAAAATCCGAGAGGATGTGTAAATATCCAATAGTATCCACCGAATAATTCATCTGCACCCTCTCCCGTGAAGGCTACCCTGTGGGATCGGGAAATGTGCCTCGAAATGATCTGAAAGGAAAGCGAACCCTGGATATCAAAAACGCCTCCAGCCATGATGTTTTCGTAGTGATAAATAAAGTGAGGCAGTTCATCGAGATAGTCCTGGATGCCGACCTGGAATTCGCTGTGCTCAGATCCAATTGCAGCAGATACCTTTCTTGCATATTTGAGATCCGGTGCATCTTGGCGATCATACAGGGTATATGTTTTTATCGGCTTGCTGAGGATTTCTGTTGACAGGACAGCCATCATGGTCGAATCGATGCCGCCGGATAAATAGACTCCGGTGTCATGGCCGCCGTGGTTGAGCAATGTTGTGAATGTTTCGTTCAGAACTTCATCAAGCTGCCCGATTGCTTCATGATAGTTTTCCTCGCTTCGGGCTGAATAAAAGGGAGGAGGGGAGTGGTAATACCTCTGTTTTAAAAATTCCTGGCCGTTGAATCGCACAATGGTGCCGGGAACGACCTGGTTAATGTTAAGGAGGGAAGTTTGTTCCTCAGAAAAAACATATCCAAAGACTGTCAATTCCTGCAGTGCATCGATATCAATCCTTGCAGGAACATCGGGATGCTGTAGAAGTGCTTTTATTTCGGAGCCGAAGATGAGTCTTTCTCCTGACCGGTAATAAAAAAGAGGTTTGATGCCGAATCGGTCCCGCGCGAGAATGATTTCATCGCTCTTGACCAGAGCTATGGCAAACATCCCCTTAAGATGCCTTACGAAATCGACGCCGTATTTCAGGTAGAGCGGAATGATAACATCAGAGTCGGAATTGGACTTGTGTTTAAACATATATCCGTCTTGCAGAAGTTCTTTTTTTATCTCTTTGTAATTATAGATTTCTCCATTGAAAAGAAGGGCAATGCTGTCTTTCTCGTCGATCAAGGGGAGCACATCATCTTTTGTGCTGACAATATGCAGACCGCATTCACCAATGGAATGGTTTTCAAATAAGGTTGTGGTGAAGGAATCCGGTCCACGGTGGCGGATGGATGAGAGCATTGCCGTTACTCGCTTTTCGTTTCTCTCGTTATATATTCCGCAGATGCCGCACATTAGCTGATGTCTTTCGATAAATATTTGAGAGACTCGACTATCCCCCAATATGCATAGGAAGAACCCTCTTCGAGATAATGGCAAGGCCAGAGTCCATTGAGAAGTTGAGCCTTCGTCAGCCAGTTTGTTGTTTTTTCTATTACCGCCCTTTTTGCAAGTTCAGGGTATGAAAGAAGCCCCAGCAGCACAATACCTGTGGACCATGGATCGCTTCCAATCGGATGGTTTTTCCAGGGGCCAAAACCACCGTCATCATTTTGTTCTTCATGCAGATATGCATACGTTTCTCCGATCAGGGGGCAATCATTTGCCGACACACCGGAAGCAGAAAAACCCAACAGGGAAAAGCCACCTTTGTAGGTGAGTTTTACATTACATCCCAGATCTTTTCGCCATTCATCCCTAAGCCATGATACCGCTTTCGAATCGGAGATATCAGGCAGGAGATAGATCAGAAACCCGGTAACGGGGATCCGGGAGATATCGCGACTCGAACGGCCCCAGCCACCATCTGGATTTTGCTGATGCCGCAGCCATGTTCTTCCTCTTGCCACCGAGGGATCAAATTTTCCACGACCCAGGAGCGATACCGTTTTTATTGATAGGATTGTTTCTTCGACATCGGACCAGCCGCCGTCTTTCTGCTGCCGATCAGCTATATATCGGGCAGCCATGTCGAACAAATCTCCTTTGGGAGGAACCCCAGAATAGACCAGTGACAAGGCGCAGAGCGCTATCCTCTTGACTTCCTTCTCTTCTTTGAGAGCCGACCCGATAAATCGGAATAGCTGAAGCGCTGTGCTGTGAAAATTATCCGTGTTAATCTTTTCTGTTTTCAAAGGCTTTCTCCAATGGCAGACCTGCTTCACAGATCAGCCGCATTTTGTTTTGAAAAAAGTTTTCCGGTTTTGATTTAAGACATGTATTGCAGAAGTAAAAAAGAGCCTCATCGTTATTCCCATGGCTGAAGTGGCGATAACCGACCTCTCTGCGATCGACAAATTTCTCGCACCCGTAGCACCAGACTTTATGCTCTCTTTCCCACTTTTTGTTCTTACTCTCTTTGTTCTCAATCTGTGATGCCAGAACAACGTTCAGCCCGATATCAACAGGAAGGCACACCGGAGATTCGCTTCCATTTTTTAAGAGTTCGTTCAGGCGCCTTATAAAATCGATGCGGATGCTCCCTTTCAGTTCCTCGCCAAACTCCGATATTAGCAAGAGCTTGTTCTTGTTAACAGAATTATGTTCTTGGATCTTTTTCAGATATCTAAGCAACCCGAATAGATAGGGGTGCTGTTTTTTCTCGATCAGGGCGTCGCACTGAGGTCCTTTGTAATGCTCAAATTTGTTCTTTTTCCCATTTTCGCTTTCTATCAATGCACCGATGTGTATGCAGACTCCATCGCATCCCTTATATGATTCGGGTATGCTGTCATGCCATTTTGTATCACCTGTATAACCAAAAGAAAAAATCGGTTCATTTCCTACGTTGTTATTGTTGCCTTCATTGCCGTAGAAATCAACAATATACCCGTAGGAATCAGATATTTCGGAGAAATCATTGTGGTATGCGTATGTTGGTTTGATTTCAATATATTTAGATCTGTCATGGTCATCGGAAATAATAGATGTGAATTTTTTTTCGTCTTCATCTTTTGTAAACCGAAAGGAAATTCCTTCCGGTTTTTTTTCGGGCTTAATGTCCTTGTTAATATCCACAATGTATGTGTCTGCCAGAAACTCACGCAATGAAGGACTTGTAATTACATGTTTCAACTTATCGTAAACGCCCCAGGTCATCACTGCATGAATCTTTTTCTTTGCGCCCTTATTCCTTTTATGTAAATCCAGCAGAGATGAGATGATTGGCTCAAAGTCGCGGATGTGGTCAAGGTGTGCGTGCGACAGCAGGATGAAGTCAATATCGTTCAAGGTAAATCCCATGTGAAAGAGGTTATCAACAAAGTCGAAGCCCGGGTCGATGGCGATCCCGAGAATCACATCGCCATTTTCATCCTGCTCGTAAAGAAGATACCCTCCGCCCTGGGACAGTGTTAAGGTAGGAGTTTGAGAGTTCCACCGCTGCAAACCCATGAAATGGAATGATCTATGCACCTTTCCCTTGAGGCAATGATATACAGGATGATTACTTTTATGTTTCAGATAATCGAGAAAACGTTCGTTTTCTCTTGCCATGATATTTTCGTAATCTTCGGCAATTAATTTTGTGTTGGATTCGTTTTTCCCATGACTGCAACATGTCGGGGAACAGCATTTGAGAACCCCGTCAAAGGCGTTCTTATTAAGTCCGTCAAAACAGTTATTGCAAGAGGGGAAGTGTCTACAAGCACTATAAATGTTCTTTAACTGGTTGATCTGGTTAATTCTTTGCTGTCGCTCCAATTCTTTGAATTTATATAGCATAGATTTTTGCCTTTCGAAATTATTAAGATCCTCTAATAATTTTTTTTCATCTCCCGAGTAATTGGTAAAACCACACGAAGTCAGGTTCCTGTAAAATTTCTCCATTGATTCAGTGTATCGGTTGTAATCGTATTTCCCCAAATCCTTAAGATTCAGGCGGTAATTCTCCTCCGAAAAATCCTTACTGTCGGGGAGCAGGTATTCTTTTAGTTCTTCATAAAGTTTTCTAATTTTCTCAAAATACTCTTTACGTTCTTTTTCTCCTTCTGTTTTTTTGAGTCTGTCTGAAAGGATTTTTAAAAATCTGGCTGACTGCTGATAATAACTTGTTCGGTCTTGTTTATTATCAAACAACTTAAAGGCATTACTATCGTTGCTTGTTTTTGTTCCCGGCAATTGGTTTTTTAATTGAGAGATTAACTCGATAGAAACATTTTTAAATCTACCAGAATCGCTCTCTTCTACGTGGTTTTGTTCTAATTCCGACAGAAAATAATCAAATAAAAGCCCTAGGGTTTTGCTTTTTATGTTCTTCTTTTTTATTTCCTCTTCGACTGAGTCAAAAAATATTTTGATTTCTTTGAGATATTCTTCAATTTCTTCGGAACATTCTTTGATTTTGTTTAAATAAATATTATTGCAGTCTTCGCCAAACAAGAGTTCCAATATTTTGTCCTTCGCTTCTTTTAGCCTCCCCATATCTCTGTAGGCGAGGGCTTCCTTGATAAGTTGGTTTTTCCACATGCACTCATTATGTATTTGGAAAATATTTTCCAATGAGAGTTTCGGCCCGTCTTCATCGTTTCCCGTTACGGTTTCATTCTGTTCCTTCAATTCTTCTTTCAATTCTTCCACTGTTGCTATGGTGTGATAGGAGAATTGAAAATCTTCAAGGAGCTCTGCCTTTGAGAGTATTGTGGGGTAATAAAGGAAATGTCTCCATAGCCCTTTATCTTTGGGATCAGCCTTGTTTTTGAATAGATCATCTTTTTCTGATGAAAATCGTCGGATGATTTCATCAAAGACACTCGTAGCCTCTTCATGTTGATTCGAATGAGAATAACCGATGCCTTGATTGTATTTTGCACACAGCTTGTAAAGTTCCAAATTGTAGTGAGATTTATCTTCCTTAATTGAAACATCGTTTTTATTGCCCAAAAGGTCGTATGCTTGAATCGCAAAACCAAGAGCCTCACGGCCAGGTTTTCCGCATGCTGAGAGTTCCTGAAAATAAAGACTTTGGAGGATGGATTCTTTAGTGGTTTTGGGCGACAGATATGGGAGCTTTCTCTGGAGGTATGTTACGAGATCGTCTAGATATTTTGTGTAATTGTCTGTGCCTTTGTCAAGAATTTTTGCACGGAGGTATTTTGCGAGGAATAGCGGGTCCCATTCATTCTTATCGTCAGGGTTAAAAGGGATTTCAGTATCATCTTTATTTTCTCTTTTATATGACTCAACGATTGTTTCTGGTTTTTCCAATAATGATGCTAAATCTTCATCATCATTGCTGTATATATGCGAACCGTTATCGGCGAAAAAATTCTTGATTCCCTTGCTAGCGGCATCTTCTAATATGATACTTTTATACAGTTTTTCATATTCTTCTGCATCGATGAGGATATCAAACTCAATATTGAGCCGTTCCATGTCATGAAACATATCAGACATGAACAACACCTCGTATATTCAGAAATTCGAATTTTGAACCTAACGACAGCCGTGACAGGAGGAGCACTGCCTGCATACCACTCTCCTGCCTGAAGCATTGATGATCTCAACAGGGAAATTCATGGTTTTCTCTTTAATCAAGACTGGTTTTTCATATCTTGCTTTTTCTTTCTTCATTTTCCTCTCTCCTTTCGATGATACCTTCGTCCAGAAAATTATTGATGATGTTGTTGAAATCATTTACACCTACTTCTTCTTCCACATCGAAAGTGTCGATAAAATCCTGTGAAATATCATGTAACGGTTTGCTCTCGCCGATCTGCGCAAGGATCCAGTACGAAGTCCGGTTCAGGGAATAGTGTTCCCCTGTTTCGATATTGAAGGCCCAGTATTTCTCCAGTTCTTTTATTTCCTGGAGAAATATCGATGCGCCAAGTTCTAATGGTTTATTTTTCCCCATTTCCAGCATTGCGGGTCCTCCGCAAGGTAATCGCCGCTGACAGCGTAAGCCATGGCCCTACAGCCGCGACAGACCGGGATAAGATCACAACCAGAGCATTTGCCCTTTAGATTGCCTGTTTTCCTGATGTTCCACAATAATTCTGATGTGTACCATATTTCATAAAAGCTGTCAGTAAGTGCATTGCCTATCGGGATTGGCAGGCGTCTGCATGGGTAGATCGTGCCGTCATGCATAATAGTGAGCGCATTTGTTCCAACCGAGCACATAGCCCCCACTGTGGGATCCTTGTCATCAAGAAGCGCGAAAAGCGGACGATACAGAAGGATGCGGGGTTTCTCCTGTCCGAGTGCGCGTTCATATAAACCGGAGAAAACCTGCCTCAGCTGATCCTTGTCGAGGAGGTATTGTTGCATTTCAAGTCCCCTGCCTTCAGGGATGAAACGTTCAGCTGCAAAAGTATCAACCCTTTCTTCTGCGAGAAGATCAATTAGTGGTTCGATCTCACTTACGTTGAAATTGCTGATAGTCATCATGACTGCTACCTGGAAATCATTTTCCTTAAGCAATCTTATTGCATTGATCGTTTTATCAAAACTGCCGGAACCTCTTATCGCATCGTTTATTTCAGGTGACGACCCCTCAAGGGAAAGCTGTATGCGTCTTATTTTATTAAACTTTTTCAGATGGTCGACAACATCTTCAGTAATATAGCATCCATTAGTCAAAATATCAAAATGGTGAACATGCTTTAGTGCATCGATGTGCTTCAAAAGGGGGAGCATCTTGTCACTGACGACAAAAGGTTCACCTCCAGTGATTGACAGTGTCCCCTTCTTGCCCCATTTCCCCAGGGTTTCTTCCATCTTGTCTGCCACATGGAGCAGATCGTAAATTCCCAGTTCGTTATCGGAAGAGTATGATTCGTGATAACAATGACTGCACCGAAGGTTGCACTTTCCAGTAATGTGCCACTGAAAGTAAAATTCCTCGTTAATATTTAAATCTTCAAAATAATTCATATTATCACCTTAAATATTGGTTCAGTTTTTTAGAGTTGCCGGTAAAGGAAAATACTGTTCGTCAACTCTATTTCAATATAACAAAAAGAAAAATGAAAAAAAATATAAAAAAATGTCAGAAGTGATCGCAGTTACCTAATAATACTATAAAAATCATGGCTTGTCGTTGTAATTAATTACTATCTTTATTTTATGGAGGGTCTGTTTCGCGGACAAAGCGCTCAATTATGTAAATGATATTTGTTGTGGAGAACATGTTACTACCCTGTATTTTCCCTTCTTCGCTCTTAAGTTGATGAACTGTAAGATGTCACTCAAGGCTTTGAGCACTCATAAATAAGAAATAGTTAATTTTTGCCTTCCCCATCGCTTCATCTCTGCCCGAAGCATCCACAGGGCCAGCAGGAAGCCGCTTGCATCCATGAAGGGGAAGGATAGCCAGGCCCCGTCTATTCCTATGAGGCGGGGCAGGATTATGAGCATGGGGAAGAAGAGCACCACCTGTCGCACTACCTGAAGGACAAAGGTCGCCCTGGCTTTTCCGATGGCCTGGAAGGTGTAGCTGGTCACGATGTAGAGGGACATCAAAGGCAGGAGCATATAGCCCAACCGAAGCCCCCGTACAGTCATTGCGGTCAGATCGGCATCCCCCCTGGAAAAAAGGCCCACCAGGAAGACCGGGAAGATCTGGACGATCACCCAGAAGAGAGAGAAAACCCCTGCGGCCGCGGCTATGGCCATGATGACTATGCTCTTTACCCTGTCCATTCTTCCCGCCCCATAATTGAATCCTATAAGAGGCTGTGCCCCGTCGCCTATTCCCAGTGCCGGGAGAAAGAAAAGCGTGTCCAGGCTGAAAAATATACCCACGGCCGATATGGCGATGTCTCCTCCAAGGGAACCCATGATGTGGTTGAGAAGCACGAGCAGGGTAACGAAAGAGAGCTCCAGCAACCCGGGCGAGATCCCGACAGCCATAATTGGCAGGACTATCCCTTTGCGAAGGGGCATCAAAACGGTTCTAATCTTCAGACCGCTGCGAAGGGCATAGAAAAACAGAACCCATGTGATCGCGACTGCCTGGGCGATCGTCGTTCCCCAGGCCGCTCCACTTACCCCCCATCCCATACGGGCTATGAAAAGCCAGTCGAGGAATATGTTCGTCAAAGTGCCTATCAGCATGGTCCCCATGGCCCATCTTGGGGCTCCCTCAGCTCGCATGAGACCGTTCAGGACAAAGTTAACCAGGAGGAAGGGCATTCCAAGGGCTATGATCCTGAGGTATGCCAGGGCTTCACCAAGTACATTCTCGCTTGCTCCGAACAGGCGCAGGAGGGATTCCCCGAAGAACAGCCCGGATAGGGCCAGAAAAAAGCCCGCTATGACCGCCATCACGAACGCATTGGACAGCACCTGATCTGCAAGGTCCGTTTCACCACGGCCAAGGCTCCTCGAGACTAGTGATGAAGCCCCTACGGAAACAAGTATCCCAAGGGTGATGGCCAGCGCGAAGAAGGGAAAGGCCACCGTTACAGCCGTCAGTCCATGGGAGCCTACGATCCGCCCGATGAACATGCGGTCGACAATATTGTAAAGCGCATTGGCCAGCAGACCTATTATCGAGGGTATGGAGAAGCGGAAAAGAAGTGATCCTACAGGATCACGCCCCATTGTTTCGGTTCGGAGAT